>Ga0055480_10000331_pt1 | contig 17289 bp, 14 predicted proteins | sample Muzzi_PWB_D2_FD_57935 | JGI IMG/M metagenome (GOLD analysis project Ga0055480, IMG submission 57935) | Wetland microbial communities from San Francisco Bay, California, USA, that impact long-term carbon sequestration - Muzzi_PWB_D2 | ecosystem: Environmental > Aquatic > Marine > Wetlands ... | reverse complement strand
AGGGATGGGACGCCGTGTTCATCGGATCGGGGGCGCCGAAGGGCAAGGACCTGGTGCTCCCGGGCCGGTGGGAGACCGACCACATCTACATCGGTATCGATTGGCTTGGCGGCGTCGCTCATCGCCTCATCGACAGCATCGAGCCCCGGGTCCTCGTGATCGGGGTGGGGAACACGGCCATGGACTGCTGCCGGACCGCGAAGCGGCTCGGTGGCGAGGATGTCCGGGTGATGGCCAGGAAGCCGAGAAGCTACTTCAAGGCTTCGCCGTGGGAGCTGGAGGATGCCGAGGCAGAGTTGGTACAGATCATGGAGAATTACTCCCCCACCCGTTACATCGTCGAGGACGGCGTCCTGAAGGGGATGGAGTTCGAGGTCTACGATTCATGGACGGACGAGACGGGGAAGCTCCACCAGAAGGTCGTCGACACGGTCACGATTCCTTGCGATGCGGTGATCCTGGCCATCGGCCAGGATGCGGCTTTCCCATGGATCGAACGGGGCATCGGCATCGAATTCAACAAGTGGGAGTTGCCGATCGTGGATCGGGCCACGTACCAGACCACCCACCCGGGTGTGTTCTGCGGTGGGGACGCCGCTTGGGGTCCGGAGAACATCATCTGGGCCGTAGAGCACGGCCACCAGGCCGCCATCTCGATCCACAACCACTGCGGAGGGATCCCTCTCGATCAGCGACCCGCATACGGCCAGAACCTCGTGAGCCAGAAGATGGGGCTCCACGAGTGGACCTACAGCAACTATTTCGATGAGGCCGACCGGACCCCCATGCGGCACGTCGAACTCCGCGAGCGCCTCTCGGCCTTGGAGGTGGAGGTCGAGCTCGGCTTCGACGTCGAGCAGACGCTTCGGGAGGTCGAGCGTTGCCTGAACTGCGATATCCAGACGCACTTCACGGCCCCACTCTGCATCGAATGCGACGCCTGCGTAGACGTCTGTCCGGTGAGCTGTCTCACCATCACTCCCGAGGCTTCCGAGGACGAGCTCCGTGCAGGAGCTGCGCTCTCGGCGCCAGCCCTCAACGCGAACCAGCCCCTCTATCATTCGGAGGGCCTCGAGGAAACGGGTCGAATCATGGTCAAGGACGAAGACCTCTGCGTCCACTGCGGCCTATGCGCGGAACGATGCCCCACGGGCGCCTTCGACATGGTCAAGTCGGATCTGCTCATCCCGTACGCGGGTCTCGAGGCGGGCGAAGCTCACTCCGATCGGCTCCAGCATGTCCCCGCGTGAGGAAGCTCCGGCCGACCGGCCCGTGAACGACTTCTCTCTGAAGGTGGCAACCGTGAACGGGACCGGGTCGGCGAGCGCGAACTCGCTGATTCTCCAGGCCATCTTCAGGATGGGCGTGCCGGTCTCGGGTAAGAACCTCTTCCCCTCGAACATTCAGGGGCTTCCGACATGGTATGAAATCCGTGTGAGCGGCTCGGGCCATACCTGTCGGGCCGACGAGGTCGACCTCTTCGTGGCCATGAATCCGGCGACTTATCCGCAAGACATCGCCGAGTTGCGGTCCGGAGGATGGGTGATCCACGACTCCAGCTGGCCGCTCCGCTCCGACGTACAGCGCTCCGATGTGAACTTCCTCGGGATCCCTCTCGCGCAAATGTGCGTGGATCGTTTCCCGAGCGCCCGCGCGCGCATTCTGATGAAGAACATCGGCTACGTCGGGGTCCTCGCGGCGCTCCTGGACATCGACGTCGAAGTGATCGAGACCCTCCTCGATGAGAACTTCGCACGGAAGAAGGCTCTTCTCGAGTCGAATTTCGAAGCATTCAGGATGGGCTTCGACTACGCCCAGGAACATTGGGCGTGTCCGCTCCCGATTCGTTTGCGGCGGATGGAGGCGAACGGCGACGCCATTCTCATCGATGGGAATACGGCGGCCGCGCTGGGTTGCCTCTACGCCGGAGCCACCGTCGCCGCCTGGTACCCGATCACGCCGTCGACGTCGCTCGTGGACGCCTTCACGGGATTCTGCAGAGCGCATCGGAAGGACCCCGACACCGGACGCAGCCGCGTCTGCATCCTTCAGGCGGAGGATGAACTCGCCGCGGCGGGCATGGTGGTCGGAGCGGGATGGACCGGAGCAAGGGCGTTCACGGCCACGAGCGGCCCCGGGATCTCGTTGATGTCGGAGTTCATCGGACTCGCCTACTATGCGGAGATTCCAGGCGTCTTCTTCGACGTCCAGAGGACCGGGCCTTCGACGGGGATGCCCACTCGGACCCAACAAGGCGACCTGGTGTCCGCCGTCTACGCGTCGCACGGCGATACACGGCATATCGTGCTCTTCCCAGGCGATCCGCGGGAGTGCTTCGAGTTCGCCGTGCGCTCCTTCGACCTCGCGGAGCGCTTCCAGACCCCCGTCTTCGTTCTGTCCGATCTCGACATCGGGATGAACGACTGGGTGATCCCGCCGCTCCAGTGGGACGACGACTTTCGTCCCGATCGCGGGAAGGTGCTGGGTGCCGAGGACCTCGAGCGCATCGAGCGGTTCTCCCGCTATCTGGACACCGACGGGGACGGGGTGCCGTATCGCACTCTGCCGGGCGTCCATCCAAAGGGGGCGTACTTCACACGTGGATCAGGCCACGACGCCCACGGGCGCTATACGGAGGATGCCGGTCCGTATACCGAGGTCGTGGACCGGATCGACCGGAAGATCCGGTTGGCGGCGGCCGTGCTCCCGGAGCCCGAAACGCGCCCCAATCCGAATGCCCGATATGGTGTCATCACGCTGGGCGGTTGCCGGGCCGCCGTGCTCGAGGCCCTCGACCGCCTTTCCGGGCTCGGAATCGACGCGGGATATCTGAGAGTCCGGGGGTTCCCCTTCCACGAGTCGGTCGCGCGCTTCGTGGAGGACTACGAGCGCACGTTCGTCATCGAGCAGAATCGGGACGGACAGCTCCGGACGCTCCTGATCAACGAGGCGGGTGTCGCCGCGGAAAAGCTCGTCTCGGTTCTCCGGTATGGAGGCATGCCGCTCGCGGCGGGTCAGGTCGTCGAGGGGATCCTCGAGCATGTCGGAGTAGAGGCCCCGCGGTCGCCGCAGGTCGGGAACCCGAGGAGGGTGAGCGCATGACGTACATCGCGAAGCCCCGGGTGCAGCACCCGGGACTCGAGAGGAACGCGGCTGGACTGACGCGGCGGGACTATGAAGGAGCGATGTCCACGCTCTGCGCCGGATGTGGACATGACTCCGTCACGGCCGCGATCGTCGAAACCTTCTTCGAGTTGGGAATCCCCCCGCAGCAGGTCGCCAAGCTCAGTGGGATCGGCTGCTCGGGGAAGACGCCCACCTATTTCCTCGGCCAGTCCCATGGGTTCAACGGGGTCCACGGACGGATGCCCGCCGTGGCCACCGGGGCCGGGGCGGCGAACCGCGACCTGACCCTCATCGGCATCTCGGGGGATGGTGATTCGCTCTCAATCGGGCTGGGTCAGCTCTGCCACGCGATGCGCCGGAACGTGGACATGCTGTACGTCATCGAGAACAACGGTGTCTACGGCCTCACCAAGGGTCAATTCTCCGCGTCGGCGGACGTCGGCTCCAAATCGAAGAAAGGGGAGCCCAATCGCCAGCCTCCCATCGATCCGGTCTACCTCGCGCTCACTCTGGGTGCCACCTTCGTGGCGCGCAGCTTCTCGGGCGACAAAGCCCAGCTCGTCCCGATTCTGAAGGCTGGGCTCGCCCACAAAGGCTTCGCTCTCGTGGACATCGTCTCCCCATGCGTCACCTTCAACGACCACGAGGCGTCCACCAAGAGCTATCGCTACACCCGAGAGCAAAACCGACCCATCGTAGAGGCGGATTTCGTTCCGATCACGGCGGAGATCACCACCTCGTACGAGGTGGGTTCAGCCCGGAACGTAGTGATGCACGATGGGAGCGTGGTCAGGTTCCGAAAGGTGACCGAGGACTATGATCCTTCGAACCGTGACGCGGTCTACAGCTATCTGAGGGAGCGGCAGGCCGAGGGGGAGCTGGCGACCGGTCTTCTGTTCATCGAGGCGGACGCCGGTGACATGCACGACGTGCTCGGTACGGTCGACGCTCCGCTTACCAGCATCCCCTTCGAAGACCTGTGCCCCGGCTCGGCCACGCTGGAGGAGATCCAGGCGCGGTTCCGCTGAGCGGAGCGCGACCGTCTCCGGTCAGTCCGGAACGTCGGGCTCCAGCATCGCGAGAAGGCGCCGGCCTTCGATGGAATTCGAGCGATGCTCGACCCGGGCCACGTCGCCCAGCTTCTCGATGGCGCGGTCCATCATCGCGATGCCAACCTCGGGACGCCGCAGCTCGCGGCCGCGGTAGCGGACCACGATCCGCACGACGTTTCCGTCGGAGAGGAAGCGGCGGGCGCGTTTGAGCTTCACATCGAAGTCGTGGTCGTCGGTACGGGGCCGTAGCTGCACCTCCTTCACTTCGACGTGATGCTGATTCTTGCGGGCTTCCCGAGCCTTCCTCTGCTGCTCGTACTTGAACTTCCCCCAATCCATGATCTTGACGACGGGAGGGCGGGCTTGCGGCGCCACCTCCACGAGGTCGAGTTCGACATCTGCGGCCCGTTCGCGCGCCGTATCGATCGCGACGACACCGACCTGTTCGCCGTCCTCTGCGATGAGACGCACCGGGCTGATCCGGATCTGTTCGTTTACGCGGGGTTCGTCGATGATGCCCTCCATTCGGGGTTGAGTGACACGATCTACCTTCTACTCCAGACCCGCTGGGAGGTCCCGAGGCCCCGTGGCTGCTGGCCAGGCCCCGTGGCGTAGATCCCGGCGGCGGACAACAAGAGTGGGCCGACCCGGCCTCCGGGTCGGCCCACTGCACCGCAACGTATTTCGGTTCAGTCAGACCTTGATGACATTTTCGGCGGCCGGGCCCTTCTGACCCTGGACCACGTCGAACTCGACCTTGTCACCCTCGTTGAGCGACTTGAAGCCGCTCATCTGGATGGCCGAATGATGGACGAAGCAGTCCTTGCCTCCCCCCTCGGGCGTTATGAAGCCGAAGCCCTTCTGGTCGTTGAACCACTTTACGGTTCCGGTGGTGCGCATCCCGCTTGACTCCTGGTTGGTGAGACGATGACCAGGTCCGGTATTTCCGCACCAACGGTCGATCCGTCCACATGTGCGGAAGTCAGCCCCGCACGGAGCTTCGCGAGTCCGACCCTGCGGACGAAAAAAGGACCGGGACGGGTGCCTCTCGTCCAGGTCCTCGTTCGGTAACGCTGGATTCCGGTGGCGAACTGCCCGGAGTCGGCTCTCGCGAAAGAACAATATTGGCGGCTCACCGTCGCTCAGCAAGAGTCTTGGGTTGTCAGCGGTGTTCCGGGTTGGCGTGATCGAACCGACAGCCCGCGTCCCACGCGGAGCGCTGATTCCCGTGGGCCGGCATCCCTCCCTGATCCTTCAGAGTGCGCGCCAAGTGGAGGAGGTTCCAGGTCATGAAGGTCGTATTGCGCTGAGTGAAGTCGTTCTCCGGGCCTCCGGACCCCTCGTCGAGATAGGATGGGCCGGGCCCCGCTTCGCCGAGCCAGCCGCAGTCGGCCTGGGGCGGGATCGTGTAGCCGAGGTGCTGGAGCGAATAGAGGATATTCATCGAACAGTGTTTGGCACCGTCTTCGTTCCCCGTGATTACACAACCACCGACCCGTCCATAGTAGGCGTACTGACCCTCGGCGTTGAGATTTCCCGAGAACCCATAGAGCCGCTCGATCACCTTGGTGCAGATGGACGACTTATCTCCCAACCAAATGGGGGAGCCGATTACGAGTATGTGGGCCGCCATGACCCGCTCCTGGATGGCCGGCCAATCGTCTTGGTCCCATCCATGTTCGGTCATGTCCGGGTAGACTCCACACGGGATTTCGTGATCCACGGGTCGAACGATCTCCACCAGGACGCCATTCCGTTCCATGATCGCCACAGACACGTCCATCAGCCCGCGTGTGTGCGACAGTGCAGGGGACTTCTTCAGCGTGCAGTTCAGAAAGAGCGCACGGAGGTCGCTGAAGTCCCAAGGGTGGGAGTCGCAGAGGGACTCCTGATAGTCACTCAATTTCATGGGCCGTGCTCCGTGGCAAGGATGATCGTTTGACCGAGGCGGGCGTCAATGGAGCTTTCCGTACACGCCTCGATCCATGACGAGGCGTGCTCCTCGGAGGGCTCGTCCGTTGTGGGTCACTCCGGCCTCGCCCGCCAAGAGGTCATGCCTCAGGAAGTCGGCGAACCCGACCTCTCGAGCGGGAGGGTCGGACCCGTCGGCGACCAACGGGTGGCCCGGATCCGCCTCGGGGGCCGTGAGCAGTCCTAGCCGTCCAGCCTCATCTTCGGCCGCGAGCAGCATGCCCTGGCTTTTCTCGCCCCGGAGAACGGCGGGTTGGAGGTTGGCGACGATGACGATGTGTCTGCCCGGAAGATCATCCGGCGCGTAGTGTCCCACCAGCCCGGCGACGATCTGGCGCTGCTCGTCCCCCAGTGAGACCTGCAGGAGGATCAATCGGTCGGCGTTGGGATGAGGGATTGCTTCCACGATTCGCGCGACGCGGAGATCCAGTTCGGGGCGGGTGGGGTCGGGGGTCTCGTCCATGCCGGTGCAGGTCGATGGGTCGTCCTCGGGCGCCGGGGCAAGCTGTCCTTGCACCCGGTTCTTGGCAACAGGGGTTGAGGAGTCGCCGGGATCTCGGTGACTCGATCCGGGGACCGGAACGGGGGGATCACGGCGGTTGGAAGTGGTTTATCAGGTCGCACCGCGCTCGACCGGGACCCACACTCAGCGAGGAGCGAAGAAGTGACGACTCGACCCGACATGAGGTTCCTTCCAGCGCTGGTCGCGTTCCTCGTCGCGTCCCCGGCTTCGTCCCAAAGCGTCCCGGGGGGTGCGGCAGCCCCGGCCGCGGGGTTCGGGGGGGCGGTGGCCGTTTCTGGAGAGAACCTGTTCGTGGGCGAGGCCGACAATGTGTCCCGGCCCGGACGGGTCTACGTCTATCGGCAATCGGGGGATGGCTGGATGGAGGTGGACCATCTCGGAGCACCCACGGGGGAGCGTGGGGACGGTTTCGGCGCCACGCTCGCCGCCTCCGGTGGGACGCTGATGGTGGGGGGCGACGGAGGTGTGTACGTATTCGGGCGTGACGGTGACGACTGGGTGGAGACGGGAAGGCTGGACAGTTCCGATGGCGTCGAGGGCGACGGATTCGGCGAGTCGATTGCGCTGGTAGGGGATGTGGCGCTGGTGAGCGCTCCCGACCATTCGGACTACGGGGCGGTCTACCTGTTTCGATATGACGGTGACCGTTGGTCCGAGACCGACAGGATCACGTTCACCGCCGCCGACGGTGTTCGGACGTTTGGCGGGTCGATCGCGTTCGACGGGGTCCGTGCCCTCGTCAGCGCCCGGGGCTCCGGAGATCGGCCGGGTGGGGTGCACGCGTTCGACATCGACGTGTCCTCCGGGACCGCGAGCCCGGCGGGGACTCTCCCATCCAGGGGAGACATCGGCGGTGGCTCGAGTCCGGCGCTGGCATTGCGGGGCGGGACCGCGCTCGTGGGGGCCCCGTCCGATGCCGGTGGTCTGGGAACGGTCGCCATTTACCGGGACTTGGAGGAGGGCTGGGAGCCCGTCGAGCTCCTGCTCCCGTACGAGGCGGCGAGGCGTGCGGCGTTCGGGGCCGCCGTGGCCTTCGATGGCGACCGGATTTGGGCGGGGGCACCGGATGCAGGGGTCGCCTACCTGTTCGAGCCGGCCGAGGAGGGACCGGGCTTCGACCGCGTCGACCGGATCGCACCCGCGGGTGGTCCGGAAGCGTCGTTCGGTCGTTCGCTGGTGGTCGGGGAGGGGTTCGTCGCTTCGGGGCTTCCGGGTGCGGACTGGGGTGCCGGTCAGGCCGTGGTTTTGCAGGAAGGCGCGGATGGCTGGAGCGAAGTGGCACGGCTGCTGAGCGAACCGGATGCCTTCGCGCGGGTGGCCGGTGCCGCGGTCGAATGTTTCGACGGAGAGGCCGGAGAGTTCGGGTGCGACGGCGTCGATCTTCTCGCCTATATGCCGGTGGACGCCCTTGGTGGCGACCGGGGAATCAACGTCAACGATGTCTGGGGATGGACGGATCCCGAGACGGGTCGGGAATATGCTCTGGTGGGCCTCAGAAACCAGGCGTCCTTCGTGGATATCACGGATCCCGCGGATCCAGTCCTGGTGGGCGAGTTGCCGATGACCGCGGGCGCTCAGGCCAGCGTGTGGAGGGACATCAAGACCTACCACGACCACGCCTTCATCGTATCCGACGGGGCGGGATGGCATGGAATGCAGGTCTTCGATCTCACGCGGCTCCGGGAGTTCGACGGGGAGCCGATCGAGTTCGAAGAGGACGCTCTCTACGATCGTATTGCGAGCGCCCACAACATCGTCATCGACACGGAAACGGGCTACGCATTCGCCGTGGGGGCCAGCTCGGGCGGCGAAACGTGTGGTGGCGGGCTCCACATGATCGATATCCGTGACCCGCAAACTCCCGTATTCGCGGGGTGCTTCGCGGATCCGGAGACGGGCCGAAGTGGGACGGGTTACACGCACGATGCCCAATGCGTGGTCTACCGGGGGCCCGATGCCGACTATCAGGGACGCGAAATCTGCTTCGCGGCCAATGAGACGGCCCTCTCCATCGCCGACGTGACCGACAAGACGAATCCCGTTGCGATCTCGCGGGCCACGTATCCGAATGTCGCCTACAGCCATCAGGGTTGGCTCACGGAAGACCAGCGGTACTTCTATATGGACGACGAGCTCGACGAGATCTCCGGTACCGTCTCGGCAACGAGGACCCTCATTTGGGACGTCGCCGAGCTGGAGGATCCGCAGCTCGTGGCTGAATACCTGGGCACGACGTCCGCGTCGGACCACAACCTGTATGTGGTCGGTGACCGGATGTACCAGTCCAACTATCGCAGTGGTCTGAGGATCCTGGATATATCGGACCCGGTGAATCCTCACGAGATCTCCTACTTCGATACCGTGCCCTATGGGACCGATACGCCCGGCATGAACGGCTCATGGTCCAACTATCCGTTCTTCGAGAGCGGAGTCGTGATCGTGACCAGCGGCCGCGAGGGTCTCTTTATCGTGAGGCCGAGGGAAACCCGCACGATCTCCTGATCCATCCGGCGACACCCTTTGCGGACCACCCACGCCGAGAGATGAACATGTCTCCGTTCGAACGCTCTCGATCGCGACTCGGCCTCGCCTTCCTCGTCCTGCTGGGTGCGGCGTGCACAGGGCTGCCGGCACAGGAGGTGGCGTGGAACCTCTACGTGGCGAACCAGGATGACGCCACGATCTCGGTCATCGATACCGACGCACGGCGTGTGGTGCGTACCATCGACCTCACGGAGTGGGGATTCGGGCCGAACGCCAAGCCTCATCACATCGTCTCCGAGCCGGATGGCTCCTACTGGTATGTCTCGCTGATCGGGGAGAACCGGGTACTCAAGTTCGATGCGGGCGACCGTCTTGTCGGGAGCGCGGAATTCGAGGTGCCGGGCATGTTGGCCATCGATCCGGTGGCAGACCGACTCTTCGTGGCACGCTCGATGAGCGCTGTGAATCCGCCCCATCGGATCGGGATCCTCCGGAGGTCCGACATGTCCGTCGAGGAGGTCGATGTCTTCTTTCCACGACCGCACGCGCTCGCGGTCAGTCCGGATGGGCGCAGAGTGTTCGTCGGGAGTCTGGGAGTGAACCAGTTCGCCGTCGTGGATCCGGACGGAGGTGCGCCCGAGCTCGTCGACGTCGCGGGCCCCCACCACACCTTCGTGCAATTCGCGGTCTCGCCGGACGGGCGATGGTTGGTCGCCACCGGGGAGATGACCTCGCGGCTTCTCGTCTTCGATCTTGCCGGGCCAGCAGCGCCGATGGCGGTCGGCGAGGTGGATGTCGGTCCGCGACCGTGGCATCCCGTCTTCACGCCCGACGGTCGTCGCGTGTTCTTCGGGAGCAAGGGTTCCAACACGGTTCGGGTGGTGGACGCGGAGAGCTGGACCGAGGTCGCGGTCTTGGAGTCCGAAGGCCTGGACCTCCCCCACGGGAGTGCCGTCACCCCTGATGGACGCTGGGTGTTCATCTCCAGCAACGGAAGTGACGGGGCTGCGGGAACCGTGACGGTGATCGACACCGCAGGCCCCGAGGTCGTCGGCGTGATTCCAGTCGGCCGAAACGCGGCGGGCCTCGGGCTCCGGCGCGTGCGGTGAGCCTTCGGCCCCGTCGAACGACCCTGGTGCCCCGCTCCAGCCGAGCGGCCCTCGCCCTCGCGGTGGTGCTCGGCAGCGGAGCTTGCGGAGGTCACGCGTCCCCGGGAATGCCCGCGCGGCCGCCCGAAGGGACCCCGCGGTTCGTCCGTCTCGTTTCACCGTTCCCGGTTTGGGACGACCAGGGCCGTGCCTACGATCTTCCGTTTCTGGGTGGGTTCGACGTGCCTCGTCCCCAATTCGTGGACATCGACGACGACGGTGATCTCGACCTCTTCGTCCAGGAGCGGAGCGGTGAGCTCGTCTTCCTGGAGAACGTGGGTTCGTGGGGTCGCGCGGAGTACGCTTGGCGCACGGATCGATATCAGAATCTGGACATCGGGGACTGGAGCCGGTTCGTCGACGTGGATGGTGACGGCGATCTGGACCTCCTCGCGGAGCAGCGCTTCAGCTACGTACGGCTGTATCGGAACGATGGAGACCCGGCCGTGGCCGGCTTCGTGCTCGCGGCGGACACGATCCGTGATTCCAGCGGTGCGCCCGTCTTTTCGGACCGCCAGAACATCCCATCCGTGGTCGACTTGGACTGCAATGGACGGCTCGACCTCTTCCTGGGGAGGGTGGACGGAACGGTCGCTCGGTACGAGTCCGCCGGCGCCGGGTCGGGAGGCGTGCCCCGGTTCGACCTGGTGACGGAGCGTTTCCAGGACATCGAGATCGTGGCCCAGATGATGGGCGGCGGTCCGCCACCCTCGCTTCACGGGGCCAACGGAATGGCCTTTGCGGATGTGGATGACGACGGGGATCTCGATCTCTACTGGGGGGACTTCTTCGAGCCGGGCGTGCTCTTCATTCGGAACGACGGGAGCTGTGGCGAGCCGGACCTGAGGACCCCCCCCGCACCGGTGGCCACGGCGCCAGAGGACACGCTTCTCACGTCCGGCTACAACCTTCCGGTGCCGGTGGATGTGGACGGCGACGGGGACCTGGATCTCGCCGTGGGAGTCCTCGGTGGCGCCTTCAACCCCAATACCACGGCGTCCGACAACTTCCAACTCTGGATTCGGGAGACCGATGGGGCGCTCCACCTGGCCAGCCGCCGTTACTTGGGTCAGATCGATGTGGGCGGAGAGAGCGTTCCGGCCCTCGGTGACCTCGATGGGGACGGTGACCTCGATCTCCTCGTGGGGACGAAGATGGACCCCGATCACCCCGAGGCCTCGGTCATCCACCGGTTCGAGAACGTGGGGTCGCCCGTGGCGCCCGAGCTTCGCATGGTCGACGTGCTCCGCCCGGGGGATTCCTATCACTACGCACCCGTGCTCGGCGACCTCGACGGGGACGGTGACCTCGATCTGGTCGTAGGAACCTGGAACGACGGTGTTCTGCTCGTCCGCAACGAAGGGACGGTCGAAGCGCCGGATTTCGGGGGTGCTGGGGAGGTGATCGCCGAGATCACCCGTGGGAGCAACACGACCCCGGCGCTCGCCGACCTCGACGGGGACGGGGACCTCGATCTCGTCGTCGGTGAAGCGTCCGGCGAGCTGAACCTCTTCGAGAACGTGGGATCTCCCTCGGAAGTCGAACTGGTGCTCGTCTCCGATCAGTTCGGGGCGATCGATGTGGGTCGGAGGAGTCACCCGTCCTTCCTCGATGTGAACGGGGATGGGCGACTCGACCTGGTCGTAGGTGCGGAGGATCGAGGTGGTCGGGTCTACCTGAATGGGGGTGACGGGACGTTCGTTGAGGCTGAGGGGGCGACCATACCCCTGCCGCCGTACGGGGCGCCCACGTACGGCGATCTGGATGGAGATGGCGCGGTGGACGTGATCGCGGGCACGCTGGCCGGGGGTCTGGTCTTTCTGAGAGGGCGCTGAACGGAGATGAGAACGGGCGACTGGCGCGACGCATCGGCTTCCGAGCTGGCGGCGCGACACGCACCTGCGTCGGGGTTGGCAGGGCCGGTCCTCGTGATGGAGGACCCCGTTCCGACATTCGCGTCGGCGCTGGAAGAGGCGGGTCTCGAGGTCCACCGGTATTGGCGGCGGGCCTTCGACGGGCGGCGCGCCTCGCCATGGCCGTCGGGTGGACCGTACGGGACGGTGGCCGTCCGCCTTCCCCGGGCGAAAGAGGAGCTCAGGATGCTCGTGCACGCGGCAGCGGGGCTGATGGATGCGGGTGGGCGACTCCTCCTCTACGGAGCGAAGGACGAGGGCGCGGGTTCGGCAGGGGGGAGGATCGAGGAGGTCTTCCAGGAGGTTCGGACCGAGGCGACAGGAAGACGGTGCCGTCTGTGGTCGGCCCAGACGCCGCGGAGGGGGATGATCAGACCAGTCCTGGACGACTGGCGCGTGGAGTTCGACCCCGAAGTGCGGGAGCTCGGGACATCCTGGGTCTCGTACCCTGGGGTATTCGCGCACGGACGCCTGGACGGGGGCACGTCCCTCCTCCTCGGCGTCCTGCCGGCGCCACGGGAAGGGCGTGTGCTGGATTTTGGTTGTGGCCACGGGGTCCTCGGGGCCGCAGTGGCGACGAGCTCGCCGGGTGCCCAGGTGTCGTTTTTGGACGTGGATGCGGTCGCGCTCGAGGCGGTGAAGCAGAACGTTCAGGGTGCGCGGACCCTTCTCGGCGACGGTTGGAGCGCGGTGGGCGAGGGGTCCTGGGACGTCGTGGTGAGCAATCCGCCTTGGCACACCGGGAAGCCCGAGACCCTCCAGGTCGTGAAGGATCTCGTCCAGGGAGCGGCATGCAATCTGGTGGCGGGTGGATGGCTGGCCCTGGTCACTCAACGACGGCTGTCGGTCGGCCCCCTACTCGCGGAGAACTTCGGGGAGGTGAAGACTATGGGAGACGAGGGGGCGTGGCGTGCTTGGCACGCGGTCCGACGGTGAGGCTTCGGGTCGGCGTGGACCTCGGCGGCTCGAAGATCGAGGCGATCGCTCTGGAGGGCGATCGGGAGCGGGTTCGCCAACGCGTGGTGACTCCCCGAGAGTACGATGCAACGCTCGCGGCGATCGTGGACCTCGTGGAGGATGTGGAACGGGAGGTGGGTGGCTATGGCACGGTCGGTGTCGGCATCCCGGGCTCCGTCTCCCCGGTGACCGGCCTGGTGCGGAACGCCAACTCCGTCTGGCTCAACGGGCGCCCCATCGAGCCCGATCTCGGCCAAGCTCTCGGGCGACCGGTGAGAATCATGAACGACGCCAATTGTTTCGCGCTGTCAGAGGCGACCGACGGGGCCGCGAAGGGGGCCGATAGTGTCTTTGGAATCATCATCGGAACCGGGGTCGGCGGGGGGATCGTGATCGACGGTCGGCTGGTCGTGGGCTCGAGCGGGATCGCGGGGGAATGGGGGCACAATCCTCTTCCTTGGCCGAAGGATGAGGAGAGACCAGGCCCGGAGTGCTTCTGCGGGAAGCGAGGGTGTATCGAGACGTTCTGCTCCGGTCCGGGTTTCGAGCGAGATCACGCCTCCAAGACGGGCCGCGTGTGGCCGGCGGAGCGGATCGCGGAAGCCGCGGCGGAGGGGGACGAGGAGGCCGAAGGGGCCGTGGCCCGTTATGTGGACCGGCTCGCGAGGAGCATCGCCACCTTGGTCAACGTGATCGACCCGGACGTGGTCGTTCTCGGAGGGGGGATGTCGAACCTTCCCACACTGGCCGAGCAAGTCCAGCTTCGTCTCTCGCCGTGGCTCTTCACGGATCGTCCGATGACGACGGTCGTTCGGAACCACCACGGGGATTCCAGTGGCGTGCGGGGTGCGGCCTGGTTGTGGCCGCCGGAAGCTACTCGCTCTCGATGATTCGGGTGTAGCTGTTTCCCACGACGTACCACATCGTTTCCCCGAAGACATCCACCAGCGCCTTACCCAATTCCTGATTGCTGGTCACGATCGCGACCCCCAACATCCGGGTCGTCCCGGGATCGGCGGGAAGCCCACCAGGGATCTGGAAGGCTTCCCAATCGAGCAGGAAGTCGTCCCGTGTGAAGGTGAAACCCTCGGGCAGGTAAGGTTCCAGGCCGGGCGGGATCGCGCCGGGGGCCGCCTCGCTAGGCCACGAGTGGAGGCTGCCTTGGTAGTTCCTCACTGCCTGCTCCACCACCTCGATGTCTCCGTAGGCGGCGGCGGCCCGGGCTTTCATCGTCAGCACCCTGTAATTGGGCAAGGCGATCTGCGCCAAGATCCCGATGATCGCGACCGTCAGAAGCAACTCGACGAGCGTGAAGCCACCCCTCCGTTGATCGTGGCGGACCGGATTCTTGGTCATGACGTCCCTCCCCCACCAAGAACCCGATTCCACGTGTCGCCGACGAACTCGTCCAGAGGTTCCGACGAGAGATACTGGAGCGTCGTTGTCCCCGTCGAGGCCTGGACCATGAAGAAGTCCTCACCGACACGCTCGTAACGCACGTTGCCTCGCATTCCGCCCAACTCCTGCGGTCCGCTCGACGCGCCCCCGGCGTTCGGGTCCACGCCGGTCAACTCGTTCATCGTGCGGGGCAGTCGGCCTTGGCGGTTCCGGAAGTCCTCGATCTGAGTTGCCGTGAGGTAGATGGCCACCCTGAGGCCGTCCTCGGTTGCCTGAGCCGAGACGGGGTCGGATGCGGCCGGCGCGATCCATGTGGGGGAGAAGAAAAGGAGGTAGAAGAAGAAGGTCCCGGCGACGAGGAGACCGACCTGGACGAAAAAGGAGGCATCCGACTCCTCGGCACGCGCGGTTTCCGCAGCCTGGCGCACGGCGCGGCGCCGGGCCTGGTCCTGCATGACCTCCGCGACAATGCGTGCGTGCTCGGAATCGATCCGGCCTTCGGAGCGATCGTTGTCGACGTTCTCTTTCATCCCAGGGAGCGTTTGGGGGGCGGCCCTATCCAGGAAGGAAACACGAATGGGCGGACCGATGTCGGGACCGCCCTTGCTATCAAACTAGTATCTGTGGCGGCGCGTCCACAACGCTGAGATTCGCTCGCTCAACCGCGGATGAGCTTGCGGTACCGGATACGATGCGGCCGGTCCGCGGCATCGCCGAGCCGGCGTCTTCGGTCCTCCGAGTATTCCGTGTAGTTCCCAGGGTACCAGACGACCTCGCTATCGCCCTCGAAAGCCAGGATGTGGGTGGCCACGCGATCCAGGAACCACCGGTCGTGGCTGACGACGAGCACGGAGCCTGCGAAGCCCAGCATCGCGTCCTCGAGCGCGCGGAGGGTGTCCACGTCCAGGTCGTTGGTGGGCTCGTCGAGGAGCAACACGTTGGCGCCCTTCTTCAGGAGCTTGGCCAGATGGACCCGGTTCCGCTCGCCACCGGACAGGACGCCGACCTTCTTCTGTTGGTCCGCTCCCCGGAACGCGAACCAGGACAGGTAGGCTCGCGCGTTCACCTCTGCGCGACCGAGAGACAGGGATTCCCGTCCTTCCGACACTTCCTCGAAGATCGTGCGAGAAGGGTCGAGCTCGTCCCTCCCTTGTCCGACGTGGGCGAGGGCGACGGTGGCGCCGACCTCGATGCTTCCGGAGTCGGGCTGCTCCTCCCCGGTGACCATGCGGAACAGCGTGGTCTTTCCCGCCCCGTTCGCACCGACGATCCCGACGATGGCCCCTGGAGGCACGTCGAAGGAGAGGTCCTGGAGGAGCAGACGGTCGCCGTAGCCCTTGGTCATTTTGGTTGCGCGAATCACGACATCGCCCAGACGGGGCCCCCGGGGGATGACGATTTCGGCCGTCTTCAGCCACTCGCGCTCGTCCTGCGCCAGCAGGTCCTCGTAGGCATGGATCCGGGCCTTGCCCTTCGAGTGGCGGGCCCGAGGCGCCTGGTGCACCCATTCGAGCTCGCGATCCAACGTCCGTTGCCGGGCCGATTCCTGCTTCTCTTCGACACGGAGGCGCTCCCGTTTCTGTTCGAGCCACGAGGAATAGTTGCCCCTCCAGGGGATCCCTTCTCCCCGATCGAGTTCGAGGATCCACCCGGCGACATTGTCGAGGAAGTATCGGTCGTGCGTGATAGCCACGACGGTGCCGGGAAACTCCGCGAGATGGTGTTCGAGCCAGGCTACGGATTCGGCGTCGAGATGGTTGGTCGGCTCGTCGAGCAGCAGGAGGTCGGGCTGTTCGAGAAGAACCCGACAGAGGGCGACACGGCGTCGCTCGCCTCCCGAAAGGGTGTCCACGGGGTCGTCCGGCGGTGGGAGACGAAGTGTATCCATTGCGATCTCGATCGTCCGATCGAGATCCCAGGCTCCCACCGCGTCGATGCGTTCCTGGAGGGTCCCCTGCTCCTCGATGAGAGCGGTCATCTCCTCATCGGTAGTGACCTCAGCGAAACGGGCGCTGACTTCCTCGAAACGGCGGATGAGGTCTCGAGGTCCCTTGATCGCCTCCTCGACGTTCCCCCGGACGGTCAGGGAAGGGTCCAGCTGGGGCTCCTGGGGCAGGTACGCGATTCGGGTGCCTGCGGCCGCCCAGGCTTCTCCGAGGAAGTCGGTGTCCGCTCCGGCCATGATCCGGAGAAGGGTGCTCTTCCCGGACCCGTTCGGACCCACGACCCCGATCTTCGCCCCCGGAAAGAAGGAGAGGTTGATGCCCTTCAGGATTTCTCGTCGAGGCGGCACGATCTTGGTGAGACCGCGCATGTGGTAGATGAAGTTCCGATCACTCAAGGGGCATACTCCGGCCTCGATTCGTCAGATGTCGCGTCGTTTGAGGGCGCCAATCCGCGCTTTCGCACGAGCGCAGGAACCCCATATACTCGATATACTCGCGGAACGCACGCGGGTGCGCCGGCGAGATGTCCCAGACGCGCGACGGCGCGCCGGAGGGCACGGCGTACAACCAGGAGCAGGATATGTCCACGGGTTCGGCGCCCCCCACGGTTCTGGTTGTGGACGACGACGCTGCCGTTCGGCGGGTCGCAGGAAAGGCCCTTCGCCGGGCCGGCTATCGCGTCATCGAGGCGGAGAGCGGAGACCAGGCTCTCGAGATCGGAAGCCGGCGGGCGGGAGAGATCGATCTTCTGCTCACCGATGTCGTTATGCC
>Ga0055480_10000330_pt1 | contig 17347 bp, 11 predicted proteins | sample Muzzi_PWB_D2_FD_57935 | JGI IMG/M metagenome (GOLD analysis project Ga0055480, IMG submission 57935) | Wetland microbial communities from San Francisco Bay, California, USA, that impact long-term carbon sequestration - Muzzi_PWB_D2 | ecosystem: Environmental > Aquatic > Marine > Wetlands ... | reverse complement strand
GCTGATCATCACGGCCGACCAAGCCGAGTTGGCCGAAAACGTCGTGCTTGGCGTTCGCGAGATGCAGTTCGGCTCGGATCTGCCCGTGCTCTTCGTCTCCAGCGACACGTCGGACGGCTACGATTTCGTCATCGACACGCCGGACATCTTCGCCGCGGTCAACGCCGGGCTGACCGCGGGCGATATCGTCTTTGCGAACATTCCGACATTCCCGGCGGGGCTCAAGATCGACGCCATCAAGTTGCGCGAAACCAACGACGGTCTCTACCTGAACTCGATCTGCGGAATGGCGACGAATCGCCGCCTCATCGATCCGACACGCAACATCGCGAACTTCTTCGGCAATCCGCCCGTGGACAACATCGGTCCGCGCGTCGTCCGTGCGGAGTCGATCAGCGATACCCAGGTGATCGTCTCCTTCAGCGAACCGCTGAACAGCGAGGCCGCCAACCCGGTCAACTTCGCGATCACCCCGGACCTGACGGTCATCGACGCCGAGATCAGCAAGTACGACACGCAAGTCGTCCTGACGACCTCGCCGCAGCACGTGGACGTGTTGTACACCGTGACGGTGTCGAACGTCCAGGACAAGGCAGGCAACCTCATCGATCCGGCGGCCAACTCCGCCACCTTCTCGTTTGACGGCGGGCCGGCCGGTCTTGGTGCCGACGCCCTGCCACGCGTGGTCGGCGCGGCGTCGACCGGCAACGCGGGCGTCCTGGTGGTGTTCAACAAGCCGATGGGGCCGAGCGCCGAAGTGGCCGGCAACTACGTCATTGTTCAAGAAAACGTGAACCCTGAGGTCGGCGCGCTCGCCGTCATGAGCGCGTCGTTCGCCAGCGGACAACAGGACGCTGTCGAACTCGTGACCGCTTCGCAAAACGAGGTGACGTACCACCTGCAAGCGATTAACGTGCGCGACCTCTCCGGCAATCAGCTCGCCCCCCCGCAGCTTCTGGTGGACCCGTCGCGGGCCATCTTCGCCGGCACGCCGTTCTCCTGTGGTGACGCTCCGTGTGATCTCCCGGACGCCGACGGTGACACGATTCCGGATGCCGCTGAGCTTCGCGGCTACGTGGTCACTGTCGAGCTCACCAACGGTGACACGATCGAACGCGAGGTATCCAGCGACCCGTTCAGTGCCGATACTGACGGCGACGGCGTGACCGACGCCGAGGAGCGTCGGATCGGCTCCGACCCGCGCAGCGGCGACACGGATGCCGATCAACTGACGGACGACGTCGAATACAACGACATCTACAGCGATCAGAACGATCAGGATACGGACGATGACGGCATCGACGATGTGCTCGAGGTCGAGTTCTTCAAGACCAACGCCTTGCTAGCCGACTCCGACGGCGACGGATTCGACGACGGTGTAGAGCTCTTCGAGATGCACCGCGATCCGCGCATTGCGGACTTGCCGAGCCCGGGAATCGGCGTCGACTCGCTCAACCTGCTCCTCGAGGAGTCCTTCTCATTCACCAACGATGAGGGCGAGACCCAGGAAACGTCCTCGAGCACCACCACCAGTGTGAGCTCGAGCGCGACGCAAACGGTTTCCACGACGTTTGGTGCCGAGCTCGGCTTCAACGTCAACGGAAAATTCGAGGGTGGGACCTCCGGGCTAACGGATGTGGGGATTCCAGAGCCCGTGGCACTCACAGAAGTCGACGTGGGACTCAACTTCGGCCTGTCCTTCCAGGTCAGCCGAGAGTCGTCCCAGACCATGAACAACGCCTTCGAAACGTCATTGTCAAAGGGGCGCACTGTCACCAACTCACTGTCCTCGACTCGAGACGTGACCGGCGGCCGGGTCGATGCCCTGGTCCACCTGAAAAACTTGAGCGATGTGGCGTTCTCGTTGTCCAACCTGGAGGTCACGGTCTCCGCCCCAGACCCGGTCAGCCGGACCAATTTCGTCCCCGTGGCCACCCTCATCCCGAACAGCGAGCTGGTGACCGGCGATGCCGCGGTCTTTAATCTGGGAGTCTTTGGCCGCGACCTGGGTCCGATTCTCTTCTCAAGCCGGGACGTCGTTCCGTCGCTTGTGGAGGACCTCATGCGCGATCCACGAGGTCTCCTCTTCGAGATCGCGAACTACGACATCACCGATGAGTTCGGACGAAACTTCGCCTTCGCATCGCAGACGGCGCGTGACCGTACGGTGGGCCTCTCGATCGACTACGGGGACGGAAAGCCGGAGCGGTTCCTCGTGGCCGTGGCGCCTGTTCGCAATAACCGCGGCGAGATCGTCGGAGGCTTTGGTGACTTTGCGGGCACCGGCCCGCTCCCGGGGCTCCCCCTCGAGTTCATCCTCGAGCAAACCCTCAACATGCGACGGAGCAAGGTGCAAGTGCCTGCGGTGTGGACTCTGGAAGCGAGCCGGCGGCCGCTTGTCGAAACCGCTGATTCGTGTGACGGAGGCGATCGCGCTGGGGAGTCCTGCGACGACGACGCGGACTGCCCCGCCGGTGTGTGTACGGCCGTGGAGGTACCGGCGGACGGGATCCTCGTCGGACCGAACGGAACTTCCGACAGCATCGCACAGGGCGATGACGAGCAGCTGATCCCCTTCGGGATCGACGGACTCCCACCAGAGGCTGTGGTCATCAGCGCAGGCGAGGATGGCGTCCTCGATAGCGGGGTGAGGGGGGATGACATCCCGGCGGTGGTGACCGGCTACGCGACGACGTCTACCTGCGGGCCAGACACGCCAAGCTCCATTCGTCCGGGACCCAATGGAATCGTCGACACGCTCAGGGATCCCTTCAGCGACGACGTCCAGGTGGTCCTGCCCGGGCTCGGTGCGTCCCTCGCAACGGACATCATCTTGCCCGGTCCGAACGGCTTTATCGATACGGCGCCGGCCGGCGACGACGTCTTTGTCGGGCCCGGCGTGCCGTGCTCCCTAGACTCGGATTGTCCAGACCCAGGGGCCTGTGACGGCCAGGAGGCGCTCTTCCGATTCAAACGCCGCGAACGCGGTCAGTTCGGCCGTCTCTGGGCCGTTCTGCTTACGGATTCGAGTCAGCTCGGAGTCGACTTCCGCAAGATCCAGGTGAGACCCGGCAACCAGATCAGTCTCTCGTTCATTCAGGACCTCGACCGCGACGGATTGATCTCCGACGTGGAGTTCCTCTTCGGCAGTTCGGATACCCGCCAGGACACTGACGGTGACCGCCTGGACGACTTCAGCGAGATCCGCGTCGGTTGGGATGTGGGCGTCGAGGGAAGCCCGCTCCGCCACGTCTATCCCGACCCGCGGCTACCGGACTCCGATGGGGATGACCTAACCGACCGTGAGGAGCAGGACATTCGCCGCGTCCAATGCGAGTGCGACGGCGGAGCCAATGCCGGCCAATCTTGTACCAACATCCCGGTGTTCAAGCGGTGTCAAGGGGGTACCAAGGAGGGCTCGGTATGCAACGACGACACGGACTGCGATGGAGGCGGCACCTGTGAGACTCCGGCCTCTGTCGCGGAATCCTGCCCCGGCGCGAGCTGCGTCAACGTCGCCGATCGGGACGCGGACGGCAACCCGACGCCGTGCAGCACGCTCATCTCAGCCAATCGGCTCGATCCTCGACGGCGCGACACCGACGGCGACCTCGTGAATGATGCCGACGAGGTTCTCGGCTGGCTCACGCAGGCGGCGATCCTCGACCCCGTGAACGACATCGTTGCGGGTCCGGACCGGACCGCGCAGAGTCTCGCCTGTCCCGACAACAAGTGTCTGGGTGGTGCGAACGACGGGAGTCCGTGTCGCTTCGACCGCGACTGCCCGACCCAGAGACGGTGCCAGGGCGGCGTGAACAATCTCGCGCCCTGCACGAACGATATCGAATGCCAGGGGCCGAACCCGAGCACCTCGGGTCTTTGCGAAGACGATGACACGGATGTCGGAATCTGCAGTCGTCCCACGCCGTGTGACGACGTTCAGGTACTCGCTCCTGGAAAGTTTGCGGGTAGCAGCAACGCCGTCGTCATCGCGCCGGGACCGGACGGCCAGCTCGAAAGCGTCCCGACAACCGACGACATCGTCGTGGGCGATGCGGCGAGTCCGGGAGACCGCAGGGGTTCGACCACGGCGGCGGGAGACGATCAGCAGATCCGTCTGGCGGGCGAGTGCCTGCGCGATGACGACCTCAATGGCCTCTGCGCCGGCGTCTGCGAGGACTCCCCTGGCGTCGTCTGTGAGGTCAACTTGGACTGCCTCACGTCGCGTTGCATCAGCGCGCCGCTCGAGCGGGTCATCATTCGCCCCGGAGTGAACGGTATTATCGACACTCTGCCCAACAACAGTGATCCGCTCGGCGACGATGTCCGTGCACGAGGACAGTACCTTCAGACCACGAACCCGCTCTCCGTGGATACGGACCGCGACCAAATCTCCGAAGGATTCGAGAGAATCCTCGGCTCCGATCCGCGGAACGCCGTCGATGGCGGTCTCCTCGTGGACGCGGATGGAGATGGCCTCACCGACGGTCAGGAGGAGTTCGTGGGCTGGATCGTTCGCGCCACGACGCCAGGCGGGGTCGTGGTCCGGAGGGTCTTCTCGAACCCGAACACGCCCGACACCGACCTCGACTTCTTGCCCGATTACGTCGAGCACGCCTTGGGAACCGATCCGACGAGTCAGGACACCGATGGGGACGGATTGTCGGACTTCGACGAGCTCTCCAGTGCCCAGCTCGCGGCCTTCGAGCGTTTCAACGACTACTTCCCGGGCTTCTTCCTCGATGGCAGCGCGTCGATGGCCTACGGCACGGATCCGCTCTCGTACGATACGGATGGGGACACCCTGACCGACGATTTCGAGTTGCTCGTCGGCTGGGATGTCACGGTCCCGTCGGAGCGAGGGCAGGAGGTCCGCCACGTCCTCACGGACCCGACCAATCCTGATACGGACTTCGACGGCCTGAACGACAACCTCGAGTTGGCGCACACCGTCGACGGCTCGGACGCGCCTCCGAGTGACCCCACCGACTTCGACTCGGACGACGATGGCCGGACCGACGGCAACGAATGTCCTACCGATGACTGCGGGACCGACCCGTGTACGACCGTTGCCTGCGTGACCGACCCGCTCGTCCCCGACAAGAAAGTGACGATCCGCTACGTCAAGATGACGCTCGAGAGAGGCAATGCGGACGGGGCATTGAACTTGGTGGATATCAGTTACTCACTCGGCGTGCAGCCGTCGGATGAACCGTATCTGCCGGGCGATACCGAACAGCGCTTTGTTAACATCAACTTGGGTGACTGTCCCGGGGATTACTATGACACCTGCACCCCAAACCAGTGCCAGGTCAAGGAGGGCACGGAGATCGTGTTCAACAGCCTCGCAGAGCCAGCCGATGCGAACGAGAGGGTCTTTGCGCTCAAACCAGGTCAGGGACTGCTGCTCAACGGAGTCATCGACCAATGGGACAGTTGCCCGCGTAACACGTTGCACATCAAGGGCTTCTGCACCGATGACATAAATGAGGAGTACCTGCCCGGCGTTGACCAGTCCTGCTGTGACACTGAAGAAAGCACAGATTGTCCCGAGGGCCAAACATGTAAACCCTTGAACTACGAGCCCAGGACGTGCCAGAACTGTGGAGTCCTGGGCGTGAACGGCAAGGTGTGTAGGGGCGACGGCGACTGCCTCGTGGCCCTCGGGCCGCTAACCTGCGGCAGATGTTTGGGGGCACCGTGCTCCGAAATGGGTGTCTGCAATGAATTCGGCCTCGTGTGCCAGCCCTCGACAAACAACGGTCCGGCCGGCCACCTTGCCTACCTGAAGTCGCTGTCCTACGAGACGCTCCAGGACGGATTCTCCGCGGATATCGTGACCTTGAACGACCAAGGCGCGGGAAGCGGGGGAGAGGGCTCCGGCTCGGGAGCGGGCTTCGGAGTTACGCTGACCGTCGAGATCATTGTAGAGTAGCGAAACGGGTTGATTCGAAAGCCAAATGCTCCGCTCGTGCCGACGAATACCTTCCGGCACGAGCGGCGTGGCTCTTTTGAAGGCGTCGACGCCTAGGCGGGGAGGCCGCCAGTACAATTTCAGTATGACTCTGACCTATATGCCAGCGTAGTGTCACCGGTACGTCAGCATACAGTCAGAGTGAGGCTTGATGGACACCGCGAATACGACCCCGAATACACGGTTTGCAGCATCGCCGGTACGGGTCGTGAAGGTGCCTTCTCGCACGGCGTGCAGAAGATCGCGCGTTCGAGTCTCGCTGGCTCCATTCGACGTAAGTCACGCCGAACGCGAGGTTTATCGTACTCGCCCGCGGCGGGCAGTGCGGCTCAGAGGATCCAGTGAACCCGGTAGTCTACCGGGTTGACGAACCTCGTAGGTCGCGCAATGCCACGCAGACGAACACCCCGCACACCGTCGTACGGTCATCGCAAACCATCTGGACAGGCCGTCCTTTTGCTCGGCGGCAAGGATTTCTAGTGCCGTTTCCAAAAAGATCGTGCCGGTTTACCTCCTCCCCTCGTTGCCAAGGAGGGCCCGGGGGAGGTTCGGGATTCGCCGGAGGCCCCCCCCCTCAATCCCCCCTTAGCAAGGGGGGAGAAAGCTGAGCGACCTTTCCGGAAGCGGTACGAGTTTGGGCCGCTTGGATCCCCGCGCAGTCATGCCGAATATTCCCGATTCGCTACAGCAAAACTGGCGCTTAACAAACGGTCGCAACTTTGGTTACAGCACGCCGGCTCGTACTGGGGTGTATCGGTGTGTAGGGACCCGTATGGCGCTATGTGTATCGCCTATTGGAGTTGATCTTCGGACGACTCGTCCGGTTCAGCTGCCGGTAAGAAGACGCGAAAAGTAGTACCCTTGACCAGCCTCGATTCCACATGAATATGCCCGCCGTGGGCGTCCACGATCTGCTTCACCAACGCCAGACCCAGCCCCGCACCGCCCTTTGCGCGTACGCGATCGTCCTGTGCCCGATAGAAACCCTCGAAAAGGCGGCGCTGGTCGGCCGGTTCAACGCCGATACCGTGGTCATGTACCGAAATCAGCGCGCCTTGTGTCCCCCGGCGCGTATCCCGGGAGACCTCGACCAACAGGAATTTGTCATCACCGGAGTATTTCACAGCGTTGTTCATGAGGTTCAAGAGTACTTGGGCGATGGCGTCCGGGTCCGCGCTCACACTCGGAAGGTCGGCGGCCATCCGCAGTTCGTGCGTAAACCCATGGTGCTCCAATTGGGTCCTGTACGAATCATAGCAGTCCTGAACGGCCCGACGAATATCGGTAGTCCGGATGGTGTACGCTTTCTTACCCGCCTCAATTCGGGCGAAATCGAGGATATTCTCGATCAGATTGCTCAAGCGCGTCGTTTCGCGGGTAATGATGGCGTAGTACTCCTGCCGTTTTTCCTCCGAAACGATCCGCCCGGACTGGAGCGTCTCGCCGAAAAGCTGAATGGTGGCCAGCGGTGTTTTCAGTTCGTGTGACACATCGGCCACAAAGTTGGCCTTCACGTCCGCGAGCGCCACTTCGCGGCGCGCCAGGCGAACAAGGTACCAGATCGACCCCCAGAGTGTGCCGAGCACCAGCAAGGTCAAGATGAGGGAGATCGCGCCCTGCCACAAGACGGTCCGCTTTTGGTCATTGATGAAACTGCGCGTGGGCTGAATCGCCCACATGCGTTGGGGGCCGAACATGCGCTGGTGCCATGGTCCCGACGCCTCGGAAACATGCACGAGTTCCAGGTCGTCTCCCGGCAACAGGAGCGGTTCCATCAATTCACTGCGAAGTCGATCGAGTTGAATGTTGGCGACCACGACGCACGGACGCCCGTCAGCGCCCAGGAAGCGCCCACAAGCCACTACCACAACCTGGTCTTCGATGTTGTCGTAAAGCACCTCCGGGGTTGGCCGGCGTTCGTCCGAATCTCCCGTCTGTTTCGCCGCCATCCGCCGTCGAATAACATCCGCGAGTTGCACCGCCGACGTTGCTGGTGGCGAAAGCGTTTTCAGGTTGACGCCGTCCCATGTGTACAGGCCGTCGATCCAAGTCGGCCATTCCGGCGGTGGAGTCCATGACTGTTCCTCCGATACTCGGCAATGAGATGCCTGCGTCTGCAGGGCTTGCGCTAGGCGTTGCCTGAATATCGTTTCGGCTTCGGTGGCGATTTGCAGCGCCCGGTGTTGTGCCTGGCGAAAAATCACATGCCCGAGCGCCTGCACTTGCCGTAATGCGAAGACCATGCTCAGCAGCGCAAGTACCGTGGCGAGCAGAACAAGCCACAGTCCGACTCGACGCAGGCTCAAGGGGCCGCGGCGATGCGATGATTCCAAACGATTCATCGTGGACTAAGACGACCGCCTTTTTCTGCCGGAGGCCTGACACGACTACGGCCTACAGGGCACGCGAGTCGACCAACCGGATTGCCGCACAAAGCTGAAAACAGCCATGTGCCGATGGAATCCCCTGCTGCCGGCCCCGTTTTGGTATCGGACAATGCGAGACATTATGCGGGGCCGTGGCGAGGGAACCGATCAAGTTTGCGTTCCCTCCTATGGTCCGCCGCTCTTCGATCCATGGCGACCGATGGTGGTGGTATCAATGACCTGCGCGCCCGCCGGCGGGCTATACGTGAATATCTCGTCCGAAAGACTGCCGTTGACTTCGCACTTGGTCGTCTCCGTCTCCACGCCGTTGCCGTCGGCTTGGCGGATCGAGCTTTTCAAAATGACACCGTGCTTTTCGCTGATCCAATAGGAGGCTTTGTACGATGCACCGCGCGCGTCGCCCACGACTTCCACCACGACGGTCTCGAACCCCAGGATCTTCTCGCCCGGCCTCGTGCGGGCCTTACCCCGCTTTAGCGCATCGGTGACCTGACCAAGATCATCTTGAGAAGAGGCCGCGCTCTTGACGATAGTCTTGCCGCCTCCGCCCGGAAGTTGCGACCACTCGTACTGGCCATCGGAAACGGTCACCGATTCCATGACCTCCCCGCCTGTGATTTTCGACTTTCCGATCCGCCGCATTTTACGCGACTTCCCGGTCTTTACCTCCCAATACTCGAATTCCGTGTGCCGGACGCCCTCCTTGCCGCGGACGTCATTCGTCGTGACGGTGTGAAGCGACTTGACCTCGCTCCGGCGCTTCTTTAGGGACTTGATCAGAGAATCCACGTCGGAGGCACCAGCGGGCACCGTCAGCATAGAGAGCGCCACCGCGATAATGGCCACATATCGCCATGGTGGCGATTGTCTCCTTGATTCCATTATGATTACTCCCAAACCATGCCTTGCCACGCCACGGATTTGAAATCCCGCCGCGGCTACGACCACCAATCCGATGTCTTTTTCACGAACCTGCAAACGTCCGCCGTTTCATAGATTCAAATCCTCGGCAGCCGACGTCCGGCACGGACAGCGTACCGTATCGTAGGCCCATTTGCCAGTCACCGCGCGGGCACCGACACACCTGGGAAGGACCCACGACCTCGACACCGACGCCCGTGTGCCCTAGGCCTGGAACATCGCAGCCGACGTCACTATAGTTCCGACGAGCCGGTCACTCCGGTCCGTGATCGACGAACTCCGGCAATCGATGTGTGCCAACAAAGATGGGAGTATATCCGTATGGCGGACTTCACCCGCGAACAGATTCTCGAACAACTGCGTACGGTGATGGATCCTGAGTTGGGCAAGGATCTGGTCACCCTGGACATGGTCAAGGAGATTGAAGTTAACGGCGCCGGCGTCACGGTGGGGGTCGAGTTGACCACCCCCGCCTGCCCCCTGAAGGACAAGATCGGGGGCGACATCCAAACCGCGTTGAAGCGAATTCCGGGCGTCACTTCGGTATCGATCAACTGGAGCGCCAAGGTTCGATCGGCGCGTTCGGGCACGCATCAACTGCCGGGCGTGAAAAACGTGATCGCCGTCGGGGCGGGGAAGGGCGGTGTCGGCAAGAGCACGGCCGCAGTGCTCCTGGCGTTCGGACTGCAGCGATCCGGCGCGAAGGTCGGGCTCCTCGATGCCGACGTGTACGGACCCAGCATTCCCAAGATGACCGGACTGGAAGGCAGCAAACCGGGTGTGTCCCACGACATGATTGTCCCGCCGGAAGCCGGTGGCGTGAAGATTATCAGCATCGGATTTATGATCGAGCCGGACAAACCGTTGATTTGGCGCGGCCCCATGGTACACGGCGTTGTCAAACAGTTCCTCGAGCAGGTGGACTGGGGCGAGCTGGATTACCTGATCGTCGATCTGCCTCCCGGTACCGGTGACGTTCCACTGACCCTGGCCCAGTCGATCCCCATGACCGGCGCTATTGTCGTCTGTACGCCGCAAGATGTGGCCATGGCCGACGCGCGGCGCGCCGTCAAGATGTACGAACAACTCAACGTGACGACCCTCGGCATCATCGAGAATATGAGTTACTATCTCTGCCCCCAATGCGGTCATCGTGATGAATTATTCGACCATGGCGGTGCGAAGAGGTCTGCGGAGGAAATGGGAATCGCCTTCCTCGGTGAAATCCCACTTAACGCCGCCATCCGGATCCACGGCGACGGCGGCACGCCGGACCGTATTTTTAGTGATACCGTCGACCATGTGCGGGAGGCGATTGATCGCGTGGTGTCGAATGCGGCCGGTAGAATCAGTGTGCAGAACCAGCTACAGGTTGCGGTGCCGACGCTGACGATCGAGTCTTGAGGGCGAACGCAAACGAAGGAACAAGGCAATCTGATGACACAAGCCGAACTACTGGCAGAGCAGCTCGAAGTCACCCGCCACTGGACCCTGTCGCTGCTGGCCGATATTGACGGCGACGACTGGTTCCATCAGCCAGCACAGGGCGTGGCGCACGCCCTGTGGCTATGCGGGCATATGACATCCGCGCAAGATACGCTGGTCCATACCCGGTGTCTCGGAAGCGGCCTTTTGGATACAGACTTCAAGGCACATTTTACGATCGGCGTACCGGTCAAGTCCAAAAGAGAACACGATTTCCCAGCACCGGAACGGGTGTTGGCTGTGATGGCGGATTTGCACGCGAAGACGGTGGCCGCGGTACGCGCCATGACCGATGAGCTATTGGCGGAACCAGCCTTTGGTGCGGACGGTGTGACGCCTCATCCGCTCTATCGTGACAAACGCGGCGCGGTGTCGCATTGCGTGCGGCACGAGGCGTTTCACGCCGGGCAGATCGCGACGATTCGCAGGTTGACCGGGAAGACGTTCTTACGTTAGTGCTATGTTGCGCGTGATGGAACGGGCGTCATGGGCAAACGAGAGCTCGCCCGTAACGGACGGGTGGCACGGTCTGGCGAAGCCAGGCCGTGGAGTCTTTAGTTACCATGGCCTTCTCCTTCGGGTTAGATCATGCCACCCCACGCAACCCATCGTTTGAGCCGGGACGAGATACTGGTACGGGCCGCCAGCCGTCTCCCTGCCCGACTCATCGACCGGGTGTAGCATTTGCAGGCAAACTAGCTGAATGCCACGGGAGTCGTTCGGGGGTGCCCCATTCTTTCCGGAGGAAAGGGTGGGGGACGGATGATCCCGCGAGACTCTTCGGATCAGGCTTCCGTCCCCCACCCTTCGCTGCGCGAAGAATGGGGCACCCAACATCCGAATTTCAAGGTGTGACAAAGCACTAGCTGAATGCTACGGAAGTCGTTCGCGAGGGCGTATGTCAAACGCCCTAGCCAGCTTGGCGATGCTTTCCACGCCGACATTGCGCTCACCACGCTCAATGCCGCCGACGTAGTTGCGGTGCAGATGGGCGCGGAACCCCAGTTCCTCTTGGGACCAGCCCCGCCCCTCGCGGAGGGCCCGAAGCCTCCGCCCAACCTCGGATTTGGGTCAATTCCCACAGCGCACGGAGAAAAACTGAAAGATCTTCATTTATAGCGCGCTCTTTCGTCGTGGCTTGCGTTCGTGGGAGTAGTCGGAGAACACCGGGGGCACAATGGTCTCACGATTGGATGATTCTTGTGCATAGGCGAAGCGACGATCGTGCTCCGGCGCGTTGCCGAGAGCACAGAAAAGAGCGACACTGATGCCTCGCCAGGTGGGCATCGGTGGTGACAGTGACCTGGACGGGAGAGAAACCAAGTACGATCTTACACGGCATCGACCCTTCATTGCGGTGTTCTCGGTGTGGTTCCTGCTCGTGTGCGGATGTCTCGGCGATCCAAGCCTGTTACTGTCGCCCGGTACAGCCGGCGGCGAACCGGTCGCTTGGCAGAGAGTTGAATATCAGCCAATATCGCCCAGCCGCTTTCAAGTTTCGGATCCCCAAGGCGGCTCGAGCTGGTACGACTGCACCACGCCGTTCCGCAGGTAGCTCAACGGTTGCGTCTGACGCTTGGCAAACCAGGACAGGGGGCTCCGGCGAGCAGTCCGACCTGGATTGTTTGCCGGGCCCCCTGTTTCGTGGGACAACAATGAAGCCAACCATCCTGCTCAAGTTGCCCGAAGGGGAGCTTTCCATTATGGGCGGCGTCGTGGCGTACGTGTCGGTCCTTGGCATCCTCCTTTTTCCCCAAGGTTGGATTCTTGAGAACATTGAGGCGCCGCCACTGCACTTTGCCATTATCGCCGTCCTCCTTTTGTTCATGGTGTTGTACTATCCGCGCAGAAAGATCAAGAAGATCAACGCCAAATACGACGAACAGCACGCCGCCTTGCCGCAGCAAGGGGATTGGAGAGTCCTTCGTCGGTGTACCGAACCGGCTGACAACGAGCCGACCGTACGCTTCATCGGCTATCAATATCCTCTCGGTGGGCAACATCCCGCCCACGACAAACAACAGTGGAGTCCCAGCCTTTTCGACCCCGCCCTCTACAGTCATGGAATTCCCAGGGCGAGCAATGCCGTGAAGTACGGCGCTGCGACCGGCGCTATTGTCTGGCTCGCCTCTTCGATTGTCCTTTTTTGGTTGCCCATTGGCGGGACGTTCCAGCCGTACTACGTCACGATGACGAACCGCGTCTCGCCGGTCGTTGTGGTCGGGTCAGTCTTGGCCTGGCTGGTTTTGCCGCGGGTGACCACAGAAGTGTGGTTCGCGCCGGGACTCATTCGGGTGGTGCGTACCCGGCCTTGGCGGTCCAAAGATGTCGTCATGGATTTCGCCGTAGAGCCGGGGTTTGTCGCCACACTCCGCCACGGCCGCCCGAACAAGGTGGTCTGGTTCAGGCGTTTCCGAGACGTGCTGAAACTGGAAAATGAGCGCTCCGCCATCGAAGTGTCTGCGGCAGGTTTGTGCCCGGACGATTTCTGGTGGGCGGTGACGTCGGATTACCGAACGACGCCGGAACAGATGGATACCTTCCTCGCTGATGGAGGAAGGTGAGCCGGAGGCGTCGTCCGTGGCATGGCCGATGCTCGGTAATCCTCTCGTGCGGTGAGTGCGATTCGACCGCCGTGGAAGTCGTTTCGCATTCCCGCCTATGCGGTCGCAATCCTTCATGTTACCTTAGCATACGACCCGGTCAGATGCCGGCCAGAAGCTACAAGAGGATGTTTTCGTGATTACGATTGAAGTGAAGTTTCTCGGGCCGGCTACCGACCTTGCCGGCACCATCTCTACCTCCCTGGAATTCGATTCGCCGGGCACGTTACGTTCAGTGATCGATCGATTGGCCGAGCGGTATCCGAAACTCGCACCCGCGCTGCCCACCGTGCGCTTCGCCATCAATCAGAACTTCGCGACCGAGAACGCGGAAGTGAAAGACGGTGACGAGGTGGCTGTGATTCCCCCCGTGTCCGGCGGCTCGGGTCCCGATCACACGTGGGTCCAACTGGTCGATGGCCCGATCCTATCGGATGACGTCCGCGCCTTTGTAAGCGGCGATCCAGCGTGGGGTGCTATTACGACTTTCGAAGGGGTGACGCGCGAGGACGTGGATGAGAAGCATGGCAAGATCATTAGACTGGACTACGACGCGTACCGGGAGATGGCCCTCCAGCAGATGAAACGTCTCGCAGCGCAGGCGGCCAAAAAGTGGTCGTTAGGCCGCGTAGCGCTGATACACCGTTTGGGATCCGTTCCGCCGGCTGAAGCATCGGTCATCATCGCCGTGGCCAGCACCCATCGGAACGAGGGGTTTGCGGCCTGTCGCTGGCTCATCGATACGCTGAAGAAGGACGTGCCCATTTGGAAGAAGGACGTCTATCAGGACGGTTCCGTAAAGTGGGTTTCACCTGGGCTTGCCGGTGATGCCGTCTTCATTGGTGGCAAGGAAGCTGGAGGCGATGACGAATGACAACTCGCATGGCAACGAAAAAAACAAAAACCGCCAAGACCGCGGTCCCGGCACGAGACGAAGCGCTCGATGCCAAGAAGAAACGCGCTCGCCGGATTCTGACGGCGCTGCACAAGCTCTATCCGGACGCGGATTGCGCGCTTGAGCACGTCGATCCTCTGCAATTGCTGATCGCCACCGTTCTTTCTGCCCAATCCACCGACGAGAATGTCAACAAGGTAACGCCGGTCTTGTTCAAGCGGTTCAAGACGGCCAAGGCGCTGGCCGATGCCCCGCGCGAAAAGATCGAGGAAATCATCCATTCGACCGGCTTTTTCCGCCAGAAAGCCAAGAGCATTCAGGGCGCCTGCCGAATGATCGTGGACGATCTCGGCGGCAAAGTCCCCGATACGATGGAAGAGTTGATCACCCTACCCGGCGTGGCGAGAAAGACCGCCAACGTAGTGCTCGGCACCGCATTCGGCAAGAACGAAGGGGTCGTGGTGGACACCCACATCGGACGTCTGGCCGTACGCCTGGGCCTCACCTGGAACGGCAAGGACAGCAAAGACGCCGTCAAGATCGAACAGGATCTCATGCAAATCTTTCCACGCAAAGATTGGACTTTTGCAGGGCATGCCCTGATCTGGCACGGGCGCCGTGTGTGCGGCGCGCGGAAGCCCAATTGCCCCGGCTGCCGGCTCGCCAAGAACTGCCCGTCCGCCGGGACCATCGAGTAAGAGGTGTTCACTATGGCGCAATTCAGCGTGAATACTTCGCGACTTGACCCATATAAGAACTTCCAGTTTCGGATCAAGTGGGATGGCCGCTACGTCGCCGGCGTGAGCAGTGTCCGCGGGCTGAAACAAGCGACCGAAGCCGTCACGCGTCGGGAGGGTGGCGTTCCCGGCAGCGACCGGAAGTCCCCGCGACGCGCCCAATTCGAGGCGGTCACGCTCGAGCACGGCGTGACCCACGATCCGAAATTCGCAGCCTGGGCAAGCGAAGCGAGGAAATTGGGCAAAGATGTGGGCGTGGTAACTTCGATTCCTGACTACCGCAAGGACATCATCATCGAGATCTTTAACGATGGCGGACAGAAGGCGCTTTCGTATAGGGTGTTTCGGTGTTGGGTGTCCGAGTTTCAAGCACAGCCGGCACCGCCCGCGCACACAAATGCGGTGACCATCCAGACACTCAAACTAGAAAACGAAGGCCGGAAGCGCGATCCGGATGTAACCGCGCCGTCTGAGCCGTCCCTGTAAACGTGTGACGCCAGCAGGGTGGGCTCAATCGGCGGGCGCGCAAAACGCGTCCTGCACACTCCTGCACGGCGCGCTGTCAACTCCTGCTTTACAGCGCCCAAGGAGACGCGGGTCGGGCTTGAACGCCAGGACCGCCAAGCGACGCGAATCATGGTCGATGTCGGCGCGATACTTTCCACTGAATAGTGGGCGGATGGGGAATGCAAGCATACCGTCCTCCCATGCAAATGCGCCGCCGCACGGCGCTCCACTCCGTCCCTTGCGACCGTCCCAGTTGGGTCGGTCAAGCACCGCTTCGGATCGGGAACCACCCTCAATGTCAAACACGAACTTCCATAGGATTCAGAAACCCATGCGGAATATGCGGATTTCGGCCTTGCACCGGCCGGGATCAGTGGGCATACTGCGCCCTTGTTGCCCGTGGACCGTCCACGGACTCCGGTCGTGCCGGGATGACTCCGCGAAATGGGCCAAAGGCATCTGACCGCCGGTGGGAATAGGCGCAATGGAGGGCCGACATGAGTCGCCAGGTGACCCCCGCCCGCCGCGGAATTGAATTCCCCATGAGTGACGGCGGTTCGGCCAGTCTACGGCGGAGACCGGGATAAAGATCACGGTGATTTCCCACGCCAGGCCCCGGGGCGTTACATTCGCAAATCACTAGGTTTGTCGAGTGGGAGCAATCTCAATGAAAAATGACGAAACGAACGCACCAGGAAACGGTCGCGATCAGAACAACGGGACGAGTGCCGAGGACAATGGCGGCGACCTCTCGGTGTCATTCAAGGAGCACTTCAGCGGCAGAATGGACCGTTTGGAACAGGACTTCCGCTTCGTGAAGCAAGTATTTGGGTCAATTGCGGTGATCATCGCGCTCGTCACGGCAGCGAGCAGCATATTCGGCCTGTCGACGGGCGCCAGTATCCAAAACCATGAGACGAAGCTTAAGGACCTGAAAGAGAGTCTGGAGGCGACCTCGATTGAGTATGGTGCACTCGTGGACCACCAGCGGCGACGTCTAGTCGATCAGTGTATCATTGATGTCGACGAATTCGTGAACACGCTCTCACTATCTATGGTGGATGCGAAAATCTACGACCGACTTGAGCGCAACCAAAAGTCGTTTCATGATCTCAGCGATCCGCCCCGGCAAACACAGCTGTCCGATGATGAGACTGGAGCGATATACAGACTTCTTGAGGACATGACTACAGGCCTGATGAAGCTGTATGATCTAAAGAAGGAAGAAGAGGCTCAAGTCAATGCCAGCATAAACCGGAGCCTCGACGACCTTCAACAATGGTGGAAAGATGTGAAGCTCGATTTACACTTCGAGACTGGAAGAAACTCTCGGTTTGTGAAGCGCTGTCAAGCATATAGGGAGAACTTTCTTGGGTACTTGCAGCTCAAGAGAGCCCATATGTTGCAGTACGAATGTGAGGAATGCCTTGACGAGGCAAAAAAGCACTTCGATGCTGCGATTAGGGTTCATTCGCCGTTCGCACGGGCGCAAAGCAATCTCGCAATTGTTGAATCGTACCGGTATCGGCGACTGGTAAACCAGAAACCGCGACCGGCTTCAAGTGTGCTGATCAATGCTCTGCGGAATGTGGAGACACAATACGAAAAAGCCCTCCAGTCCGCGAGGGCCGAGCGGACACGATCCAACATACTCAACAACCTCGCTGACTTACACCTCAAGAAGGCCTTGCTTTTCTTCGAAGATTTGGAGCAAGTGAGCGAGGCTACGGCTGAGCACAAGATGGCGGAAAAGTACGTGCAACGTTCAATCCGATGCCTTAGGGCGCGATCAAAAATAACCTGGTCATTTTCTCTTGTGTGGCGTGAGTCGGTAGTTC
>Ga0055480_10000329_pt1 | contig 17367 bp, 13 predicted proteins | sample Muzzi_PWB_D2_FD_57935 | JGI IMG/M metagenome (GOLD analysis project Ga0055480, IMG submission 57935) | Wetland microbial communities from San Francisco Bay, California, USA, that impact long-term carbon sequestration - Muzzi_PWB_D2 | ecosystem: Environmental > Aquatic > Marine > Wetlands ... | reverse complement strand
CCAGGTTTGATTAGACTTTTACTCCTCCCCACAGCTCATCGGATAACTTTTCAACGTTAACCCGTTCGATCCTCCGCGACCTTTTACGGTCACTTCAATCTGGCCATGGGTAGATCACCTGGTTTCGCGTCTACAGCCTGCAACTTCGTCGCCCTATTCAGACTCGCTTTCGCTACGGCTCCTCCGCGGAACGGATTAACCTTGCTACAGACCGTAACTCGCCGGATCATTATGCAAAAGGCACGCGGTCACACGTGCAGGGCAAGCCCCGCAATCGTGCTCCCACAGCTGTGTAAGCACATGGTTTCAGGTTCTTTTGACTCCCCTTAAAGGGGTTCTTTTCACCATTCAGTCACCCTACTTCTTCACTATCGGTCGTCGAGTAGTACTTAGCCTTGGAGGGTGGTCCCCCCGGCTTCACGCAGAGTTCCACGAGCTCTACGCTACTCTGGGACACCTCTCAACGGAGGGCTGTCGTTTTCGCATACGGGAGTGTCACCCTCTATGCTCGGCCTTTCCAGACCGCTCTGCTAACGACGCCTTTGTAACTCCTCGAGGGCCCGCAACCCCGCGGTGCAAGCACCACGGTTTGGGCTAGATCCGCTTTCGCTCGCCGCTACTTACGGAGTCTCGGTTGATTTCCTTTCCTCCAGGTACTGAGATGTTTCAGTTCCCTGGGTTAGCCTCCACGGGCTATGCATTCACCCGCAGATGATGCCATCTGGTTGCCCAGTGACACCCGGTTTCCCGATTCGGAGATCCCCGGATCAAAGCTCGTTTGACAGCTCCCCGAGGCTTTTCGCAGCCTACCACGTCCTTCATCGCCTCTCGACGCCAAGGCATCCACCATGTGCTCTTAGTAGCTTGGCCACATTCATGAGAGACTGTCATCCGCCGTGCAACGCTTGCGCGAAGCCCGTCGGAGGTCAGCTTCAATAAGTTGGCCAAACCGATTTCCAGCGCTTGAGATATTCTACCGATTCGCTTTCGTCCCGAGGGTTCCCGGGGCGTCGTCGAATCGATTGAAATTGTGGATCATTACCACAACACCATGCCGCCTGCCGACGCTGCTAGGCTTACCGGGTAAACCCGACGAGCCGTCACCGACAGGCTGGCATCCGCTTCTTCAATTGCCAAAGAACAGCCCCGCCAACCCAGTGAAGCACGCATGCTCCACGATCAACGGGAGCCCCGTAATGTAGTAGAAACCCGATGCCCGTCAAGCCGCCAGGCAGATTTTTTGCGGACCCAAAAAGTGGCCTCCGCTGGACCGCTGCCGCTTGGTCTGTAACCTGTATTCATGCAAGGAGTTACGAAACACCGGCGTCCTTCCGGCAAGGCCGAAGATAAACAGTCCGGCCCCCCGCTCGGGGCCCACATGTCCGTCGCAGGTGGGCTGGAAAACGCCATTGCCGCCGCCGTGGATGCCGGATGTGACTGCCTGCAGATTTTCGTCAAAAACCAGCGACAATGGACCGCCCCGCCTCTGAAAAACGACCAAATCAAGCGATTTCAGGACGATTTGGCGGCATCCGGCATTCGCCCGGTCGTGGCCCACGCCAGCTATTTGCTCAATCTCGCGTCGCCCAACGGCGAAACCCGCAAGAAAAGCTGTGAAGCCATGATCGACGAGCTTCAGCGATGCGAAAAACTGGGCCTACAGGGCCTTATCTTCCATCCCGGGGCCCACATGGACGGCACGATGGAGGCCGGCATCCGGCGTATCGCCAAGTCGCTGGATCGCGTGCGCACGGCCTGCGCAGGTTTTCGCTGCCGAATCCTCCTTGAGACTACGGCCGGGCAAGGCACGGCCATCGGCTACCGCTTCGAACAGATCGCCGACATTATCGCTGCGACCAAGGCCCCAGATCGACTCGGCGTTTGCCTGGATACCTGCCACCTCTTCGCAGCCGGCTATAACTTCCGCAAGCCCGACAGCTACGCCGCCATGATAGACGAAATGGACAGTGCCATCGGCGTGGCAACCGTCCGCTGCATACACGTCAACGATTCCAAGCGAGAACTCGGCAGCCGCGTCGATCGGCACGAGCACATCGGCAAGGGAAAGATCGGCAAGTCCGGATTCGCCCACTTCATGAATGACTCCCGCTGGAAGGACACGCCGATGATCCTCGAAACGCCCAAAGGCAAGGACGGCCGCGGTAGCGACTTGGACAAAGTCAATCTGAAACGACTCAGATCTCTTACCAAGATGCAGTAGATTCCATGTCCGTTCCCGACGATTAGAACGACGATTGGATTCTTGGAGTCGATAAAATTACACCGCCCGGGCGGGGAACTGACCCCGATCGTTCGCGTCTAAAGAGACTGAGATCGCTCCTGTCATGGTAGCGGTCAAGTCTGACACTATGCGAGGTATCAGAATGCGACGGTGGATGTTCTTGTTGGTTCACTGGGCGGCATCGCTTCTCTTCATTGCGATGATTGCAAGCTGGATTGCCGTCGAAACGTGGCCTGCAGAACGGTTGTTTGTCGGTGGTGGTTGGGATGTCGGCCGATGGTACGTGTTCAGAAGACCATCGGCGGCACCACAACGCTGGTTCCAGATGAGCATCCGACATGGAGCACTGCATTGTGAACAGAGGTGGCCGATCGCGTGGGATGCGACTCCGCGCAAAGTCGACTGGAAGTGGAAAAACATCCGCATCGCGTCAGGCAAACACCAGACAAGAGGACATTCGCCTTGGCGATCCGTTGTGATCAGGACGCCTGCATGGATACCTGTGGCGCTAGTCGGCTTAATGCCCATCACGGCGGCGCTGGTTGTCCCATTCAAACGTCATCGTTTACGCAAATCGGGGCGATGTGAAAGATGTTATTATCGCCTTGTGGGGCTTCCCGATCCAGCCCACGGTGACGTTTCGACCCGTCTCGCCTTCCAGTCAAAGAACGATCTGCGTTGTCTCGGTCGGCGTGTTGTCCGAACCGCGATCATCGGCGCATTACTTGGACTCCTGTTGATTGTCGGGCTGTCGGTCATCTGGTTTTACATGCCCGGCAGCCGAGTTCTCGAGTCGAGGTTTGTGGAATTCATCGTGTTTCCTCTGCAGCCTGTCACGCAAACGTCGCTGATCGCATTGTGGTCCTCGACGATGGCGTATTACGCAGCACTGTTTCTCCTGTGCCGGCTACTATTCGGTCTACGTCTTACACCCGCGCGTCGAAATGACCTGACTGCGGAGTCGCCACAAGAAGGGCTGACGGCGCGCTGCCCGGAATGCGGTCTGACCGTGTAAGAAGACAACGTCTCGGAGTCGGGAACCGCGGGCGGTGCTTGGCGCATCGCACGATGGAGCCGTCAGATACTGCCCAACACCATTCCACCGAAAACGTCATCCATACAGATCGGATCGCACTACGGCTGGATTTGGCAAACGAATTCCGTAAGCTATCCGGGCAGAATAGCAGCCGGGCGCAGGAACCGGACGGCCAACTATCTAATAGTAGCGCATTCACTGTGCATAGGTGGCGGCGGCCTCATCGCCGAAATGTCGGACCATGCATCGTTTAAGGAAGCGTTATGAAGAACAAAAAGAAAATCGCGTTTACGGTGCTCCTTGTCGTCATCGCAGTCTGCGCCGGCGGCGTGCTTTGGATCGACCTTATCGCCAAGGCCGGTGTCGAAACGGCGTCGACCTACGCACTCGGCGTCGATACGACACTTGACGGTATGCACGTCGGGATTCTGTCGGGGAAAGTGGGGATGTCGGGGCTGGACGTCGCCAATCCAACCGGCTTTGAATCAACGAATCTGTTACGACTCGGTCGCGGTAATGTTGAAGTCTCGCTCGGATCCTTGATGGAAGAAACCGTGGAGATCCCTGAACTGTCCTTCTCCGACGTCCAGCTCAACCTGGAACGAAGAGGCGGAAAATCGAATTACCAGACCGTGCTCGACAATTTGCAGAAGTTCGGGGGCGACGGCACGGCGCCCGCCGAGCCGGGGGAACCCGGAAAGGCCTTCATCATCAAACACGTTTTCGTGGAGAATGTGAGCGTACAGGTCGACTTGCTGCCGATCGGCGGCAAGCTATCGCGCGTGCCGATCCAAATCGAGAAACTGGAACTGCGGGATGTCGGTACGAAAGACGGCAAGGGCATGCCACTCGCAGAGGTTTCCGCCGTTCTGCTGAAAGCCATTCTGGAAGGCGCGATCCAGGCCGGTGGACAGGCCATCCCGCGAGAGATCTCGCAAGAGCTACTGACCAGGCTCAACAACTTGAAGGGCTTGGACGACGGATCCGTGAAGGTCCTCGGTGATGTCACGACACTTGTCGATGGTGAGCTGAAACAGATCGGTGCCCTCGGGCAGAAGCTAACGAAGACCATGGAAAGCGGCACCAAGTCCGCGGAGTCAGCGATAGACGAGGTCGGAAAGGGACTCAACAAACTGCTCGGCGGCTCCAAGAAAGAGGACTAGGTCGATGGCGGCCTTCAAGGGTCCTTTTTCTCAAAATCCAGCGACGCGGAGTTTATGCAGTAGCGCAGCCCGGTCGGCGCCGGACCGTCGTCGAAGACATGACCCAGGTGGGCGCCGCACTTGTGACACAGAGCCTCCGTTCGAATCATACCAAGGGTACGGTCCATTTCGGTCTCGACGTGTTGCTCGTCGATCGGTTTGTAGAAGCTCGGCCAGCCTGAGCCCGAGTCGTACTTGGTGTCCGAATGGAAGAGCGGCTCACCGCAGCAGACGCACTTGTAGACGCCCTGCCCCTTGTGGTCGTGGTACTTGCCGGTAAACGCCCGCTCGGTGCCCTTCTTGCGCGTTACCTCGTACTGCTCGGGCGTTAGCTGCTCGCGCCATTCTTCATCACTCTTCACGACTTCGTATCTCCCGTGCTGTACCGCGCTGGACTTACTGTGCGGGCTATCACCGCTCGCATCCGGTTTACAGCCGGCCGCCACAAGTGCAGCAGCCGACACGGCCGCCCCGGCCAAGAGTGTCTTGTATCGCCTCATCACTTTGACATGGTAGCGATCAGGCGGGCGGAAGTCCCGACGTGATGTGGAAATACCGAATTTGCTGCGGTACGCGGCAATCTGATGGGCTTTCAGCAGGGCCCATATGGACATGACACAATAGTCCGAGCAAGGAACACTCACGGACCGGCGGCCCAGGTTCTTGAACCTCGGATCGCGATTGATACGGCAAGGCGTTGCCGTTTCTTGGTGTGGTCGGTGGACGAATCGACAACCTCGTCTAAAGACGTGGGCTCACCATCCACCGATTCGGCCGCCTTTCACCTCGCCCCGGACCCGAGCCGAACGTATTACGGGCACGGCATGGCCAGGTTGTCCTGGCAGGGATCCGCCGGACAGCCATACGGATACGGCCGCCCCTGGAAGGCCAGGAGCACGGCGAATACGTCGTTGATGTTCACGAGCCGGTTGATGGTCTGCGGCTGGACATCGACCACCGGAAGCGGCGGTGCACCGGGCGCTACCTGCCAGGCCTTGATGATGGCAACCGCATCAGCGATATTCACAATACCCTGTGGGGGACTCCACACCGTTCCATCGAAGGACCCCACGGTGTCACCCCAGAACTTGCCGCCGCCCGGCTGGTGGGCGGTGTCGATGGCCAACGGCGGCGAGAACGTGCCGCCGTCATCCACAGAAGCCCGAACGTTGTAGGTGGCCACCGGAGCGATTTCGCAGCCCGTGACATGAACCTCCGTTTCCGTCCAGTTCCGCGTGACGGGAGCGTTGGTCAGTAGCGCGATCCCCTTCGCATTCGGCACGTCGACCCACCAAGTCGATCCCTGGGCGCCGGGGTGATTCAGACTCGTGGCCAACTCGACTTGGAACGCCGCCGGCACGATATTGTTCGGCCGGAACGAGATGTAACGGTTCTTCAGGAATCCGTCCGTCGAGGCCAGCGGCGTCATCGCGATCTCGCACTCGTCGGGAATACCGTTCGTGTTGTCGTCGGGACTGGCGCCGGACGCAATGTCGCAGGCATCCTCCGTGCCGTTCACATTGCAATCGTTCTGGGGGCCGCTCGCCGACACAATCTTGTATACGCGCCCGTCACCGGTGCTGTGATCGCAGATGTACATTTCGCCATAGGCGTCCAAACCAAACGACGTGATGTCATTGACCACCCCGCCTGTCGCGAGTTCCGCCGTACGGTCCTGAAAATCCGTGACAGACCCACCTACGTATCGGAAGCTCCAGATATTGGCGCTGCACCAATCCGAAAAGAAGTACGTTCCGGCAAGATCCGGAATCGCGCAACCCCGGTATACCTCGCCGCCGGTGATGGAACACCGAAACGGGGAGCCGCCGTGGCTGTACTCGTGGATCGGCTCGACAAAACCGGACGCCGCCTGGCACACCGAATCAGAGGGATCGAAGTCGTGCGCCCCTTCGCGGCAGCGCCAGCCGTAGTTTTCCCCGCCGCCACTGCTGGACGGCTGGAAGTTGATTTCCTCCCACGTACCCTGCCCGACATCGGCGATATAGAGATCCCCGGTCTCACGATCGAATGCATTGCGCCAGGGATTGCGAAGCCCGTAGGCCCAGATTTCATCGTCACCCGTCACGCCCACAAAGGGGTTGTCCGGCGGAATCGCATAGGGCGAGCCACCGTCGACGTCGATACGCAGGATTTTCCCCAACAGCTTGGCGGTAATGTCCTGCCCGTTGCCGCCGGGTTCCGTGTGCCCGGTGCCCTGATCGTTGGCATTGCCGCCGTCACCGGTCGAAATGTATAGATAACCGTCCGGACCGAACGATAGCCATCCGCCGTTGTGATTACCTTGGGGTTGAAAAATGCTCAACAATATCGACTCAGATGTCGAATCGCCATGATCGGAATCCGTGGCTGTATATCGCGACACAACGGTGTTACCTGCATTATCGGTGTAGTCGACGTAGAAGAAGCTGTTGGTCGCAAAGTCAGGATGAAATGCTAAACCCAGCAGACCCTGCTCGGTGCTCAAGGCGTTGGTGGTTCCCACACGCGCGGTGATATCCAAGAATGTCGACGTGGCGGTGGTCACGAGATTATGAACGAGGATGGTGCCTCGCTTCTCGACGATGTAGATTCGATCGAAATCGCCCGGCGAATGGGTCACGTACAACGGGTGGTTCAGGCCCGATTCGACAAGCTCCACCGTGAGTGGCGTTCCACCCGCATACGCCAACGAACATGCCATCGCCGTGACAGCCGACGACAAACATCCCATCCAGGCCAATCGATTGCCCATCCCTATCACTCCTCTTCGATGCACGCCTCGCGTCAGTCTTACCGACCGCCAATCGCATGTACGCGCGCCACGACGCGCGATCTGGAACGGACCCCCGCCGGATCGTCGCAACCGGAGCGTAATCTCCCTCAGCGGCTAGCCTCGAAATCCGCGCGGACACGGCAACGGTGCCGTTCGGCCACATGGAACGATCCAAGACCGCACCTGCCGATCATCGTACGCACCCTGGTGACGCGAGACCCCGGTTGTATACGGGAGTCGTGAACTCCGGCTCACTTCTCCGATTCCTACGACGCGATTGTAGTGAAATGCGGCAAGAATCGCCACCGAAAAGGACCGATAATCGAATGTGGCTCATCACATGCGCGAGACTGTGCCGGCAGCCCTATTTGCGCCCCCGAGAACATCGCGTGGGCACTTCATGGTTGTCTCGCATCGACCGATAACCAAGTAGGTCGTTCACGGGTGCGCCCGGATTGCATGTGTGGTTCGGGCGTTCTGTACTCCGAAGCAAACGGAGTCTTTGCCACCAGTTTTTAGCATTCGCACAAGAATAAGACCGAATGGCAATTGCCCCCGAGCCCCTGGATCATATCGAATTGGCGAACGCGCAATGTGTCTCGCGTCATGCCTGCCGCTTTCTTGTCGTGGGCTTGCTTTGCCTCGGCGCGCTACTCCGGTTTGTCGCGTTGGATCAGTATCCGCTACCGGCGCATCAGGATGAGCTCTCCGACATCTATGACGGCTACTGCATCGCCACCACAGGCGCGGACCGCGCGGGTGATCCGTGGCCCATCATCATCCGCGGCATGGGGCCCGGTGACTACCACCCCGGACTCTACGCCTACCTCGCCGGTCTGAGCACTCGGGCCCTTGGGTTGTCCGTGTGGGCCGGGCGTCTACCGGCAGCCATCGCGGGCGTACTGACCTTGTTTTTGGTGTTTCTTGTGGCGCGGCGGATGCTTGGCGATCGCTTGGCGATCATCGCGCTTCTATTCCTCGTCTTTCAACCCGCACATACGCTCTATTCCCGGCAGGCACATACCGGCGGCTGCCTCCCACCGCTTTTTGCCGTACTGATCGTCTATTTACTGCAACGCGCAATCGACGCACTACGGCACTCAGGAAGGCAAGAGGCCTTTGCCTGGGTCGTCGCGACGGGATTCATGGTCGGATTCTCCACCAATGCCTACGGCGCCTCGCGGCTGAGTGGGCTTCTCTTCGCCATCGTGTGCACCGGGTTCATTGTCTGCACCGGTGGGGTGCGACATGGGGCGTGGCGCCGCACCCTTGGCATGGTTGGCGTGCTGACATTGTCCGTCGCGCTGGGTGCGTCACCCCAACTCTACGCGGCCATCAAGGATCCATCCCTGTTTTTCGCCAGGGCCGCCAACGTTGTGCCGCCGCTGGCTTATGGTCCGCGCTGGTGGTTGCACAAAACGATGCTGGCGTTGGGTGCGAATCTGAACCCGCAGCACCTATTCTGGTCGTTCGGTGAGCACAGCCTGTTGACGATCGCGCGATTGAGCCTCGTTTCGCTTCCTTTTCTTTACGTAGGCATTGCGGTAGCCACGATCCGACTTGTCCTGAGGCCGCGTGCCGCGTATTTCCTGCTCATTCTGGCCACCGCGATCAGCCTGGCACCGGCCGTCACTTCGAATCCAAACCCGCACCCGCTACGTGCATCCGGCGTGTGGGCGCTATACCCCATCTTCGCGGCATTGGGTGCGGGCGCACTCGGGCAGGGGGCACTATGGATCTGGCGTCGCGTTCGGGCGCGGGCGATGCCACACGAGTCGATTCAAACACCGTACCTGCGGGTGCAATCAGTAGGAGCCAGAGCCTTGGCAGTGTGTATTGTCGCGTCAGGGGTCTGGAACGTCGCACGGTATCTGGATCGCCCGGAGTTGCACGGACCCGACGCTCAATTTCACCTGTATACGCTCGCAAAATGGATGGAGAGGCACAGTTCAGCGTACGATCGCGTGTACGTCGATGTCCCCGGTCTGTTCCCCTATCTCTATTTTGCCGTCTACACCCATATGCCGCCCGACGAATTTCGGTCGGTGCCGCGCGAGCTTACCGTCACCGCCCATGGCTGGGAGCATTACAACCGTTTCGGCAAGTACTTCTTCACGACGCGTCTGCAAGCTGACGAGGATTGGGTGAAGTCGAGGAAGGACGAGCGCTGGCTGCTGGTCACGGCGGAAGGCGACATCGTGCACTACGGCATCGAACACCAGCCCGAACGACTGACGCTTGGAACCGAAAAAGCGGCAACTCGGTCCAGCTCCGTTCCGCTGCCACAGCAGGAGTGATGCAGACCATCCTCGGCAATCGGAATTAGTGATCGCAGCGGCATGACAACGACCATCGGTCACATCACGACACTGGAAGAAGCCGGCGACGCGGCGACGCGACTCCGGTGCGCCATAACCAGTCCCACATACCATCAAACCCTGCTTGCCGTGGCGATCGCGGCCACTTCCATCGTACTCGCGTTATCCGTAGACGTTCGATGGCGGCTGGCACGGGATACCCTCTGGCAATGTGACGAGATCCCACTGCTGGTGCGATTCACGGGACTGGCGGGGCAAGTGGCCACCCAAAAGCAGGCCGAGGCCTTTGAGCCAACGCGGTGGACCTGGATGAGCGGTGTACGGCGCAGCGTGCACATCCCCCGGTCACACGTGTCCCTGCACACCACCACCGGGTTCTGGGTCAATCATTCGCTGCACCTGTTCGGCGTTACACCGTTGGCGGGACGCATCTTTCCATTCGCGTTCGCGCTGCTCGCGATCCCCATCGTCGCCTGGGCGGCGTGGCTGATCACACGCAGCGCGACGGCGACCGCCTTCGCGGCGATGCTCATGGCGCTGTCTCCGCAGAGCGTCGTATACGGCGTCCAGACACGCGGCTACGCGGAGGCCATGGCCCTCGCGCCGCTGCTACTCGTTTTGTTGGACTACTTTCGGCGGCGCCCGAACCGCTATCTACGGGCGCTGAGCCTCACCGTGGTCGCCATTTGGATGGCGCTTACGGTCTATACGTCCTGGCTATACTGGGTGTTGCCCGTCTTATTGATGGCAACGTGGCACCTACCGCGAAGCACCATCCATCCTCAAGACCGCCCAACGGCACGGATGGGAATGGTACTCATCACGATCGCCGCGACGACGTTCATGGGCATCTATACCGTGGATCGCTGGAGCTTGCTCACGTTCGCATCGCGCCAGTTCGGCGATCCGATCGGCAATTGGTCGCAACTGAGTGATTGGGCATCTCTTTGCCTGGGCGAACTGACGATCGCGCCGATTCTTGTCTTCCCCTTGGCGCTCATCGGCGCCCTGGCATTGAGGCGAACACCCATGCGCTGGTGGCTCTGGCTGATCGGCGCCGGCATCGCGGCACCTGCGCTGTGGACGGCATTTCGCGGATCGCCGGGCTACGCACGCAACCTGGGATACCTGGCAGGACCGGTTGCCCTACTAGCCGCCGTCGGCGCCGATCGCGGAATTCACTGGCTGAGCACAAGAATCAGGCCCGTACCCGCCATCGCCACCGTTGTTGTCCTGTTCGGCGGTGTCGCGACATTTGGACTGACAACGATCGAGACCCGCGCCCGCGCCATGCTCTTGCCCGACTGGTCGGTCGCAACGCAATCGCTCGAGCAAAAGCCAATGAAGACGGAGCAACGCTGGATCGCTCCGTGCCTTGCGCACCACTGGCAGGCCAAATGGTATCGCGACCCGTTCGATGCAGCCGCGTTCGCGAAGATCCCGGAGGGTGGACACATCGAAATCGCCATGGGCGCCACACTGGATCGCCGGGGAAGCGCAAGGGTGTTTCAGGAAAAGCCTCGCGGCGCCGGGAGCGACGAGATCGAACTGCCGGATTATCTGAAGCGCGTCACGCCGACTTCAAGCGTCGCCCGCGTCGAATGGCGCCGCTGGATGGGGACGAGGACGGGCACTCAGGAAGCCCCGACGTCTGCGGAGACCTCGCCCGTGTTCGCACTCATCCACCTGGACGACCCGGCGCGACCGAGTCAGTGGAAACGCTTTCTCCAGATATCCAGCGCAACCGACGCCGGCGTCATCACGTTCAAAGCCGTTCCCAACGGCGCAGGCGAAATCAGATCTCTGGCCCTTCCCGCCCGATCGATGCCGGTGATCCGGAAGGCCGCCCAATCGGCACTTGGTGTGGGGCGGGAGTCGATTCACTTCTTCACCCTGTCGCCGCTCGATTCGTAGGGGTTCGTGACAGTATCGGCGGAAACCCGAAAGCGGGGGGTGCCCATTCATTGCGAAGCAATGAACGGGGGACGAAAACAGCCGACGTGGTACGCCCGTCCCCCACCCTTCGCCAGCGCGAAGGATGGGCACCCTCGCTCGAGTCATGATCCACGCGGTGACTTGCCTGTTCTTTGCCAACCGAATCGCTACAATCCCCGTGGCGCGGAAGTTTCTTATGAACGTGATCGTTGCAGAGAACCTTACGAAACGCTACGGCCGCCACACGGCGCTGAGGCGACTCAACCTGTCGGTGACGGAGGGAACCGTCTTTGGTTTCCTCGGTCCCAATGGCGCAGGCAAGACCACGACCATTCGTCTCATTCTCGCGCTTCTTCGACCAACTGCCGGAAGCGTGGCACTATTTGGCAAAGACGCCTGGCAATGCGGCCCCAACCTTCGGCAAGAGCTAGGCTATTTACCCGGCGACCTCCGGCTCTATTCGTGGATGACGTTGCGAAGGTGCCTGCAAATCGTCGGACAGACGCGCGGGCGGAACCTGCTCGCCGCGGGTTTCGAACTGGCGGAGGCGCTGTCTCTCGAAGACGGCGTCTCCGTGCGTAACATGTCGCGGGGCATGCGGCAGAAACTCGGACTGATTCTGGCGCTGGTGCACAAACCCAAGCTCCTCGTTCTCGACGAGCCGACGTCCGCGCTCGATCCACTCATGCAGCGATGGCTGAATCGGCATCTCCGCGCGCGGGCGGCCGACGGCGCCACCGTGTTCTTCTCCAGCCACACGCTCAGCGAGGTCGAGGAACTGTGCGATCGCGTCGCCATCGTACGGGCCGGCGAGCTCGTGGCGGAGGAGTCCGTCGATACGCTACGTCAACGCGCGGGCCGGCAGGTCAACTTGCGTTGGCATGAGCAGACACAGGCAGAGTCCATACCGGCACCACCGTTTCTTCGACTTGACGAGCGGGCGGGCAGAAACTGGTCCTGCATGCTGACAGGACCCGTATCGGATTTGATTCAGTGGGCGGCGGGAAAGCCGCTGGACGATCTGATCGTCAATCCACCCGATCTGGAGGCCGTATTTCGTAACTACTACGAACAGGAGCGGGATGCGGAATGAACCTGGGGTTGATTCACAAGTCGTTGCGTGAGACGCTGTGGGTCACGTTGCTGTGCGGCACGGCCGTCATGGTTTTCGAGGCGTTCCTCGCCTACATATTTAACACCTTTGAATGGGACCTCGCGGAACAGTGGCTGCAGTCCGACTTCTTTCAGAGCATCATCAAGTCCCTTCTGGGCACGGAGTTTAACGGCCAGATCGGGCTCGGCGCCATCGGCTCGATCGCCTGGGTGCATCCCGTCTTGCTGGCCCTGCTCTGGGCGCATGCAATCACCATCTGCACGCGCGTACCGGCCGGAGAGATTGATCGCGGCACGATTGACGTCTTGCTCAGCTTGCCGGTATCGCGGTGGCGCATCTACCTGTGCGAGACGATCGTCTGGCTGACGGGTGGTTTGCTGGCAATCGCCATGGCGCTGCTCGGCTGCAAAATCGGCCACTTGTTCATATCGTCAGCGGAACCACCCGAATGGGGGCGTCTGCTCATGGTCAGCGCCAATCTTTTCCTGCTATATTCGGCCGTAGGTGGGTTGGCCCTTCTGATTTCGTCGCTTAGCGACCGTCGCGGACGATCGGTGGCCGTCGTCTTTGCTGTCGTTTTGGTGTCGTTTTTTCTCAATTTCCTCACCCAGCTATGGGAACCGGCACGCAGCCTCTCGTTTCTCGGCGTGCTGCACTACTACCGCCCTTATATCATTCTTCGCGACGGGATTTGGCCATGGAGGGACATCAGCGTATTGGCATGCGCGACCGTCGCACTGTGGACAACCGGCGGCATCATTTTCAGCCGCCGCGACGTGTGCACGGTGTAAAGCTATCGCGAGTCGAGTCACCCCAGATACTCGTGCGCGTTCGCGTGTTGCCCCAGTTACTCATGCGCGTTCGCGTGTTGCCCCAGTTACTCATGCGCGTTCGCGTTTCGCCTCGGTTGTTCGTGTGAGAGCGTTGGTCGCCCCGAAGGGGCAGCAACATGTCAGCCCAGGGCAACGCCCTGGGGGCTGGAGTAGTTTGAAAGGGAAGCCCTGAAAGGGCGGCACAGCCGAGGGCCGGGCATGCCACAGCGATTGTCGGTGAATCTCGTTCACCTCAATTGCAGCACGATAAACCAACATGTCCATACGCTGTTTGTGTGGTCCAAGTTTGTTGCGCCCCTACAGGGCTTCTCTGGAATGGCGCGTCACAAACCCAGGGCGTTGCCCTGGGCTGACATGTACCTGTCCCTTTGGGGCGAAGCATGCCCACACGCGTGGCATAGATCGAGGCTGGTGAGTGCTTCACAACGAGCTGTACAGCCCCCGGGATAGGACTTCAGTTACCGGAAGCATCGATTGATATGGCGAGGCATCATCCGCAGCCAGAGAGACCGTGACGAGGGCCGGCAAAAACGCGGTCGTAAACAAGGCGCTCTTCACGACGTCGATTCCCAATTACGCCACGGTGCGATCGGCGGCCGGCGACGACGTCGCGGCACAGCGCCGCCTGAATTCATCGTGTATGCGCCGCGTCACCTGCCCGACCTGTCCCTCGGCGATCGGGCGCTCGTCGATGCGCGTAATCCCCAGCACCTCCACGTTGGTGCTGGACATGAAGACCTCCGCCGCACCGTAGAGGAAATCCACATCAAACGCGTGTTCCTTGACCGCGAATCCGATCCCCGCGGCGCACTTCATGATGAAGTTCTGCGTGATGCCGTGCAGCACCGACTCGGTCCGCGGCGGTGTAAGGATTACCCCGTCTTTGACCACGAACAAGTTGGCGGATGTCAGTTCGCGCACTTCGCCCGTGTCGGTGACGAAGATCGCATCGTCGAAACCGCGCCGGTGGGCGCGATTGCGCGCCAGCACATTGGGCAGAAGCGTGATGGCCTTCACGCTGCAAAGGGCCCAGCGCTCGTCCCGCACGGTCATCACATTGGCACCCCGAAGACGCAAGTCGTCGGGAAGCACCGGGCGCGGCTTGAACGTCATGACGACCGTGGGTTCCAGACCCTCCGGTGCCAGATGGTGCCGCGGCGCGACACCGCGTGTAATCTGAACATACACCATCGCTTCCGACAGCCCTGATCGCTGCAGCCCCTCCAGAATCACCGGCAGCAACGGGCGGGCATCCAGGTCGTAGTCCAAGTCGATCGCCTGCAGGCTTCGCCGGAGACGCGCCAAGTGCTCGTCCATGAGGAAGGGTCGGCCGTTGTAGGTGACGATCACCTCGTAGACGCCGTCGCCGAACTGAAATCCGCGATCCTCGATCGACACCATCGCCTGCGAGACATCGCAGAACGACCCGTTGAGATAAGCCAATGCCGTCATGATTGCCCCTGCGCCTCCGTGCCGGGTAACGCCCGCCCGAGTTTCTCTCGAACGTCGCGAAGCCAATGAAGGCATTGCTCGCGCCGTTCCGCCAGTTGTAATTCCTTCAACGCGCTCGTCAATCGCTCGTCCGCGAGTTCATATCGCTGAAGATCGCGCGCATAGATGATACCCAGCAACATGAGAACCTGTCCCCTTTCCCGTGATCGCGTATAGGACGCGGCAAAGCGCTCGAAGGCCCCAACGGCTTTTTCATGGTCGCCCCTGTCAAAATAGGCGCGTGCCACCGCCATCTGCTGCATTTCCGACAAACATTGGTCGGCGTCAACCACAAGCATGGCCTCGTACGCCCCGGTCGCCCCGGTCATATCGCCCTGTTCAAATGCATTGGCCACACGGGACCGCAGCTCTTCGATCCGATCGAGCTTGGCTTCCTCCGCCGCCCGGCGCTCGGGTGACAACGTCTCCATGCGCGCCGCCGCACCGAACTTCGCCCGTGCCTCCGCCTCGGGTCCGGCCATGGCGGACGCGAATTCCCGTCGCAACGTCCAACGGCGCCAGACCGCCAACATGTCAAACTGGTCGCGCGGCAGCGCTCGGACGAGCAGCATGACCATCGCCCCGAGGAATCCGAACAGATAGCCCGCCAGGTGCGCCTCATTCGCCACGTTGCCCGAACCGCCGATCGATGGTGCCAAAATGTTGTCCCACACGATGATCTTGAGCAGAATGATCACCATGGCCGACACCTCGAAGAAATAGATGAAGATCAGCCAGATCAGCACGGTCACGCGGCTGCGCGGGAACAAGGCCAGGTACGCCGTCGTGACCGCGGCAATCGAGCCCGACGCACCCAAAAGGTACGACGGTCCCGGAGTCATCGATGCCCAGCCCCACGCGGCGAACACACCGCCTGAAATATAAAACAGAAAATAAGGCAAGCCGCCCATCTTGCCGTTGACGCTGTTGCCGAACACCCAGAGAAACAACATATTGCCGAACAAATGCCATGCGTCGGCGTGAAGAAACTGGTACGTCACAAACTGCCACAACCGTGGCTCGCCGGCGTTGAGCACGAGGTAGTCTTCCTTGATCGCCTTCACCGCCGGACCGACCAACTTTTCATCCAAAACCAGAAAAACCAGCATGTTCGCCGCGATCAGCGCGAAGTTGACGTACGGCGCTCGGTGTATCGGAGACTGCGTTCGGATCGGGATGATCATTAGTATTGTCGTCCGATGACCGCATCCCGGCGTGGGGAATCCGCCCCCAGGCAGGCTGCCGACAATGGCGTCACGCCGGATTCGTGCCGACACGTGTGGACAAGCAGGAGAACGATGTCGCTTAGGGCACCACCCGTTCACCTCACGCGGCTAAGCCGGTGGTTTGCCCGGCGCCGGACCGCCGCTACCTGCGGTCTGTACATATTGAATGCGCAGCTCGTACAGCACGGCGTTCAGAACGTGCTGCTCTTCCTCGGTGAGATTACCCTTCGTCTTTTGATCGAGGACATCGAGCAGATCAATATGATGCTTGGCCGCGTCCGGATTGGGCGGAATCGTCTCTCCACCAGGCCCTTTGTAGCCGCCCAACGCAATCGCTGCCTGCATGGCCAGCATGTTGATCAGCTCCGCAAAGCCCGGCTGCCCCGGTGCGCTGTCGGCGGAGGTCGCCGATTTCTCGGTTTCCTGCTCCAGACGCTCCTTTTCCCGTGCGGCTTCGGTCTTCCAGTCGGTGTCTACATGAATTCTGCCGGTCTCGTCGCTCATGGTTTTCTCCAGGGTTGGCTTGCGGGAATGAACCCGTCAGTGCCCTCCGCACCATGCCTGGCGCAAACGCGCCGGGCCGCCGTGCAATCGATCAAGATTATACACGAAAATCCGCCACTTGGGGAAGCGCGGCCATCAGTTGGCGAAGCATACGATCACTGTAGAGGCCGAAAAAATACTCACGATTCCGAGCGATGGTCGCCTCATCAAGCTGCCGCGCTGCGGCTCTGGCTTCGGCTCGGACCGCCTCGTACTCCCTTTCGGCCACTTCGAGAATGGCCGACGTCGCGTGGCGAATCTCGTCAAATGCCTGCCGTCGCGCAGCACGATCGCGCGGGGCCTGCGTTCGAAGCAGAGCCGCACGCTCGACCGCCATGCGCCTGCGATCGAAGAGCGCAACGAGATCTCCCCGTTCCCGCAAGTGCCGTTGCGGATTAAAGCGAAAATCGCGCACGCCTTGTGCAAGAGTGGCAAACGCTGCGCGGTCCATCTCTGGTCGTGGAAGGTCCAGCCAGATCGTGGCGGAAACGCACGCCATATTGGGCGGGGTCACGCCATAATAGTCCGCCATAATGCGATCGCTGATGCGGTCATATTTGGCCCCACCGATACCGTGTACGAAAAGATCTGCCAATAGTATCCGCGCCCAGAGCGTAAGCGTCAGCGCACGTGGCCGCAGGCACCATCCGCCCA
>Ga0055480_10000328_pt1 | contig 17378 bp, 15 predicted proteins | sample Muzzi_PWB_D2_FD_57935 | JGI IMG/M metagenome (GOLD analysis project Ga0055480, IMG submission 57935) | Wetland microbial communities from San Francisco Bay, California, USA, that impact long-term carbon sequestration - Muzzi_PWB_D2 | ecosystem: Environmental > Aquatic > Marine > Wetlands ... | reverse complement strand
ACCATCCCGCCTCCGAGTAGTTCCAGCCGGGACGGCGCGAGAGATGATCCAGGCTCGGCGACGGCCAGATCAGGTCGGGGAACACGAAACGCGATGCAGCCGGAATCGTGCCGTCGTTTCCGTTGCCAGACGTGTCAGTGAGGACGAGGCCGCGCTCGTCGTCACAGTTCCAGATCCCCTCGACGTTCGGGATCGGCGTCATCTGGATGCCCTTCAACGCGTTGATCGCTGCTTCGTTCAGCGCGATGTGCCAAAGCGAGATGGCATCGATCGAGAAATCGCCCGCGTTGGAATCCATCGGTGCGATGTGGATCGTATCGACGTCGCCGAGGAACGAGATCGCCCTCGTGTCTTGCAGAACACCATCGAGATAGAGCTTCGTCGTCCCAGAGTCGTACGTGATCGCGACGTGAACCCAAGTATCGAGCTCGAGCGGAGCGAGCGATACCGCATCGCCGCCTAACGATCCCGGCACAGATTTGAACGCCAGCGTCCCGTCCGAATGCATCGTGACCCACGCTTCCGAGAAAAACCCTCCAGTTTCCCAATACCGAATGATCCCCTGCTGCCGGAGCTGGTGTGGTCGAAGCCAGAACATCATCGACCAGTCATCGGTAGGATCGAGAGCGACGTCGGGACCAATCGTGGTCAGCCCCTCGTTCGTTTTCAGCGCACTGCCGAATCCGTTCGAGGAGTCGTACGTCGGTGCGCTGTCGAGTTCCGGGTCTGTGTCGGCCACCCGGACGCGCCACGTCGCCGCCGAGCTCGCGTTCGTGTAGCCGAGATAGACGACGTTGCCGGGCTGGATGCTTCCGCGGTCGCACTTCAGCTGGATCTGTGCCGCGAGGTTGTCCGCGCGCCAGACGCGTGTCGGTTGCTGTAGCAGCAGTTCGCTCGCTTCGAAGTTGGTGACCTCCTGCGATGCGGCGATCGATGAGACGTAGTCACTCCAGTCGAGCCAGGAGATCACCGGCCGGCGCGTACCCATGCCTGCCTCCTACCCCCAGAGCCGCAGCGTCGTGTAAAGCGTGTCGCTCGACTCATGTACACCCAGAATGATGAAATCGCGATCGTCGATGTTCCAGTCACGCGAGGTGTACGTGAGCGTGACCGTCTCGCCTGGTCGGCGGAGAAACCGGCGCTTTCGGACGGTGACGTTGTAGCGCTCGCGAAACGTCGAGCCGGAGCCGATTCCGAGAAGCGTCGCGCGGCGCGTAGCCTCGTCACTCGCATCTGTGTCGATCACGAACAGTGAGTCGATCTGCAACTCGGTCGCTGTCGGAAACTTCGTGGCCGTCGCCGCTTGCCCGGAGGCGTCCGGGCGGATCACGCGCCGGTACTCCTCCGCAACGAACTTCTTTCGCGCCTCTGCGGCGCCTGCCGCTACCGCATCGGGGTCCTGCACCTTGTACGAACGCAGGTATCCGAAGTTGAGCCGCAGCGGCGGGATGTCCGTTCGCTCGCGGCTGATCGAGATGACGTCGTATTCCTGGATGTCGTCGACCGACGTTCCGAACTCGAGAACGTCGAAGACGAACTTCCCCTCGCGGGTGAATGAACGCCAGCCCCCGACCGTGTCGAGGATCACCTGGTCGATCGCCGCGATGAGTGAAATCGGAGACGGTCCCTGGTAGAAGCCGATCGGCGCCGGCTGTGCACTGTTGAGCGCGGCCACGGTTCCGGGCTCGATCTCGATCGGGTCGCCCGCAATCTCGATCATGCGCTCGATGATGTCGCCGGGCTTCTCGATGAAACCGCCGGCACCCGCATTGTCGCCCTGGATATCGGCCGTGATGGTCCCAGAGGGGGACGACCCCGGGCGAATGGCTGCGTTGGCCACGTCCGAGATGTACTGGCCTGCTGCGATCGGTGGGTCCGAACCGCCATCCCAGTCGAATAGATCCGTGAACCCGAGACGCGAGATGTCGCCAGCCGGAGCGCCGGCATCCGCAGGGCCGCCGGACGGATCGGGGGCCGCCGTCAGGGTCGACGCCTTGTCGTACACCGCGTCGAACTGCTTGATCGATCCCGAGTGGAAAACGTAGACCGGGCCCGCGCTGTTGACCTTCACGCCCTCCGCGTTCGTCACATACCCCAGCGCGATCGGCTTCTGTTTGTCCGCGAGATCGGCACCTCCCTCGAAACCCTCCGTTGCATCGTCTCCGGCGAAAACAGTGGGTTGGAGATCGACCTCCATCTTCGACATCGGGTCGTTGAGTGGAAGCGAGAGCCGCTCGTCGGTCCAGTTGACCTGGCCCGCGGTGCCGAGAACGACCGGCTGGAACTGGTAGAACTGGAATCCTGGCGCACCGCCGAGCACTTGCAGCACGAACCCCTCGAACAGGTATCCCGCGAGCTCGTCGATCGTACCGTCCGAAAAGTCGAGTTCAATCGACCCGCTCAGGCTCGCGCCAGAAGACGTGACGCCCCGAAGCTTCGAAAACAGATTGTTGTCAGACTCGACCGCCAGAACGACTAGATTCGGGAAGCGTCGGGTCGTATCCGGGAAGAACACCGGCAGCGGATAGTCCGCGTAGCCGCGCTGGACGAGCGAGGCTCCGACCGGGTCGTACGCCTGGATGTCGACGATCAGAATGAGCGGGTTTTCGGGATCTGCGATGTACGCACCAAACGGCGCGTCTTCGGCCAGTTGGTGCCACAGCGTCGCACCGAACGGATGCGAGCCGTACGGACTTGATCCGAACATCGATCAGCTTCCGTTGACGAGACTGTCGAGCAGCCGGTTGGCCTGCGTCTGCAATTTCCCGAGCCCTTCCAACCCTTCGACCACCTGCTGGAGCGCTTCGATCTGCGCTTCGCTTTGCAGTTGCCCGTCGTCTCGCAAATCCTGAATGAACTGCTCGAACTGGTCAGGCTCAGCAGATGCCGGCGGTCCAGACGCCTGCTGCTGAGACTGCTGCTCGAACGTCGAGTCCGGGAACAGGACTTCTTGGTCGAGGACGGTCTGGAGGCCAGTCTTGATCGATTCGATGATCGCGCCGAACGGTCCGCCGGTTCCGAATGCTTCCTCGGCGATCCGCGCGAGGTCCGCGCCGGCCTGTGCGAGCTCGGGGCGCAGGTGGAGCGCACCGTCCAGCACCTGAGCGAGCAAGTCATCAAAAACCGTCTCGGCGTCGTCGAGCTGCTGGAGGATCGAGGTCCCTCCGAGATCACGGTCGAGCGCGTCGAGCACCTGGTGGATCGGGTCGTTGATCTGCTCGAGGATGTCCATCCGTTCGAGCGCGGTGAGCCGCTCGACTTCGACGAGGTCCGCGCCGAGGAACTCGGCTTCCCGCAGACGCTCCGCCTGCACGTCGACCAGCTCCTGGATGACAGAGTCGAACGGACGCTCGAACTCGTGGATCGCCTGGAGCACCTTGTCGTTGAAGTTGTCGGTCAGCAGATCGATCGCGTTGAGACGGTGTTCTTCGATGCCCGTGATGTCGACGCCGAAGTCAGGCGCTTCTTGGGCGAGGATGCCAAACGCCGCGTTGATCTCGTCGAGCTGCTGCTCGGCCTGCGTCTTCGCCTGTGTCGCGATCCCGAACAGATCGTCGCGCAGCTGCTCGAGTTCTCGCCGACCGCTGAGGAACTCCGCAAAGCGCTCTTGGAACTTCGGAAAGATCCCGGTCGTGACGTACTCACCTGACGGGAGGTCTCCGAAGAAACGGCCGACGTCGCCGCCGAGCGCGTCCACGATTCCTCGCATCCGGTCTGCGAGAATCTGCTGCAATTCGTTGTCGAACTGCGTGAACGTGACCTTCAGCGCGAACCGGTTCGGCAGGAAGTCCGCTATCTGCGCGATCTCTTCCGGATTCAAGTGGTCTGCGATCGCCTGGTCGAACCCGACGACGATGTCGGTGAGAGACGAACGAAATTCATTGTTCAAGTTCTTGGACTCGACGGCCAGACCCACGAAACCGAACGGACCCTCTCGCGTGATGCCACCCTCGAATCCGCCGTCGTCGACCGGAGACGTTCGGATCACAGCTTTGGCTCTCTGCTGATCGAACAGCCCCGTGTAGTGCCCAGTCAGGAGCCCGATGGTCGGTGCGAAGATCGAAAGGACGATGAATCGCGCGAGATCGGCGTCGGAGACGTCTCCGGCCTGCCGGTTGGTCACGAGGTTGAACGTGTCCTCAGCCAGGAAGCCGCCGGCAATCTTTCCCACCTGTGCGAGCACGCCGCTCGTTGCACCGCCGAAGAACAGCCCGATGATCGTACCGATGACGGCGCCACCGATGCTTCCGATCAGCTTCGCGGTATCCAGCGTCGCGAAGTCGTAGTCGGCCGCGTTCACTCCGGTGCGCGGAATTCGAGTGCGTGAACTCGCGTTGTAATCATCGATCGAGGTCAGGATGCTCGAAACGAGCGAGCCGAGTCCCGCGAGAGCCCCTCCGACCGTGGTGCCAGAAATTCCCGTCTGCTGCTGCGCCGGACCGATCTGGCCGCCCGTCACTCCATATTGTTGCGACGTCGGCGTGAACAGATTGCCGAGCGTGGTGTTGAAGAAGCCTCCGCCGCCTGCACCAAGGTTGCCGACAGCTGACAGCGAACCCGCTCCGGAAGATCCGAGTCCACCGGACGTGAACGTCCCTCCAGTCGTCCCATTGAGCCCGGCATTCAGCGCACCGCTGATCGCCTTGGTGATCGTCGCCGCGGCCTGCTCCGCCAGAACCCGCTTCAGGATGTTGAGCGCGTTCTTTGCGAAGTCCTCGACCGTATCGAGGTTGAACCCCTCTTCGATTGCATCTGCGAGCGACCGCTGCACGCCGCGCGACAGCTCGTCGAAGATGCGCTCCGTCTCCTGGGCCGCTTCCTTCGCTGCCCGCACGTTCTGGATGTCGGTCTGTAGGCGGCTGTACTCGTCGACGAGGCGTGCGACCTCGTCCGCAGACTTGCCGGACGCGATCGCCTGAAGCTCGAATTCTGCCGTCGCTGCCGCGATCCGCTCGGGGACCGTCAACAGCGTCTCGTTGAGCTTGTCGTACTCGTCCTGCGCGGCCGACAGCAGTCGATCGACTTCGGTCGCAGCCGCCGCAGCTGCATCCGACTTCTTGATTTCGTCGGTCAGGATATTGAACCGCGTCGCGAGCGCTTGGACGATCGGGTCGCCTTCGTCGAGCACGCCGAGGAGTTCCGCGATCGTGCCTTCGAGGAGACTGGCGAGGGCGGACTGCTCGTCGAACGACTCGCCCAACAGCGCGGCCTGCTTGTGTGCGACGGCTGCCTGTTCGCCGAAGTCCTTGAGGATATCGGCGACGCCCTTCGTGGCCGCGGAGACGTTGCTGGTGAGGTTCGACACGCCGTCGGTCGTGTCATCGACGAGTCCGGCAATGGACCCGGCGACTGTCGCCAGATCCTCTTGCAGCTGATCGGCCGCCTCGCCGATACCGCTGAAGAAGCCGGGGCCTTCGTCCGTGTTCAGTTCGGCGAGCTTCGCCCGCGACCGCTGGATCTCTTCCTCGATCGTGAGCGTGAGTTCCGAGAACTGCGCCTGGATGCGCTCGCCGGCGTCGGCCGAGATCAGTCCCTCAGGCAGCAGATTCGACAGCCCGTCCACGAGCGTCTTTGCAAGCCTTCCAACGAAGTCAATCGCCTCCTGCTCGATCTCTCCGAACAGGATGTCGAGATCGAGCTTCATCCGCGTGATGGCGCGCTTCACCGAATCAGCGAACGTCTGGACGCTCCCGAGTCCATCCGACGCCGAGGCGTCGAAGGCACTGAGGAGTAGGCCGACGATGGTCAGGACCGCGATGAGGGCTCGGAACGTCGGGACGACTCGGAGAACGGCGGTACCGATTTCCGGAAGGAAGCGGATGAACCGAAGCGTGATGCCGACGACGCTGGCCGCGACGTCCAGCAGCGCGCCGAGTCCCAGCAAAAGCGGACCCAACGCCACGACGATCCCGCTGAGCGCGAGCCCCCACCCGAGAGTTGCTTTGTCAGCGGCCGACATCTGACTGACGAGCTTCGTAGTCTCGCGCGCCAGAACGATGACCTTCGGAAGCACTTCGTTCGCCAGCGTGACGCCGAGAACGCTGAGGGACGCGACGAGCTGGTCGAGCGCGAACGAGGCGGTCTCCTGCGTCCGCTTGAACGCCTCGTCCGTGATACCGGTCGAGTTCGCGAGCGAGTTGAATACCCGGTCGACTTCGTCCGCGTTCTGCGCAGTGATCGCCAACACGGCGTTGAGCGCTTCGGACGAGCCGAGGAGCTTTCGCAGCTTCTCGGGGGAGTCTCCGAATTGCGCGACCAGTTGGCGGAACACCGGCAGCAGGCCGTTCTGGAGTTGTGCGCGGGCGTTGTCGAGCGACCCGAACGCCTCTTCGATCAGCGGAATCGTCCGCGTGGTCGGCGCGTTCAGCTGCTTGATGGCCGCCGAGACCTGCGTGATCGCCTGCGAGACGGGCGTCCCGAGTCGGGTGATGATCGCCACCGCAGCGCCGACCTGGTCGAGACTCACACCGGCCGGGCCCGCCACTCCGATCACGTTGCCGAGCGTCGATGCGAGTTCGGACGCTTCGAGGTTGCCCTCGCGTACCGTGTTGACGAGGATGTCGGTCGCCTGTGCGGCCGTGAGGCCGGCGGACGAGTACGCCGAGACGGCCGCCACCACAGAGAGAGCGACGTCGCGGGTTTCACCGAGGCCGACAGCTGCCGCCTTTGCGGACTGCTCCAGGATCGACATCGCGCGTTCGCCGCGCGCACCCGCCGAGGTGACTGCGAACAGCGCGCTCGCGAGCTCGCCGGGCCCCTTGCCCACCGCCGGAGCGAGGGCCAGGACGGACTTGGTCAGCCCCTTGACTTCCTTCTCCGACACGCCGACCAAGGTGATGATCTTGGTCATCTCTTTGTCGAAGTCGGTTCCGAGCTTCACAGCTGCGACGCCGGCCGCTGCGAGCGGAACCGACAGCGAACGCGTGACCGTCCGCCCCAGCTGCGAAACCTGCCGGGACGTCTGTTTCAGCTGCCGCTCGACGGTGCGCAGCTCTTTGCTGAACTGCTTCTCGTCGAGTTTCAGAATGGCGATGAGGCGCCCGACTTGGGTATCTGCCATGCCGGGCGCCTCCAGCTTTCACTTTTTCGAACTCTGCGGGAACGCCGCCTTCAGGATCGCAACCATCTGTTCCGGCGACATGCCGTCGCCTTCGATCTCGTCGAGCGACTCCGGCTCGAATTCCCATCGCGATGGGTCCGAGTAGTCCGGCAGCAGCTCGTTCGGGTCGATCAGCTCGCGACCCTTCTTGCGTTTGGCGTCGGTGTTGTAGATCGCCGCTTCGAGTCGAGCGGCGGCCAGATCCAGGCGGGTGCCCGATCGCGGCTCGAGGATGAACGCACCTCGAAGCTCGACCAGCTCACGGTTCGTGAGCCACTGATACAGCAACCGCCTCGCTGGGATGCCCAGGAACAGGCAGATTTCCCAGTCGAGCCGGACGTCTGGTCGCCGGGCTATTCCCCCGCGGCGTCCTCCGTCTCGTCATCCTCTTCGGCAATCCCGTTGAAGCGTGCCGAGGCTTCGTAGATTTCTTTGATCGCCTTCGAACTCTTCGTACCGAGCTTTTCGAGATCACGATCGTCGTCGAACAGGCGCTTTCCGCTCTCGTCACAGACGCTGAGATACACGAGGAGCGTCTTGATGCGAGCGGCATGGATCTCGACCGAGGTCGTGACCTTGGCCGCCGGCCGGTGTCGCCGCTTGCCGCGCGCGCTACGACCACCGGCTTCCTGTTCGATCGACTGCCTGGCGGTGTAGAACGCCTCGTCGAAACGAGAACGATCCGTGGCGGTCAACTCGCGGATGTAGACCCGCCCGCCCCATTCCTTCGAGTCGACGAACGTGGTTTCGAGATCGCTCGCGTTGAGGATCTGGTCGCGCGAGAGCGCCGAGTTTCCGGCCACTTTCACGGCACCGCCCGGCCCCGTTGTGTTTGCTTCCGTCATGTCGTTTGTTGCCTCTTGGCCCCGTCATGGGGAGAAATCAGGCCCAGGTCACGTTCCCGCTGACGCGCAGCGTGAAGTTCCCGGTGATGGCCGCATCGCTCGGGAACGACAGCGGGAACGACTTGACGAACGCGTCGAACGTCAGGTCGACGGTCGGGGTCGACGGAATGCGAATCCGCCACTCCCGCACGGTCCGCGCGGCCATGTCGGCGTAGATGCCGGTGGATGCGTCGTGCGTGCCGTCGTTCGGATCGAGGATCAGCTCGCCGGTGATTTCGCCAGCGTCGAGCAGACCGCCGATGAACTCGCGGAAGTTGCCCGGCGAGTCGTGGTTGGTGACGTCGATCTCTTCACTGTCGAACGACGGACCGTCGATCGTCCTGACCTGCGCGACGGTAGTGTAGGTGCCAGAGCCAGGAGAGTCCTCGCGCTGAAGCAGTGTTCCTTTGCCGAAGATGTACGCCATGTCTTCCTCATGCTTCGGCCCCGTATTGGTGAACTAACGGTGTGATTGGATCAGTTGCCGACGTCTCGGATGACGGCGAGTTCCCAGGTGTCGACGGCGAGGTCGACGTGACAGGTTCCGTCCGCCTGGGCGAAGCCTTCGCGCGTGAGCGGTCCGTACGTGCGGACCTGGCCTGCGTTGTGCGTCTGGGCGATCGAGATCGAGCGGCCGAGTGCGTCGGGCTGAGTGATGAGCGACAGAGACTCGTTCCCGGCGCCGGTGTTGCGCGCCAGCAGGATGTCACCGTCCTTCAGGGCCCACTCATGGTCGTTCGTCGAATCGCCGCCTGTCTGGGCGACCGCGCCGTTGGCGAGACCGGTCCGGCCGGCCAGGTTGTGAACAGTGATTGCGGTTCGCGCCATCGCGACCTCCTTGCTGAGTTACAGAGGCGTCTCGGGCGACGTACCCGAGGCGTGGAACTGGATTTCGAACGTCATGCGCGCGGCGGGAATAGACCCGCTCTCGCCGAAGGCCTCGCCGTACTCGGTCGCGAGAAACCGAGGTGCGGAGCGCGACGTCGCGAGATTCGGATTGGCTCGGACGGCCTGCTTTGCCTTGAGCACGAGCTGGCCGCGTACGTCCTGCTGGTCTGTCAGCGCGGTAACCAGGACTCGCGACCGGTGGTGCTCAAAGTCCGAGTCGTCGTGGTCATTCGCTCGGTCGGTGACGCGGTCTTCGACCAACTCGACCACGAGCGCAGGGAACGCTTTAGAATCGACCGCAAGCGGAACGCCGCCTTCGCCGAACATGTTCACATTGAGCGTCTGGTCCGGAGTGCCTGACCGAACGACAGTCATCCCGGCGAGAGACGAGAGAACTTCCCTGTGAACCGTCTCGGCGTAGTCCTGCGGTTCCATCTACGCGGTGTCCAGCTTGAGCGAACACATCGCGTCGCCTGCGTTCCCGTCGCGATCTTCGACGCCGATCACCTCGTAGACGTCGGAGTTCCCCAAAACGACGCGGTCGGCGTGTCCCGGTGTGTGCGGGTACAGGTCCGCGACGTGCACGAACAGCACCGGACGGCGAGACTCGATTGCGATCCCGAGTGCGTCCGTCTGCGCGTAGTACGGGCGGAACTGCGCCCGGATCACGATCGGCGCGAAACCCTTCGGCGTGTAGGAGACCGACTCACCGAAGACGGCCTGCGCCTTGGTTTCGATCTGCCGGCGGTACGCGGAGGAGTCGATAGGCACACGTCACCCCCAATGCAGGCCAAGGGTTCGGCGAACAGCAGCAACGGACACGGGGCCGCCGAACCCGGCGCCGCTGTCCGCCTTGCCCCAGGACGTGAAGCCGACGGTGCGGTCTTTACGTGCGCTTCGCCTGGCGCAGCACGCGCGGTCGCGTGCAGTACGGAAGCGGATTCGACTGGGAGTGCAGCTTCACGTAGCGCTGGAACTCCGGGTCAACTGCCTGCTTCGAGTAGCGCGGCAAACCCATCGTCCCCTCCGTCTCGACGAAGTCGGCCGGGGCGAACGGGTTGCGGAACAGGCCGCGAGCGCCGACGGGGAAGAAGTGCGCCTTGTCGGTGTTCACGAAGTCGGTCGCGCCGACGTAGCCGTGGTAGTTCTCGAACACGATCCCGGCGTACGGGAACATCCGGTAGACCAGGCCCATTCGGAGCCACTCGCCTTCCATCCAGCGGTCGTACGCCGCTCGGACTTCGTCGTGTGCGACCAGGTCGTCGAAGAACTGATCCCCGCAGAACGCGTGGATGTGGTTGAACATCACATTCGGCATTTCGCGCTGCATGTCGCGGGAGATCCCGTGGCACGTCGTCCGGATGTCACCGACCGATGCGGTGTCGAACGAGAAGTCGACCTCGGCCAGCGCCGAGACGCCGAACTCCGCGAACAGGTCGTAGATCGGAGTCACGCCGTCCGCGTCCATCACGATGCCCTTGAGCGCGGAGACGCGCAGGTGTTCCAGCGTGGCGTCGAACGACGCCGCGTGGTCCATCTGACGCCGGGAAATCTCCGACTCGACGCCCGCCTGTTGGTTCTCCGTCCCGAACTCCCGCACGTCGCGCAGTTCGGACGCCTGGATCGTGTCTTCGAGCGCGATGTGGGGAATCTGGAGCGTCCGGGTCTTCATCTTGTTGACCGTGGCCTGAGTCGCCGGGGCTCCACGAGGGGTCGTCGGGATCAGGGTGAGCCACCCGTCCCGCTCCTCGAGGAGGATTCCTTCCGTCGACACTCCGAACTCTTCGAAGATTCCGAGCTGGCCAGCACGGCCGGGAACGAAAGGCATCTTGTTGATCGAATCCGTGAGGGACCGAACGCCGTAGTTGTCGCCGCTAAGGACGTCGAATACTGCCATTGGTGGTTCTCCGTTTGGCCCCGTGGAATTGAACGTGCGTGGTGGTGCGAACTATCGGACGAGAATCCCGAGGTTCTTCTCGAGCGCCTGGATCGCGTCGGCCTTCTCGGCCGCGTTGATCGAGGACGGCCAGACGATCTCGTTTCCGTTCACGATGGCGTTGCCGCGAACCAGTGCGACGCCGTTCGCGTTGTCCACCGAATCGAGCGCCGTGATGTTCTCGCCGAGGATGCCGGCCGGAACCTGCTCGCCGAGTGTCCCGTCCTCGTCGAACTGGAGGTACTTTTTCGCCGTCTGGGTGACGGTGATCACGAACGTGTCGCCTGCGGCGAAGTCGGTCGCGCCATCGGCCAGCGTGAACGCGAGGCCACCCGCCGAGAACGCCACCGCCACCGTGCCCGTTCCGACCAGCAGGCCGTCGGGGTCGCGCACTTCGAAATCACCGGCGTCGGAGCCCGGCTCGATGAACACGAGCGAGTAGGCACCGTCCTTCGCGGGACCGGTGACGGTGATCGCGCCCATGGCGCCGTTGCCGGTATTTCCGGCACCAGCGACCGCCGCCGCGGTGCCCGACAGACGGGCCCCGAGAACCATGCCGGCTGTGAGGACGCGGTCCGAACCGGATCCTGCCAGGATCACGATCTGCTCGCGGCTGTAGTCGCTGTCCGACTCGGAAACGACGAACTCGAACGGGTGTTGACCTTCGGTGTATTCGGCCATTTGAAAGGCTCCTCAGACCCACGGGTGCGGGTCGTTGATTGGGTTTTGGCCCCGTGGACCTCTGTGTCTGTTGAAATCAGTTGGACGGAGACGCCTGATCCCAGACCCGTCGCTCCTTCGCGCTCGGCGTCGCGACGCTCGCGCGGGACTGGTAGATCGCGTTTCGGTCGATCTGGACCGGCTGTCCGCCCGTGGCGCCGGCGTGCTGCCCGCTGACGTCGGTCGCGGCGTCACGGGAAGCGGCTTCGTCCATGAGCGTCTTCCGGATGTCTTCGATCGAGACACCCTTCTCGATGAAGTCGATCGCGCGCTGCGGGCACCCGGCGAGCGTGCAGATGTCCTTCACCTCGGCGACGCGCTTCTGGTGCGCTTCGCGCTCGGCGTTGCGCGCCGACACGGCCGCCTGTTCGCTTTGCGAGCGCGCGGCATCGAGACTGATCGCTCCGTCGCCTTCGGTCGTCACGGTCGTGGGCGTGGTCGCCGCGAGTGCCGCCTGCCGACCGCGCTCCTCCGCTTCCTTGATGTTCTGCTCGTTGCAGGCCGCCAGAAATTGCTTCTGTTCTTCGGTCAGGGTCGCCATGATTGCTCCTGTGCTGGATGCGCCGACCCGATTGCCGGCTGGTTTCAACCTCGCCCTCAGTGCATCGAGGGTTTGGGCGTACGTCTCGACCGCATCCGCGAATCCCACATCGAGGGCGGTTTCGGCGTAGAAGACTCCCGCTTCAGTCGCGAACACTGCGTCGGCGCCCATGCCGCGATTGCGCGCGACCGTGTTGACGAAGATCACGCGGAGACGGTCGATCTCGGCCTGGAGGTTGTTCCGGGCCGTGTCGTTCAGCGGTTCGGTGTCGATGTAGTCGCCTTTGCGCTCGCCGCTGGTCAGCGTCGTGTACTTGACGCCGATGCGGCGGTCCATCTCGCTGAACTCGACATGCGTCGCGATGACGCCAACCGAACCGACGCCGCCTGTGCGCGGAAGCGAAACGCGCTCCGCCGAACTCGCGAGCGCGTATGCGGCAGAGAACGCGTTGTCGTTCGCGATCGCGTAGACTGGCATCCGCGCCCGCGTCTCGAAGATCAGGTCGGCCAGGTCGAACGTGTCAGTGACGGTTCCGCCGGCACTGTCGACGTTCAACAGAATCGCGCGGATACCCGCTTCGCTGCGCGCGCGTTCGATCTGCTTTCGAATCCTGGCCAAGCGCCACTTGAACAGGCCGCCGTTGACCTCGATGACGGCAATCCCGTCGATCCGCGTGAAGTCGTCGTCTCGATACCGGTCGTAGAAGTAGAACCCGAACGCTTCCGGAGCCGGATCGCCTCCGCGCGTGGCGTGGTTGAGCGATGCGAACAGCGAGTCGGCGCGACCCTTTTCGAGCAGTAGCGGCGTGTTGTAGAGCGCTGCAACCAGTTCGGTCGGGTAGCCCTCTTCCGATACGACGATCGGCTGGACGCCGGATGTAGGCTCGGAGCTACGCGGCGTTTGCCTCGTCGTCGCCTTCGACTTCGTCGTCCGCTTCGGCATCGCCGCCCCCCTTGTTCGCAGCCGCTCCGCTGTCGCGGTCGTTCTCGGTTCCGGTGTCCATCTGAGAGGCTCTTGGCAAGCCGAGTTCTTCCTCGCGCTCGCGGTCTGCGACCCGCTCGCGGTCCAGCTCGACCGCCGACACACCGGCGTAGTTCGGGACTTCGCGCGTCCGGGACGTGAGGCCCAGGTCCAGGGCGAGAGCCACCGCCTTGATCTCTTGCAGCGGGTTGACGTACTTCTGGCCCGTCATCGCGACCCACTTCGGCCGCATCAGGATTCGTACCCGGTCGCGCTCTTCTGCGGGCAGCTTCAGTCGCCCCGAAATCAGCGCCGTCTTCAGCCAGCGCGCGAACACGGGCCGGTTGAACTGGAATTGCAGGACGCGGCGTGAGTGCGCGCGCACCCGGCGGAACTGCTCGATGGTCCCTGCGCGAATCGAGCTGTAGTTGACTTGCGCGAGGTCGCTCGTCAGCCCCTCGTACGTGACACCCGAGCCTACGGCGACGCCGCGGAGGTTGTTCCGGACGAATGCCTCGTGATCGTCTGCGCCTGTCGGCGGGTCTGAAAACTTCACATCGTGGCCAGGCTTCAGCTTGACCGAGATACCCGGTTCGAGTTCGACGTCGACGTCGCCATCGTCATCCTCAGCACCGGAGGTATTGACGTTCCCGAACACGCTCCCGTCGCCGGTCGGAATCGTTTCGATCGCGACGAGCATATTGCGGATCTTCTGGTTCAGGATCTTGGCGTCGTTCGACTCCTGGAGGTCGTGGAGCGTTGTCAGCACGGCGGACAACGACGGGACGCCGCGAAGCTGGCCAGGGCGCGTCGGCGTGAAGACCTGGAGTACGTTTTCCGCCGGCACCGCGACGCGCTGCTGTCCGGCGATCATGTAGTCGCCGGGATGCTGGCGCCACATGTGGTAGGCGGCTCGGCGACCTATCGGATCGAACTCAATTCCGGCTCGAATCCTGCGACCGCCCGGCAGTAGCGCGTTGTAGCTGGCGTCCACTAGCTCGGACTCGAGGATCTGCAACTGGAGCGGGACACTCAGCCCGTCTTCGGCTTGTCGGTCCCGGAACCGCGCGAACACGTCGCCACCTTCGCGGTACGACTGGACGACCATCGCCTGGAGGCCGTAGAAGTCCTGCACGCCGTCGGCGTCACACTCTTCGACCCAGTCGAGCCAGGCCGCTTCGATCTCTTCGCGGAACGCCTTCGACAGCGTGATCGGAGTCGGTGCGATCCCCTCACCGACCACGGAATCGACGAACACTCCGATCGCGTTGAGCGCCCACGGATTGACGCGAGCCTCGGCGCGCGAGCGGCGCCTGAGAGTCTGGACATCACCGCCGAGAAGCGCGTTCACGTGCGCGTTCGGTGCGTACCAGCCGTGCGCGCGGCGACCCGTTCCGGCAGCGTGCCAGGCCGCGTCGGCGTACTTCGTGACGACCTGTTTGCGGGTGAATCGATCCGCGATCCGGCTCAGCAACCCCATCAGTGCCAACCCGTCTTAGTTGCGAACCGTGTCGCTTGGAGCCCCTTCGCTGTCGACCCGGTCGTCGCCGCTGCGACCTCGGCTTCCATCGATTCGAGCGTCGCCATCATCTCTTCGCGGCTCTGGTAGGTGACGGATTGGCCGTCGTACTCGACTCGCTTCACCCCGAGCGCAATCGCGGCCTTGAGCGCGTCGATGTCGGACTGTGTCCACGCCATGACGAACTCCTCACCCGAGATACTTCGACCGACGCTTTCTCTGCCTCGGTTGCGGCTCTGTTTTCGGTACCGGTTCCACCGAGGGAGCCGGCGCGGAGGCGATCCGCTCCAGCAGCGACCGCTCCGCCTCGAGGTCCATCCCCATCGAGAGCGCGGCGTAGTAGGCGCCGTCGCCGTACACGTGGGTGTCGAGTGCCTCGTTGCGAGAACCTTCTTTTTCGAGCATCCAGACGAACTCGTCGCGCCCAGCCTTGTTGGTCCGGGTCGCGCGAACCTCTGCGGTCAGCTGGTCGAAGTAGTCCGACGCTTTCAGCGTCCCGTCGCCCAGGTCCACGCCGAGGTCGCCCGGCAGTCGTCCAAACATCTTCCCGTTGATGCGCTGGCCCGGGATCGACCCCACCGGGAAGCGCGGGAAGTGGATGTAGCCGGGCCCGGGTTCGAGGATCCGGTTGAGTGAATACTGGAGCGTCGTCTTCGCGGGATCGACGTTGATCGTGTAGAGCGGGATCTTCCCGATGTTGTTGCGCGTCGGCTCGCGGACGAACACGTTGCCGGCCGGACCCGCGCGTCCCTTGATCCCGAACAGATACGCGCGTCGGCCATCCGGCGTCGCGTACACGGCCCGGTTGCGGCAGAACTCGTACGCGCGCTGCGCGTGGTGGCCCTGTGTGTCCAGGCACGTCGAGCGGATGTAGTCGACTCCGCCGCGCTCCATCGGGAGCGGCCGGAGCATCAAGTCCCACATCTCGCCCCAGAGCGGCGGCGCGGATGGATCGCCGCGTAGGACGTAGTACGCGAGTTTCCACGACTCGTCGTTCAGGCCGTATCCGGTGATCTGGCCTTCGAGCCGATCGTCCTGGGTGTCGAACCCGGCGGTGATCAGAACCACCTCTTTGGGGACGACGACCAGGCCGGCGTGATTGGTCGGGTACTCCTCGAGTCGCTCGTTCAGATCGCCGCGGACCTTCACGCGCTGCTGCTTCCACGGCTCGCCAAGCACGGTGTTGATGAACGCCTTCACGCGCTCACCCTTGCCCTGGGCCGTGATCCACTCTTCCGCGAGGTGCGGGAGCGACATGTTCGGCCACAGCGCGTACAGCCCGGAGAGTCGGAACCCCGCGGTGCCGTTGAATGGCTTCGAGGCGATCCAGCCGATATCCGGGTCGTCTTCGTTCTCAGACGCGCGCCGGATCGCCCGGTGGCGCTGCGCCTCCGACCAGGGCTTCTCGCAGTCCTCGATTTCGCAGTAGTAGCGAGCGGTCGTCGGGAGATGCTCGCCGCGCGCGCCCTTCTTCCAGCGCACCTGTTCCCAGCGCAGCGTCTGGGGATGGCCGCAGTGTGGGCACGGGACGAACAATTGTCGCTGGTCGCTCTCCTCGTAGGCTTCGCAGATCCGATCGCCTTCGTCCGTCGGGGAGCTGTTCATGCCGATTTTCCGATTCGGAAACGTCGTCGTTCGCCGCGTCGCGATCGTCACGGGGTCGCCTTCGCTACCGGCCGACGCTGGGAAGCGGGCTACCTCGTTGAACAGGACCACGCGGATCGGGTCTCCGGCCAGGTCGGCCGCGACGTTCGCGCCGACCATCCGGATCGAGCCGCCCGGGAACTGCTTCTCGAGTGTCGTGTTGTCTGAGTCGCGGGACTTCGGGTCGCCGATGATCTGCCGGAGGACCGGCGTGTCGCGGATCATCGGCGCGAGTCTCGTCTTCGCGTTGTGCAGCGCGCCGTTTTTCGTCGGCTCGACGATCATCACCGGCGACGGGTCCTGGTGGACGAAGTACCCCACCGGGTTGAACACGCCGCCCTCACTCTTCGCCAGCTGGCTCGCCATCATCTGGACGACGGTCGTGACGCGCGGGTCACTGTACGCGTCCATCACCTCGCGCATGTACGGGACGCGTGAGGTCTTCCACTGACCGGAGTACGCGGACGTGCCGGGGCTGACGATTCGGTATTTGTCAGCCCACTGACTGACTGTGAGTTTCGGCGGTGGCCGCAGCAGTTGAAGCGCGACTCGCGCGGCTCTTCCGAGTGCCGGGTGCCCCTGTAGTTGGATCTGCGGCGACTTCGACTTCCGCTTCCGAGATCGAGGAGAGCGCGGCTTCGACCGCTTCGCGGATGAGGGTCGTTTTTTCCGCGAGCGTTTCGCAGTCATGGAGCCCCGTCGCGACGTCGTCCGGGAGCGACATGAATGCCGAGCGGACCTCGTGGAGAACTTGACTCCACGCCAACTGCACCTGGGGCGCGGGAATCAGCTTCCCGTCGAGGACGTCGAGTTCGCGTTCTTTGAGTTCAGCCTGGGCCGTCTTCAGCCGGCGCTCGGCTTCCTTGATGTCGACGATCTTGCCGCCCTGGCCGAGCTTGGTCTGGAGATCGACGATGTACGCCTTCGCACACTCGATCAGCGGATACCGGCCGCGCGACGCCTTCGGGATGACACCCTCTTGCGCGAGCTGCTGGACGCGTCGCTCGGTCAGGTTGAACAGCGCGGCGAGCGTTCCGACGTCGACTGTGTTCTGGGTCTTACTCTTCGTCTTGCGCGCTGCCATCACCGCTCCGGTGCAGTTCGCGCGGACCCATCGGCTCGACCTCGCCGCAGATCGGGCACCACGCCAACCAGGCCGGGCCCAGGACGGCGGTGCAGTCGTCGCC
>Ga0055480_10000319_pt1 | contig 17505 bp, 17 predicted proteins | sample Muzzi_PWB_D2_FD_57935 | JGI IMG/M metagenome (GOLD analysis project Ga0055480, IMG submission 57935) | Wetland microbial communities from San Francisco Bay, California, USA, that impact long-term carbon sequestration - Muzzi_PWB_D2 | ecosystem: Environmental > Aquatic > Marine > Wetlands ... | reverse complement strand
GCGCCTCAAAGCTGAAGTTTTTCGAAGTCTGCGCTTATCTACTTAGCCATCGCCGATTTTAAGGTTTTTACGAGTCCATCAATATTGCAAATGATGACTTGTTTCGGACTGCAGTATAATCATGCAAGGTGCTGCAACGTCGATTCCAAATATGTCCTGGTTCTTTTAAAAAGCCGATTAACCCGATCACTTTCTCCCGAGAATTGGGGGTTGGTAAGCGTGTCTTCTACCCAGGGGTAGAGGGGGTCCCGGGTAATTCCATGGCCTATGGCAAACATGAGGATGGTGAGCAGACGTTTGCTCTTTAAGGAATCAAGGCCAAATTCTTTTGTCGTTTGCTCGCCTTCTCTAAGTAACTGAGTCAGCTGCTCTTCCCCGACATGGGTATATTTTTCAGGATAGAATGACCTGAAAAGTGAGAAATAGGACGAGGGGCTGTCTGACGGCAACATTAAAATATTCTGGTCCGCCGCTCTCAGACGTTGCAGGGCGGCAACGGCAAAACGATTATCAGGTCCCATGACCTTGTTCATATATGTGATCATTTGCCGGTATAGTTGGTCTGCCCGTGTCATCTGATCGGATGTTTCTTTGTTTTTCGTCAGGATTTCCGAGGCCCATGGCATTTGGGGATCGGTATCAAAATCCGACCCCAGGGAAAACATGGCCTCCAGATAGAACCGAATCGGACCACGGTAGGTAAATCCATACTCGCCCGCACGTTGCATGCCCAGCTGAACAGTCTTGCGGAAACACTCTTCCCCCCGGATTTCAAACAGCTTGGGGGCAAAGGTCTTCAGATGTTCGACAAGCTCAGCCTCGAAGTTTTTCAGGGCGGCCTGTTTGAAAACATGCATCTGTTCCTGGCGAATGATGAGCATGAACTCTCCTGGCGGCAGGTAGATTTAAGGATGGAGAAACCGCATATGTAACAAAGCTGGGAGAAAAAGCTATTTAGAAACCAGGGGATACGTAAAGCCTGCCTGTGGCCCATATATTTCCCCCATGATAACATCGTGATCGGCAATATTCTTTATGGCATTATTGTAAAACAATCTGCCGATATATTCCTTCGTCTGGCCCTGAAAGCTGCCATGTAACCGGAACCGGAGAGATTCACCGGGGTTGAGTTTGTAATATCCGGCAGCAGGCATCGCAGGCTGTCCCATAGCCGGGTCAGTGCCCAGCAGCTCTGCCGTCAGCGAATCGACAATAATCTTTTGTTCCGACCACATTGAGCCGGGAAGAGCGGTTTTGGGCCAGGTCTCGATGTAAACCTGGCCGTTACCGTTATTGATTATATCCTCGGGCGAACGAAAACAGACAGTCTCCGTTCCGGAATTGCTGAACTGGACAACAGCCTCTAACGAATTATCTAAGCTGTACTCCATCTGCTCTGTGGAAAGGCGTATGGTTTTCACCGGGTTCTGCCTGGCAAAGATTACGATTGTTTCCAGATAGTCAAAGACACTTTTCAGGCCGGGGTCAACGGGGTCGGCGCGGCTGATGATCTTTTTGATGGTCTGGTCAGATGTCTGTATCTCCAGGAGCTGGGTTTCTATTCCCGAAGGTATTACCAGCGTGGAGTGATCGGGGAGATCGGATACCGGACCTTTGGCCAAGACACTGTCAAGAGCTGCCATTTTCGAAGCATCCAGTATGGTCCTGTAGGAGCCTATTTCCGGTATCGTCACTGTGTCCATATTGGTATGGGAAGAGTAGGTCACAGTGCCGTCGGCATCGATGGCCAGTTCCTGCGGGGCTTCAGGCAAGAGTATGGCTGTATAAAGTAATCTCTTGAAATCCATTGTATTCACCTCGGATGATGCAAGGATGTTTGAAAGTAATAAAAGACTGAAAACCACAATGAAGAGGCATCTCGTCATAAGCGGACATCCTATGGACCTGCGGGAATAATCTTATAAGGGTCGCTGTTGGAATTATTGTTTAGATATTCCAACATATACCGGTAATGTCTATTCAACAAGGTCGTATTGCCCGAGTGAGACATGAGGTTATTCTCACTGGCAGGCGGCGGCTGTGGCTGTCTGTAAAGCGTGCCTGCCGGTGCCGGGTCCGGGCATGACGATGTGTACTCATCGAATTGCCCTGTCAGGTGGCCGAATTCATGGGCATAGGTAGAGGCTGCCGCTTTTGGGGGATAGGCCCACTGGCTGTCGTTATATCGACACCAGCTGCTGATGGACGGTGCGCTGGGGTCTGGCTGTGGTATTACCTTAATTCTCCAGTGTTCTCCGGAGTCGACAAAATTGGCATCGGTTCTGAATGTGACCTTGCAACAGTCAAAAGAGCAATCACAGGCATCACCGCGGAGGCAATTGGTCCTATGGAATTTTTTGCTGCTGAACCCGTTATTCCAGACTGTTTCAATCCTCGTCTTGGCGTTGCTCTTAAAAGCGGTCAAGGTGGCTGCCGGCACACTGTCGCCCCAAGCCTTCATCTTTACGGAGAGGTGGACCCGGTTGGTTTCAAGCTTGATGTCATAGAGCGATTTATGCCCTGACCCATGTGAGCAGCGTGATGAATTGTCAATTAAAGTCCAATCGGTCGTTGGCCGGTCACGAAAGGTAAAGGCGTTGGTAGATACCCCGGTAATGCCGATTCCGGAGACAGTGAGACGAAATCGGATCTGATCCGTGCGCCAGTTTGCTGTGGCGGCCTTGGCTACCCAGGTAGCCGAGACTCTTCCGCCGGTCACGCGCGCATTAATGGTCTGCAGGGTGGCGCCGCTGGAGGGGTGGAGAACCTCGACGGTTGCATCCTGATCGGGCGGCGTCTCCGTGATGGTTGCTTCAAGCCGGGCATTGTTGCCGCAATACTCGGTAGTATCAAGCCATACAATGGTTGTCAGCTCGTAATGACAGGCTTGAACAGGAGAGTCAGCAGGCGTGCCGGCTGCGGTCCCGCTGCTTGGGCTATTAGGCTGGTTTTTCGGCATCGGATATATGTAACCAGTATGTGTTTATATCATGTCCTCCAGCCTGAAACAAAAAGATGATAGGTATTGCACAAGAGAGCGACCTGCTTTTCGGACCTTGGTCTGCGGGCGAAGACTGCAGGCCATTGCCCCTCATTCCGACCATAGCCCGACGTTAAACCAGCGTATATTCCGTGTCAAGATAAATTCCGGCTGTGGCTGACCATCGTGATCGGAAGGCGGCAGGAAAACTGGTGAATCATACCATCGCCGGGGAGACACCGAGCCTGTTTCGTCCTTGACGGTCCCCGTCTCCGGCAGTACCTTCATTCCATACCCGAAGTCGTCTGTAAACTCATTCCCTGTCTTCACCATTGTATAACCGGTTATGGAAGTCGGTTATCAGATTGAGCGCTGAAGAATATGCATCATAAGAAAAGGAAAGGGGTTAAGAAAAGAGGGCAATCCAAATGGATTCTGCCGCTCACTTCAAGCGCTGGCCCTTTTTGACTCACTAACCGAGACATCGTAAGGAGAAAAGCCATGCCCTATAAAATGATCAAATTTGAAAGAGAAAACAGCGTCGGGCTGATTCGCCTCAATCGTCCCGACGACGGCAATGCCCTTGTTCCGGAGATGGCGAGGGAGCTTCTGGATGCCGCCACCCGCTGCGACGAAGATCCGGATCTTCGCGCGGTGGTGCTGACGGGCATCGGGAAGATGTTCTGCGCCGGAGGCGACCTCAAGGCTTTTGCTGCTCAGGGCGATAAAGCCGCTCACTATGTCAGGGATATCACCCAGTCTTTTCATGCGGCAATCTCCCGATTCAACTGGATGGATCCACCGGTCGTCGGCGCTATCAACGGAACGGCGGCGGGTGGGGGCTTCAGCCTGGCGTTGACCACCGATATCGCCATCGCGGCTGAGTCGGCAAAATTCACTATGGCTTATACTAGGGCCGGGCTTGTCCCGGACGGCAGCGCCAGTTACTTCCTGTCGCGTATTGTGGGGATGCGCCGCGCCAAGGAGATGGCCCTGTTGAATCCGGTATTGTCGGCAAGGCAAGCCTTGACCTGGGGGCTTGTCAACCAGGTGGTAGACGACGATCAGGTGCTGAAGGTTGCCCTTGAAATCGCCCACCGATTAGCCAAAGGTCCGACCCGGTCCTTCGGTGAGACCAAGCGTTTGATGCTTGCCGGCGCTACCGAGAGCCTGGAATCCCAAATGGAAAGGGAAAGCCGCGGGATTTCGGCAATGGTGCGCAGTGCCGACGCCCGAGAAGGAATTGCCGCCTTCATTGCCAAACGCACGCCTGAGTTTCATGGCGAATAGCGGTCATGACTACCCCCCCAATGAACATGCGACAGCAGGTGCCTTTTTGAGTCCCGTTTGTCAGGGACACGAGTGAATCGTATCCCAGCCATTTCCCAAAATTTGGGTCGTAGCTCACGGGCATATGCTTCGCGAACAATTGAACAGCAGGTTGGCTTTGCCAAAAAAACTCGGGTCCAGCATGAAAATTGTGTTCTAACCAGGCCCCCCGTCGACCGCTGAAGCGGCGTCTGATCGCTAGCGTTTTGATGTTGTGTTTCGACTGATGTCTTGCCACGGTTGTTACAATTGCAGCAAGCCGTACCGTCCGGAAATTCAATAAACGGAAAAATCGCCAAGGTGTACTCCAGGCCGACCCCTGACCCTGACCACCTCCCCTGATTACTGATCCCAGCGACCCCACCCGACAACGGTTTCTAAATTTTCTTTGCCAGAGGCAAAAATGTGCAATCTATCGGATAGGGCAGTGGTTAATTTCCGCTAAAAACCAAACAAATCAATCCTGTTGTTCGGCACCGGATAACAGGGCTATCTCCCCGAAATCCGGCACGGAATTAACCTAACAGTTTCGCTTGCCAAATATTAGGATATCATCTATCATGATGAAAAATCTTACAATTCCATAACATAAGAAGACTGCTAGAACGATGTGGATCAAAAAAAATATTAAATTGCAGCGACAATTCGCCAGGACGTAGTAGAGAAAAACAGTAAGCTACCGCAGCGCGGTATGTCCGGCCATCATGAAAGGGCGTCGCGTCATGCGGCTATTCGCGGCACGCCGGATATATAAAGGTTTCAAAGATCAATTCGGTGGACCATCGTCCACCGCCCGCTGGATAATCGGCGGGGTATCACACTCTAACCTTCAGTTTTTAATGTTTCATTATAAAATTGGATGCTGCATGACATCTTAGACTGGACGTTGGCTGAGAACCGCATAATATGCCCCAAAAAATCAAATCCAAACGACCGAGTCATATCTGATGAGCACCATTCAAACAAGTAAAAAATATAATTATCTGTCTGCCTTTGCAGCATTTTTTCTATGGGGAAGTTGGGCATTCTTTATAAACAATGATGGAGCAAGTCACACAGGAGTCATTTCTGCTATGACGCAAGGCAGCTACAGCTTTATTATCACACTATTAATGACCCGTTTTCTTACCTTTCAATTTAACAGATTTTCAGAAGGCATATTCCGAATCGTCCTCCCTCCTGTCATTACAGTCTGTATTACCGGCACCATACTCATCTATATTCATAAAATGGCTGGAACACCTTCGATTTTATTCACAGTCTCACCTGCTTTGACGGTTGCTCTTTTTTACAGTTTTTACACCGTCTATAAACTCCACTTAGAGAGTCAGTTACAAAGGGAGAATAATGACCAACAAGAATAATGATGTCGGGAACCGCCGACCTTTAAAGGTGCGAAGTGCAAGGTTTGCAACGAATTTTACCAGATGGCTCAGCCAAAAGAATATTACTCCCAATCAAATCTCTGTGATGAGCGTTTTGTTTGCCTGTTTATCCGCGGCATGTTTGTTCTTGTTGCCACGCTTCTCAGGCATTTTATCTCTGGTGCTCGCTATTATGGCCGCTCTCTTTATTCAGGGCAGGTTACTCTGCAACCTTTTTGACGGTATGGTTGCTGTTGAGGGAGGAAAGAGCACTGCTGCCGGGGAGTTGTTTAATGATATACCGGACCGAATCGCAGACCCATTGATCATCGTTGCTGCCGGCTATGCAATCTCCGGTGTTCCATGGGCCAGCACATTGGCATGGTTTACGGCGATTCTTGCAGTAATGACAGCCTATGTTCGAACGCTCGCTGCATCCATTGGTGCACCGACCAACTTCACCGGTCCTATGGCCAAGCAGCACCGAATGGCAATTTTGACAGTTGCATGCTGTGTAACTGCTGTAGAGAGCTACCTGTGGCACAGTTCGTATTCATTATTGGTAGCGCTGATTTTTATAGCAACAGGGTGCATTATTACATTATTTCGCAGAACAATTTCTGCATACACTTTTTTGGAAAACAACAAATGACAGATATTCCGACAAATTCTTTATACGCAATGTCCGGTATTTTTGGCTTATTGGTAATCGCGTCAACCGTTCGCCTGTTTCTTGGGTGGAAAAACCCCCAAAAAAACTATACCGAGTTACGTCAGAGAATTCAGTCTTGGTGGATTATGATCACCATATTGTTTGTCGTTCTCGTCATTAGCAAAACAACGGCGATATTCTTTTTTGGTTTTTTAAGTTTTCTTGCCTTGAAAGAGTTTCTGTCCATTGTTCCAATGCGACTATCTGATAGATCTGTGATCTTCTGGGCATACCTTTCAATACCTGTTCAGTACTACTGGGTCAGTCAAGGATGGTATGGCATGTTTATTGTTTTTATTCCCGTATATATGTTTTTACTCCTTCCATTTCGGATGGTTTTAATTGGTGAGACAAAAGGATTTATCAAGGCGGTTGGAACAATCCATTGGGCATTGATGTTAACCGTTTTCTGTATTAGTCACATTGCATACCTTCTTGTATTACCTACCAGGAATCAGGCAGCAGGCTCAGTTGGGCTTGTCCTTTTTTTATTGTTTATGACTCAGTTCAATGATGTGTGTCAGTATATTTGGGGGAAAATGCTGGGTAAGCATAAAATCATCCCGAAAGTAAGCCCAAACAAAACATGGGAAGGTTTTTTAGGTGGCCTGGCCTCTGTAACTATCTGTTGCGGATTCCTGGCACCATTACTCACCCCTTTAACATTTACGTATGGGCTGATGGCAGGCCTGCTCATATCCATCTCTGGCTTTATTGGTGATGTGGTTATCTCATCAGTAAAACGAGATCTGCAAATAAAAGATAGTGGCAGTTTAATTCCTGGTCATGGAGGTATTTTAGACAGACTGGATAGTCTGACATTTACCTCCCCGCTTTTTTTTCATTTCATTTATTATTTGGTTTACTAAGCCGTGAGCAGAATTCTTAAAATTATCTTCTTTGCTCTTTTCGTCAAGCCGCTGATTTTCCTGGGATTAGGATTAAACATCAAGGGCAGGAAACACTTACCCCTTAAAGGGCCGGCAATAATTGCTGCTAACCATAACAGCCATTTGGATACACTGGTACTAATGGGTATATATCCTTTGTCGATAATCGACAGGGTACGACCTGTAGCAGCGGCAGACTACTTTCTCGCCAACAGGTTCATTGCATGGCTGTCCTTAAACATAATTGGCATTATCCCTTTGGACAGGTCAGGAAAAACGAACAAGGCAGACCTGTTTAAAGATTGTCATGAGGCACTGGATAATGGGCATATCCTTTTGATTTTTCCAGAAGGTAGCAGAGGAGAACCTGAAGAAATGAGTCGCTTTAAGAAGGGTATTTACCATTTAATTAAAGACAGGGAAGATACAAAGGTGACCCCGGTAGTCTTACATGGGCTTGGTCTGTCATTACCAAGGGGAGAGGCATTGTTTGTCCCCTTTAATTGCGATGTCATTATTGATGAAACATTAAAAAAATACAATAATTCCAGAGAGTTTCTAGAAGGACTATTAGAAAGTTATAAGAGATTGTTTACGTATTGTATTACGAAAAATAACAGCATGGACTGAAGAAACAAGTACACAGGACCTGCAGTCAGCGCTATCTATTGCTACTGAGTGCCGGGTTTTAAGGGTTGTGCTGGAACCATAAGGCAACCAAAAGATTCCATTATTCTACCGAGCCACAATGACAAAAAAAATAGTAATCATTTGCATGATGACAATGCTGGCACTATCTGCCTGTAGTAAGAAAGAGGAGTTTTCCACAGATGGTGTTCCCGGCATGGCCTCTGATTCAGAAACGTCTCAACGGGAGTCAACGAAGTTTTTAGCTTATGAGCACTTTGTTTCAATTGATACCACAGAGGAAGACCTGGCCCACGCATACAAGAAAACTATTGCGGCATGTGTCAGTGACAAAGAAAATAATTGTACGATCCTGGATTCGAATATTTCATCTGGAACCTATGTTTCAGCACGCATAAAGCTTCGCATAAATCCGAATGGAGTCAAAGGCATCATTGAATCGGCAACGGGCAAAGGCAGTGTCATTAATGAATCAACACATGTGGAGGATTTAGCTCAACCAATCATAGACAGCGAGAAAAGATTAAAAATGTTAGAGAGCCATAGAGACAGGCTTTTAGCATTGCAAGAAAAAGCAGTCAATGACATCGAATCACTGATAAAAATATCGGAAGAATTGTCAAAAGTTCAGGCTGAGCTTGAAGGTGCCAAAGGGCAAAATGCTCACCTGCTCCAACGAATTAATATGGATATTGTAAATCTTAATTTTGTCGTTGAGGCGAACCGATCCTTTTGGAAGCCAATTTCTCAATCGTTCTCGCGATTTTCAACCAGGTTATCTGATGGTATTTCTGATTCCATTCAGGGCGTTGCGTACTTACTTCCCTGGTCAATCGTTGTCATAATGGCACTATTCTTTTTCCGTTTTTTATGGCGCAGAGGGAAAAAAATATAAAAAAGTCGTACAGCAAGACGCACTACCAAGGAACGCAAAATATTGCCGGTTTTTCGAATATATCGGTATTCGGAAAACAGAAACAGAGCGCAAGAAAAAGGGGGCTTTTAATGTGCAACCCCTTTCACCAATCTTCATAAAGAATTTGGAATATCCAAAGAAGACGATAGTAAGAGTTTCAACACAACTACTGTTCGTGTTTGGATTGATAGTCTTGTTTGCTGTGCCGGGCAACAAGTACACCTGGATGCAAGACGTGGAGCCATCAATTACAGCATGTACGATATGAAGATAATCAAGGCGGAAAAGAAGCATTATAAAGAGATTATTCGATTGATTACGGAGCTCATATCAGAGCTTGGTGGAAAGGGGTTTGTGATTGATGAGAGAGAAGCTCTTGACTTTCTAGAACGATCAAGCGATGAAGGAAAATATTTTGCTTTTCTTGCACTTGATGATGGACAAAATACTCTTGGTGTTATCACAGTGGGTGAATCTGGCGCTGTTTATGCGAGTGGCACATTCGGGGTAATTCACGAATTGTATATTGCTCCCGAAATGCGGTCTAAGGGCCTTGGCAATCAATTGCTTGAAAAGGTGAAAGAAACTGCAGCCGATATGGGCTGGAAAAGGTTGGAGGTTGGAGCCCCGCCCTATCCTGAATGGCAAAAGACCAAAAGCTTTTATCTCAGAGAAGGTTTTGTTGAAATTGGCCCAAGATTAAAATGGATTGCCGAACCGCTGCGTTGACGCGAATTGGCAAGCGTTGCCATTTTATTTGGGCTTTATCGCAGTCCTCATGCAACTTCATATAAGCATCGGCCCAGTTGTCTTCCCGTTCGGTCATGCAGAAACGTTCAGTGTCAAGGTAATGAGGGATGGAGTTTATGCCTACAGTTAAAGAGCATTATCATAATGTCTTATCAGACGTGTATACTTGGATGTTTGGCGGCTTTGAAAAAGGTCTTCAGAAAAATACTGACTTTTTCAACACGCATCAGATAATTCCTCTAGCCTCTAGAATGGCCATAGATCTTGGAGCGGGAAGCGGGTTTCAGTCTATTCCGTTGGCCAAAGCAGGTTTTTTCGTAACTGCCATTGATATTGACAGGAAGCTGCTGAGTGAGCTGGAAGGGCAGAGCACTGGGTTGCCTATAAAAATAGTCGAGGATGACCTTGTAGATTTTGATAAACATACTAAACCTACCAAAGGCAATGTCGAACTAATTGTCTGCATGACGGACACCCTCCTCCATCTTGATTCCAAAGACAGGATCGCACATCTTTTCGAAAAGGTAATGATTGCGCTGGACAAAGGCGGACGGTTCATCATTACTTTTCGTGATCTGTCATGTGAGCTTTCAGAGCTTGACCGTTTTATCCCAGTGAGAAGTGATGCCGATACTGTGTTTACTTGCTTTCTGGAATATGAACCGGAGACGGTTAAGGTTCATGACCTTGTGTATAGAAGAAAAGATGGTAACTGGTGTCTCAACAAGAGTTACTACAGAAAACTCAGGGTATCGAAGGAATGGGTGGGTGAACAGCTTTCCAATGCTGGCTTTCCCCAGATTGAATTATCAGTTGACAAGGGATTTGTCACTGTAATTGCAACTAAATGAAAAACAACGACAAATTCTCCCGCGGGAAACCGCAGAATGCGCGATTTCCCGTGAAGAACCACCGAGTAAAATCTAAATAAAACGCATGCAGGCGATCCCGCCTGCGCTACGACGCTGACACGAGGCGCGTGGCAGCAAAAAAAGACAATGGGCCAGAAGTTAATTTATACCTTCGTTTATGACTTCAAACCAAAATTTTGGAGGAAAAATGAAAATTGTTACACTTGGTCAACAAGGCCTAAAGGTTCCTGCAGTTGGACTTGGCTGTATGGGGATGTCGGAATTTTATGGCAAATCTGATGATACAAACAGCCTGAAAATACTCGATGAAGCCCTAGCAATCGGCTGTAATTTCTGGGATACCGCCGATATGTACGGCCCGTTTGCCAACGAAGAATTACTTGGGAAAGCGCTGGCAAATCGCCGTGAAAAAGTCATCCTGGCCACAAAGTTCGGTGTAAAACGCGGACAAGATGGTGCCTGGCTTGGTATCAGCGGCGCACCGGAATATGTTAGAGCCTGCTGCGACGCTTCGCTCAAGCGCCTGAACACCGATTATATCGACCTTTACTATCAGCATCGACCCGACCCGGAAGTTCCCATTGAAGAAACAGTCGGCGCGATGGCCGACCTGGTCCAGGCAGGTAAAATACGCTACCTGGGCCTATCAGAAGCCAGTGCCGAAGACCTTGAAAAAGCACACCATACCCACCCGATTTCCGCATTGCAAACCGAGTTTTCACTCTGGTCTCGGGACGTTGAGGAGAGCATCTTGCCAAAAGCGCGTGAACTTGGAATAGGCTTTGTCGCCTACAGCCCGCTTGGTCGCGGATTTTTAACTGGCGCCATTAAACAGCGTGATGATCTTGAACAAGGAGACTGGCGGCTAAGCAACCCTCGTTTTAGTCAGGAAGCTATTGCAAATAACCAGAAACTTGTCGAAAAAGTCAAAGAAATCGCGACGGAAAAAGAGATTACACCTTCACAGGTGGCATTGGCATGGGTGCTTGCAAAGGGTGATTATATCGCTGTGATACCGGGGACGCGCCACTCGAAATTTTTGCATTTAAATTGGGCGACTCAGGTACATACCCTGAGTAAAAAGGAGAAAACAGAGTTAGACGCTTTTGCTCAGGATTTTAAGGTCATGGGTGAGCGCTATTGAAAATTTGAAAACTTCATTGTTTCATGTTAGGCGTATAAAATAACATAAACATCAAGGAGAAACCTGGTGAGAAAGCCAATAATCAATTTGGACGATGTAGAATTGGACCCTCGTCCACAGGCTTTTGCCGCAACTGGAGACGCCGCGGAAAGATTTGATGCAAAAATGGGTATGATCGCTCCAGCCCTGGGCGCAAAAAAGCTTGGTTACAACATTACTTGTGTCCCTCCCGGAAAGTGCGCTTTTCCATTTCATAACCACCGCGTTAATGAAGAAATGTTTTTAATCCTGAGTGGGGATGGTGAACTTAGAATTGGCAAGGAAGTATTCCCGCTCAAGAAACATGACATTGTTGCCTGTCCGCCTGGAGGGGAGGAAACAGCGCACCAAATTAAAAATACCGGTCACTCTGAGCTAAGATACTTGGCTGTCAGCACAAAGTTGTCTCCTGAGATAGCGAATTATCCCGACTCAGGCAAGTTCGGAATTTTTGCTGATTATCCGCCGGATAAAGAGGGTAAACCGCAAAGATTTATGTTTGTAGGGCGCGAGGGTGATGGCAGAGATTATTGGGATGGCGAATAGCTTGTTCCAACGCTCCCAAGAAGATAAATGTGGCCGGTCAAAGAAGAACGTGTCGAGCCGTGGTTTGATGCATACATCAGGGCCAGCGCGCTTTTTGGATGGCTGAATTGCGTTGTTCTGTGCTTTAGCAAGAGGAGGAAATGTGCGATTCGCTCACACAAATATAGCCGCAAAGAACTGGAAATTGCTGTCTGAGTTCTATATCAACGTCTTTGCTTGTAGAGTAAAACCGCCGGAAAGAAGGCTATCAGGGCCGTGGTTGGATCAAGCGACTGGTTTACAAAATGCAATCTTAGAAGGTGTGCATCTGTTACTGCCAGGTCATGGGGACAATGGACCCACTCTTGAAATATTTACATACCAGGAAATGAATGTTTGCAAGCCGTTGATGGCAAACAGCGTTGGGCTGACCCATATTGCATTTGAAGTAGCTGATGTTGATCAGACCTTAGACCTCGCGATAAAAAATGGTGGTCACGTATTGGGCAGAGTCACTGAAAAAACGGTTGATGGTGTTGGCGAGCTGAAATTTGTCTACTTTAGAGACCCGGAAGGAAATATAGTTGAAATTCAATCGTGGAAAAAACAAGGACTCATCAAGGGATGATACGGCCAATTCCGTAAATGAAAAAGCCATGGGGTGATCAGGCCTTTGGCTGACTGAAAAGGACAAAATGCTCGATGAAAATCGCTGGAACAAGCTTGTGGAGCGCCTATCAGGAAATCTTCCCCCGGACGGTGCCTTTAGTCGGATTCTAGCGTGCTACTCTGAATCCCATCGCTATTATCATACGGTTGTCCACCTCAAGCATTGTCTTTTGGAATTCGATGAGGTCAAGAAGTTCTTTGAGGCACCGGATGAGGTCGAATTTGCATTATGGCTTCATGATGTGGTCTATGATACTCATGCAACAGATAATGAAGAGAAGAGCGCACAAATTGGGACGGAAATCCTTCTTGAGTCAAGATGTCCGAAAATGAGGATAGAAAAGATTACGGATCTTATTTTGTACACCAGACATGGTCAGCCGCCAGCAAGCTACGATGGTCAACTGATAGTCGACATTGACCTTGCGATTCTTGGGCAAGAGCCCGAAATTTTTCAGGTATATGAAAAGAACATTCGGGCTGAATACTTCTGGGTCCCGGCGGAAAGTTACAAAATTGGCCGGACAAAGGTCCTGGAAAGATTTCTTGATAGACCATCCATCTATATGACCGATACATTTAAGAAACTCTACGAGCAACAAGCCAGAGAGAATATAATGCAGGCGCTGCGTGCCTTGTTGTAGGGCCGAATCTGTAAAGGAGGCACCATGAAAAGCAACGCGGTCACTCAAGCAGATATTTTGGCCGAGAACCTTTTTTTACCTCGCCGATACCAGGATACATGCAATGAAATACAGTCTTCTCGATAAATTGTTTCCCACCCTCCACCTGCCGGTGGCCGCTAAGGAAATGGTGGATATCTTTCTCGTGCTGGCAGCAACAGGGCTGGTTGCCGCACTTGTCACCATCATCCTGCGTAAGACTCTGCTTGCCGTCATTACCAACTGGCTCAAGGGAAACCGCCATGCATGGGATGACCCCCTGGCTTCGAACCGGCTGCTCAATAAGGTAAGTTGGCTGGTGCCGCTGACCTTTTTCTCCATGGCGATTGATACTTTTCTGGCATCTGATTCGACCTATTTCCTGTTGGTCAAACGACTGGTGACCGCCGGTTTTGTCATCGTTGCCGTGGCAAGTTTCTCAACCCTGTTCGGGACCATCAACGACATTCATCGCATAGTCAGGAAAAACAAAGGCAGCAGCCTGCGCGGCTATACCGATGCAGGTAAAATCATCAGTTATACGCTGGGTGCGATTTTTCTCGTTTCCATTTTCACCGGAAAATCACCCTGGGGTATCCTCTCTGTCCTCGGCGGGTTGATGGCAGTAGTGCTGCTGGTCTTCAAAGACGTGATCCTTGGCTTTATGGCTTCGGTTCAGCTCAGTGCAAACGATATGGTTCGCATCGGGGATTGGATTGAGATGCCGCAATACGGTGCCGACGGCGATGTGATCGATATTTCGATCCATTCGGTCAGGGTACAGAACTGGGACAAGACCATCACCACCATCCCGCCGTATGCCCTGGTTTCCAGTGCGGTGAAAAACTGGCGGGGCATGAGCGAATCGGGGGGACGCCGGATTAAACGCGCAGTTGTCATCGATATCCAGTCCATTCGTTTCTGCGACGAAAAGATGCTGGAAAAATTATCCGAAATCGATCTTATCCGCGATTATCTCCATCAAAAACAGCAGGAGATTGAGGAAGACAACAAACGAAGGAGCGGGATACAGGGGTCCGGCCTGTTGAACGGCAGGCGGCAGACCAACATCGGCATCTTCCGGGCCTATGTGATCGCCTATCTGAAAAACAACCCGCAGATCCACGACCAGATGACCTTCCTCGTCCGCCAGCTGGCTCCAACCGAAAAAGGTCTCCCTCTTGAAATCTATGTTTTTTGCCGGGACCAGGCCTGGGCCCGGTATGAGGCGATCCAGGCGGATATCTTCGACCATCTACTTGCCGCCGTGCCGCATTTCGGCCTGCGTGTCTTTCAACAACCGAGCGGCTACGATTTTCAATTGCTCACCCGCGACCGGCAGGTTGCAGAGTAGCCGGCAGAATCGGCACCACTTGGGCAGCATCCTGCAGCAATGGGAATTGCCCGCCAGTCACGATTATTTGAGAGTTGCAGAAGGAATCTGCAACTCTCAAAAGGTTTCAATGAAGGCTTTTAAGCCTGTCAACAAGTGACCTGAGATCCTTGGTGTCATGTCCGAGCATTGACAGCATCGTTTCCATAAAATCGACGTTTTCCGCGACCATGCTGAGTTGTCTTGCTGAGGAGGTCTTGATGGAGATTTCATTGTAGACCTTGATGATCTCGTCCTTTCTGGCCGCCAGATTGCCGTTGAGCAGTGCCTCCAGGAGGGCGACCTCGTTTTTCGCTGTCTCTTTCCAAAAATGTTCATAGTTGATATCGGAGACGATGGACGACTGTTTTGCCGACTGGAGAAGACCTAAATTGTCCTCATCACAGGATACCGGCTGTCCGGCGAGATCGAGCAGCCAGCGTGCGCTGATCCAGTTGGTGAGGGGGTAGGTGCTGATTTGGCCGGTATTCTGTTTGGTCAGGTTGAAGGCCCTGTAGAAGTAATCGAACATTTTCTGCAGTTCGGCAAGGCTTTCGGCCTTCTTGCCTCGAACAACCATGGCCCGGCGCTTGTGGATGGAACCCAGCATGGAAAGCCGTTCCGCAGTGATGCCGAAGGACTTGTTCAGACCCTGCATCAGGTCGATTCCTTGATCGATGGGTTGCAGGGCTTCCTCCGTTTTAAGCCCGGCTTGGGAAAGGGTGACACTGTGACGTGCCTTCAGGTGGGCCAGCTGTTCGGCGCAGTGGACGGTTCCACCGCCGGTTCCACTGCGGAGCGCCCGCTCGTAACAGGTTATCGCGTCGTCGAGTTGATCGAGTTCCGCCCATGCCCGGCCCATGGCCAGGGCCAGTTTGTCCGAGCCGGCATATTGCGGAGGGATGGCTTGTACCAGGGCAACCATCTTTTCCTTCAATTGCTCGGTATGCACATTGGCGGCCACCTTGGCGTCACTGACGATATTGTCGAAAGAGACACGGTATTCATCCAGAGAGAAGTAGTGGGGCCTGGTCACCGGTGGCCTGAACCGCATGCCTTTAGTCAGGGTAAAACCCGGATCGCCATAGCACTGATAAGCCCCCCAGGTGTTGGAGGGTAAAAGGGCGGATTTCTCCCTGGCAACTTTCACGGCTATGCCGAAACTTTCACCACTCAGAAAGTGTTGGTAAAAGGTCTCGGCGAAGGTCAGTGCCGCCGTGTCGTCGACTTCCCAGCCGGCAGCTATCACCGCCTTCACGCCCTGTTGAATAAACTGGGTGGCGAGATTGGCGGCGAGCAGTGATGGCTGTGACCTGGTCCCGATGCGTTGTTCGTCCATCTGGCCGAGGTTGCAGCAGTTGAGAAAGACAAAGGCAGGGGTGTAGGGCATCTGGTTGATTTCCGCACTGGTCAGTATCTGGTTATGTCCGATGACCATGCCGGTCCTCGTTTTTCCCTGATTCCTGTTGGATTTTCCCGAAGGGGCGGAGCAATCCTCGCCGGCTTTTCGGCCCTCCCTGTCGGGGAGAAAATCAATGACCCCATGTCCTGCGAGATGCAGAATGCCGAACTCTCTTGTCATCAGTCGGGTTAGAATCTCCGCGCTGGTGGCGTTTATGAGTACCTGAGGATTGGCAACCCCATATTTTCGAAGGATTTGCGCAACATCTCTTGCCTCTGAAGCGGCTCCGGCAAGTTGCGTGAAACCGGGCATCTCGCCAAGGTTAGGGTCGCCGATCACCAGAGCATGCATCTCCGTGCACAATTTAATGCCTACGGGCGGGTGGAAGCTCGCCAGCTGGCGGATCATGCCTGACTTTACCGCCAGGGCCTCGTTTCCCTGATGACCTTTGTACTCGAGGAGTTCCCATGGGTATTTCGCCGACTTTTCATCAACTATCAATATGAGCCTGTCGTTGTCGGCGGCATGGGATTTCAAATGAGGAGGCACCAGCATCTCAAAGAGAACGCGGCCGACCTCTGACTTTCCGCCGTAGGTTCGGGTTGCCTCGTGCAGGAAATAGTCAATCGCCTCTCTGCTGACGGGGTGGGCGGATCTCTGGGCCCTGGCGCTTGATGAAAGGGTGGTAAATTCAAGACAGCCGTCATCGGTTCCGGCGATCCGCAAACGGCGCCACCAATCCCCGTCTTCCGAATAGTAGGGGCGGTTGCGGCCTCCCTCCCCGACGACGAGCAGGTTTTCTGCGGCAATGTGAGTATGGAACCGGGAGTTGGCCGCCAGTTTTTTCAGCGTCCGCTGGGCCTGAATCGCCACATCGGTAAACAGCTCGTTGAAAATAAGCTCGGAGATGGTCATCGCCGGGTCGTCGAAGAGATCAAGGAGTTGCTTGTTCGCCTGGAGAACACCTTCCAGGATAGCCTCCACCGAATCGTGGATACTGATCCCTCCGGCACCGGTACCGATGAGCAGGGAGGCGAGGGCAATTTTGCCTCTGGTCAGTTTTTTACGATCGAAACCGCTGACCACATATTTGACAACCCCGTCGCGCAAGGACGCGGTCAGAGTGCCGGCGGTGAGCTCACCGAGATCGCCGAGGCCGATGATCACAGCTCCCTTGAACATATCCTCGGAGTCGCTGAAGAAGACCTCGCTGGTCATGAGCTTGCCCGGG
>Ga0055480_10000316_pt1 | contig 17562 bp, 13 predicted proteins | sample Muzzi_PWB_D2_FD_57935 | JGI IMG/M metagenome (GOLD analysis project Ga0055480, IMG submission 57935) | Wetland microbial communities from San Francisco Bay, California, USA, that impact long-term carbon sequestration - Muzzi_PWB_D2 | ecosystem: Environmental > Aquatic > Marine > Wetlands ... | reverse complement strand
TGGGAGTAGGAGGCCTCTTGATTGCCGGCGGCGGATTGGCGTGGCGCGACCCCCAGCCCGCCTCCAGCTGCCTTGAGATCTTGAGCCCAGGAACACCTCCTCGCCCCCACCCACCAATCGTTGCAAAGCAGCACTCTATTTGTTATATCTTTTGGAAGATATAATTGGCCGAAGCGCGGACCTCGCGCCGGCCTACATCAGAGGGGCTGCAGCCCGAGGAGACGCAACATGCGGAGAGGGCTTGTCCGTTCGATGGTGCTCCTGCCCATGTTGGCGAGTGCCATCACACCAGGAATGGCCCGAGGCCAGTCGCTTCCAGACAGCCTGATCCAGCGCATCCGGGCCGGCGCGGCGCATGTCGTGGTCCCGGGCGATTCCGTCGTGCTGCCGCTCGTTGGCACACCGAGGCTCCCACTCATCGAAGTGCGCGTCAACGGCACTGGCCCCTATCGCTTCCTCATTGACCTCGGCTCCAACGTCACCCTCCTCCGGAGGGATGTCGTTGACCGGTCGGGGAGCACAGTGCTGGTCGACCGCACCACGAGCGACATCGTCCACGTCGCCACGCTCCGGTTGGGCAGCGCACGGCTGGAGGACGTGACGGCCGGCTCTTACGACGAACTCGACGTCGATGGCGTCCTCGGGTACAACGTGCTCCAGTATGTGTCCTTCACTCTGGACTTCCCGGGACAGCGCCTCGTCCTTCACCATCGTTCGCTCCCGCCGCCGGATGGCGAGAACGTAATCGCCTATCGACTCCACGAGCGGATGCCGGTGGTCATGGTCGGCCTCGGCGGCGACTCCCTGGTCGTCTACTTGGACACCGGCGCCTCGGAGTGGATGACCGTTCCACCCCGCGTCGAGGCAGGTCTCCGGTGGCTCACGCCACCCACGCCCGGGCCGTCGGTGTACAACAATCAAACCGGGCGCACACAGGTTCGGGCGGGGCGTCTCGCCGATACCCTTACACTGGGCGTGTTCCGCGTGGCCAGTCCCTTGGTATACGTGAACACCAGCGCGGACGACCCTTGGATTGGGGCCGCGGCGATGAACCGCGCCGCGTGGACTTTCGACCCGGCGCATCAGCGGCTCGAGATAACCATGCTGTCGGGAGAACACGAGTGAGTCGCCGGATCACGGCACTGGGGTCCGCGCCTCGGAAGGAGACCAACTGATGGACGCGTCACCGCCGCCGTTTGCGCGCCGCCTCCTCGCCCGGCTAACGCCGGCCAGGGATCGGGAGTACCTCCTCGGGGACGCGGATGAGGTCTTCGGCAGACTCACTGACACCGAAGGGCGATGGAAGGCCATTCGGTGGTATCTGTCCGAGGTGTGGTCCGCCGCCATGTCTTCAGTCCGGCGCCCCGGCGCGGCGCCCCGTCGGCTGCGGCGATCTCGGGGTGGTGGCGGCCCGGGACTGATGCGCGAGTTTGCCTTTGCCGCGCGGGCACTCCGCAAGTCTCCTGGCCTCACCGTGGCCGCCCTCCTCACCCTCGCCGTAGGGATCGGGGCAGCGAGTGCGGCCTATTCCTTTACAGACGCGCTCCTCCTCCGTCCCCTCCCGTATCCGTCGCCGGAGCACCTCGTGGTTCTCTGGGGGACGGTGGATGGGTCGACGACGCGATTCGGCAATGCGAGTTACCCCGACCTCGAGGACTGGCGCAGGGGCGCCAGAGACTTCGAGGGGATCGGCGGCTACAACGAGACGACGCGCCCGCTCCTCGCATCGGACGGGAGCCAGCTCGTTTCGGTGGTGGAGGTCACGGGAGATTTCTTCGCGGTCCTCGGTCTTCGGGCCGCGGTGGGGCGGCTGCCCAGCGCTTCGGACCTCGCCCCCGACGGTCCGGCGGTGGCGATCGTGAGCGACCACTTCTGGCGTGCGGCCCTCGGCGGTGACTCTGCTGTGGTCGGCACCACGGTGCGTCTCGGGGAGGAGAGCTATCGCCTGGCCGGCGTCCTCGCTGCGCGACCGACAGCGTTCCCGTCGCGCGACGCTGCCTTCTGGATTCCCTATCGGCACGACATCAGCCGTGGCTCACGGGCACTCATCGCGGTGGGCCGACTCCGGCGCGGCGCCACCTTCAATGCAGCGACGGCCGAGCTGGATCGCCTCGAGAGTCGGTTGGCATCGATCTATCCGGAGAGTAACGCGGGACGCTCGCTGGCTGTCATCCCGTTGCAGGACGTGTTGGTCGGGGATGTGCGGGAGACCCTTCTCCTGGTCTTCGGCGCGGGCGCCGTGGTGTTTCTGCTGGCGCTGTTCAACGTCACGAGCCTGCTTCGGTGTCGGGCGCTCGATCGACGCCAGGAGTTGGCGGTCCGCGCCGCCCTCGGAGGGAGTCGGAGGGCGCTCATCCGGACAGTCCTGTCTGAATCCATCCTTCTGGCGCTCGCGGGCGGCGCGGTTGGGGTTGTCGTCGCCGCGGTCGGGATTCGCCTCGCGGTGCACTGGGCTCCTCCCGACCTGCAACGACTTCGGGAAGTGGCGCTCAACGGCGGCGTGGTGTTGTTCGCCCTCGGTCTCGGCCTGGCGGCGGCCCTCGTCCCCGGCGCCGTTGCAGTCCTCGCGACCGGGGCGGTGGTCAATCCGGCGCGAATCCTCGGGAAGGACCGCAACGACCAACTTGCGGCTGGAGGGCGATGGACCCGCGATACGATCGTGGTCGTCGAAGTGGCGCTGTCCCTGGCTGCCCTGGCCGGTTCCCTCCTTTTGGTGCGAAGCCTTTGGCGACTTCAATCGGTGGATCCGGGATTCTCAACCGAAGATCTCCTGACCTTCCGTATTTCCCTCCCCCGGTCTAACTACCCGGATGCGGCTCGCGTGCTGGCATTTCAGGCCGACCTCCTGGATGCGGTGGGCCGACTTCCAGGCGTCCTGTCCGCCGGTGGCGTGAGCGTCATGCCGCTGAGCGGTAACCGGCTCAACGACTCTCCGGCCATCGACGGCGGACCGCCGCGGGCAGATCTGGCCGTTGAGTTCCGGTCGGCCACTCCGACGTACCTCCAGACGCTGGGGCTCGAGATCGTCCGGGGCCGTGGTCTCGAGGCACGGGCCGATCGGGAGGTGCCTCGAGTGGCCCTGGTGAACGCGACGCTGGCACGCGAGGCGTGGCCGGAGGCGGATCCGCTGGGACATACGATCACCATGTTCAACGACACCTTCACCGTCGTCGGCGTGATCGGGGATGCGCATCAGATGGGGCTGGAGCGGGGAACGGCTCCCGAGATGGTGGTGCCCTACACACAGGTCCCGCGACGCTACATGACCGTCGTGATCCGTACGGCGGGAGAGCGCCCGGAACTGGCGCGTACGATCATCGGACTGGTGGCGGCGGCGGACCCCGAGGTCCCGGTCGAGCGGCTTCGCACCGCTACGGAGTATCTCGACGTCTCTCTCACCGCTCCGCGTTTCCGGACCGGGGTCGTGGCGCTGCTCGGCATCGTCGCCCTGATACTCGCGGCGGTAGGGGTCTATGGCGTCGCGTCCTTCGGGGTGCGAAGCCGAGTCCGGGAGATCGGGGTCCGGATGGCCCTGGGCGCGGAACGCTGGGTCGTTGTCCGGTGGGTGGTCGGGCGGGGGATGGCATTGGTTGGCATCGGCCTCGTACTCGGCACCCCGCTTGCGCTCGGCGTGACCTATCTCCTTCGACATTTGTTGTTCGGCGTGACGCCGCTCGATCCCGCGACCCTCATCCTCACGCCGGCGGTTCTCATTGCCGCCGCGCTGATTGCCCTAACGATTCCGGGCGCCCGGGCGGCGGCGGTCGATCCGGTCGTGACTCTCCGGTCATCCTAGGAGACGAGAGATGGACCACCCCAACGAGACCGAACAGCTGGTCCTTCTGGCGCTCGTTCGGCTGGGCGACGACGCCTACGGCGTCACGATCGGCCGACAGATCGAGGAGCGCACCGGCCGGTCCCTAGCGCTTGCGACGGTCTACGCCACACTCGACCGGCTCGAGGCTCGCTCATATGTCGAGAGCTGGGTCTCGGAGCCTCGGCCCGAGCGCGGCGGGCGTGCCCGAAAGCATTTCCGCATCACGCCGCTTGGCGCGACGGCACTTCGCGAGGCGCAGGCGGCAATGGCCCGGATGTGGCAAGGGCTCGAGGTCCATCCCGACCTGAGGAAGTCATGAATCGGCCCCCGCGTCCGTTCGAGTGGTTGGCCGAGCGACTTCTTCCGCCGGCGCATCGGGAACATCTCCTCGGCGATTTGGCGGAGGGCTATGAGAATCGCCGCAGTATCGGGCGGCTGGCAGCTGCACGCTGGTACGCAGGTGAACTCCTCGCGGCCCTCCTGGTCCGGGCGGGGCGCTCGTCTGGCAGCGGCAGGCGGCGCCTCCTACGCGATGCAATCCATGGTGCACGGCTCACGGTCCGCTCCCTCCTCCGCCGCCCGGCCTTCACCCTCTCGAGCGTCACCACGCTCGCCTTGGCGATCGGTGCGGCGGGGGCCGTCTACGCGGTCGTCGATGGGATCCTCCTTCGGCCGCTCCCCTACGATGGCGCCGATCGCATCGTCTCCTTTTCCGAGCTCCACCCGACGCGGTTGCAGGAGCCGGGCTGGTCGACGGTCCCGAACTATCTGGACATCTCGGCGGCGACGCGGTCGTTCGAGGCGACCGCCCTCTTTCGCGGGCGCAGCATGTCGATCACCGGCGACGCTGGGGCGCAGTACGTCTACAGCGCATTGGTGACGGACCGGTTCTTCGACGTCTTTGGAGCCCGCCCGTGGCTGGGCCGCCCGTTCACAGCGGCGGAGATCCGTCCAGGCGCCGAGCCGGTCGCCATTCTGAGCTACGCGTATTGGCGGCGCGCGCTCGGAGCGGACTCCGGTGTCGTCGGGACGACTATCGAGGCCAATGGTGTGCGCCATCGGGTGGTCGGGATCATGGGTCCAGGGTTCCACGCGCCATCGGAATGGATCGACCCAAGCATCCGGGTCGACGTGTGGGTGCCGTTCCCGGTCGACCCCGAGGACCAGCCGCGTGTGAGCAGATCGTTCAGCATGGTTGGGAGGCTCGCGCCAGGGGTGGACCTGGCCGACGCCCGCGCGGAAACGACCTTGATTTGGACGCGGCTCCAGTCGGCCTACCCGGACGCAGACGGCGAGTGGCAGCTTCGGCTTCAGAGCTGGCAGGATGTCGTGGTGGGCGGGACCTGGCGCCCGATCGCGCTGATCGGCGCCGTCATGGTGCTGGTGCTCCTGGTGTCGTTGGCCAACGCGAGCAACCTGGTCCTGAACCGCGTCGTGACTCGCCGGCACGAATATGCCATCCGCTCCGCACTCGGTGCGGACCGGTGGCGGCTCTCCCGCCAGGCGCTCGGCGAGGCGTTGCTCGTGACCGTGGCGGCAGGCATCGTGGGCTGCGCGATCGCTGCCGCCCTCCTCCACCTCCTCCGCGTGTATCCGCCCGCGGGCGTACCGCGCCTTTCCGAAGTGACGCTCGATTGGCGGGTGATCGCCGCGATTCTCTCCGGCTCCGTTCTGTCGGGGGTAATGATCGGGGCGGTGCCCGCCTGGCAAGCCGCGCGCTCGCCGACCGATGGCGCGATATGGCGCTCTGCGCGGTATGCCGGGGCGGGACATGGCACGCGCCGGATCCGGAATGCGCTGGTGGTGGGACAGCTGGCCATGGCGCTGGCGCTCTTCATCGGGTCGCTGCTGGTGGCGCGGAGCTTTGCCCGACTCCACCGGGTCGATCCAGGGTTCGATCCGAGGGGCGTCATGACCGCGACCGTGGCCCTCTCCTGGAACCGGGTGTCGGATCCGGCGGCGCGGGACCGATTCATGGAACGGGTGCTGGCGCGGCTGCGCTCGCTCCCTACGGTGGAGGCGGCGGCGAGCATCAATTCCCTCCCTCTCAGCGGCTCCAACATGCAAAACACGTTCGCCATCCCCGGGCGGACCAGCGATCCGGATGAAGAGCCATACGCCGACATCCGGAGCGTGAGTTCCGAGTATCCGGCGACGATGGGGATCCCCCTTCGTGGCCGGGACTTCACCGCGGCGGACCTCATCCGGCCGCCGCTCGTGGCGCTGGTGAACGCGGCGCTGGTGCGACGCTATTTCGACGGGACCGATCCGATCGGTCGACAGCTTTCGCTCTTCGGCGGAAGCCAGACGGTGACCATCGTCGGGGTGACGGGAAACGTGCACCACCACGGGATCGACGTCCCGGTTCGGCCGGAGATCTATCTTCCCCTGACGGGCGACCCTCTGACGAGCAAGAGCTTCGTGGCCCGAGCGTCGGGCGAGGCGGCGCTTCTCGCCGCGGCGATGCGCCGTGTCATCGCGGAGGTGGACCCGGACCAGCCGATCCGGGACCTCGGGCCGATGACCGACTGGGTTCGCGGCAGCATGGCGAGGCGCCGCTTCCAGACGCTGGTGTTTGGTCTCATGGCCGGGCTGGCAGTCGTACTGTCACTCGTGGGGCTGGTGGCGGTCGTGTCGTACGGCGTGACCGAGCGACTGCCGGAGATCGGCGTGCGGATGGCGCTCGGCGCCAATCGGCCCTCCGTCCTCCGATGGGTGATGCGGTGGTGCTGGATGCTGGCGGCGCCGGCCGCCGCGCTCGGTGTCGGGGCGGCGCTCCTGGCCGGCGACTGGTTGCAGACCTTCCTCTACGAGGTGAGCCCGCGGGACGCCGCCGTCTTCTCCGTGTCGGTCGTGCTCTTTGGGGTGCTTGTAACCGCCGTCGCGTTGCTCCCCGCGCTTCGTGCGACGCGGGTGGACCCCGCGACGGTCCTCAAGGGATAGCCATCAGCGGCGCCCGCCGAGGCGACCCTGCACCTCCTCCCGATAGCCCCGGCTGAGGGTCAGCTTGGTACCATCCCGTAGGTGGAGGGCATAGTCGCCGCTCGGGAGCGGGCGGAGCTCTCCGACGCGGGAGAGATTGACGATCGCGGAGCGGTGGATCCTGACAAACCGCCGAGGATCCAGCTGCTCTTCGAGCGCCTTGAGCGTGGCCCGCAAGACGTGACGCTCGTGGTCGGTATGAATCCTGACGTAGTTCCCCGCCGCCTGCATCCAGTTGACCGCGTCGACTTCCACTACCACCAATCGCTCACCCTTCTTGACCAGCACGCGCTCGAGGTAACGCTGCTTCTGTTGCACCGTCGACAGGAGCTCGGCCAGACGTTGCTGGAGCTCACCGACGGGTCCGCGGCCCACGCTCTCTCTCGCCCGCGCCAGGGCCCGCGCGAGGCGCTCGTCGTCGAACGGCTTGAGAAGATAGTCCACTGCGTGGACCTCGAAGGCCTGGAGGGCGTACTGGTCGTATGCCGTGACGAACACGACTACGGGACGCTCCTCCGGGGCCAGCTGCGCCAGGACGGAGAAGCCGTCCAGGTCGGGCATCTGAACGTCGAGCAATACGAGGTCCGGGCGCTCTGTCCGGAGCACGGCGAGGGCTTCGAGACCGGTGGCACATTCGGCAACGACCACAACGTCGTTGTGCCCGGCCAGGCTCCGCCGAAGGCCGCGGCGCACGAGGGGCTCGTCGTCGACGATCACGGTGCGGATGGTCATCACGATTCCTCGGGGAGCCGCGGGTCGGCGTCCGTGGCGGCAAAGGGGAGATGCAGCGTCACCCGCGCCCCACCGCCGGGGAGGTTCTCCCACGCGAGCCGCGATCCTGCCCCGTAGAGCATCTCGAGCCGCGCGCGGGTGTTGCTCAAGCCGATCCCCTCCCGCGGACCGCCCTCCGGGAAGCCGGGACCGTCGTCTTCTACGGAGAGGACGAGCTCGCCGTCCCCCTGCGCCGCAGCCACGGCGAGCCGCCCCGAGCCCCCCAGCCGCTCGATCCCGTGGCGGAGCGCGTTTTCCGCCAGTGGTTGGAGGATCAGATTGGGCACCGCAGCCTGGAGGGTCTCCGGGGGGACGTCAAAGCTGACACGGAGTCGATCGGCAAATCGGATCCGCTCGATCTCCAGGTAGAGCTTGAGGGTCTCGAGCTCTTCCTCGAGCGCCACTTCATGGACGCCGGGGTTGGCCAGCGTCACGCGAAGAAGGTCGGACAGAAGAACGAGGGTCGTCGTGGCGGCGATCGGGTCTTCCTTGATGAGGACAGCGATCGCATGGAGGGTGTTGAAGAGAAAGTGCGGGTGCAGCTGCATCTTGAGGGCGTGGAGCTGCGCCTGCGACAGCCGCGCCTCTAGCTGCGAGGTCCGAAGCGCTCGCTCACGGTACAGGCGGTAATACTCCAGCGTGTAACGAAGCCCGGCGAGGGCCGCGTAGATCATCAGGCCGATGACAAAGCGCGAGGCAAGGAAGCCACTCGCCATTTGGCGAATACTCTCGCCCTGCGGAGGGAAGAGCACGTAGGAGGTGGCGACGAGGACGCCGACGTGCGCCAGCGCCATCACCACCGCCATCACGAGATGGCCGGCGATGATGCGCGCCAGTCCCCAGCGCCCCACGTTGAGGGCCCCGGAGATCCACCAGGCGACCGGAGTCATGAGGGCCCAGAAGTACCATGGCACGGCGTAGTACAACATGAGCTTGAGCGCCGAGGTCTCCGCCGCCGCCTGGGGGAAGAGCGCTACGGCGAGGCTCCCCGAAACGACAGCGGGGACGGTCCACGCCGCCACCACGATCCCGGTGAGCCTGAGCCTCCGCCGCCAGGGACCGGTCATCGGACACCTTCCACGCACCTACCTCCATGCACGAGCCGAGCGGGAAGTTGCCGAACCGCCCCCGGTGCCGTCAATCGCGCTACCGGAGGCGCGACTCCACCGTGAAGCCCGACCCCGCTGTGTGGGACTTGAGCTGCCGGCGCGGCGCCTTGGCGATCCAGAGCGTCTGTGCCCGCCCGTTGAAATCGGCGTGCACCACCCAGGCGTCGACCGGCGCGCCGTCGACGGGGATCGCCTCGCTCCCCGTCACCGAGATCTCCGCCCACACCAGCCCGCCCTGTTCATACCAGTAGAAGGGGACCCGGGCGGTGTACCCCGGGGCCAGCGGGAGCGCGGCGATCACCAGGTCCCACGCGTTGGAGTCGTAGACCTCGTTCGCCAGCGCTTGGTCGATTGGCCGGGCGGTGGAGTCCTCGGGCGTGTACTGTCCGGTGACCGCGGCGCCGTTGAAGTACAGCTGCATGGAGTGCTTCCCCATGTGGCCGCTGTGGTACTTAGGGGCGAGGGTCCCCCGCGCCACGATGGCGCTATCCACCCGGGTGCCGCGGGGCGACGTGACCGTCTGGACGCGGGTCAGGGTGGGAGTTCCATCCGTCGTCGTTCGACGCACGTCGTCGCGCACCTCGAACGTGGCGGGATCTCCGCTGGCCCGGGTGACGGTCGTCACGCGCTCCGTCGTGCCGACGAAGAGGCGTCCGCCGTCGATCGCCGAGGCGCCCGGCGCCACGAAGGCCTCCCCGGCGACCAGGGAGGGGACGGTTGCCGCGGGGGCGGTCATCGTCATCGTCGAGTGTTGCTCGGGGAGCGGCACTATCCCGGCGATCACGGAGGCGCCGTCCCGCGGGATCCACAGCCGCGCCCCATGGGTGCCGTAGTCCACGGCCAGGACCCACGACGGCCTCGGCTCGGCGCCGGCCACCGCTACCGGTTCACTCCCGACGGGGCGCACCGTAATCGACTTGGGCGCCAGGGTCTGGTGGTCCAACACCGGTATGGTCACGTTGAGCCCTGCCTTCCATTCGATGGCCTGCATCACCAACTGCACCGCGGAGGGGTCAAAGAGGTCGCGGTCGGCCGTGACGTCGACCGGCGTGGCCGGCTTCCCCTCCTCGGTGACCTGGCCGGTGACGGACCGACCGCGGTAGGCCAGCGACAGGACTCGCCCTCCGCCTCTGGAGACGTGGGAAATCGGCGCCAGGGTCTTCCTAACGAATAACGAGGTGTCCACGAGGACCGCGGCCTCGCCGCGCTTGACGGTGGTCACCAGGCGGATCGCCGGTGCGCCACCGGCGTCGACGAAGCGGACCTCCTTGATCTGCGCCGGTCCCGGGTTGGTCTTCCCGTCCTTGGTCCAGCGGAGGAGAGTGGTGTCCACACCCTCGTGGAGGCGACTGACGTCCACGGCGGGATGACCAGGCCCTACCGTAATCGGGGCCTGGGCGCGCACCGCCGCCGGCGCCCCGAGGCCCAGGGTGAGGACGAGCCATCCGCCGAATCGCTGAAGGTCTGCCATAACCGCTCCCGGTGAAGGATTCGGACGGAAGACTCACCGGACCCCCCCGGGGGAGGGAGCCCCCAGGGGGGCGGACCGCAGAGGCGTGGTGTGACCGGAAGCGTATTGGGTTGGTGAGGGCCGGCGGGGCTGGTCGAACCGCCGCGATTGGGTATCCTCCATGGGCGCACTTACTTGGAGGCTCGCCCGGATGACCTCGATCCCCGCCCTCGCGGACCTCGTCCAGTACCTCGACGGCTATCTGCGGACCACCGAGGTCCCGGACTACCCCAACGCCCTCAACGGCCTCCAGGTCGAGAATGCGGGACAAGTGGCCCGCGTGGTGGCGGCGGTGGACGCCTCGCAGCAGACGATCGACGCCGTCGTCCAGCGGATCAGTAACTCGCCGAAGGATGGGCCCGTGTTGATCCTCGTTCACCACGGGCTCTTCTGGGACGGGACGGCACCGTTGACCGGCCGGCGCTACCGCCGGGTGAAGGCGCTCCTCGAGCACGACATCGCCCTCTACTCCGCGCACCTCCCTCTCGACGTTCATCCCGAGGTCGGCAACAACGTTGGTGTGGCGCGGCTCCTCGGTCTGGAGGTCGAAGGGTGGTTCGGGGAGTATCACGGCGTGCCCCTCGGCGTCCACGGCAGGCTCCGCGTGGAGCGCGACGATCTGGTGGCCCGCGTGGTCGACGCGCTGGACACCGACGCCACCGTGATCCCGGGTGGTCCGACGGTCACCGAACGTGTGGGGGTCATCACCGGCGGGGCGGGAAGCATGATTGCGGATGCGGCCGCCGCTGGATGCGACACCTTCATCACGGGCGAAGGCACCCACCATAGCTACTTCGACGCCATGGAACTCGGACTCAACGTGGTCTACGCCGGCCATTACGCCACCGAGCGAATCGGCGTGCGGAGCCTGGCCCGGCACATCGCCGACGGCTTCGGCATCCTCTGGGAGTTCCACGACCATCCCACCGGACTCTGACGCCGATGTCCGACCTCCTCGAGCTTCGGGGAATTCACAAACGATTCGGCGCGGTGGCGGCCCTCACGGGCGCCAACTTCTCCATTGCGCCCGGCGAGCGGCACGCGCTTCTGGGCGAGAACGGTGCGGGGAAGACCACGCTGATGCACGTGGCCTACGGCCTCGTCCGTCCGGACGCCGGCACGATCTATCTCCGTGGAGCACCCGTCACCCTGCGATCGCCGCGTGACGCTCGCCGGCTGGGCCTCGGAATGGTGCACCAGCACTTCACTAGCGTACCAGCCCTAAGCGTGGCGGAGAACATCGCGCTCGCGGCCGGATGGGGAGTCCGCCCCCGGGCCCTCCGCCGTCGAGTTGCCGATGTCATGGGACGGGTTGGGCTCGAGCTCCACCCGGATCACCGCGCCGGCGACCTGTCCGTGGCGCTGCAGCAGCGACTCGAGATTCTCAAAGCACTGGCAAGCGAAGCGGACGTTCTTCTGCTCGACGAGCCGACCGCAGTGTTGGCGCCCTCGGAGGTGGCCGGACTCTTTGGTGTGATCGACCGCTTTGCCACAACCGGCGGGGCGGTGGTGCTCATCACCCACAAACTCCGGGAGGCGCTCGCGGCGACCGATCGCGTAACGGTGCTCCGCACCGGCCGGGTGACGTTCGCCGGCCCCACGGCCGGGGAGACGGCGGAGTCGCTCGCGGAGTACATGATCGGCCGGCCGGCGGAGTCCGCGGCGAGGTCAGTCTCGGTGCCTCCGCGGCCGGAGCCCGTATTGACGATGCGAGGGGTCTCTGTCCCGCCCGACCGGGGGCAGGGGACGGGGCTGGTGGACGGCGCGTTGACGGTGGCGGCGGGGGAAATCGTGGGGATCGCCGCCGTGGAAGGCAATGGCCAACGGGAGCTCCTGCGCGCCGCCGCCGGACTTCTACTGCCGAGTCGAGGAACCGTGGACCGGGTGGGGGCAGCGTCGTTAGTGCCGGAGGATCGCGTGTCCGAGGGGATCGTGCCGGCGATGTCGCTGGCGGAGAACGTGGTCCTGGGGCAGGGTCGGTCTGGTTCGTGGGTGCGGGGGAGGCTGGGCTTGGTGGACTGGCGCGCGGCGGAGCGCTACACCGCCAAGCTCGTGAAAACCTTTTCGATCATGGCCGCGGGATCGATGGCCCCGGCGGGAACACTGAGCGGCGGCAACCAGCAGAAACTCATCCTGGCTCGGGCGCTCGAATCGAACCCCAGCCTCCTCGTTGCCGAGAACCCGACGAGGGGCTTGGATTTTCGCGCCACGGCGTTTGTCCATGAGCGGCTCCGAGGAGCGGCCACGGCTGGGGCCGGCGTTCTGTTCTACTCGAGCGACCTCGACGAGGTGCTGGGTCTCTCCACTCGGGTCGTCGTCGTGGCTGGCGGGCGGACCATTCCGGTCGGACCTCCCCTCGACCGGCTCCGGGTCGGAGCGCTCATGGTTGGCGGCACGTCGTGAACTTCCGTTCCCGGCCGGCGCTTGGCTCCGCAATGGTCGCCGCCACGGCCGTCGCGGCCGCCGGGGTCGTGTTGGTGGCCGGGTTGGAGCTCGGCGGGTACGACGCCGGGGCGGCGCTCGGGGCATTGTGGTCGGGGGCGTTCGGGAGTGGCTACGCGCTCCTCTCCGCCACGCTGGTGCGGGCCATCCCTCTGACGGTCATCGGGCTCGGGTTTGCGTTGGCGTTCCGGGGAGGGGCGCTCAATATCGGGGCGGAGGGGCAGTTCTACGCAGGAGCGATCGCCGCGACGGCTGTGGGCGTCCATGCTGCGGCGTGGCCTCCGGCCGTGGCCGTCTCGATGGTCCTCCTCGTCTCGGCCGCGGCCGGCGCCCTCTGGATCGCGCTGCCCGTGCTTCTCAAGGTGCGGTACGGTGTGTTCGAGGCGATCAGCACCCTCCTCCTCAATTTTGTGGCGGTATCCCTGGTGAGCTACATGGTCACCGGGCCGCTCCGGGAACGAAGCGGGATCTACCCGCAGAGCGACCCGCTCGCCGCCGCGGCGCGGCTCCCCCTCCTCCCAGGGAGTCGGCTCCACCTCGGCGCCCTCCTGGCGATCGGGATCGCGGTCGTGCTGTGGGTGGTGATGCGGAAGACGCTTTGGGGGTTCCAACTCAAGGCACTTGGGCTGTCGCCTCGCGCGGCACTCGTAACCGGAGGAGTGGGGGCTGACCGGATGCTCGCCTCGGCGTTGCTGTGGTCAGGTGCGTTGGCCGGGCTCGCGGGCGGCCTCGAGGTGTCCGGCGTGTCGTATGCGCTGTTTCAAGACCTGTCACCCGGATACGGCTTCACCGCTATCGCGGTGGCCCTTCTGGCGCGGCTCCACCCGGGCTGGATCGTCCTGAGCGGGATTCTGTTCGGTGCGCTCGAAGCGGGTGCCGGCGCCATGCAGCGGGACGCTGGCGTCCCGGCGGTGGCAGTGTACGTCGTCGAAGCGGTAGTGATTGTGACTATCCTGGTAGTCGACGCACTCTTCCGCCGCCGTCAGATCGTGCGTGGGATCCAGGCAGGAAGAGTAACCGCTTGATGGATCCGCTTCCTGTCGTGTCCGGCTTCCTCGCTGCGGCGGTGCGGGTGGCCACACCACTCCTGTGGGCGGCCACGGGGGAAACGATCACCGAGCGCTCCGGAGTGATCAACCTCGGCGTAGAGGGAGCGATGTTGGCGGGGGCGCTCGGCGCTGCGGTCGGTGCCTCGGGCGGTGGTGTGTGGGTCGGAACTGGTGTGGCGCTGGCAGCCGGCCTTCTCGTCGGGGTGGCATTTGCTCTGGTGGCCGTGACCGCCCAGGCCGATCAGATCATCAGCGGAACAGCCGTGACGCTTGGTGCCATCGGCCTGACCGGGGTGATCTATCGCGAGTACTTCGGCACCGCCGGCGCGGGCCTCTCCCTTCCGACCCTCCCGCCGTTGAGGATTCCGATTCTCGCCGAGGTCCCGTTGCTCGGGCCGGCATTGTTCGCTCAGCCGATTCTCACGTATGCCGCGATCGGGATCGTACCGATCGTCTGGCTGCTCGTCTATCGAACCCGATGGGGCCTCGTGCTCCGGGCGGTGGGCGAATCGCGCGAGGCGGCCCGCGTGGCCGGTGTCCATGTGGGAGCGGTGCGTTTCGCCGCGACGGTGGCCGGTAGCGGGCTCGCGGGGCTCGGTGGCGCCAGCCTAGTGTTGGCGCAGGTCGGGACGTTCGCTGAGCAGATGACGGCGGGGCGCGGGTTCGTGGCGATCGCCATCGTGGTGTTGGGCCGCTGGCACCCGTTCGGCGTGATGCTCGCGGCACTCCTCTTCGGCGCGGCCAATGCGTCGCAGTACCTCTTTCAGGCCATGAGCCTGGATGTCCCCTACCAGGTGTTCCTCATGCTCCCGTACTTCCTCACGATCGTGGCTCTGGCGGGCGTGGTCGGCCAGGTGCGGGCACCGGCGGAGCTCGGGAAGTAGGGGGCGGAAATGACCTCGCGACCGACAACGAACCCGAGGGTCGAACTATCGCGGATAGCGCTCCAGCCATTTGAGGTCGTCCTCGTCCGCGTGATAGGCGTAGAGGACGCCATGGCCAAGCCCCAGGAGGCGATGGCCTTTCGGGAGACGGACCTGCTCCCGAAGCGCACCCTTGGCGTCGATCACGTCGTACAGCTCGCCGGGTGCAGAGGCGGCCTCGTAGCGGCGCACCCAGATGTCGCCCTCGGGAGCAACGTAGACCGCCTGGGGGTTGAAGGCAGGGAGAACGTCGGGGAAGTCCACCTCTTCCATCTTGGGTTTGGGCGTGGTGAAGGTCCTGGTCCCCTGCCCTGCGATTCTCATCGTCATGGTGCGGTCGCCCTGCGCGTCGATCCACGCCTCCTTCTCCGCCCGGCCGACGTTGACCGGCTGGTAGGGAATCGGGTTCCCGGACAGCCTCGTCCCGTTGGGCGGAATCCACTCGACGTGATAGTCCTCGTGGTGCACCACGGCGATCCGGCCGTCTGCCGCCACCACCCAGGCGTCCTGCGCCGAGTAGGCGGGGCGCTTGGTCGGGGTAACGGCCGAGGCCGAGCCACCCGACATACGCCAGGTACTGACCGCGGCTCTGCCAGAACGCGCGATCATCGCGACCGTGTCCATCGCGTTAGATCCAAAGCGCCAGCGGATGATCGGGGCCGTACCGCCTTCCAGCGGCTCTATCCCCGACTGGGACGACACCTGCCGAGCCTGATCCCAATAGAGGTTGCCGCGTGCATCGGACCCACGCGGCATCCGGAGCGTGTTGTCCATCATGAGAGGCGTGGTGGCGACGATCTTGCTGGCCGGATCGAGGAGAGCCAGGCGGAAGTTGCCGACATCCACCAGGAGGGTCGTATCCCCGGCCAGGGGGTAGAGCGCGCCCACGGTTTCGTACTCCTGGGGCCCCGCGCCGTTGCCGCCGATCTTGTCGTACGTCCCCCTCCCGAAGTCGACCCTGTAGAGGGCCTTCTCCGAGCGGTCGCTCACCAAGAGCGAGCCATCCGAGCGCTCGCGGATCGCCACGATGTTGGAGAACGGCTCTGGGAACTCGGTGGGGCTCGAGAGGGTCCTGGGCGCCTGCGCCTCACCGGCGTCCGGCGCGAGGAGGGCCGTCGCGAAGGCAAGGCCGGCCAAACGAATCGTGGTGCTCACGGCGACATCCTTTCCTGGAGTGCGTCAGAGGGATGCCTGGGGCGCGGGGAGGGTCGCATCTCGGCGGGGGCTGCGGAGGCGGTGGGGCAGTCCGCCACACCCACTGAATCGGTATTGCCTCGGCGAGGTCATTCTCGCGACAGCGGGAGTCCATGATCGCGCCTCACATGCGATCGACGTCCCAGGCTTGTCTATGGGGCTGTACGTGTTCACACGGTGGCAGGACGCGACGGCGAGTGAACTGGAGGCGTCAATCGTCGGGTCTACGTCGGGATAGGATGGCGAGCAACGCCATGAGACGGCGGGGTTGCGCCTTTCCTCCTCGCGCAACATCTAGCAGTCTGCACCCGGATCTTTGGGCCGCAATCCCGCGGAACGATGCAAGAGCAACCCGTGTTCTGCCATGCGCATCAGTGCACGTGGGGAGTCTCGTCTCGGGCGGAAAGCTCAAGACAATGCGGTGTTCTCCCGAAGAGTGGTAAGGGTACGGGATATGCTGATTAGCAACCCGAGGCGAGTCCCCAAGAGACAGGTGCACGAAATCCGGGTGCAAATCCGTTCCGTCACCTCTCCCTCCGATGGAAGCGCTTGACCTACAAGTACTTCGCGCCGAAATTCGAGTAATGGCCTACATCGAGTGTCCCCGCTGCCACCAACGCGCCCTGAGCGTTGCCACCACCTGCCCCAGGTGTGGCCACGACTTCACCGACGCGCGCGTCCGGACCTCCGGCCAGCATCCGGTCCATCCCGACAACGCCAAGCGCCGCCAGCGCGCTATGGCGATCGGTGCGTCGTTGGTATTACTACTACTATTCATCGCCCTCCAATCCGCCGACCGAGGGGTCCGTTCCAGCTCCAAGCAGGGGGACAACGTCTCCGGGATGGAATCCCAGGCGGTTGCCACGGCCGACACCGGTGCGGCAGACACCGTGGTGGTGGAGGCCCCGAGTCCCCCCGCCCCTAGGCCGGCTCCCAAGACTCAGAAGACCACGGTCGCTGCCGCGCAGGAACCGGCTAGCTCCGATCCGGCGCCGGAGGTTCGGCGACAGGAGGCGATCCCCCTGGCGACCTCGGGCCGGGCAGCAGCGACTGGCGCGGGGTCCGGCGAGGCTCGCTACGCCGTCACGTGGGTGAATGTGAGGGATGGGCGGAGTACCAATGCGGCGGTGGTCCGGGTCCTGAATCCGGGCGAGTTGGTCCGGGTGCGGGACTATGAGGGCGGGTGGTGGCAGGCGCTCCTCGACGGGAAGCCGATCGGCTACGTCGGCAACTCGGTCCTTCAGCGTCAACCCCTCGGCGGGCGCGACGACCGGGAGCCGGCAACGGACGGGCGCTGAGCGGGGCTGCGGGACAGCAACACCCTCCATTTCGATCAAACAACCTCCGACCACACCCGGCTCACACTTGGCGCCGGGCAGCGAACCACATTCCCCACGCCATGGCCGCGGCTGTAATGAGGAACGCCAGGACCGTCGACCGCGCCCCCGGTGCGGGACTGGCGTTGATGGCGCCGAAGGTCTGACGCGCCCAGCCGGTCGCCCATTGGCCGAGGGGCTTGCCGGTCGCGGCCGCGAAGGCGCTGTCGGGCGAGAGATCCGAGGTCCAGAAGGCTCGGAAGCGATCCGGCCCGAGATCCCTGGCCATGTCGGCCAGGAAGTGGCCGCCTTCTGCCCCCAAGTTGCCGCTCCGGAGGGGGAACGCCCAGGTGGCGGGGCGCAGCTCGGTGCGCGAGCGAGACGCCGGCTGGAGGAGGGATCTGAGGCAACGGTCGGCGCGCCCTGCCGCACACACCGTGATCGTATGG
>Ga0055480_10000315_pt1 | contig 17567 bp, 22 predicted proteins | sample Muzzi_PWB_D2_FD_57935 | JGI IMG/M metagenome (GOLD analysis project Ga0055480, IMG submission 57935) | Wetland microbial communities from San Francisco Bay, California, USA, that impact long-term carbon sequestration - Muzzi_PWB_D2 | ecosystem: Environmental > Aquatic > Marine > Wetlands ... | reverse complement strand
TTTCCAGTTTGGCGGAAAAAGTCGGGGTCGGATGATAACGATACGGGGTATCCCTGAACTGCACCATGACTCGATTTACTGCTTCCCGGCATGCGTGAAATAAGATTGGCGGATGGCCGATTCGAGCTCTCCCAGACTTGCCATCAGGCCCTCCAGACTTTTATCCGGCTGAAGCAGGTCCTGCAACCCTTTCGTAGTCATTTCGGCAACCTGGTGACGCCGATCTGCGAGATTCTCCTTATAGTCCTTCAATGCCTGGAAATCCATGAGGTGAATCTGGGTAATCAGTACCGGTGGCGGCCCCGCAAAGTGAGGCCGCGGAATACCGACGACCCGAGGAAAAGCTGCGATCGCCTCGTCCTCTCCCCGATGGGGCCGGGCATATTCCAGGCGCATCATGGCTCGGTCGGCCTCCAGTTCGGCCTGCAGCAATAATTCTTCAATCTGCCGGTAAAATCGTACCCGCTCTCGGGCAGTATCATACTTCTTTTCCATGCCGATTCTGGTAAGAGTCAGGACTGCGTTGCCAAGTTGAACTTTTTTGGATTTCTCCAGTTCATTGAACGGGGAATTTGCCATCATATTGTTCCAGCGCCAGACGGCGTCGATCGGTTTTTCTGCCAGGGCCAACCCGGCGATATTTTGCACCTCCTTTTTGGTCCAGGGAGGCAATCCCCGAGGGAGATCGATTCGCGTTATCGGGCCGGTCAATTTGCAAACTGCCGAAACCGGAAGCGCCGGCAGAAGAAGTGTGCTAAAGGCCAGAGCAACGAAGAGGACGTATTTAATCGTCTTGTTCATTGGTTTGTTTCTCCCTATCTATACAAATACAAAATTGAAGTTGGCAGGGGTGAAAAGGGATATTACCCTGTTTCGGTGGGAAAAGCCACCCCTGACGACCCCGGGGCAGGTGGATTATCGAGCAGGTGAAGGTCCTTTCCTTGAAAAAGCGTTTCGGTCTGATCAGGGGCCGGCCAGCAGCCGCCTTAATTTACCGATCTTCTTTTCCACGGCTTTTTCGATCCGGTCCGGGCCCAGCATGTAGATCAGTTGCCCGACCATCAGCACCACATCCGCCAACTCTTCGATCAGCTCCTTGTCCTGGATCCTGCCGCGTCGAAAATGTTTGATGGCCGCGATCAGTTCCGCGCATTCTTCCACAGCCTGATCGTACTGCCCTTCCCGACCCCATTTGTTCAATGCAGCCCGGTACACGTCTTCATAATCAAGCATTTTCTGAAAGTTCTCCCCAATCGGTTGATTTTTAACAACTAACAAATTCCGTACATAATATTTTCAAATTTTCCCATCGGCCCAATAGGACATTTTCCGCCCAGAGGGTTTTAGAAAAACATTTTGTACAGGCTTTCGCAGCCACAGACAATCCTTTTCCCCTTCCGAAAGAAATATCACGGTGGAAAAATACGTTCGAGCCCTTGCTTCCTTACACCGGGGTGATAACGATATTAGGATAAAGAAAAGAACCAAACCACAACATTGCAGGGAGGTGAATTCAATGATCGGCAAAATTGTCTCAAAAGGGCTGATAATTCTGGCCGCAATCCTTTTTCTGGGCGGATGCGGTGGAAGCGATAGCGGCAGTGCCGGCAGCGGCACCTTGTCGGTGACACTTGTGGATGCAAGTCCTCCCGGTTTTTCGGCCATTTACGTGACCGTCGCACAGGTTGATGTTCACCCAGCCGACGGGGACGGTTGGATGACCGCGTTGACTCCCGGCATAACGGTCAACCTCCTCGACCTGGTTAACGGGGTTCAGGAGCAGTTGGGCGCCACCGAACTGGAGGCCGGACCGTATACCCAGTTGCGGCTCATTCTTGGGGAATCGCCGGACGACGGACTAAACCTCCTGGGGGATCCGCATCCCTTCGCCAACTATTTCATCGACGACCAGGACCCGGCCAATGTCCAGGAATTGAAAGTTCCGAGCGGACTCCAAACCGGCATCAAGCTGGTTGGCGGGTTTAACATCGCCTCCGGGGGAACCACCAACCTGGTCCTCGATTTCAATGCGGCCAAATCGGTGGTAATGGCCGGAGCTTCCGGAAAGGCCCTCCTTAAACCGGTCATCAAGGTCGTGGCCGGCGCCCTGGAAGTCAACGGCACAGTGACCGACGATTCCCAGCCCCCTTTGCCCCTGGAAGGGGTCCTGGTCAGCGCCCAGACCACCGATCCCGTCGCGGCCGATGAAGCGAACCAGGTGATCGTCGTCGCATCGACCCTGACCGATGCGGCCGGCGGCTACACCCTCTTTCTGAATCCGGGAACTTACAACCTGGTGGCTTACCGGGGGGCGGAAGAAATCGCTTCGGTCCTCTCCGCCTTCGGGCCTGATTGCGCGCCTGTCGACCTCACGGTCGTCCAGTTCCTGAGCCAGGATTTTTCCCTTGCGGCCACCACCCTGCTCGGTGAAGTTGCGGGGGCGGTCACCATTACCGGGGCCCAGCCCGATCAGCACGCCGTCCTCAGCTTCCGCCAGTTGCCGGGAACCTGCGGCGAAAATATCGAAGTCGCCTCCCTGAACGTCGTCGATGGAGGAACCTACAACAGCGTCTTCCTCCCCGAAGGAGGATACCGCCTGGTCGGCGCCACCGAGGGAAAACCGACCCAGGCGGTCGACTTGAACGTCACTTACAATTCCGTTGTGGTCGGCGATCTCAACTTTCCGTAAACCCCGCCCGGTATTTCATGGAACCGGTCCTTTTCCGACCCGGGGAGCCTACCGGCTCCCCCTTTTTCTGCAGGAGTTCCTTTTCACCCCTTTTGGTTGTCCTGACCGTCCGAAAATGGCAAACTGTAAGAACAAACCCTGGCTCTGGGAGACCGAGATGAAAATCGAAATTCTGGGTGATGGCTGCGCCAAATGCGAGACCCTGAAAAAACGTGTAAAACAGGCCGTGTCGGAACTCGGTCTGGCGGCGGAAGTAGCATCGGTCATGGACCCTGCCCGCCTCGCCGCCCACCATGCCATGACGCTTCCTGGTCTTCTGATCGACGGCCAGATGCATCCCGCTCCGGGGGGACTTTCCGTGGAACAGGTCAAGAACCTGCTCCGGCAGGAGAAATAATTTCAACCACGCCCCTTTACCTATTCCCCCTTCTCGGGAACCTGCCCAGCCCCCAGTAGTTCCTTAATCCTCCGTGCCAGATCTTCAGCCGTTTCCCGGCTGTCCAGGCGCCGTCCAAGAACCTGTTTTTTTCCCGCCCCGGTTTCGGCGACAAGGTTGTAGAAAAGCTTGCGTCCGGCCTGCATCCCCCGGCTCGATTTGAAGGCAAGTATCTCTTCCTTCTCCAATCGCCGTTGACGGCCCACGCCGAATAGCCCATGTCGGCATTCCAAGGTTCCGCTCCGAACGGTCAACCGGCCGGCGCCGAACCAGAGATCCAGGACTCCGGCAAGGATCAGCAGATCGACCACCCCGAAGACAAGGGGAAAGAAAAGAGGCGCGCCGAGATGATGCATGAGCAGGATAAATCCGCTCCAGATAGCCCAAAAGAGAGTCAGACCCAGGGCCGCTCCAGGATGCCGGGCCATCGGAAAACGATAGGCTTCACCGTCAGGAAGTTTTTCTACCAGCACTCCCGACCGGGCCAGGCGATCGGCCAGGGACGGTAAGGCGGATGCATCCCGGACCTGGTCGGGCAGGCGGAAATCCGGAGAACTTTGAGGCGTTCGAAAGACCGGAACTTCAAAGCTGGTCGCAAAATCGATTCCGCGAGCCGGTGCGGTGACTTCCAGGCGCCAGAGAACCTGGTCGTCCGGTTTCGAAAAATCGGTAGCGTAAGAATCGAATGGGATGGCGAAAACGATGGGAAGGGCCGGACCGGACGGTCCCAGCCCTGCCGCCGCCGCCGGGACCTGCCGTTCCTCCTGCCCCAGGATCGTTTCGGTGGTGCTGCGGTCGTCCCCCGACCCGGTCGTGTGACGGCGGATACAGTTCAAGGTGAGTCGGTAGGGGCCTTCCGGTTCAAGCCGGCTACCGACATGAACAGTCCCTTGCAAGGCGCCGCCGACAACCCCCGGAATGGTTTCAAGGATCAGCACCGATCGGCCGTAGCGTCGCCAGCGCAGCACGTTTCGCACGGCCCAGACCAGCAACACAATACCCACCAAAGGAAAAACAACCCCGATCAGGGCCAGGCGGTTTTTCTTTTCGACAACCTCCTGGGGCAGCAGAAACCATAACGGTGACGAAATGGCATTCCATAAGATGGCAAAAACCAGGCTTGTCACCATGGTCGACTTGGACGTTGACCGGATCGTCCCCCGGGACCAGTCGAGCCGATGCATCCATGGCGCGTCGGGATAAAGCTCCCGCAGTCGCTCCGCTTCCCGTTGCCGATTGCGGCCGATGAACCCGAGGACCATCAAACCGATCCCGGCCCCGCCGAAGGTCACCACGAAAATGGCATAAAATCCAATCACTTCCCAGCGTAAGTCGCGATAAAGGACGGCTTCCGATGGATTTTCGGGGTTCACGAAAGCATGAAAGGATCGGCCGTTGCGTCGATAATGATCGAGTTCCCGGAAAACGCGCCGATGATAATCCCCGATATTGTCGCTCCCGGAGTGCAGCCCAACCTGACTTCCCCGATAGGTCAGCCCGGCATAACGATATTGGAAAATGGCGGTCACCTTAAGGGTGTCATCGTGGGTTTCCAGGGCGACCCCGAGAATGACGGCCGGGACCTCTTTCCATTCGTGCATCGCTCCCCAACGAACCAGGGACAGACAGATGAGTCCGGCCATGAACAAGCCGACGCCCGTAAAGGGCAAGGCGAAGAGAACCAGGCAGCCCAGCCCCGATTTCGATTTTTTTGGGGAGTTCGACGAAAGAAAGGAAAATTTCACCGTCTTGGGGGTATCACCTTCGCGCCTTGACCAGGGCTGAGACGGCTTTGAATTCTGGGGCCTTGGAGTCCCTGAGGAGTTGAAAAAGGACCGTTTCCGCCGTAGTCAGAACTGCTCCGGCACGCGCCGCGTTCTCCAGACCGGCCGTCATATCGGTGGCCCGCCGGGACCCGACCGCGTCCCGAACCAGATGAACTTCGAAACCTCGTTCCAGGAGGCCGAGAACGGTCTGGTAAACGCACACATGAGCCTCCATCCCGGCGACGATCACCTGATTGCGGCTCAAGACTTTCAGGTGGTCGACGAAGGCGGCTTCCCCGCAGCAGCCGAAACTGGTTTTGGCAATGACTCGGGACGTTTCGGCGCCGGCCAGTTCCGGAACCGTATGCCCCAGTCCGGGGGGATATTGTTCCGTCACCACCAACGGCAAGCCGAGCAATTCCGCTCCCTGTTGGAGGAGCTGGATGGTGTCGACAACCGACGTGACCAAGGCCCGGTCCATGGCCGGGACCAGCTTCTCCTGCACATCGATGATCAACAGCAGGGCCTGATGCCGATTTATCCAAAAACGATCCAGGCCGAGATTCATGCGACCTGCCTTTCATCAAGGGAAACCCCGCCGGGCATCCACCCGGCAATCACGCCGGCTCCGTTGGGAAGGTCGAGAGGCAAACGGCGCATTTCGATGGCACCCGCTGCGCTGAGCATATCGAAGAGCTGTTGTTGGGAATAGGCCTGTCCCTTCGGGGTTCCGAGCAGCATGTTCAGAGAAAAGAGAGCGGGAAAAACCGGGCCATCCAGAGAGTCGTCGAGGATAAATTCCTGAACCAGGATCATCCCCCCTGGCTCGAGGGCGGCTGCCGCTTTTTTCAATATTACAGCGCAACCAACTGGGTCCTCGCCATGCAGGATATGGGAGAGCCATGCGATTTCGTACTGACCGGGGATATCGCCGGAGATAAAATCCCCGGCCACGAATTCGATACGCCCCTGCAGTTTGAAACGGGCGATGGTCTTTTCGGCAAATTCCCGGGTGGTCGGAAGATCGAAAATGGTCGCTTTCAGGGCAGGGTTGTGCAGGCAGAAATGAATGGCATAGGTCCCCGGCCCTCCGCCCAGATCGAGCAGCCGCCGGCGATTGCCGATTTCGATATCGCCGACAACTTGGGGGGCGATCAGCATGGCCAGGTTGAACATCCCCAGTAAAAAACTTTCCCGCCACTCCGCTTCTCCATGGGAGGATCTTTGCCGCAGAGGCTTCCCGGACTTTACCGCTCGGTCGAGATGGGCCCACGACTCCATCAGGTGATGATGATGGAGAATGATGTGCCCGAGATATTTTCCAGAATCTTTTGAAAGATATTCGGCGGCAAACGGGACGGAGGCGAAGCGGTTTCCCTCCTTGTTCAGCAGACCCATGGCCGTCAGGGCATTGAGCAGCATGGCCAGCGCCCGGGCGTCGGCCTTAAGGTCTCCGGCCAGGTCGTCTGCGGTCCGACCGCTGTGTGCCAAGGGGGTGAAGATATCGAGTTTCACCCCGGCATGCAGGGCGCTGACGCTCCAGTATCCACCCGACAGCTGCAGCAGCTCACCGGGTGTCCAGGATGGTTGATTCATCAAATTCTCCCTAAATTGGTCGCTACGGTCCGGGCACGGGACCGGTTCGAAAATAAAGTTCCATTCGACGAAGCTCAGGGCGTCTCAGGATCGGGATTAAACCGATCTGGATATCTGGCTTGTTTGGTTCGGTAAAAGTCGAGAATCCGGCCGAAGTCGGCGGCAAAATCCCCGGCCGGTTCCATCATCGGCCCGATGCCGACCGTCTTTTTTCCGTAATCGAGAGAACAAAGGACCAGAGGGACCCGGGCCTGAAGGGCAATTCGATAAAATCCGGTTTTCCAGTGATCGACCCGCTTCCTTGTCCCTTCCGGGGTAATGCACAGGGTCAGTTTATCCTGACCTTGAAATAGCCCGGCCAAAGCCTCGATTGTTCCCTGGGGCTCTCGCCGGTTGACGGGAATCCCACCCAGGCCTTCCAGAAGACGCCGCCACGGCCCACTAAAAAGGGTATCTTTCGCCAGCCAGTTAACATTTAACCCGAGGGCGAAAACCGCTCCGATACCGAACAGGAAATCCCAGTTTGAGGTGTGCGGGGCAACGGTTAAAAGAAGTTTTGGCCGGTCGGGGAATTCCCCTTCAATGCGCCAGCCCGAACAACCCAACAGAATCCGGCCCAGGGCCCGGGTCAGGCAATTGCCTCGTTTGGGGAGATTGGGTCCGAGGAGCGGAATATTCATCGATTCGCTCAACTGGCCGGCGCCCCGCGACTGCAGGGCTCGGACCGGGAGACCTGGGGTCATCGTCAGAGGAATAAGGAAGGTTCCGGCCGGCCCGGCCGAACATTCCCCAGCTCCCATACATTACCCGTCACTCAACTGCTTGACGTACTGCAGCCGTTCAAAATATTCTGGATGGTTGCTGCGAGCCTGGCTGAGAAGACCACGAAACTGATCGAGACGCTCGAAATGACGCGTTTCCATCCAGTCCTCAATTTGTTTGACAATTTCCCCGATTCGGCCGAAGCCATTACGATAGAGGGTGGAACAGACCTGAACCGCGGAAGCCCCGGCCAGAAGCATTCGTATTGCGTCCGAACCGTCGTGGATTCCCGTGGAGGCGACCAGGTCGCAGTCGAGACGACTAAAAAGGAGGGCGATCCAGCGCAGGGCTTCATGGCTCTCCGCTGAGGTACTGTAGGCGCTACCGGCAACCAGGCTAATCTTTTCGATATCGATGTCAAGATGATAGAAACGGTTGAAGAGAACCAGGCCGTCGGCACCGGACCACACCACCCGGGATTCGTTCCGCCCCGGCCCGCACCACCCGACCATAAAAGCCGGCGCTTCCATCCGGTCCCGGGTCAGATGTTCGGCGAAGTGGGCGAAGGAAGAAAAATAGGGCCCGACCTTCATGGCGACCGGAATCGACACCCGATTTTTTACTTCGTGCAATATTCGATAATAGATCTCTTCGACAACTGCGGCATCCTGGTTGGCCTGGGTCGGCAAAACGGCAACATTCAGTTCGAGGGCATCGGCTCCCGCCTGTTCAATGCCGAGAGCATAATCGGCCCAGCGTTGATGGGAAAAACAGTTGAGACTGGCGATGATCGGGATGTCCACGGCATCCTTGGCCCCCTTCACAAGCTCGACATAATCCCTTGGCCCGAGGGCCATGCCGTAATTTTCGAGATATTCCGCCGCTTCCCCGTGCCCGGCATACTCTGCATACTTCTTCAAAAGGCCGGTTTCTCCCGCGATGCGTTCCTCGAAAAGAGATTTCAGAACGATCGCTCCTGCCCCGGCGGCGGCGCATTTCCTGACCCCTTTCAGGTTCTTGGTCAGGCCGCTGCTGGCGACGATGATCGGATTGGGCAGGGACAACCCCAAGTATTTGGTCCGCAGATCTGGCTTCACTCTTTCATCCTATGGCTTTAGGGAAGAAAATCCTTCCGTGGAATTCCATTTTAGCATAAAGAAATTGCCAAGTTGAGTGGAGAGCGATATGTTTTTGATGGAAAATCCTTTCCCCGCCATAAAAACTCCGGTTCCGAACGGAAGGAGTTATCGGGACAAGAGGATTGTCGGACTTTTGAAGCATCGAACTGTTGGCCTGCTGCAGAATCAGGGTGACCGTTTCGGCTCGTTTGAGATTTTACCGCATAATCAGGAAAAGGAATCGGATACCCATGAAGGGAAAATCGAGATCGCCCCTGGTCAAGGGGGATACCTGTTTCGTCTGCGGTCAGAACAATCCCGACGGCATGCGCCTGAAGTTCGATATCGACGAAACGAAGCGGACGGCCGCCTGCCGCCTGACGATTCCCGAAAAATATCGGGGCTGGGACGACATCGCCCACGGTGGCATCATCGCCACTCTCCTCGATGAAGCCTGCGTTCATGCGGCCCGCACCCTCGGTCCCCTCCCCGTCACCGCCCAACTGACGGTATCCTATAAAAAGCCGGTGCGGCTTGAAACCGAAATCGCCCTTTTCGGCGAAGTCGTGCAACGAAACCGGCGCCTGGTGGAAAGCCGCGCGAGGCTCGAAATTGCCGGCACGATCCATGCGGAAGCAACGGCCAAGGTGGTACTGCTGGAGAGTTAGGGGATCGGCCCAAGGTGACGGGGTACGGTTTCCGAATTGCTTCGTTTTCCCCGGATTGGAACGCAATTGGTTTAAATATTCCGATCAATCCCCCTCGTGACCCCGGTAAATGTGCAAAGATTGTGGAAGTTCGGCCGAGAAAATGTCCTTTTTTTAGCCATATTGGCCATCATTCATTCCTATCCTACCGATATTATAAGTCTTTTTGCGGCAATTGACCGTCTTCATCCATTCCACAGCGTTTTTTCCGCCTTGCTATAATGTCATTAGCTATAAGCCTCTTGCAGGGAGAGACGCCATGAAACGGACATTCATTCTTTTGGCAGGTTTCTTCTGGGTCGTTATGAGCGCATTTCCGGCCGTGGCCCAGGAACCCGTTGACGCCGACCGACAGGCCATGGGAAACACCTTCCAGGCGGCCCTAGAAAACAACCCGACCAACCAGGCTTCCACGTGGGTTAACCCGGATACCGGCTCCAGCGGGAGTGCCGTTCCGGTGAAGACCTTTCAGAACGCCTATGGACAACCCTGTCGCGAATTTCAGCAGACCATCATCATCGCCGGACAGCAGCAGGAAGGGTACGGCACGGCTTGCCGGCAGCCCGATGGCAGCTGGCAAATCGTGGCACCGAACCAGGCCGGGGGGACGGCTGCTTCCTCCACCGGAGGCAGGGCCTACACCTCCGAAACCCGCGTTTACAACCAGTACTATACCGAACCCTACCCCGTGGCCTATGCGCCGGCCTACCCGCCGGTTCGGTATTATGACCCCTGGTACGGATATCCGGCCTACTATCCCTGGCCGTTCTCCCTCAGTTTCGGTTACGTCTATTACGGGGGCCACAGCAATGGCGGACACGGAGGAGGTCATAAGCATTACGGCGGGCATAGAGGCAACTGGGGCCAGAGGGGTGGTCATGGTGGCGGTGGCCACTGGAGCGGCGGTAGAGGCGGAGGAGGCCATGGCGGCGGCAACCATGGTAGCTGGAGCGGCCGCGGTGGTGGCGGCAACCATGGTACCGGCAGTAGGGGCGGAGGAGGCCACGCAAGGCGTTAACCTTCCGTTAGCCCTCCATGCAAGAGGTTAAGATGTAAAAGGAGATGACCGCCTACCGGCCATCTCCTTTTTAATTGCAAACAGGAAGAAGAAGTAAAAAAACCGGCTGTCGGCTTGGGACTAAGCGGATTGGACGATAAGGAAAGTCAGCTTCGACCTTTCAACCAAAGATCAAAGTCCCCGGGGTCGTTGCCCCCGCCGCCTGACTCTTCTGTTGCGCGACAAAATAGTCAGCAGAAAAACGCGCCCCGGCACCTTGCCCGGCCCCCAAAAAAACGGACCGGGTTCCCTGCGCTCCGCAGACGTTTGCCTGACGGACAAAAACTTGCCGCGCTTCGGACATTTGTCCGCCTGTTTCGACAAACGTCCACCTCGCTCCGGCTGCGGCGCAAGGGGACTTGAAAAACGTTATCCGTAAACCGTGATCGGTGATTCGGAAACCAAAATCGGTTCAGGGATTACGGCTCACAAATCACGGCCTTCTTGTTGGGCGGCCATTTTCTTGGCCGGGCAAGAAAAGGACGTCGGGATGGCGGGCCGAAACCCGCCGGGTTTTTTCCAAACGAACACTTCGCTCCCACCGTGTCACATGGGGAGGTTTTGGCAACTCTTAAAGTTCGACCCTTACCCCCCGGCCCACTTCACCACATAGCCGAGCCGGGTCAGTTCGGCGGCCAGGGTCTCGCGATGGTCCCCCTGTATCTCCACCTGCCGGTCTTTAATCGTCCCTCCCGTGCCGCAGCGCTGCTTTAATTGCTTGACCAGGTGTTTCAGCGCTTCACCCTGCTGCGGCAGGCCGGTAATAACCGTCACGGTTTTCCCGCCCCGCCCTTTCGATTCCCGCCCAATCCGAACGATGCCGTCTCCGGACTCGGTTCCGCCCGTATATTTGCGACAGGTACAGGCCGCCGCCGGTTGGCCGCAGGCGGGGCAGAGTCTCCCCTGGTCCGAGGAATAGACTGGGCGAAAATTGTTGTTCATGAGGATATTTCCTTCATCCGCCGAGTTGTTTCAGCAGTTTCTCTTCGTCGGGATATTCATGAAGGGCTTTTTTAGAATGAACCAGGCGACCATCGACCACGACTTCAAAGACTCCCCCTCCCGAGGGAATCAATTCGACCTCAGCGCCCAGTCGGCTTTTAAGTTTGGCCGCCAGACCGGCGGCCCTCGGCTGGTAGTTTCATTGGGTGCAATATTCGATGGAAACTTTCATGGCCCACTCCCGATCGGGTTATCGGCTCCGGCCTCTCCATCCGGACTTGTTCCGGAAAAGCCCGCCGAAAGTACGTTATTTCTTCCCCAGGTCCTGGATCGTTCCTCCGGCCGCCTTCCAGGCTTCGAATCCGCCCCGGATATGACACACGTTCTCAAGGCCCATCGTCTGAGCAGACTGGGTCGCCAGGGCCGAACGCCAGCCGAGATTGCAATAAAAGATGAATCGCAGTTTTTCCTGGAAATAGGTTTTATGATAGGGGCTTTCCGGGTCAATCCAGAACTCCAGCATGCCTCTCGGAACATGCTTGGCGCCCGGGATCTTTCCTTCCCGCTCCAGTTCCCGGACATCCCGCAGATCAATGAACAGGACGTTATCGTAACCGGCGGCGGCAATCGCGTCCTCGGCCGCAATCGAATCGATCTCAGACTCGGCCCTTTGCACCAGCTCTTTGACTCCTATTTTGAGGGGCATGGCGTGCTCCTGATTTCGTTAGGGAGGGGAATGAAAAACCGCCGCACACGCTGTGGGTCGTATGCGGCGGCTACCGATCGAATGTGTATCATGCGCAAGGGCGATCGGAGCCCCGTGCGAAAAGGCCTAGAAGGACTTACGGAACACGGTTTTGTGGCACTTGTAGCAGGGCGGAATCCGTCCCGTGGCTTTGATGTAGATCTCGTTGCCGCAAGCCTTGCAGGTCAGAGTGCCCGGCCCGGTGATTTCGCCGGTTTTGTGTTCCAGGCTCTTTTCGGTTTTGTCGGCAAGGTCTTTGAGCGTTTCGCCGGCGTAGCTGCAGAGTCTGGCAAAAACGCTCTGCATGCCGGCAACCATCCGATCCGGCTCACCGGCCCGGGTCAAGGCGTCTCGTTTTTCGATAATATAGTCACCCATCTGGGACAGGTCACGGCGAACCCAGCCGCCGATTTTGTCGGCTTTGTCCTTGGAAACATCGCCTGCCGAAGAAAGCTCCTCCTTCGCCTTCTTAAGCGCTTCGTCCAGGGATTTTTTGCTCCCATCGAGGAGTTCCGTGGTGCGTGAAGCAAGTTTTTCGTAAAGTCCGGCTTCCTGTCTTTCCTGTTTGGTTTCTTCTTGTTCGGTCATCGCTTAACTCCCGCCTTTAGGGTGGTCACATCCAACGAACAGCCGGAGACGATTCCGGCAACATGTACATCTACTTATCTGCTCTAAACATTACCACAAATATTTGAATTTGCAGGGGTGAGCCATAGAGATATTTTTTTTACGGAGCCATCGACAAGTGCGAAGGAAAATTCACCTAAAAGAGGGGAGTGCCAGGGTTTTGGGCCGGAATTTGGCATCGCACTTGAGGCGGGAAGGTTATGAGATAAGTGAATCGAAACCAGTCCCACCGGCAAAGGGGAGGTGGAAACGGATTTTGCCAGGGGTCTAGATCGTGATAGGCACCGGATTTTTCGGGTATGAGTTATCTTTCGTAGTTTTTAAGAATTGCCTTTTGGGTTTAAAGGGATTTATTCACATTCGAGAGGTTAGAACTGAACCGCGGTGGCAATTGATAAACCGCCATCCTTCAACAAAAGTGCATAAATTCATTTGTGCCTCCCGTATCGTTTCATTCAGCCGGCGAACGGTGCCGTCCTTCTCTTGTTGGGGCCTGTCTCTCGCCTTATGGTGCTACAGGGAGGGGAGAAACTTGGATGGCAGACAGTTTAAAAGTGATCCGAGCGGCCGCAAAAGTAATGCCCACCGCAGCCGCCTGACTCTATTGTTGCGCGACAAAAGAGTCAGCAGAAAAACGCGCCCCGGCGCCTTGCCCGGACTAAAAAAAACGGTCCGGGCCCCCTCCCCCCCGTCAAATTCCGCCGCGCTCGCAAAACTCGGTTGCGCCTCAAACATTCCTCGCTTATTCCGCCGGAAATCGCCTCCCCTCCGGCTGCGGCACTAGGGGATTTGAAAAACGTTATCCGTAAACCGTGATCGGTGATCGGGCAGGACGAGCGGACTCAATCGATCTTACTTTGGCCCAATTTCCGCAGCAAAATATTGACCATTTCCCGCGCCCGGCGGCGCGGCACGGTGGCAGTCAGCCCACTCGAATCAATGGCCATCTCCGGGGTTCTTCCGGTCAGGATGGCCAGAAAAAGGTAGGGATCGGCCTTGACCCAGGCCTGAAGGGTCACCCGCCCCTTCTGTTCGGTGATCTCCACCATGCTGGGGGCCATTACCAGGGGGAACCCTTTCCGATAGAGGCGGTGGCCGTCCTCCTGCTGTTCCAGTCGGTATCCGGTTTCGGCGACCCAGGCATCGACCAGCGGCCAGAGGTCCCCCCGGTAGGTAAATTCACGAACGGTGCGGTTTTTCATAGGGGTCCCGGTTAAGGTCGAGGAATCCAAACACGCGGCACGCTGATTCCCGATCGGTCCGCTTGAGTTTCTAAGCCGACTTTAACATCCTTTTTCGTTCCCTGCCGATCATATTTTTGTTAAATTAAATGCATTGTGTGCCAATTCCTTGTTATTCATCCGCTTTTCGGAAAGTCGATATGATTCAGATCACCCAGGAAATGGCTCAGGAACTAGTGGAATTCGTCTCCAGGGAAACCGGTTACAACATGATCGTCTGCAACACCGACGGCGTCATCATCGGCGACAACCGTCGAGAGCGTCTCGGCGTGCGCCATGAAGGGGCGACGAGGATCATGAGCGGCGAGGTCGACAATTTTACCGTGACCCGGGACGATGAAATACGGTCCGGCCAGAAAATGCGCGAGGGGTACAATATCGTCATCAAGGTCGATAACGAGCGGATCGGCACCTTCGGAATCGGCGGGCCTGTGGAGATCGTCAAGCCGATCGCCAAAATATCGGCAGCGGTCATTGCCGCCCGGATTCAGGAAATCCGCCATCTCGACCTGATTCGGGGTGTGGCTGCCGAAGTCTCCCGCAGCGTCCGCCAGACGGCGGCCGCCATCGAGAAAATTTACGCCGGGTCGGAAGAACTCTCGGCAGCCAGCGGCACGGTGTCCAGCGCCGTGGCCGACACCGGCGCCAAGGTCAATGCCACCGGAAAGATTCTCGACTTCATCCTCGAAGTGGCCGACCGGACACGCCTGCTGGGCCTGAATGCCGCCATCGTGGCGGCCCAGGCCGGCGAGCACGGCCGCGGCTTCAGCGTCGTCGCGGAGGAAATCCGCAAGCTGGCCAACAACAGCTCCTCCTCGGCGGAACAGATCACCGATATCCTCGATGAGATCCAGTCGGCCATCGCCCGGGTCAGCTCCATCAGCCAGAAAACCTCGGTCGTTTCGGAAAAACAGAACCAGGCCATCCATCAGATCACCCGGGACATGGAAAACATTCAAAAGTCGGTCGATACCCTGGTGGCATCGACGGAGCGGAAAAAATCTTGACCGGGCACCGGTGAGGGATGCGATCGAAAAGAGCCGCCCGCTTCCCGGATAAACCCGAAGATCCCAGGAAGACTGCAACGCCCGCCTGTTAACCTGCCTTCCCGCCCCAGCAGCCCCGACGGCGCGGGTAAAAAACTCCCTTTTTATTCAACCGCCCCGGTTGCGGCCGATTCTTTCTCTCCGGCCCCCCTGCCCGTCCCCGGCTGTGATCTCAGCATGGCGTTCAGAGCTTCACTGTAGATGGTTTCGGCAGGACCGCAGAACTGGCGCACGAATTTCATAACGCTCGGGTGCCGGAATTCGCTGCTCCCTTTCCTCTGGATATGTACCTCGTAGACCGGGCCGGGGAAGGCGTGAACGGCATCGGCCAGGCCGAGGCTGGTGTGGCGCAGCGGCCCGGGGTTGAAGATGATCGCGTCGCAGTCCGTTTCCAGGATGGCGGCGTGCAGCCGGTCGATGAGCACCCCTTCGTGGTTGCTCTGCAAAAATTCGATGTCCGCCCCGCCCGCCCGGGCCGTCTCCCGCAATTCATCGTTAATATCCCGCAGGGACCGATCGCCGTAACTGTTGTCTCCTGAAAGTCCAAGCAGGTTCAGGTTGGGACCGTTGAGAACGAGGATTCGCATTGCCAAACCTCCTTCAAGATTGGGGTGAGTGTTTGGTTAAACTTTACCAATTTTATGAAAATGCGCAAGGAGAAGGAGTCGCCTGACGGAATACCCTGATAAGGAATCCGCAAAGAGAAAGCCGGCCTTAATTTTTCGGATCTTCAGCAGGCAAAGAGCCCGCCTCCATACTCCAGTTCCAGGCCGGAACCGGCGTTCGGCCACCCAGGGGAATGGACCGGACATCCAGGTCCGGCAGGGTCAGAATCGCGCAGGTGTGATTAAACCGGGTGCTGCCGGGGTTGACCACCAAGGCGATCCCCAATTGTTCGGAAAAAACCTGGTGAGTATGTCCGACCACCAGCACATCGCCTGGAAAGGATGCCAGACGTTCCGTCCAGTACTTCTTCTGTGACGGAATCAGCGCGCCGTCCTCGTCCAGAAGCCGGATGCCGTCAAGAAGGGATTCGGGAGGGCTGGCGTGGACCATAGTGATCCGTTTCCCTGCCACTGAAAGCTCCATCGTCATCGGCAGTCCGCGCAGATAGCTTGCTACCGGGGTCTCCGTGCCGCGATCGAATCGGGCCCGCCACCAGATATCGTGATTTCCCGCGACGGTCCGGCAGCCGCCATCTATGAGCAAAGCGACGGTCTCCTCCAACTCGGTCCCGTACCCGGCGATGTCCCCCGCGCAGAGGATCGTGTCAATCCCCTCGTTCCCAAATATCTCAAGCGCCTCCTTCACCGGCGCCGCGGTGGCATGGACGTCGGCGATCAGGCCGATCTTTACAGTCACGATAAACCTCTTGATGGCAAAAATGAATCGTTGAGAAAAACCCAAACGCTGAACTGTTGATTTGTCGAACTGAATTAAGCCATTCAACCATTCTAACGACCGAATGGCTATCCAAAGATTCAACACGTGCAACTCGAATCAACATCCGAAGGGTTCCTCAACGGCCCTTCTCCCCTTCCCTTCATCGATAAACTTCCCGGCGATGGCCGGCCTTGATCACCGTGACAACCAGTTTCCGGCCGTGGATCTCGTACCGGATGCGGTAGGTTCCCTGCCGCACCCGGTAGCGTTCCCGGTCGGAGAGTTTCTCGCCTCCGGGCGGCCGGGGGTTGTCGACCAGGGACGCTATGCGCTGAAGGATCGCCGCGACTTCAGCCTTGGGAAGTAAACGCAGGTCTTTGGCGACGGAGCGTTTGAAGACCAGCTTATATTTTTCCATGGGCCTTCAGATCGGCCAGCAAATCCTCGTAGCTCACCGTCGGCTCGGCCACCCGTACGGGGAAGGCGGCCAAGACTTCCTGATCTTCGCGAAGGTTTTGGCGGACAGCCTCGTTGACCAGATCCGAGATGGTCCGGCTGGCGGCGGCTGCCTTCAGGCGCAAAGCTTGGTGGAGCGTGGAATCGAAATAGACAGTCGCTCGTTTGACGGGATCGGGCATGGTCGTAACCTCATTTATGACATTTTGTGGTCAAAACGTCTTGACGTCAAAAAGGCACGAAAAAAAGCAGCCTAATCGTTGATTTGGTGAATTGTTGGACCGTTTAAGAAGTTTCAAGGATTCAATTTCAAAGGACTTTCAACTTCCGAAAGGGAAGTCAACAGCCTTCCGGTTTCTTCCCTTTAGGAAGCTTCTCCACCACCAACTTATACGACTCGTCGATCATGTCCCTGATATCGGCGCCGGACAGGGACCCATCAAGGACCACGGTGTTCCAGTGACGCTTGTTCATGTGGTAGCCGGGGAGAACCGCCGGGTAGAGGTCGCGCAGCACCTCGGCCAGTTCGGGGAGGCACTTGAGATTCAGCCGCATGGGGTCCTCGTCGGAAATAACCAGGGCGAACATCTTGCCGCCGACCTTGGCCACCAGCGTCACCGGGTCGAAAGGGTAGGTTTCTTCGGCGCCGGGTTTGGACAAAAGGTAGGAACGAAGAGTTAGGAGGTTCATGGTGTCGGTCTGGTTGGATAAGCAAAAAGCATCTTTTCCTCAAATTCTGGATTGATCCAATATTTACTTCATTTTTAGCAGCTTTGAGAACAAAAACAGGCCTGTGACTTCAAAAATAACTTTCAAGCCCGGCGGGTTTCGGTCCGGTGGCCGGCAAAACCGGCTTCGTTCAAAAATTCTCGGCCGAATTCCGGAACCTCCCCGGGTCGCTCGGCGAATTTGAATGGGGTTTTAGAACCCCCTAGTGCCGCAGCCGGAGCGGAGGCGATTTCCGGCGGAATAAGCGAGGAATGTTTGAGGCGCAGC
>Ga0055480_10000312_pt1 | contig 17729 bp, 19 predicted proteins | sample Muzzi_PWB_D2_FD_57935 | JGI IMG/M metagenome (GOLD analysis project Ga0055480, IMG submission 57935) | Wetland microbial communities from San Francisco Bay, California, USA, that impact long-term carbon sequestration - Muzzi_PWB_D2 | ecosystem: Environmental > Aquatic > Marine > Wetlands ... | reverse complement strand
CAAGCTCACCGAGCTCGCCCGCGATGGCGTGATGCTGCCGGCGCGCAAGATCCCGGCCGGAGTGAGCAAATCCGAGCTCGTCCGCCTGGCGCTCGGCCTCACAGACCCCGAGCCGCCGAAGGGCGAACCCGGCCGCAGTGGGCTCGAGGAGCTGCAACGACGAATGAAGGGGGGCACCTAGACCAACGAGAGGAGGGCGGATGGCGAAGCGCGACTACAGCAACGAGGAAATCAGGGTCGCGCTTGCAGCTTTCGCCACCGAGGGTGGGCGCCAGAAGCCGACCTTGAAGCTCCTCCGCGCCGCGGGCATCAAGGTCCCCTACGGGACGCTCCGCAACTGGGCCTACGACGTCCACAAGGAGCTCTACGGGCAGATCGAGATCGAAGTCGGGGAGCTGGTCCGCACGCAGATGGCGGACACCTACCATCGGCTCGCTCGGGAATCGGCCGAGCTCTCAGAAGATGCACTTCGCCGCCTCCGCTCTACCCTCGAGGAGAGCGATCGCGATCTTGCGCAGATCGAGGAGGCGATTGCAGCCTGCGAGGACGACAAGGAACTCAACTCCCTCTACAAGCTCCGCGCCCAGACGAAGCTCGGCATCGCCGATCTGGCGAAGCTGCTCCACGAGTCGGGCGTCCTCGGCGGCATCGCCACCGACAAGCATGCGGTCCTGACTGGCCAGGCGACCGAGCGGGTCGAGCACAGCTTCCCCGAGTTGCAACGGGCACTCGAGGCGAAGGGCATCCGCCTGGCGGTCGGCCAGGGCGCCCCTCGCGCTCTCCCCGCCCCCGCGGTCGAGTCCGATGGTTGATCTGCCGGCGGGCTTCGAGCTCGAGGTCGACGACCCGGCCGTCCTTGAGGACCCTGAGGTTCTCGAGCTGCTCTCGCGGGCCAATGAGGCGGCCGAGGAAAACCCGCTGCATCGCTACATCCCCCACGAACGGCAGCGGATCTTCCACGAGCACCGGGTCAAGACCAAAGCCTTCGTCGGCGGCAACCGCTCAGGGAAGTCCACGGCAACGGTCGTCGACTGCCTGATCCAGGCGATCGACGAGGAGATGGTCCCCGAGGCCCTGCGTCCCTACCGGCTCTGGCCGAAGGGGACGAAGTTCAAATGCCGCTTCATCACCCCCGACTACGGCAAGCCCTACCAGTCGCTGCTCGAGACGATCCAGATGTGGGTGCCGCCCTCCCAGCTCCGCGGCGGGGAGTGGGACAAGGCGTACAAGGACAAAGACCACGTCGTGCGCTTCGCCAACGGCTCGGTCTTCGACTTCATGACCACCGAACAGCCGCCCTCCAAGCACGGCGGCTCGGCGCGTCACCGCATCGTCTGGGACGAGGAGCCGCCCGACACCGAAGACGGCGAACGGATCTACACGCAGGCCCGGATGCGGATCGCCGACTACCACGGCGACATGCTCTGGGGCTTCACCCCGATCTCCGAAAAGCTCGGCTGGGTCTTCGACGAGATCCACGAGCAGGCGGTCGAAGAAGGCGAGCAGATCTCCGACCGGGTCTGGGTCAACGAAGACGAGGGCCTCCTGCTCGTGCAGGCTTCGATCTTCGAGAACCCCCACCTCTCCGAGGAAGGCCGCGAAGACGCGATCTCCGGCATCCGCGGCGACCAGCGGGCAGCCGTCACCGAAGGCGCCTTCACCAACGCGAAAGGCTTGGTCTGGGAGGCGTTTGAGCCCAAGCCCGAGGACGCCGTCCACGTCGTGCCCGAGGAGTGGATCGACCGCGAGCTCGTCGGCAACCTCGAACACCTTGACTCGATCGACCCCGGCCAGGTGCAGACGGCGATCCTCTTCGGCGGCGTCGACAAGCACGGCCGCGTCGTGATCTACGACGAGCTCGCGCTCTCCGGTCGCTCCGCGGTCCCCGAGCACGCGGCCGAGTCGATCTTCAACCTGCGCGAAGGCTGGGGGCTCTCGGAGGTCTGCAAGTACACGATCATCGACCCGGCTGCCCGCTCCCGCGACCTGGCCTCCGGCGAGCGCGTCGGTGAGGCATGGATCGCCGCGGGGGTGCCGGTGATCTACGGCAAGCACGACCTCGAGGCCGGCTGCATGGAGGTCGAACGCCGGCTCATTCACCACGTCGACGACGGCGAGGGCGGCAAAAAGCCCTTTCCGCTGATCGTGATCTCCTCGCGCTGCAAGAACCTGATTCGGCAGATGCGCAAGTACCGCAAGAAACCGAAGGAGGACGGCTCCTTCGGTGTCGTCAAGAAGGACGACCACGCTTGCGATGCTCTGAGATATTTGTGCATGGAGAGAAGGGTTCCGGTCAAACGCAAACGGCGCCGTCCGCGCGAGCAGCCGTGGACCCCCGGCACCGCCCCTCCGTTTCAACCGGAGAAGCGGCGTTCGGGAAGCGTGATGGGGAAGTTTTCGTAACCGATTCCAAGCAACGGAGGCATCTAATGAACCCCCGCTTCATCGACCCGAAGTCGCCCGGTGCCCCAGCGCCGGCCTGCGATGTCGTGACCGGCCGCCGCGACGGGCGGATCATCGACGCTGGCCCCCTGAACCGGAAGGCCGAGGCCGCGATCCGTGCCGGGCGCGATCTGCACGTGCTTCTCAGCGCGAGCAAGATCAAAGAGCTCGGCACGCTGATCGGGATGGTCCCCCAGGAGGACTTCGACGAGGCCGTGGCGGCGAAGTTGGCCGCCGAGGACGAGAGCGTCCGTCGCGGGGCGATCATCGCCGGCACCGAAGACCTGTCCGCCGCCGAGGCGAAGCTACGCGAGGCGCTCGGGCCGACGCCCAGCGATAGCCCGACAACCAAGGAGACGGAATGAACAACATGCTTCTGGAACGGAAAGCTCGAACGGCCACCGCGCAGACCCCCGACCAGGTCACGGGCTCGAGGGCGCGTGGTGTCCAACTCATCCTCGACGTCACCAAAGCGCCCGAAAACGAAGACAAACTGACCGTCTCAATCCAGGCGCGGGCCCCGGTGACCGGTAAGTACGTCACCCTCACCGCGTTTGCAGCGACCTCGAAGGGCGAAGAACTCGGTGAAGGGGCGACGCTCGCCTTTACGCTCTACCCCGGCGCTTCGGAGACGGCTGCCATCGGCAGCCACGAAGTTCAGGCGTTGCCGCTGCCGACGCGCTGGCGGGCTGTCGTCACTCACTCAGGCGAAGGGAGCTGGACCTACTCGCTCGGCGCCCTCGCCCTCAACTAAGGAGGACAAAGTGTTCCAGTTCACCCTGAAGACCGTCCCCATCTACATCGCGGCCTCGGCGGAGACGCCGAAGGAAGTCCGCAACCTGGCCGGCGGCAAGGTCTACCACAAGGCCGAACCCGACGTGGACTCCGGCGACACCGAACTCGCCGAAGGCGGCACGGTCCAAATCACGGAAGGCAAATACTTCGTCGCGGCTTCCGTTTCGGAGATCGGGGTCAAGGAGCTGAAGACCTCGACGGTCGAGGACTTGACCACGGTTGACGACTTGACGGTTGGGGACGATCTGAGCGTTGCTGGGGACGCAACCGTGACGGGGACGGCGAACCTCGATGGCACGATCGACCACGACGGGGCCAAAGTGGGCTTCTTCGCCACGGCGCCGGCAGCACGTCCGAAAGTCGCCAAAAAAGAAGGCGAAGAAAAGAAAGCGACCGTCGCCGAACTCCAAGAAGCGCTCGAAACGCTCGGCTTGATCGAGGAAGAAGCCTAAGCCGAGTGCTCGCCCTCGTCCTCCTCACCCTCCTCTGCCTGGCGCTGGCCGCCCTGCTCGTCTATCGCGAGCGGGTGGCCGGCGGTGTGATCCGGGCCGAGAACTCGCAGCTTGGACGCGAGATCGAGATCGAACGGCAGTACGCGCGGGACGCGCTCGACCAGATCGCGAAAGAGCGCGAGAGGGCGGCTGAGGAACGGCGCGAGCTCTACCAGCGCATCCAAGCCCCCGAGACGGCCGTGGTCGAGCACGTGCGTCGCGAGCGCGGCCCCTACCAGCGCCGCAAGCCGATAGGCGCCGACGACGACGCCGCATTCGCCGAGAGGAACGAGCGTGGCTGAGGTAGACGAGAAGCCCACCGAGCAGCAGGGCGCCAAGCAGTCCATCCCCACCGACGTCGACGCGAAACTCAAGCGCGGCCGCGAGGGGCTCAAGGAAGTGCAGGCCCGCCGCCTGCTCGGGATCGAGTTCGCCAACAACAACCACTTCTCCGAGCTCAACAAAGACGGCACAAAGGTCACCAATCTCGATACGACGGCGGTGGCCCAGAGCGGCGAAAAGCCCGACCACCGGGTGCGGCGATCGCACGACATCATCTCGCCGATGTTGCAGCGCAAGAACTCCGCTGCGACTCAGCGCGAGCCCGAATGGGAATCGCTGGCGGCGACCTCAGACCCTGAGGACTACGCGGCCTCGCGGATCGCGATGCGCCTCGCCCGCGCCGGCTATCCGCTGTGGGGGTTCCCGGCGGCCGAGCTCAAGGCGCTGTGGTGGGCCGAGGTCACCGAGGAAGCCTTCGGCCGCGCCCACTGGAATGCGAACATCGGCCCCTTCGTCGACGTCTCCCAGCACCCCGAAGCCGACTTCGAGGATCCCGAGACGGGCGAGCGCCCCTACGAGGGCCAGACCGATCCCGACAACCCGATCTGGCGCGGCCGCGGCGAGATCGAGCTGACGATCTACTCCGGGCTCGAGGTCTTCTGGGAGCCCGGCGTCGACTTCGAGAAGTCGCGTTGGTACGCGGTTGAGCACGCCCGCTCGCTCGAGGAGCTCGAAGCCGAGCCCGAGTTCATCAAGGTCGCGGGTGAGAAGCTGCAACCCGACGCGAGCACATCGACGGACGGTCGCCAGACCACCCGCGAGAAGAAAGGCTCCAAGCTCGCCATCGTCACCGAATACTTCGAGCGGCCCTGCCAGAAGTACCCGAAGGGTCGCTGGGGCACCTACGCGGGCGGCCGCAAGGTTCTCCCCGACGGCACCTACCCGCTCGAGGACGGCAAGGGGGAGGTCGTCGACCGTCCCTGCCTGCGCCGGCTGATCTACGACTTCGACGGTTCGAGCGATCGCGCCAAGGGCCTCGTGCAGAAGGTGATCGACGAGGTCCGCTCCTACGACCAGGCGATCAACAAGCAGGCTGAGTACAGCCAGATCGGCCTCGTCGCGCAGATCCTCGCCGCCGAGGGAGTGCTGCTCACCGACCCGACCGACGAGCCCGGCCTGATCCTCGAGTACGACCGCACCCTCGCCAACGGGGAAAAGCCCGAATGGCGCGAGAACATCGACTTCCCCGATGAGCTCTTCGAGATGGAAGAGCGGGCGCGGCGCCGCTTCTCGGAAATCAGCTTCGACGAGGACATCCCGCCCCAGGTCGAGTCGGGGAAAGCGATCGGTCAGGCGACCGAACTCAACCGCACCGCCTGGCAGAAGTTCCTCAATGACTTCGACACCTTCCGCTCCGGGCTGATGTCGGACTGCCTCGTGATCGCCCAGCGCAAGTACGGCGGCGACCGGGTGCTCAAGTTCCGCGGCACGACGGGCTGGGAGCCGGTCGGTGACTTCGAGGGCGCCGATCTGCGCGACCAGACCGATGTCCGCATCCGTCAGTCGGCGACGCAGACGCTCACCCGCCCGCAGATCGAACAGCGGATCATGCAGCTCGTCCAGAGCTTCCCCAACGTCTTCCCACCCGAGGTCGTGATCGAGGCCCTCAACTCCGCCAACCCCGAGAAACTCGTCCAGGGCTACGAAGAGGATGTCGGCCGCGCCCACCGCCTGATCCAACAGCTCCGCGACGGCTCCTTCTGGAATCAGCCACTGCGGCCGGCGCTGCCCAGCGAGGAACCGCTCGAGGAACTCGGCGGGCGCCCGATGGTGCCGGGCTGGCTGCCGCGCCCCTTCGACTCGCTGCCGGTGCTGAAAGCCGCGCTCGAGCACTGGATGAAGACCGACGATTGGGACCGCGCCGAGCGCAAAGTCAAGGACGCCTCGCTCTTCGTCTACCAAAAGCTCCTCGACCTCGAGGCCCAGCAGGCCCAGCGCGAGGCCGAAGAACAGGAAGCGCTCGCCGAAGAACAGGGGATGGCGAATGCGACGAGGGAATCGGAAAAGCCGATGCCCTCCCTGCCCGAAGGCTCGCCCCAGCCTGGCGGCGGCAACGGCGAGGAACCGCCGACCGCCAACGAACCCGGCGAATAACACACCTTTTAGAGCGATCAGCCCTCGTGGCCCGCTCGCAAACCAGTGGGATCAGCCAAGTTGCCCCCACGCAAGAGAAGGGAATAGCAATGTCCCCAGAGGCCCCGGAGGTTCCGGACCAGCCCAACGATCAGCCCGAGGTCCCGGCAGGTAGCCCGGATCAGCCAACGGAGGGTCAGGAGTCATTTACTGACTTCGACCCCTCGCAGGTCCCAGAGTTCGAGAGCGTGGAGGAGGCCCGAGAGTGGGTCGGCCAGCGCGTCGGTCAGTTCCAGACCGACTACACGCAGAAGACTCAGGCGATCTCCGAGGTACAGCGCGAAGCCGAAGAGACGCAGGCCCTCATTGAAGGTCTGCGTGACCCCGAAACCATGCCCCACTACCTGCGGCTCATGGACATCGACCTCAACGACCCCCAGGTGCTCGAGCAACTCGGCATCGGGGGCGGCGGGGGCGAGGACGACGAGCTGTTCGACGAGGAGCCCGACGTGGAGGATCGCGTCGAGCGACTCGAAAGGGAGAGGGCCGAGGAACGCCAGAGTGCCGAAGCGCAGGCGATGGAGCAGGCGCTCGACGACCTGGCCGACCAGGAACTCGAGAAAATCGAGGCGGCATGGGGCCGGGAGCTCGACGAGGACGAGGATGCCTTCATCCGCCATCGCGCGGAAGCGGCAGCCGGTCCCGATGGGTTCCCCGACTACGAGTCCGCAGCGAAGACGCTGAAAAGCTGGCTTGGCCGCCGTGAGCAGGATTGGGCCAAGCGTCGCTCGGAACCGGGTCGTGGGGGTACGGGTGGTAAGCCCGGCGGCAAGGCGCTCGACCTAACCAAAGAGGAGGACCGCATCGCAGCCGCCACGGCGGCGGCCGAGAAGGCGATGGCCTCCCAACAATAGGAGCGCAAAATGCAGAACGCAACCGCCTTTTTGGCGGCCATGAAGGACACGTTCCTCAGCGACTCGATCGAGAACAGCGTCTTCGTCGGAAGCGATCTTCTCGATCAGTTCACGAGGCTGGAGCCCACCGCGGAGCACGGCGATGTTGTTCGCGTCACCGTCCGCACCGGGCTCTCCGGCGGCTACTCGGCGGTGTCCCGAGAAGGGTCGCCAGAACTCAACGAAGGCACCAACGTCGTCACCAAACGTGCGAACTACAACTACTCGCACAACTGGTTCGACGTCATCATCGAGTCCGCGGTGATCGACGAATCCGCCACGAGCGCCCTGGCAGTAGCCACGGCGGTCGAGACGGAGCGGGCTGGCGCGGTGGACAGCATTAAACGTCAGCTCCAGCGTGGCCTCTTCTCGGACGGAACCGGGAAGATCTCGCTGGTCAAAGACACCGAAGGCAACTCGAACGAAATCACCCTCCTCGGCGATGGCCCGAACGCTCTCAAGCGGGGGCACTTGTACCCCGGCTTGAAGATCGACATCGGGACCGCAGCCGACGAGGATTCGATCGTGGCGGGGGCGGAAATCACCGCCGTCGACATCGAAGAAGAAAAGATCACGATCGACAGCGAAGTCGATACCGCAGACTCGACGACGCACTACGTGTCGATCGCCAACGCCCGCTCGGGGGCAACTTCCTACGAGATCGACGGGCTCGAGGCGATGCTGACCGCCACCGAATACGGCGAAATCAGCTCGGCAACGGTGCCGACCTGGGCGGCCTACAAGAACGAAACGGCCCAGGACATCTCCACGTCCGTGCTCTACGAACTGGAAGACGAAATCTTCCAGTCCTCGGGCGAGTCGATGGACTGGTGCGTCAGCTCGGCGAAGCAGATCAGGATTCTGCTCGAAGAACTGGCGCCTCAGATTCGCTACAACGGCGGCGACGCCGGGGCGAAGACCGGGCAGAGCCGCAGCGGCCTCACGACCCCTGAGGGCGTGAAGATCGAGCGGCATTTCGACTGCCTCGATCGCCAGTTGTTCGGCCTCCGCAAAAAGGACCTCGGGTCCGTGCGGCACAAGGCCGGCCCGCAGTGGGCATCGCCGGAGATGATCCGGCACCAGGAGGGGACCACGAGGTACCGGGGCGACCTGGTCTGGCGCCTCAACACGGCTCTCCTGCGCCGGAACACGCACGGCTGCTACACGGAACTCAACTAGCGGCCAGGGGCCGTCCCTTCGGGGGCGGCCCCTTTGTGTTGCACCGCGTCGAACGCAAAGTCAACTTCAAAAGGAGCGACCATGTTCTCTTTCCTGCTCAGTCTTCTCGTTGCCCTCGTCGTCACCGTCGAACGCCTCGAGAAGCCGAAGGTCCCCGGCCACTTGAAGCGCACGCGCACCAAGGTCACGTGCCCGGAAAAATACGAAGAAGGTGGGTTCGCGCTGACGCCGGCCAACCTTGGCCTTTCGCGGGTCAATCACACCGAGGACGTCAAGGTCGTCTCGCCGGGCGAAGCGACGGCCAACTTCGCGAACGCCTACTACGACGTCGAAGAAGAAAAGCTCAAGCTCTACGACGAGACGCCCGGTGAGGTCGCCGACGAAGGCATCGTCACGGGGTTGGTGCTCGAGGTCATCGCCTACGGAAGCTAGACCACGATGCCGACCACGAAATCAGGGTTCGTCTTCCCCGAGAGCCGCGAGGAGCGATCGCGGCGCGTCAACGCCTACCGCGAGAAGATGGAGTCCGGCCATAAGACGCCGGCCTCCAAGCGGCTCGAGAAGGAGCTCCGCAAAGTCGACCCCAACCTGCGCGTCGTCTTTGTCGATCCCGAGGCGGGGAAGCTGCCTCCAGCCGAGCGCGGTTCGGGGATCATCCCTGGGCGCTGGCACATCAAGATCCTCCTCAGGCCGCGCAACCGCTACCTCCCGCTCACGGGCCCCAACTGGGAGTACCGCGAGCCTGAGTTGGCCGTGGTCGAGGAGATGAAAGCCCGCGACCTGTTTCGCCGTGGGGCGCTCGAGGAGGCGACCAACGCCCAGGCGGCCGAGGAAGCAAGCCGCCGGCGCCAGGAACTCACCGAAGGCGAGGCGCGGGTCGAGCAGGTCGCCGCGGCCTACCGGGCGGCGAAGCGAGTGCCCGGAGACGGCGGCGAGACGCGCAGCTTCGCTCGCAAGCGGGGCCTCTCCCTCCCCCGCGGTGTCGCCAACGAGATACGCAAGTCGACCGGGCACAAGCCGGTGGCGCCGGAGCTGGTCTTGCCGGGGGGTGGGCACGATCGATAGGAAAGAACTTCGTGAAGAGATCGAAGCCAGCGGCGCCGAGAACATCGCCAACGACACCGGGGGCGAAGCCCGGATCAACCGCTGGATTCAGCAGGCGATCCGCGAGATCTGCGACCACAAACCGTGGCCGTTTCTGCTCGCCACCAAAGAAGGCAAAGCGCCGCTTGAAATCGCCGACCTCGGCCACGTGCAGGCCGTCTCGGACCTCTCCAACGACAACACGCTCGAGCCGATCACCCTCAACCAGGCATTGCTCGGCGATCCGGATCTCGACTCGATCGGCAACCCCGAATACTGGTACACCGAAGACGGGGAAACGATCAAGATCTTCCCGGCGAGCACGACGACCACGATCAAGGTCTACTACCGCAAGACGCCGGCCGAGCTCGAAGACGAAGGGGAACCGATCATCCCTTCCGACTACCACGACCTGATCGTCACCCGCGTCAGGGTGAAGGTGTACAAGTTCACCGACAACTTCGAGGCGGCGGCGGAAGTCCTCAAGGACTACGAACGCGAGCTCGACGGCATGGTCCACGCGCTGATGCATCCGAATTACGATAAGGAGCGGCGCCTGACCCGCTCCGGTCGGGCCGGGGACTACTTGTAATGCCGGCGCCCAAACCGATCGCCTTCACGCAGTTCGGTGGCCTGATCCTCAACCGCCCTCTAGACGACGTCGGCGCCGACAATGCAATCGACATCTTCGACGTCGATTGGGACAACTCGCTTGGGATGCTGCGCTCGCGCGAAGGCGCCGCGGCCTTCTCCCCCGAAGACGCCGCCTCGAGCTACGACGTCCTCTACGGGCACTCACTGACCCGCCTGCTCGCCCGGCGCGGCTCGACCCTGCATGTACTCGGCACCGACGGCAAAGAGATCGCCGAAAAGACGGCCGCGGTCAACGAAAAGCACCTGGCCTTCGCCCGGCTGGGGACGCCCTCGGCGAGCTACACCTACATCGCCGACCAGGAAAACACGATCAAGCGCTACGACGGCGCCGACTTCACGAGCCCGACTTGCACGGTAGGTGAAGCCAAAGAAGCGGCGATGCCCAAGGGCCGCTTCCTGGCCGTCTGGCCCGACGGCGGCAACCGGCTCGTCGTCGCCGGCACCCCGGCCTCCGGTGGCCCCAACGGGGCGATCAGCTCGGGCTCCCACGTCTGGTTCTCGATGCCGGGCGACGGGGAGGAATACGAAGCGACTGCCTACGTGCAGCTCAATCCCGGCGACGGGGAGGAAATTACGGGTTGTGTCTCCTGGGGTGGCATGATCTTCGTCTTCAAGGAGACGCGCTGCTTCATCTTCTACGGGGTCAGCGCCGACAACGATGGCAAGCCCGTCTTCAACTTCCGCTCGGTGGAGCTGGGCACGCGGATGAACCCGCCCGGTGCCAAGAACGCCGAGAACGTCGCCGCGGGCAACGACTCGGTCTACTTCGTCGCCGACCACGGCGTCTACGCGACGACGGGCGCCGAACCCTCGTTGCTCTCGATCGACCTCGAGCCGTTGGCGCGCAGCCGGGCGCTGGTCGGCTCGATCTCCACGACGCTCGGCGAACGACGCTTCGTCGACGCGGGCGGAATCGCCTTCCTCGACGAGGCTATCTACGTCGGCTTGCTCGAAGGCGGCGAAGTCGATCGGCTGTTGAAGTACGACCTGCGAAAGCAGGCGTGGACGATCTGGAGCGCCAAGCTCAACTGCTTTGTCGCCTGGGCCGAACAAACTGACAACCGCGGGCGGATCTTCTTCTCGGGCACCGGCGAATCCAACCGCCGCGTCTACTCCTACACCCCGGCCACCGACGAAGACGCGAGCGCCGCGTCGATGTCCCCGCGCTGGCAGTCGGGCTTCTACGAGCTCGAAGATGCTGACGAAAAGAGCCTGGTCGGCGCGAAGCTCTGGGGCACCGGCGAAGTCGACGTCAAGGTCGCCGAGGACTACGGCGAACTCGGCTCGGCGACGACCTTCAAACTCGGCGAAGGCACGGCGATCGCCCAGCGCCAGAAGCAGATCGGCCAGAGCGCGACCCTCTTCTCCCACCAGTTCTCCGGCACTGCGTCCTGGTCGGTGCAGCGCCTCGATCGCTACCTGCGCGAGAGCCGCGCCCCACGCACTCAGAAGCCCTAAGGAGGCAAGATGTTCCTCTACCTGTTCTCGATGCTCAGCGCGGTCACCGCCAAGTGGTTTGGGCGGGCCCTGCTCGGCCAGTTCGGCACCACGGCCGCGCGCCGGGTCGATTGGGCGACCGACACGATCAAGGTCGCGTTGGTCAAATCGGCCTACGAACCCAACCAGGACGAAGACGACTTCTGGAGCGACGTCGAAGCCAACGAGATCGAAGGCACCGGCTACACCGGAGGCGGGAAAACGCTGGCCGAAGCGAGCGCCGAATACGACGCGGCCTCCAACACGCTTCGCCTCGACGCGAACGATGTCGAATGGACCGGAGCCTCCCTCACCGCCCGCTACGCGGTGATCTACAAGGACACCGGGGAAGCGGCGACTTCGCCTCTGCTCGCCTACGTCGACTTTGGCGAAGACCAGACCGTCGCCTCCGGCACCTTCAAGATCGAATGGGACTCGACGGACGGGGTAATGAGGGTCGTCGCTTCGTGAGGATGGTGCGGGAGTGTCTCTGAAAAAACAAATTGAAGAACTCCCGCTTCTCGACGACTTCAATCGAAGCGAAAATCCGGTTGAAGCGGCGAGTTGGACGAAGATGTCGTGGGACGTCACGACCGGCAAGCTCCTCGCCGAAAGGTGGACGCCGAAGACCGGCTTCGAAGGTGGGGTCGACGGCCTCTACTGGAATAGCGGCAAAATCCTCAACCCCGGCGCCAAGGCTGGCCCCTTCTTCAAGGAAAACCTCGGGGAACGCTGGATCGCGCTTTGGGTTGCGATCGACGTGGAACAACACAACGGCTATCGCCTTCGCGTCATTGTCGTCAACACGACGACCGTGGAATGGAAGTTGGAGAAGGTCACGAAAGGCGAAGTGGCTGAATTGGCTGGGGGGACCCTTGAAGGTTTCGTTAGCGGGGCTAACGAAGACCTCTTTGCCCTGACGGTAGTAGATGGTGTGGTTCGGGCTTGGCAGCTTGTCGACGGTGAAGGGGAATGGACCGAACTCGGCAACGCAGAAGATTCCACCTACACCGAAGGCTATGTCGGGATTGAGGGTCGTGGCACAGGGATCTGTAGATGGGACATTTTCTACAGCGGGGAATTGGAAGAAGAAGGTGAAGCGGGTGGAGACGAAGTAGCGCCACCCCCGGCGAGCGCGTTGGCTTCGGCTCTCACCCCCACGCTCGCCATTATGCTGTCGCCGCCTACAGCCAGGGCGACGGCGAGCATTCCGCCCGTTGAAGTAGCTGCCGGCCCCGCGGTTTCACCGACCGACCAGGGCCGCAAGGGCCTGCCGCTGCCCCACCCAAGCATCTTGGCGAACCCGGCGCGCCTCGGGCCGCCGCGCTTCACCGCACTCGAGCGCAAGGCGCTGGGGATCGACTGATGCCTGGCGATCTCGTCGGGATGGACCCGGAGGGCCTGCGCCGGACGCTCGGCGAGCTCCTCGCGTCCAATCGGGCGATGCAGGCCAATTTCGACGAGATCCGACAGCAATTTCCGATTCAACCCTCCAACCTCGCCGACGAAATCCCGAGTTGGGCTGAGCTCGAAGAAGGGGGGCTCGAACGTCCCGAAGGGGGCGGCGAATTCGCCGAACAGCTCGGCGTTGGTGAAGCCTTCTCGGACGTGATTTGGGTCGAAGTTAAAAGCGACGGGTCGATCTTGCGCGGAGGCGACGGGCTGACGGTCGAACATCCGTCGGCGGGGGTGTACAAGATCTGGCTGCAAGGCAGTAACGAATTCGGCTACCCCGGTGCGCTACGCCAGGCGACGGCGAGCACGTCAGGTGCTCAGGCGGTCAACGCGAACGTGAACTTGATCGAAAGCGCAGGTGGGGTCAAGGGGTACGAAATCGTGCTCGTCGAAAACGTCGCTAGCACCACCTATGTCAATGCGAACTTCCACTTCTCCGCGGCGAATCTCACGGCGGAATAACGAAAGGACACACTCAGATGGCACAGGCACTTGGCAACGCTCGTGGTCGCGGTAGAGGGCGAGGCCGCGGACGGGGGCAGATGCAGCGCCTCCCCGGCGGCAACCTGCCGAAGAGCGGCATGGCCCCACAGGGAATGCAGTCCCGGCAGCCTGCGGGCGGCGGGCGCGCGGGCGTAGGCCAGGCTGGGATGCCCGGCCCCGGCGGCGCACAGCTCGCGCGGCGCGTGAAATCGGGTGAGATCACGCAGGAGCAGGCGCAGAAGACGATGCAGCAGCGGCAGACGCTGCAAAAAGCCTTCGGGAAAGACTGGCGCACCAAGGTCTTCGGGGACCGGGGCTACGTGAAGCGCACCCGCGTCGCGCGCTCGAAAAACCCGAAAAACCCGAAACTCGCTGCGCTCAACAAAAAGCTGATGGAGCGGCGCAAACAGATGCTTGACGTCGCTCGCAAAAAGAACAAGGGCGGCGAGGGGGATGAGGGGTAATGCCTCGCGGGCGCGGATTCACCAACAGAGCGCAGCGGCGCTATAACCGGGCTCAGGCGCGGGCTCGTGGCCGTGGACGCGGCAAGGCAGGCGGTCGTGGTCGCGGCGGCCTGGGCGGCCCCGCGCCGATGCCCTGGGACTCCCAGGCGCAGCGTGAATCGGGGGCGCTCGGCAACGAAGCCTCTGACACCCGCGCCTCGCTTGGTGCTGGGTTCAGTCGCGCGCAGAACGAACTCGGCTTCGGCGCGGGTAAGGACAATCCCTACAGCGCCTCGGCCGAGAACAAGTCCCTCTACACCGCCAACAAGCGCGGGATCACTAATACCGCCGGCAACCAGCTCTACGCGGGCTCGACGATCAACAAGCAGTCGGCGGCGCGCGGCAACTACGACAAACGGCAGAAGCAGCTCGAGGACAGCTTCGCCGAAGCGCAGTCGGCCTACAACCGCGGCGTCGCCCGCACGAGTCGTGACGAGGCCCTCGGTCGAGCGGCGATCAAGGAAGGCGCGATCGGCCGGGCCGCCGCCTCAGAACCGCAACCGCTCGGTGTCGGTGGCGGTCGTCGACGGGGCCGCGGTCGGGGCCGGATCTCCGGTCCGCGCAACGTCCGGCGCCCGCAGCAAGCTCGGAGGCTCAACGCCCGAGCCCGCAATATCAACGCTCGGCTCAATCGGCGCAACCGCGGAAGGGGGAGGATCTAGATGCCCAGAGGACGAGGACGTGGTCGCGTAGGTGGGGGTGGCCGTGGACGCGGTCGAGGCCGAGGTCGAGGTCGTGGTCGCGGCAAGGGTGGTCAGAGCGTCGGGCAGTTCCTCGCCCCGCGCAGCGGTCGCCAGGCCGGCGCCGTCGCCAACGCCCAGGCCAGCGCCGAGTACAACCCCGAAATCCGCAACTTGCGCCAAGAAGCCAAGGGCTCTCGCAAGCGCCAGATGGATCTCGGCTCCTGGTACGCGCAGCTCGCCCAGGACTACCAGGGCGCGCAGAGCTCGGGCGCCGCGGCGTTGCAGTCGATTCAGGACACGACCTCCCAGCAGCTTGCCGAAGCGGGCGAGCGCAGTTCGGCCGATCTCTCGAAACTCTCGAGCGAAGACGCGGATTTCGCCAAGCTCGTCGGCGGCCCCAAAGACACCGAGGGGCTCGCGCAGATCGCCCAGGCCGGCGCCGCGGCTCAGCGCTCGAGGGTCGCTCTCAACGCGCCTGTCGCCCAGGAGCAGGCCAACTTCGTCGCCCGCCTCGGGTCCGATAAGACAGCCGCCCGGATGCAGGGGATCGAGTCGCGCCAGGCAGAGGCCCGGCGCCGCGAAAAGATCAAGTCCGACCTGACGGCTACTCGCCGCGAGAAGGGTGCCTCGCGTGTCGCGCGCAAGGAGGACATCCGCATGGCCGACCGCGACTACTCCATGCAGCTCAAACAGCTCCGCATGGCCCGTCGCGAAGCCGCCTCGGCCGAACAGCAGGCGGCCGCCGACGCGGCGATCGCCCAGGTCGAAGCGGCACGGAAGGCCCGCCAGGACGCGCTTGGCACCCGCCAGGCCCAGGAACGGATCGGGATTTCACGCCGCAACGCGGGGACCTCCGAACGCTCACAGCGGGCGACGGCGCGCAACTACCAGGCCGACAATCGGCGAGCTCGAGCTGAGGCCCGAGCCAAGAGCAAGGGCGCGGCGCGGGAAGCCGCGACGGTGGCGAAGAACATGCTGCGGATCAAAACGCCGAAGAATGCGAAGCAGTGGGCGCTCTTTGAAGCCGGCTTGCAGGAACGGCTCGGCAAAGGGTCGGCTCGCACCGCGGCCAAGGTCACGGCTCGTCTGCGACGTGGCTCTAAGGCGCCGCCGGTTCCTTACGCGAACACGCCGAAGGGGCGCAGGGCCGCCCGCAGGGCGCGTGGTCGTCGAAAGAGGTAGCTGATGCCAAAGCGCCTGCTCATTCCCTACGCGCCTACCGCCAAGGGGCGCGAGGCATCGCGCAAAGAGGCACGCAGACGACGTCGTCGTCGCCGCGCTCGCGGCCGCGTGTCTCCCACCGGCCCTTACCGGGCTGAGTCCTCCAAGAAGTCGATCCGCGAGAAAGCCACCCCCGCCGAAAAGCGGAAGCTCTCTCGCGGATCTAGTCGTACCTCCAAGCGGGTGCGGCGCCTCGCCAAGGGCGATCGCCGTGAGGCGCGTGCGAACCGTCGCAGCACCCCCAGCAAGCCGTCTGCGCGCCAGGTCGAGAAGCGGGTCCGGCGGGCCTACGAGACGCGCAGCGACAAGGACGTCCCCAAGTCGATCGACACGTTGCTCCGCGCCGAACGCAAGCTCGAGCGCAAGGAGGACAAGCGGCTGCGAGAGTCGACGAAACGGCTGCGCCACGCGCTCGCCTCTGAGGCCCTCTCCAAGGCGCGCAAGTCGAGCCCGGAAGGCTCCGGTGGCTTTCCCGAGGTTGGCCTCGAGGCCCTCGCCCCACGGGCCTACGAGAAAGCCCACCGGGCGGCGATCCGCGCCGGCAGCTCCCGCGGTCTGGGCGAGCCCGAAGACCTGACCACGGCGATCACCCTCGCGGCGCCCGGCGGTGGCGCCCTCGGCGCGGTGGGCCGCAAGGCTGCCCAGAAGGGTGCCGGCACCGTCGCTAAGGAGGTCGGAGGGGCCGCGGCCAAGCGGAGCGAGGCGGCCGCCAAACGGGCGATCTCGAGGGTCGCCAACACCGGCTCGGGAGTGCGCGCGGGTGGGCGCCTCGCCGGCAAAGCCGCGCGCCGCGCCGCCGGCAAAGGGGCTTCCAAGAAGGCAGCCGAGAAGGCGGCGAAGGCATCTGCGGCTCGCACCGCCCGTCGCAAGGCCGCAACCGAGGCCGGCGCTCGCTCCCGCGCCGCCTCGGCCGCGGTGCCGGGCCTGAAAGCCGGGAAGGTGAGCGTCGGCGGCACACCGGTCGCCCGCGGGCACCTTGAAGCGGCGGTCGACAGCCCGAAGAAGGTCGGTAAGCAGACGGCGCTCACGGCGGCTGGGATGGCGATCGCGCTCCCCAAGGCGCTTGCCTCGCCGGCTGTGAGCGGCGGGCGTGCTGTCTCGGCGGGTGCCCACTCGGCGGGCGTGCCCGGCTTCCGCCCCTACTCGGGGAAGGAGATCGCCGCGCCTGTAAGCGAGGAGGCGAAGGCGCAGCTCGAGTTCGCCCAACAGGTGGCGAAGGTTGTTACTGCCTCGGACTCCAAGGAGGTCAAGCGTGCGGTCGAGGAGGAACTCGGCCTCGTGCTGCCGGCGATGCTGGCTCTCGCCGGCAGCGCCGCTGGGCGTCGGGTCAGCAAGGGCAAAATCACGAAGACGGTGCGTAGGATCGCCAACCGCGCTCGCAGCCGCCCCCGACCGGATTTCCGCGGTGAGCCCCCCCGTGTCTTCGAGAAGCAGGGTCAGCGTAAGCAGGCCGCACAGACGGCTGCCAAGGCCCGGTCACGGGGAGTTCGTGAGGAGCGCGGAGCGACTGGCCGCTACATCCACGAGGCCACCGGAGCGAAGGGTGGCGAGGTCATCCGCGAGGGCGCAAGGGACCCCAACGGGCGGTTGAAGCGTGCGGGTAAACGGGGAGTGGGGAAAGCGGAGGCAAAGGGCGCTCTCGTCGCGCGCCCCGCCGACATCGTCAACTTTGCGACGAGGCACTCGATCGACCTTTCCAATCCGGCGCGGGCGCTTGAGCAGATCAAAGCGCACGGCAGGAGCTTGGACCCGATCCCCGCGGGCGTGAGGCTGCCGAAGGGCAAAATGCACACCCGCGAATTGATCGACTATGTCGAACGCAATCCCGATGTCCTCGCCGATCCCAAGGTGCAGCGTGCCGCGAAAGAGAGGCGCAACGCGGGGGCCTATCGGCGG
>Ga0055480_10000310_pt1 | contig 17735 bp, 19 predicted proteins | sample Muzzi_PWB_D2_FD_57935 | JGI IMG/M metagenome (GOLD analysis project Ga0055480, IMG submission 57935) | Wetland microbial communities from San Francisco Bay, California, USA, that impact long-term carbon sequestration - Muzzi_PWB_D2 | ecosystem: Environmental > Aquatic > Marine > Wetlands ... | reverse complement strand
AGCGGAGCGCATACTCCTCACCGAAGATCGTGACACGAACCGCCTGCTTCGCACTGTCGTTCACGATTCATCCTCCATCACGATGAGACGGCTGCGGATCCGGTCGGCCCGCTCGCGCGCCTTCTGGATCACCTCGCGAAGATGCTCGTTCTCGGACGTCAACTCGTTGAGACGCTGCTCGAGGTCCGCCGACTCGCCCGGCTTCACGCCCGAAGCCTCTAGCGTCTTCTGCAAGTGGCCGCTGCGGTCCTCGGCGGCGGCCACCCGACGACGCATCGCATCGAGCTCCTCCAGCAGCGCACCAACGGCGCGCTCGAGGGACTCCAGCTCGCGGGCCACGGCCGCGGCGTCAGGCGTCTCTGACTCGGACATCCAGCTCCTCCCTAAGGTGCGAGACGATCCGCTTCACGAATGCGTCGACTTGCTCGTCCGTAAGCGTCCGCTCGGGCGAACGGAACACGAGGCGCCAGGCGATGCTGCGGCCCGCTCCTTCGACCTCGTCTCCCTCATACACGTCGAACGGCCGGAGCCCGACCAGCTCGGCGGATGCTCCCGACCGCACGGCCGCCTCGATGGACGCCGCGCTCACCCCGTCAGGCACGAGCAACGCCAGATCGCGGGTCACCGCCGGGTACGCAGGACGTTCGACGAATTCTGGCGATTCCGCGAGCCGCACGGCGTCGAGCCGGAACTCCGCCGCAAACACGTCCGCGGCCCACGGAGGGGCATCGATGGCGTCGGATCGGACGTGCCCGGCCAGCCCCACCAGCAGCTCGCCCTCGAACATGGCGAACCCCTCGTCACCGAGCCAGCCGCCCGGACCGAACCCGGGACGCCGGCCGGCCGTGGCGTCCACCGCACCGATCGCCGCATCCCGTCGATGTTCGTCCGCGAAGGGACGCAGCGTAGCGCCGGTGAGCCGCTCTCCGACCTCTTCGACGAGCCCGCGAAGATCCCACAGATCGACATCAGGCGTGGACTCGCTCCAGTGTTCCGGACGCCGGCCGCCAGTAAGCACAATCGCCACCCGGACCTCCTCGAGAAACGTGGCGCGGCCGTCGGGTCCGCGACCCTCGGGGTCTCGGGCGAATACGGTGCCGATCTCGAACAGCCGCACATCGCGGCGTCCCCGGGCGAAGTTGTGCGCCACCCGGTCGAGCAGCGGCGGCACCAGGTCGGTGCGCAACACCGATTCCGTGGACGAGAGCGGGTGCAGAAGCGGCACGTGGTCGCGGCGACTGCGGGCAGCGGCGACCATCGGCAAACCGCGCGCCTCGTACAGTCCCCGGCCCTCCAGGAGGCGTCGGACCGCGCCCCGGCGCTCCCACGTCGGATCGGCCGGCACGCCGGACGGCCGAATCGATCGATCCTCGCGCGGGAATCGCTCGTATCCATAACGCCGCGCGACCTCTTCGATGAGATCGACTTCGCGGGTGACGTCGTTCCGCCAGGTGGGGACGCGCACGTCGAGAACCAGGTCCGTGGCCGACGCTTCCGCCGGCGCCGCCTCGAACCCGAGCGGACGCAGAAGCTCGACGAGCTGCTCGGGCGACAATCGTAGACCGAGCAACTTCCGAACCCGTGCGGGGCGAAGCGTCACGACCGCGGCCGGCTTCGGCGCGCGGCCCACGCGAATCGCCGTCTCGTCCGCCGTTCCGCCCGCCACCGCGATGAGCAACTCCACACAGCGCCGGAGCGCCGCCTCCAGCCCGTGCTCGTCGATGCCCCGCTCGAACCGGTAGGACGCGTCGGTCGAGAGCTCAGTGACGGCGGCCGTGTTGCGCACGCCGCGCGGCTCGAACGCCGCGCACTCGAGCAGCACGTCGACGGTCTCACCGGTCACCTCGCTGTCCTCTCCCCCCATCACGCCGGCCAGGGCGACGGGCCGGACCGCGTCGGCGATCACGGTGACGGAATCGCCCAGCTGGTGTTCGCCGCCGTCCAATGTCGTGAGCGGCTCGTCTCTGGTGGCCGCTCGCACCCGGATTTCGGGACCCTCCAGCCGGTCGAGGTCGAAGGCATGCAGGGGCTGGCCGAGCTCCAGCAGGACGTAGTTCGTGGCGTCGACGACATTGTTGATCGGGCGCGATCCGGCCGCGCGCAACCGGGCGCGCAACCAGTCGGGCGACGGTCCGACCTTCACGCCCCGCACGATCGCGGCGAGGTAGCGAAAGCACCGGTTGCCATCGTCGATCGTGACGCGCACGCCGCCGGATGCCGCCGATTCCTCGCCCTCGGTCCAGCCCGGCTCCCAGCTCGTGCCGAACGGCGGCACCTCGATATCGTCGACACCCCGCGGCGCGAGCTCCCGAGCCACTCCCAGGTGCGAGGCCAGGTCGATGCGGTTCGGCGTGATGTCCAGCTCCAGCCGGGTATCGGGAAGATCGAGGGCCCGGCGCAGAGGCGTTCCCGGCTCGAGACCGTCGGCGAGCCGCAGGATGCCGGCGGCGTCGCGGCCGAGCTCCAGTTCTTGCTCGGAACACAGCATCCCATGGCTCACGATGCCGCGAATCTTCCGCTTTTCGATCTTCATTCCGCCGGGCAGCGTGCCACCGGGCGGAATGAACGGGTACGACGCGCCCTCCACCACGTTGGGGGCGCCGCACACGACCTCGAGAGTCTGGCCGGCCCCCACGTCGACCTGGCAGAGGGTCAGGCGGTCGGCATCCGGATGCTCGGTCGCCGAGACGACCTTTCCGACCACGACGTCGGCCAGGCCCTCGCCTAGTACTTCGATCCGGTCGACGGCCACGGCCTGCAGGCTGAGCCGGCGTGCGAGTTCCTCGGCGGACTCGGCGATGCGAGGGGCGAGCGCCCGGAGCCATGCGACGGAGATGTTCATCGGGTGAACTGCTCCAGGAAGCCGACGTCGCCCTCGTAGAGCAGGCGGATGTCCGGAATCCCGTAACGGAGCATGGCGATACGAGCCGGACCCATGCCGAAGGCGTAGCCCGTGTAGCGCTCCGGATCGAGGCCGCACTCCTCGAACACGACGGGGTCGACCATGCCGCTGCCCATGATCTCGATCCATCCCGTGCGCTTGCAGGCTGAGCAGCCGGAGCCGCCGCACAGGAAGCAGGTTACGTCGACCTCGGCCGAGGGCTCGGTGAACGGGAAGTACGAGGCGCGGAATCGCGTGCGGGTCCCCGGCCCGAAAAACCGGTGCACGAAGAAGTCGATCGCGGCCCGGAACTCGACGAAGTCGATCCCCTCGTCTACGGCCAGGCCTTCGATCTGTTCGAACGCGGGCGCGTGGGATGCATCGAACGGATCGCGGCGGTAGCACATCCCGGGCACGACGACGCGGATCGGTGGCTGATTGGCCTGCATCACCCGCGCCTGAACCGGTGACGTGTGTGTACGGAGTACGACGTGATCGTCGAGCCAGAACGTGTCGTGCATGTCAGCGGCCGGATGGTCGAGCGGGATGCCGAGCGCCGTGAAGTTGTGCCAATCGGTCTCGATCTCGGGACCCGCCGCTCGCGTGAAGCCGAGCTCGGCGAAGATCTCGCAGATCTCGTCGACGACCTGGGTGACGGGGTGGGCGCCGCCGGGCCACTCGCGCCGGCCGGGGAGGGTGAGGTCGGGACCGGGACGGTCTGCCGCCTCGGCCGCGGCGAGTTGCTTCTCGCGGCTCTCGTACGCGGCCTCGAGGGCTTGCTTCACCTCATTGGCGAGACGCCCCGTGGCCGGCCGATCGGCCGGACCCAGATCCCGCATGCCCGACATCGCTCCGGACAGTTCACCGCTGCGCCCCAACCAGCGAACGCGCGCGGACTCCAGCGTTTCGGCGTCACTGGCCGCCGCGATGGCGGCCAGCGCGTCGGCGCGGATCTCCTCGAGGCGGTCCGCCAGGGATACACCGCCGGACGCCATGCGGGCGCCCGCTATCCGGCGTGTTCTTTGGCGACCCGTGCCAACTCGGCGAAGGCCTCGGGCTCCCGGATGGCCAGGTCGGCCAGGACCTTCCGGTTCACTTCCACGCCGGCCACCTTCAGGCCGTGCATGAAGCGCGAGTAGGACAGGTCGTGCTGCCGCGTGGCCGCGTTGATCCGGGCGATCCACAGACGCCGGAAGTCGCGCTTCTTCCGCCGCCGGTCGCGGTAGGCGTCCGACCAGCCGCGCTCGACGGCGTTCTTTGCGGTCCGATAGAGCTTCGATCGGGCACCGAACTGGCCCCGGGCCGCCTTTAGAATCTTCTTCTTGCGCTTATTGCGCGCGACGCTGCTCGTCACACGTGCCATGGTGGGGAGTCTCCTGGTTGTCTCAGCTGCCGAGCAGGCGTTTGATCCGCTTCTCGTCCGCCTTCGAAACGAGCGTCGGCTTACGCAGCTTCCGCTTCTTCTTCGGGCTCTTCTTGGTCAGAATGTGGCTCGTATACGCCTTGTGGCGCTTGATCTTGCCGTTTCCGGTCTTCTTGAACCGCTTGGCGGCCGACCGGTTCGTCTTCTGTTTCGGCATCTAGTTCTCTCCCGTTCTACATCGTCACGATGCTGGACCGACGAGCATCGTCATCGTCCGTCCCTCGCGACGTATGTCCGATTCCACGACGATCGTCTCGCCGAGATCTTCCTTGACCTTCTCCAGTACTCGCTCACCCAGCTCCGGGTGCGTCATCTCGCGCCCCCGGAAGCGAAGCGTGAACTTCACCTTGTCGCCGTCGTCGAGGAAGCGACGCGCGTGGCGCATCTTGAAGCCGTAGTCGTGCTCCTCGATCTTCGGCCGCAGCTTGATCTCCTTCACGGTGACCGTGTGCTGCTTCTTCTTCGCTTCCTTCGCCTTTCGGGCCTGCTCGTACTTGTACTTTCCGTAGTCCATGATCCGGCACACCGGGGGGCGCGAATTCGGCGCCACCTCGACGAGGTCGAGTCCCGCTTCGGCCGCAATATCGCGCGCCTCGTCGGTCGCGACGATCCCGACCTGCTCACCTTCCTCGTCGATGAGGCGGACCGGACTGATTCGAATTCTCTCGTTTACGCGCAGGTCTTCCTGGCTCACATCCCCTCTTTCCGAATTGGTTTGCCTCGGCCGAAGCCCGATCCTCAGATCGGAGCGCGGCGACCGAATACGACGACGCCCGGTTCGGCGACGGCCGACCGGGCGACAGCACAAAACACCGGGAACCACGGGGGCCCGGTGTTCGGTACGGTACCCGGCGGCTATGTCCGCGAACCACGCGGCACGCCGAAAGGTGGGAGCAACGCTCCACTTTCCGAATTGTCGGTGCCGAAGATAGGTCCACGGGAGTCGCCGTGTCAACGCCGACGACGTTGCCCTTGACCCGCCCGGCGCCTAACTATCGCGTGTCCCGGGGGCCCCGAGGGAATTCCGGGCTCGACGACCGTCGCTGGCCAGGTCTAGACCGTGGATTCAGGAGGAGAGAACATGTACCGGTGGATTTGTCTCGTCGTGATACTTGTGTGGGTCGGAGGGTGCGAGCGACCGGCAAGCGATGACGGGAATCGGGCGGGCGAGGCGCCCGCCGCCGTGGACGAAGCGACGACGCGGGCCCTCGAGGCCGAGCTCGTCGAGGCGGACCGCGACTTCGCGAAGGCCGTGGAGCGGACGGGGCTGGGGGGCTGGATGGGCGCCTTCGCTCCGGGCGGCCGTATGATCGCCCGCGGCGAATCCCACATTGGGCGGGAAGCGATCCGGCGCCGGATGTTGCCGGCGTTCGCCGACTCCACCTTCTCGCTGACCTGGGACCCGGTCTACGCCGAGATCGCCGCATCCGGAGACCTGGGGTATACAGTCGGGCGTTACACGTTGTCGATTGGCTCCGGGGACAGCGCGAGTACGGAGGAGGGCACCTACCTCACCGTGTGGCGCCGCCAGCCGGACGGAAGCTGGAAGGTCCAGGCGGACATCGGAAACCCGGCGCCCGGAACGGACGGCGACTGAACCGGGTCTCGCGCCCGCGTCAGGTCCCAAACCGCTCCCGGGCGGCCGCCAGCCGCTCTGGCGTGCCGATCTCGTGCCACTCGGTCTCGCCGACGTCGAGGCCGTGGACGGACGTTCCTCCCCCGGCGAGACGCAGGTAGCCGTCGAGGATCGAAAACGCTCCACGCTCGGAGAGGTGCTCGAACACGATCGGATCCACGACGTGCACGCCGGTGAACGCCAGGCGCCGCAACGCCCCTTCCAGCTCGCGCACCTCTTCCCGCTCGCCGCTACGGACGTCGAGGCGCCCCTGCAGCCCCCTGTCGTCGAAGAGCAGGTAGCGCGACGCCGCCCGCTCCTGAATCGCCAGGGTGGCCAGGCCGCCCCTCGATCGGTGGTTGGCCAGCAGTCCGGGCAGGTCGATCGAGGTGATCACGTCGACGTTGTGGACCAGGATCGGCCGATCCCCCCGGAATAAAGGCCGAGCCGCGAGCAGGCCACCGCCCGTTTCCAGCGGCCGGGGCTCCTCGCGCGACACGAGAAGCGTGGCTCGGCCGGCTCGCGCGGCGAGCATGGCCTCGACCTGGTCCGCGTGGTGGTGGGTGTTCACGACGATCCGATCGGCACCTGCCCTTTCGAGGACCCGGAGCGTGCGCTCGAGTTGCGTGAGCCCGCCGACCGTCACCAGCGCCTTGGGCGTGGTGTCCGTAAGGGGGCGCAGGCGACGGCCGAAGCCCGCCGCCAGGACCATCGCGTCGAAGCTCACGCGCCGCGCACTTCACCCGAACCGGCCGCGTCCGGGCGAGCAGGCCACGCGTGGCGCTCCCGATGCTCGACACGCACCCGCACGTCGGGGAAGCTCGCACGCAGCCCCTCCGCCAGGCGCTCCGCGAAGTATACCGACCGATGCTGCCCCCCGGTGCAACCGAACGCGATGGAAAAGTGGTCGAATCCACGGTCGCGGTATTCCTCCACCTGCGTTCGGGCCAGGGCCTCGGCGTGCGCGAGAAACGCCTCCGCCTCGGGCAGGTTCGCGAGAAACGCCTTCACCCGCTGGTCCAGCCCGGTCAGGGGGCGAAATTCCGGCTGGCGACCGGGGTTGGGGATCGCGCGACAATCGAACACGTGCCCGCCCCCGTGGCCGGACCGATCTTCCGGGTATCCCCGCCGGTAGCTGAAGCTCCGAACGTGCACGGTGAGCGCCGCCACTTCGTCCACCTCGTCGGCTCCACCCGACCATGTATTGATGATCCGCTCGAACACCAAAGCCAGCTCGGGGGCATCGATCGGCAGCCCCTCGCCGACGAGGTGCGCGAGATTGCGGGCGGCGTACGGCACGCTGCGCAGGAAGCGCGGCTTCCGTTCGAAGAAGCCGCGGTATCCATAGGCGCCGAGGGCCTGCATGATTCGAACGAGCACGAAGCCCCGGTACAGCGGGATGAACCGATCGCGGTCGAGGGGCCGGTGCTGGGCCAGCGCCGCGAGGTACTTGTCCAGCAGGCGCTCGCGGAGATCGGCCGGGATGTCGGCCTTTGCATCGTAGAGCAGCGACGCGATGTCGTAGTGCGGCGCACCCCGGCGGCCGCCCTGGTAGTCGATGAACCGCGGACCCTGCGATGTGATCATCACGTTGCGCGACTGAAAGTCCCGGTACAGGAAGACGTCCCGCTCGGCCTCGAGCAGGAATTCGATGAGCCGCTCGAAGTCGGCCTCGAGGCGCGCCTCGTTGAACGGGACGTGCGCCAGCTTGAGGAAGTGGTACTTGAAGTAGTTCAGGTCCCAGGCGATCGATTGCCGACCGAACTCCGCGTGCGGATAGGCGTCCGCGTAATCGACGACCCGGTGCCCCTCGACCTGGAACCGCGGCAGCGTGCGGACGACCTCCTCGTAGAGCCCGAGCATGGAGGCCGGAAACCCGCTCGGCACCTCCCCGTTGATCCGTGATCCGGCCGGCCCGCTCTCCGGCTCCCCACGCGCCGCCTCGAGGGCGTCGAACAGCGTCGTATCGCCGAGATCTTCGATGAGATAAACACCCGCATCTTCATCGGCTGCATAAAGTTCAGGCACCGGCAGAGAAGCGGACCCGAAGGCGCGCGTATAAGAGAGGAAGGCCCGGTTCTCATCGGGGTCTGGGCCCACGACACCCACGACCCTGCCCCCGTCGGGTCCGAGCAGCCGGCGATAGGCTCGGTTAGAACCGTCGCCCGCCAGTGCGACCACGGCGGCGGGGGGATGGCCGAAGCGTTGCTCGTACAACCGAACGAGACGTTCCTGCACGCGCGGCGCCCGCTCAGTCCGGCAACGCCGGCTCGGTGCGCGGCCCGAGCAGCACGGCAAGCCAGCGCGTCTCGTCCATCGAATCGAGCAGGATGCGGAAGATCATCGTGAGCGGCACGGAAAGCAGCATCCCGATCGGCCCCAACACCCAACCCCAGAAGACGAGAGACAGGAAGACGATCAGCGTCGACAGCCCGACGCCTTCTCCCATCACCCGTGGCTCGATCAGGTTGGCCAGGATCGTGTTGATCACGAGGTAACCGAGGGCCGTGAGAAACGCGCCCCCAAACCCCATCTGCAGAAAGCTGAGCAGAATCGCCGGTACGGCGGCGATCAGCGACCCGAGGTTCGGAATGTAGTTGAGCAAGAACGCCAGCGTGCCCCACAGGACCGGGAAGTCGACGCCGAGGATCAGGAGCCATACGGTGACGAGCACACCCGTCGCCAGACTGATCAGCGTCTTCAACATCAGGTAGCGCTTGATGTTGCGGCTGATCTCACCGAGTCGATGCAAATGGCCTTCCGAGTGGGCGAAAGCCACCCGGATCTTGTCCGCGAAGCCCGACCACTCCAGCAGGATGAACGTCATGATCAGCAGGATCAGCCCGATGCGCCCCAGCACGTCGCCGATACCGGTGAAGATCCGTCCCGCGATCGTGAGGATGGCGGCCGGGTCGAAATTCTCGGCTACGATGTCGCGCGAGATCACTATGCCGTGCCCCTGCAGCCAGGCCAGCAAGCCCCCGACCTCCTCCTGCAGCCGTTCCTGGTAGAACGGCAAGCTGCCGGTGAAGTCGATGACCGAGGCTCCTATCACCGTCCCGAACGCGAACGTGACGAGCAGGAGCAGGATCATGATCAGGCTGACCGCCAGCCAGCGGGGCATTCCCCGTGACTCCATCCACGACATCGGGCCCGCGAAAAGGACCGCGAGGATGACGGAGAGGAGGAACAGCACCACGATATCGGCCGAAGCGCGGGCGCCCGCGACCAGCACCACGAAGGCGGCGCCTCCGAGGAGCCAGCGCACGGCGCGCGACTCGCCAACTGAACCGAGTTCCTCCGGCTTCCCAATTACCATGCGGTAAGCTAACCTCCCGAACCCGTATCGCGTCAACGGAGGAGCAGGGCTTGCAATACCTCACCTACACCGGCCCGCTGGTCTGGGGGACCGTCGGAACCCTGTTGTCCGTGGTCGCTTCGATCCATGTCATCACGACAAAGGGCGAGGTGCGAGCCGCCATCGGATGGGTCGGCCTCATCTGGCTCGTTCCGTTCGTCGGCCCGGCACTGTACGCCCTCGCCGGTGTCAACCGGATCCGCCGTCGCGGAGGTCGCATTCGCCGACAGATGCACACCCTGCAGCCCGAGGCGACCATCTCACCGCTGGCCTTCGGCGCGCATCGAGAGGCGCCCCCGCTGGCCATCGACGCCGACGAGCGGCACCTCACCACCGAAGACCGACGCGATTTGGCCGGCCTCGCCCGATCGACCGCTGAAGTGACCGGTCTGCCGCTACTCGAGGGCAACAAGATCGACATCCTCGCCGACGGAGACGCCGCGTATCCCTCGATGCTGGCCGCTATCGAGTCGGCCGAACATACCATAGGCCTTTCGACCTACATCTTCGAACTCGACGAGGCGGGACAGAGCTTCGTCGACGCCCTCGCCAACGCCCGTCACCGCGGCGTCGATGTCAAGGTATTGATCGATGGAGTCGGCGCGCTGTACAGCAAATCATCGACCTCGAACGCACTTTCCACCCGCGACGTCGACAACGCTACGTTCCTGCGCTCGCTGCTCCCGTGGCGCGCTCCGTTCATCAACCTTCGAAACCACCGCAAGCTGCTCGTCGTCGATGGCCGGATCGGCTTCACCGGAGGCCTGAACATCCGATCGCTCTGCGTCGCGGCATCGGGTCTTCACACCATCCAGGACCTTCACTTCCGCCTCGAAGGGCCTGTGGTCGCCCACCTGGCCGAAGCCTTCTCGGGCGACTGGGTGTTCACGACTCATGAACGACTCGAGGGGCCGGACTGGTTCCCGCCGCTCGAGCCCCGTGGTGAGATCGCGGCCCGCGGGATTTCCGACGGCCCGGACGAAGACTTCGAAGCGCTGCAGTGGGCGCTGCTCGGGGCCCTCGCCGCAGCTCAACGGTCGGTGCGTATCGTCACGCCCTATTTCCTCCCCGACCAGACCCTCGTGGCGGCCCTGAACCTCGCGGCTCTCCGCGGCGTGACAGTCGACATCGTGATCCCGGCAAAGAACAACCTCCGGGTCGTCGGCTGGGCGATGCTCGGCCAGATCCGGCAGGTCCTGAAGTTCGGATGCCGCGTGTGGCTCTCGCCCCCGCCTTTCGACCACAGCAAGCTCATGGTCGTCGATGAGATCTGGACGCTGTTCGGCTCGGCGAACTGGGACCCGCGCAGCCTCCGACTCAACTTCGAATTCGTTGTCGAGGCCTACGACGAGGTGTTCGCCAGCGACGCCGAGCGAGAGGTCTGGCGCAAGATCCAGGCGAGTCGTCGTTTGACGATCGACGAGGTCGACGGCTGGTCGTGGCCGGCGCGGATCCGCAACGGGCTGGCCTGGCTCGGCTCACCGTATCTCTGATCCCACGAGCCGATCTCCAACCGAGCATCCGACATGGAAACCATCACTTCAGCGCACGACCTCGAGCGTGCGCTCGCGGCGGACGGGGCAATCATCTACAAGCACAGCTCGCGCTGCGGGCTCTCCACGCTCGCACGCAGGCAGATTCACCGATTCGCGGAAAAATTCCCGGATGCGGACATCTTCGTCGTCGACGTGATCGCCGTCCCGAGGGTCGCGGACCTCATCGTGGCGCGACTCGACGTGCGCCACGAATCGCCACAGGTGATCATGGTCGAGACCGGGAAACCCACGCGTCGTGCCTCCCATCGGGACGTGCGGGCCGACGTGCTCGCCGCCTGGTGGACCAGGAGGCAGCCTCCGGCCTGAACTCACCCTGCCGCCTCATACCGGCGTGGCCCGGAACCTGCGACGAAAGAGCTCTGGAGCAAGAAAGCGTGCTGGACCGAGTTCTTTCGAGGGAGGGCGCAGGAGTGCCGCAGCGAGCAATTGGACGAGACGACGGCAAAGACATGACGGCGCGTCGTCAGCGCCTTTACCTGGAACAGCTCTTCGGCGTCCGCGCCGCAGAACAACAGGCCTATGGCGCTTTCCCCCGCATGGCGGAAATCGCCGGGGACGAGGACGTGACCGCCGTGCTGCGGTCGGCCGCCTCGGAGACCGAGATTCAACTCGCCCGGCTGAACGCCCTGCTCGAAGGCGTCGACCCACCGTTCGATGAGCCATCTCCTTCACCGGTGGAACTGCTCCACGACGCCCGGGAGGTCCTGAACGGCAAATCGGAGACGATGGAGGCCCGGGACGCACTCCTGCTTCGCTCCGCCCGCCGGTCGCTTCGCCATCAGATTTCCGGATATGAGTCAGCGTGCGCAAGCGCGCGGCGCCTGGGCGACTTCCGGACACTCGACATTCTGCTGCTCAGCCTCGATGAAGAACTCGCGACGGACTCGGCCCTGTCGGAGATCGTCTCCCACCGCTCGCGCTTGCTGCGCGCGATCTGATCACCAGCCCGCTTCAGATTTGAATTAGGTCCCGCCGGCAAGAATGGGCTTGCCGGTCGGTGTCGGTGCCCCGGGCGCCTGCTCCACGGTCACCACCACGAGTTCCGCCCCGGAAAGGCCGATCGCTTCGGCGAGCTCAATCCACGCCGGTCCCTCCCGTTCGAGCCGAAAGGCTCCCGCATCGCTCGCCTCACCGCCCCGGATGGCCCATAGCTGGTAGACCTCGTCAGGGGGCAGAACCGGTAAGTCGTCGACGAGCAACAGGGTCCGACCGGTGTCGAATTCGATGAACAACCGGGCCCGCCCGACCACTTCGGATGAGGTCCCAGTAAGCGTAACAGAGCTCGAGGACACGAGCGACGAGACGTCACGGACCAGCCTCGAGAGCGAGTCGCGGAGCGCCTGAGCCTCGTCCGTCCGTTCCTGGACGGACGCCAGCTTCACGCGCGCGCCGTTCAGATCGCTCCGTAGCCGCAGCGCCGTCAGACCGAGGACGATGGCGGCCAGTGTGGCTGCGACGGCAGCCCACGGCCAGATGCGGGCGCCGGGTCTCCGGTCCATCTGCCGTGCCTCGACCTCTCCGTCGTCTGACGTCACGCGCTCTTCCCTTCAGGAGTACGGGCCCGGGCCGTGGACGGATCATTCACCGGCAAACCGTCGTATGATGCCCCGGTCGGCGTCATACCGGCAAGAACGCTGGAGGGGGTACGAGATCGGGGCCCTGGAGGAACGTCAGTGAAGACCAATCACACCATTATCGCGTCCGGCCTGCTCATCGGGATCGGCGCCATCGCCATCACCCTGCAGGCCGCCGCCGGCCCGGGCGAGCACACCGGCACTTCGGCGTCCACCACCCGCCCGGTCGCCGCCGAGACCCGCCCCGTCCTGCCGCCCGCCGACGGCCCTCTCGAGCGGGCTCGCCTCGACAGCATGCTGCAGGCCGCAGAACGGCTGCGGCCCCTGTCGAGCCTGCTCGTCTGGCACCGGGGCGAGCTCGTCGCCGAGCGCTACTATGGCGGCATGCGAGCGGATCGCACGGTCAACGTGAAGTCGGTCTCCAAGACGCTGCTGAACCCGCTGGTCGGCATCGCGATCCGCGACGGCATGATCGACGGAGTGGACACCCCCCTGCGGCGGCTGCTGCCCGATCTCTATGCTCGCCTCGACCGGAGCGCGGCGGACGATCCGCGCAAGGACGACATTCGGCTGCGCGACCTGCTCGACATGGGGAGCGGACTCGAGACCACGAGCTTCGGCAACTATGGCGCCTGGGTGGCTTCTTCCGACTGGGGGTGGGATCAGCTCCGCAGACCGATGGAGTGCGAGCCGGGCGACTGCTACCAGTATTCGACCGGAGTGACCCACTTGCTTGGAATGGCGATCGCGGAGGCCACGGGTCGGGACCTGCGCAGCTACGCGCAGGAGGTCCTGTTCGAGCCGCTCGACATTCCCCTTCCCGCCTGGGATCGAGGCCCACAGGGCTACTACCTCGGCGGGAACAACATGTCGATGAGGCCCCGGGATTTGCTGAAGATCGGTGTGCTCTACCTGGACCTAGGGCGCTATGACGGACGACAGCTCTTGCCGGAGACGTGGATCGAGCAGAGCTGGCGCCCTGTCTTCCGGTCACCGTGGAACGGGATGGGCTATGGGCACCTCTGGTGGGCCTCGGACTGGGGCGGCGAGGTGGTGCACAGCGCATGGGGCTACGGCGGGCAGTTCCTGGTCGTCGTGCCACGCCTCGATCTCGCGGTCGTCGCCACGTCGTCGCTCGCCCGGACCGAGCGTGGCCACAATCGACGCATGCGTCATTTCTTCGACCGCTACGTGATCCCGGCTTTCCAGCCCGTTGCGGGCGCTGTCGGGCCTTAGGTGGAGCGGGTAGCTTCGCCCTCATGAGCTTGTTCACGAATCCGGCCGAGGCCGACGCGGGCGCAGCGGCCGCCTACATCGAGGCCGTCCTCGGCCTGCTCGGAGATCGGGATCCTCGATCCGTCCTGGCCACCGCGCCCGACGACTTCGCCAGCCTGGTGAGCGACGTATCCGACGCTCGCCTCCGCCGACCCGAGGGACCTGACCGCTGGTCGGTGGGCCAGGTGTTGGCCCACATGGCGGACTCGGACCTCGTGTGGGCCTACCGCCTGCGCATGGTGCTGGGTGGGGACCGCCCGACGCTCGGCGGCTATGACCAGGACGTCTGGGCGAAGCGGCTCCGGTACCAGGACGTCGACCCGCACGAGTCGGTGCGCCAGTTCGCGCAGACGCGGACCGCCAACCTCGAACTGCTCGACCGGGTGGACCAGGCGAGCCTGGATCGCGTGGGGATGCATGCGGAGCGCGGCGAAGAGAGCGTCCGGAACATGATCCGCCTGTACGCCGGACACGACCTCGTGCATCTCGCCCAGGTCCGCCGGATCCTGTCCCCCGAACCCCAAACCGAGGAGTAAGGAACGATGCCCGACCAGCGAGGGAGCGTACGTCCGGCCGACAGCGTGGAGAGCGTCGACGTGGGCGCAGGGCGCGAGACCGTCCGCCGCGTACTCATCGATGACGCGCAGGCGCCGAACTTCGCCCTGCGCAAGTTCACCATGCAGCCGGGCGGCGGGATGCCCCGGCACACGAACCGCGTCGAACACGAGCAGTATGTGCTGCGCGGCCGGGCTCGCATCGGAATCGGCCCTGACGTGTTCGAGGTCGACGCCGACGACGTCGTCTACATCCCGGCCGGCGTCCCGCACTGGTACGAGTCGATCGGCGAGGAGCCATTCGAGTTCCTGTGTGCGGTTCCGAACCAGCCGGACCAGATCGAGATCCTCGACGACTGACGCGGTGCCGGGCGCGGGCTGGCACGACCGGGCACCGCGGCCTAGCTTCGCCGCCCCTCCGGACGCTCGGTCCGGACGACAGACACTGCCATCATCGACGGGTAAGCGATGAGCAAGAACGAGATTTCAATCCGTCTCCCGGACGGATCTTCGAAGGCACTTCCCGAAGGTTCCTCGGCGGCCGATCTCGCCGCCGCGATCGGACCCGGACTGCGCCGCGCGGCGGTGGCCGCGAAGGTCGACGGTGAGCTCCGCGACCTGAATCGGCCACTCGTCGACGGCTGCGAGGTATCGATCGTCACGCGCCGCGACGACGACCCCGACGCGCTGTACGTCCTGCGCCATACGGCCGCGCACGCGCTCGCGACCGCGGTTCGAGAGCTCCGGCCCGAGGCCGGCATCGGGTTCGGACCGCCGATCGACGAGGGCTTCTACTACGACTTCGAGGTCGAAGAGCCGTTCACGCCGGAGGATCTCGAGCAGATCGAAGGCCGCATGGCCGAGGTCGTCGAGGCCGCTCATTTCATGGAGCGGCGCGAAGTCACCCGGGCCGAAGCCGAGGAGCTGTTCGCGGACGACCCGCTGAAGCTCGAGCGCCTGTCCGAGATCCCGGAGGGCGAGACGATCTCGGTATACCGGGACGGTCCGTTCGTCGACCTGTGCCGTGGACCTCACGTGGCCGACACCGGACAGATCGCGCACTTCAAGCTGCTCTCGGCGGCGGGCGCGTACTGGAGAGGTGACGAGCACCGGCAGATGCTGCAACGCATCTACGGCACGGCGTTCTACGAGCAGAAGAGTCTCGAGGCCTATCTGCACCGCATCGAGGAGGCCCGCCGACGCGACCACCGAAAGCTGGGCCGCGAGCTCGAGTTGTTCAGCTTCCAAAACGACATTGGACCCGGCCTCGTATGCTGGCACCCGAAGGGGGCCCGGATCCAGATGCGACTCCGGCGCTGGATCGAGGACCTTCTCTCCGCCCAGGACTACGAGTTCGTTTACACGCCGCACGTGAGCAGCGAGGCGCTGTTCGCCCGCAGCGGCCACCTGCAGTCCTACAGCGAGAACATGTACCCCTCGATGCGTGGCGAGGGCGAGGACGAGGCCTACCGGGTGAAGCCGATGAACTGCCCGGGCCACACTCTGATCTACGCGGATCGGCCCCGAAGCTACCGGGAGCTGCCGTTGCGGCTGTCGGAGATCGCCAACGTCTACCGCTACGAGCGCTCCGGCACGCTCCACGGGCTCCTGCGCGTCCGCATGCTGACGATGGACGACGGCCACATCTTCTGCATGCCGGAACAGGCCGAGGACGAGATCTTCACCTGCATCGACCTGATCGACGAAGTGATGGACACGCTCGGCCTGGAATACCGCCTCGACCTCTCGACCCGGCCCGAGAAGCGCATCGGAGAGGACACGGTCTGGGATCGGGCCGAAGAAGCCCTCCGCCAGGCGCTCGACCGCACCGGCCGCGACTACGGCGTCGACGAGGGTGGAGGGGCGTTCTACGGCCCGAAGATCGACATCAAGTTCAACGACGCCATCGGGCGCGAGTGGCAGGGCGCGACGGTGCAGCTCGACTTCAATCTGCCGGAACGCTTCGAGTTGGAGTACATCGGTGACGACAACCAGGCGCACCGGCCGGTGATGATCCACCGGGCGATCTTCGGAACCCTGGAGCGCTTCACCGGCTTCCTCATCGAGCACTTCGCGGGGGCCTTCCCCGCCTGGCTGGCGCCGATCCAGATGCGGGTGCTGCCGATCACGGACGTTCATCGAGAGGGCGCGGCCGGGATCGTCGAACGGCTCGAGTCGGAGGGCTGGTCCGCCGAGCTCGACGCGCGCAACGACACCCTGAGCTACCGGATCCGCGACGCGGAGCTGCAGAAGGTGCCGTACGTGCTCGTGGTCGGAGACCGGGAGCTCGAGGCCGGCACGGTGGCCGTGCGGGCCAGGGGCGCGGAACAGAAGCAGGAGATCATGCCGCTCGAAGGCTTTGTCGAGCGGGCCCGCGAGGTCATCGACACGCGAAGCCTCGAGCTGTAGCAGGTCGTTGAAGAGGTGGGCTTCACGGCCCGGGAACCCCGGGAAGCCGGGGGCGTATCTTCCGAGCATGGACGAACGGGGAGGACGGGCGGCAGGGACGAGCAACTACGGCCGGCGGCATCGATGGATGGTGCGGCGCGCGCTCATCGGACTCACTCTCGTCACCCTGGTGCTCCCCGGCGCGGTGTGCGGACAATCGGCGACTCCGTTCGATGCCCCCGCCGCGGACGGCTCCCTCCGGGTCCTGTTCATCGGCAACAGCCTCACGGCGTTCAACGATCTTCCCGGCATGCTCTACAGCCTGCTGCGAGACCATGGGGCCGAGGACGTCACGATAGAGGCGATCGCCCGGCCGAACTACGGCCTCGAGGACCACTGGAGCCAGCAGGCGACGCACGACGCGATCGCCAGGGGCTGGGACGTGGTTGTTCTGCAGCAGGGGCCCTCGGCCACCGAGGGGCGTCCGTCGCTTCTGGAGTACAGCGAGATCTTCGCGGTACCGATCAGGGAGGCAGGCGCCGTGCCCGCCCTGTACATGGTATGGCCCGCCGAGGCGCGGTCGTTCGACTTCCCCGGCGTTTCTGACTCCTACTCCGATGCGGCCGACCGGGTGGGCGGACTGCTGTTCCCCGCCGGCGAGGCGTGGCTCGTGGCGTGGGACATCGATCCGGACGTCGAACTGTACGGACCGGATCGCTTTCATCCGAGTCCACTGGGCACCTATGCCGCCGCGCTCGTCATGTACGAACAGCTCAGCGGCGCGGACGCCCGGGACGTGACGGGCGGCGTTCCCGGCTACACCGACGTGGCGTCGGCCGCCGACCTCGACGTCGTCCGCCACGCCGCGCACGAAGCCAATACCCGCCATCGCCGGACACCCCGCTGACTGGACTGTTCGCCCGGCCTTCGTCTAATTTCGGTTCGACCTCGTTCGTTCATTCCCGGAGGACATGTTGATTCATCTCGCCGCCCTGATGCTGTGGCAGGCCGCTCCCACCCCGACCGACACCACCGAGTACTTCCAGCAGACCGTCGACTACACGCTCGAGGCCCGGCTGGACGAGGACCGCGACGTGCTTATCGGGGCCGG
>Ga0055480_10000306_pt1 | contig 17814 bp, 16 predicted proteins | sample Muzzi_PWB_D2_FD_57935 | JGI IMG/M metagenome (GOLD analysis project Ga0055480, IMG submission 57935) | Wetland microbial communities from San Francisco Bay, California, USA, that impact long-term carbon sequestration - Muzzi_PWB_D2 | ecosystem: Environmental > Aquatic > Marine > Wetlands ... | reverse complement strand
AACAAGGAAGCTGGCGCCGCCCAGAATACAACTTGGCCCAAGAAGACGATGGTCTGCTCCTAAAAAAATACGTAGAAGATGAGGAATTAATAAGCCAACAAAGCCTATGAGGCCGGACTGACAGACAATCAGACTCACCATTAATGATGTTGTGATAAGGAGAATAGTTGAAATGAGGCGCACGTTCACACCCATGGCTATGGCAGCATCCCGACCTGTTAATATAATATTCAGAGGCCTGGCAAGTATAAGTATTATGATAAAACATGGGAAGCATAGTAGTAAAAGAGATAAATTGCTGCTACTTGCTATGGAGAGATCCCCCATCAGCCAGTAAACGATTTCCTGAACTTTTGCGCCCTGACTTATTGAGATCAAAAACATGATAAATGCACCGCAGAAAGCATTCATCATTACACCACCAAGAAGCAGTGAATCTTTTCTGGTTGAGGAACGGCCACCGGAGAGAATGAGTACTGCAGCTAATGTCACCATTGACCCCAGAAATGACAAAAGGGTTATTCCTGGAAAAAAAGAGAACCCCAGCAATATACCGCTTATAGAACCAACGGCTGAACCACCAGATATGCCGAGAATATACGGCTCTGCCAACGGATTACGCAATAATGCTTGAAAAACCATACCTCCTAACGAAAGTGTTGCACCGACAACTGCTGCCAGAACAATCCGCGGCAATCGAATTTTCCAGAGAATGGCACTGGCTGTTGGGTTAGTGGAATCAGATCCAATGACTAACGAAAAAATTTCCCTTAGGCTGACTGATGACGGACCATTAGCCAAAGCAAGTAGGGCGCACAAAATTAACACGACCGCTAAAATTGAGCAAACAAGAGGCAGTTTTCTTGTTATTGGAATAATTGGCAAGACACCAGATTTATTGGCCACCTTTTTTCCCTGAAGCATCTGGGTGTAATAATTGTGCGAGAATTTCAAGACCGGTAATCAACCTTGCGGTTGGCCGATTAAAGAGATCAGCATCGACGACATAGATCCGACTATTTCTGACGGCAGGGATTTCCGGCCACCGTTGCCAAGCAGCTGTCAAAACTTCTGGTGATTTACCTCCTGTCATCGAGCTAATTATTACAACTTCGGGTTGTAATAGCATTATATTTTCCCACGAGTAGTGCGGGTATCCTGTACTATTTCCGGCAATATTGCTTCCACCGGCCATTGTGATAAGGCTGTCGATATAGCTATCTTTACCAGATGATACTATTGGAATATCAGCTATTTGAAAAAAAACACGTGGCGTGTTCTTGCTGGAGGAAACCTTCTTTTTCACCAAACTAATTCTATGTTCCAGATCAGCTACCAGCTCTTCTGCTCTTTTCGATACCCCGAGAATATCACCCAGTAAAAGAAAAGCGTCCATAATCTGATCAATATTTTTGGGATCTAAGGCAAAAACAGGGATTCCGAGATCTTTTATGGCATCTGCTGTACGACGCGGATTACCATCCTTGATTGCAATGCACAAATCAGGTTTTCTGGCAACTATTCTCTCAAGATCAAGTTGTACATAAGAACCAATCCTGGGGATTTTTTTGGCAGCTTCAGGATAGTTACTGTAGTGGGTAGCCCCCACCAATTTATCTTCAGCCTGCAATGCATAAATCATCTCAGTTAAACCTGGAGCCAATGATATCACTCGCTGAGGGGCATCGGGTAAATCGATCCTTTCTCCTGTTTGATCAGTCATTAACCTGGCATTCGTTGGCGAAACCGTTGTGGTCAGGAGAAAACAACAAACGAGAAGTACTAACCGGATGATTTTCATAAGAAATATTTTTCTGAATTCACCTTTCCAAAACTTACTTCAATTCAAATTCTATCGGCACATCAATCCACATGCTTACTGGTCTACCACCTTCAGATGCTGGTGTAAACAACCAGTTTTTTACCGTTTCCACAGCGGCGGTATCAAGGCTTTGATGCCCACTGGAGTGTTTAATTTTGATATCAGATACCAAACCCCTGGAGTTTACCAACACATCCAGCAGAATTTTCCCCTCATATCCTCTTCGTCTGGCCATTACAGGATATGGCGGATGCTTGTTCTCTCGGTACATCGGGATAGCCGTTTTTTGCAGGACAACAGCTTTATCGTTTTCCTTCTCCGGAGCTGTTTTGACACTATTTTCTTGCTGACTATGTTGGGGATTATGTTGAAGATTAGAGATTTTGGCTCGCTTCTCAACAACGACATATTTTTTAATTTGTTTCGGTTTAATAGCTACTTTTTGTTGAGTTTTTTGGATATTTTTTTTGGGGATATTTATTGATGGCTGGGTGACAATTTCTTTTCGCACAACCTTTGGCGGAGTTTCAGGCTTTACTATATTTTCTGCTTTTTTATTCTCTTCTTTCTTTTTAGGAACAATAGCCTGGGAGGAAAATGTACTGATCTCGACCTTAATGGGATTCCCCTGGAGAATAGGCTTCAATCTTTCATGTTTCGGTAAATTGAAACTGATTAAGAATCCATGCAGGACGAGAGCAGCAATAGCCGGGAAAATGAGTCTTTTAAGATCCTCCATCTTTATCTGCCTGTAACGATATCTTTGTAATTCCAGCCTTTTTTATGTTGTCGAGCACCAAAAATAGCCGCTGATACTCCACCAGGCGATCAGCAAAAACCTGCACGCCTCTTTCTTTCTGTTCCGCGGATTTAGTGGAAAGCACTGCGACAAGATCGACCAATGCTATTGGCTCCTTGTCGACATAAACATCTCCTTCATTGGTGACAGATATTGCTGTTTGTTGCTGATTATCAATTTCCGCCGTACCAGATTTCGGGAGAATAACTGGTAAGGCACGATGCACAGCCATCGATAACATGGCATAAATGAAAAACACCAGCAGCAAAAAAACAATATCGATCAACGGCAGCATTTCGATGCGCGGCCCTTTGCGTTTGGCAATATTGAGTTTCACTGGCCGCCTCCATTCGTTTTCTCTGGCGACAATTTTTCATAGACTATTTCAAGACTCGTGGCGTACTGCTCCATTGATTGCATTGCCTGTTCCACTTTGACATTAAAATAATTAAAGGGAATGACGGCCAATATGGCTATGCTAAGCCCCGCTGCGGTGGTTATAAGTGCCTGGGCGATACCGCCGGTAACAGCCTGGGGATTGTTTATGCCTTCCGTGGCGAGCATATCAAAAGATAGAATAATTCCCACGACCGTGCCGAGAATACCCAACAACGGCGCCACCGTGATCATGGTATCGAGTATCCCCATGCCCCGCCGCATCTTTACCATCTCCTGTATCGCCGCAACCTCCATGGCTTTGGTCATGGAAAAATCCCTGTGCACGACGCCGCTTACCAGCACCCGAAGTGCGTAATCCTTGGACCCAAGCGTTTGCCGTTTTACAAGCTCCCAGTCGCCATGCTGGCAATTGTTTAACACCTCGTTAATCAACTGGAGATTGTGTCGCCTGTTGAGGATGATCCAAAATATGGTTCGTTCAATAATGATCGTCAGTACGCACACGGAACAGGCAAGCAGTGGATACATGACCACACCGCCTTTCTGAATAATTTCAAGCATTAAGTCCTCCCTGGCACGTAGTTATTGCAATATCTGCCAGAAAACCAAGATCAGCCATAAATATCAGATCTCAAAAGTTACCCCAAAAAGAAAATTAATTCCGGGTGAGGGTTGAACACCCGGCTCTCCCAGAAAATTGAGCCCACCGAATTCTGCGTATTTCTGGTTGAGCAGATTATTAACAGTAATATACGCAGATCCCTTTTCGAACAGATAGGCTAATTTGGCCGTAAGATAAAAATAACTTTCCTGATATTCTACGGTGTTGGCAAAATCGGAAATGAATGGTCTCTTGCCGATATATGATCCATCCATATTAAGACGGAAATGGTCAACAATATTTGCTTCAGCGCCAACCGTAAATTGATGTCGTGGTACATTGGGAATTTCTTTGCCGTCGAATATCCCACCATCTATTTCCGTATCTCTAAACGTATAACTGCCATTTAACGAAAATTTTGAAAAACTCTTGCTGGCTTTTATCTCGACACCTTGTCTTATGGTGTCACCATCCAAATTTTCATTGGCAAAACTTGACGGATTAAAAAATATTTCATTAGAGGTATTCAGTCTAAATAAATTAATACTTACGTTGATCTCTGGTCCAAACTGAACGCGCGTCCCGATTTCATAATCATTGGTCGTCTGAGGCTTGAGTTGGTCATCGAAGGTATTGGTAAAGAAGCTGAACATTTCATCGAGAACCGGATATCTGAAACTTTTGGCATAACTGATATAGACCGAACTACTGTCTGAGAATGCATAGGTCAAGCCTCCGTTATATACATTTTCATCCATAGTTACGCTGTCGGAAACCCCGGCAGTGGTGGACTTGAACCTGGCACGATCGTAGCGATAACCACCGGAAACTGAAAATTTATCAATAGGTGATATTTCTGCATTTGCGTAGGCAGACCTGTTGTCTTTGGAGAGATCAAACGAGGCAATGGATGACGAGCCGAAGAAAATCGATTCGTTATCAAGATTTTCGTCGCTTTTGCTATAATCAAAGCCGGCAACCATTTTGGCGGCCCGGCCGAAGACATCTTCATCAATGACGATTTGGGGGGAAACAGCGACAGAATCGATAGTGGTATTGGCATCGAAGGTTCCGCCAACAAAGGAAAAAAATGCTTTATTGTCCTTTCTCCTGACGGAAGTCTCTAGTTTCAGGTAGCTCGTTTCGGTAATAAAGAATTGCGGTACAAGCTGCACATAATAATCTTTGGTGTCGGAAAAATCGTCGGGCGATGTACTTGATCTCCTCGACACACCGCTATCCAGTTCACTCAAGAGCAGAGCCCCTGGAACCTCGGTATCATCCTCATGATACCCGCTGGTAAGAGCCACCTTAAAGTGGTCCGTAGCAAAGTATTCCAGATTCAAACCAATATCTTTGGCATCGGTTCCGCTGTTGTCTCTGTATCCATCCGATGTTCGGTAACTGGTGTTCAGGGCATAACTTAAATTCTTAACAGAACCGCTGGCCGCCAGACGAGTCAATAGCGAATCGTAACTCCCCGCGGCCAAGCCACCTGAGAAATGGAGTTGATCCCCCTTTTTGGTGATAATATTGATGACCCCGCCTGCGGCATTATCACCGTATAAAACACTGCCTCTCCCGCCGTGGATGATTTCTATTCGTTGTATTCTGTCCTTAGGGATAAGCGTCCAGTCAACACCGCTTAAATCGGCTTGATTGACCCGACGGCCATCTATCAGCAGCAGGGTATTGAGCGGGGCCGTTTCCCCAAAACCCCTTAGATCAACCGTAATATTGCGACCATTGCCGGTTATATCGTTGACGACGACCCCAGCCGTTGTGCGCAAGAGTTGGGGTACCGTCTCCGCCTGCGATTTTTCTAACTCCTCCTCGGTAATAACAGTTACATTGGCAGGTACTGAGGCAATTTTTTCTTCGAGTCTTGATGCCGTTACGATTACTTTGTCCATCAATGGGACATCAGTTTCAGCAGCATGCACTGCGATGCTCACAAATACGCCAGAAAATAAAAGTGCCGTTGCCGCCAAGATTTTAGAAATTGGTAAAAACCCGGGATCTGTCCTAATCAGTACTGAGCCTGGATCGATAGTTGATTTTACTTCCGGCATTCCCCAAATGTCCTCGTTGATCATTGCTCTTCTCCTTACCTGTCTAACCGTAACTTGGGGCCCGGAAAAAAAAATCCCCGGACCAATTCATAAATGAATGATCCGGGGATTCCCCTTTTTCCTCGTGATCTGATAGCAAACTATTGTCCACGAAGTTCCGCTATCCATATATCCAGGTAGGTCTTCTGACTAATCCACCCTCCTTTGACAACCTTCCCATGCTCCAATCAGCACAGTGGCATAATATCAAGAGGGTTCCTCGTTCGAGGCAGAATCACAGCGGCGGGTCCATTCCCGATTTTCACGGGATTCCCAATTAAGCCCTGCAGGGCACCTGAATTTGATCTCTATCGTAGTGGTGAAGAAAAGTAACGTCAATCAATTTCTGTAGTCAAAAAAATCGATCCTTTTTATTAAAACGCCAACAACAAGAAATCATTCATTCCGTAATTTTATAGAATTACATGAATAATTATCATCTTCACAACAAACAACCTGGTAAAAAGCAGCCAACCGTCGCAACAAAAATCATCTTTTGGACTATATCGGTTTGCCTCACCTTCCTGATCCTGTTCGGCCCCGCTCGATTGGAATTTTTGCAATCATTCACTGGAACACCATAAAAGACAGCACAACCCGGATGTATAACCGTTCATCCAGTACAGCAGGTTCAGTCAAGCAGGCCCTTGAGCTACAATTGGTTTTGTAAACGAGCCTGACCTGGCAAAGATGGGCTGGGCGGAGAAAGACCATGATTTCAGGATTGGCTCTGCCCTTCCGGTTTCGACAAACGAATGGCCTAGAACTCCATGCTTTTATAAATGTATGTCATATCGCTATGTTTTCTAATATGTCCGGCCAGTTTATCGTATTGCTCTTGTTTAAAAGCCTCAGGATTGAAGGCTGAGAAGGATTTTCCACCGGCGGTCTCTACAATGTTTCTAATGATGGATGTATTATCAAAAATTCCATGTAGATAGGTACCCCACGTCCGTGAATTCAGAAAATATCCATCATCTTTGCCGCTTGACAGTTTGCAGGTGGGAGAGTGATCGTCGGCCACAGTCTCTCCCATATGTATTTCGTACCCCTTGCAGAGTTCTTCGTTCTGCTGGAAGGTGAAGAAACACTGCTCGGTGACCTTTTCTTTTGTCAGGGTTGTCGAAACCGGCAGGATGCCCATCCCGGAGATGGTTTCCGTTTCTCCTTCCACATGATACGGATCATTGATTTCCGTTCCCATCATCTGGAAGCCGCCGCATATACCATAAACCGACTTTCCATTTTGATGCGCAGTGAGGATGGCTTTTGCAAGACCTGTCTTACGCAGTTGGAACAGATCTTCGATGGTGTTTTTCGAACCAGGGATGATGACGATATCGGCAGCCAATATTTCATCTATGCGATGTGTATAAAACAAATGCACCTCGGGAATTCTTTCCAACACATTGAAGTCGGTAAAATTTGACATATGATTGAGCAGGACGACGACGATATTTATTTTATTCGACATTATTGAAGCTCTCTTTTTATCCATCACAACCGAATCCTCATCATCGATAAAGATATCACGATAATAGGGAATGATGCTGACCACGGGAATTCCTACCAGCTCCTCGAGCATCTTTTTGCCTTCTTCAAACAGACTGATATCTCCTCTGAATTTATTGATTACAATTCCCTTGATGAGCTTTTTCTCTTCAGGCGGCAGAAGTTGCATCGTGCCGTAAACACATCCAAAAACACCACCCTTATCAATATCGGCAATCAAATAGGTGACAGCACCCGTTGCTAAAGCAATCCGCATATTGGTTATATCTTTCTCCCAGAGGTTGATTTCCGAGATGCTTCCTGCACCTTCCATCACGATAGGGTTGAAGATATCAGCAAGCCGATTGAACGCTTGGAGGGCCTCGTTGAAGAGTATGTCCCGGTCTGTTCTCAGGAAGTATTCTTCTGCCGATTTATTACCAATAGGTTTGCCGTGCAAGACTACCTGAGCGGATTGATTCGATGTCGATTTCAGCAGCACAGGGTTCATTTCAACCTGGCAAGCTATGCCGCAGGCTTCTGCTTGAACAGCTTGAGCCCGTCCGATTTCCAAACCATCAGATGTGGCATAACTATTCAAAGACATATTTTGTGCTTTGAAGGGGCCAGGGTTGTAGCCATCTTGCTTAAATATTCTGCAAAAACCGGCATTAATGACTGATTTTCCAACATCAGAACCAGTGCCGACAAACATTATCGGGCGTAGTTTGCTTTTCATGATAAAATTTGTAATTTGAAATTGATACGTTGTACCCGGATCTGGAGAATTGAAACTCTTTCGCCCGGTCAATTGCACGATATCCTGTTTAATCTGTTCTTGCCTCTCTGGGGGATTGGTTGGCTATATTGTCGACCAAGATCGATTTGAGTGCTGAGAAAATTAATCATAATTGCCGGAAACGGTGGGATGTCAAGGTGTTTTTCAAGATGATCAAACGCCATTTGAACCTGGGGAAAAAGCTCAACTGCGCGATTATAGAGGTATAAGCGGCCATACCGCTATAGCTAGGAAACACTATATTTTACTGGTAGATGAGCAACGATGTCATGATGATCTGAGGACCATTGGAAGTTTATTTTTTGCCTGCATTGAGGAGATCAAGGATTTCTCTATGATAGAAGCACTACAAAGATTATTGGGCACTTGCCTTTGGAAAATATGATCCTCTTGTGCGTTTGCCGAAGGTGGTGTATTTACAATGATTGAAGCTATCATGGGGGCTGCTGTTGAGTTTACTCAACCAATGAGGTAATTTCCAGATAATATCAAATTATTCAGAGTGTTAAGTCAATCAGGAAAGGTGAGTTAAGCAGTTTCAGGCAATGGCTGGTCAGTGCGTCACTTGAAAAGTAGACGGCGCAGAGCCAGACATCACGAGCGAAACTCAGGTTTTCCAAAGTAACAATGTCTTCCCTAAAAAAACCGACCAGGAGATATTCAGTTTTCTATTCAAAATCTTATTGAGAAAATATGAAATGTTTTGATCCAACTATAACCAGAACAGTAACTCTGCAATCCAAAAGCTATCTACTTGGTGATAAATTCTACCTGAAAAATTTCTCTGATTGGGATGAAAATATCAGAGACTGGCTTGCTCAAAAAGAAAACACCGAATTGACTTCTGAACACCTAATTGTCATTGAATTTCTACGTAAAAATTATAGTTGCAACACTAGACACCCTGCGGTCAGGATGGTAACGACCGAATTGGCAAAGCAATTAGGTGCTGACAAAGGTTCAGTAAAATATTTTCACAGTCTCTTCCCAGGTGGAATACATCAAGCTTTTTTGATTGCAGGTCTCCCCATGATGGATAGTTGCTGCTAATATCGGGTGATCGGGGCATACGGGTTTCTGGTCTAACGCTCGGGTAAAAGTCTCGAGTCGTCTGGGGGAGATCTCACCCCCAGGCTCTCACGGAACCGTACTTGACACTCTCAGGCCATACGGCTCTTCATGGGTTTGGCTTGCATTCATAGTTTGTTAATCTCGATTCCATGGAAGTCTTCAACAAAAAACCATTTGTCTACATCACCCCGGTCACCGCTAGAATGATTTAAGGAAGACTTGGAAAAGAACAAGTTCGAATTTCGGCGGATATTCCTTTTGGAGATTCAGGGTCTCAGGAACGTTCAAACTTATTTCAATGTAAAATATCAGGTGTCCATCCAGAACTGGCCAAATTCTGGATGGACAATCTATCAATCTAATCTAGAATTTCCAGGTTAGCGCAAAACCAGCATGCCATGAATATGTTTCAGCGTTTGTATGGCCACCTCCACTCAAACTTCCTGTCCCATAGTCACGGTCTTCAGCAAACTGCCAACCGAAATGAGTATCAAGGTCCAGACCGGGCATCCCAAGAAAACCGGAATAGCCCAAACCAGCGGTTAAACGATGCTTGTAAATGACTTCGGCCTGAGTGGCCTGCAAATACTCGATGACTGGATCCGATAATGGTATAACGCCAAAGCTGCTGTTGATCTGTGTCAAATTACCCACCGGCGCAGTTACATTTTCTTTTGTGGGATCGTCGGCATAGCCGTAACCAAGACGATATTTCCAATGATCCATAGTGAGTTGTGCGCCGAATGAATATACCCACTGGTCATCGTATATATCTTGCCAAAAATCGGCACTTCCCCACAATTTATACATCACATCGAAAGCAAGCAGCAGATTACCGTCCATCAGGTTACTGTTGGAAATACCAATCCCGAAATTCATCGGTTGTTCGATGGTAGGGCTGGCATATTGGCCTGGGGACGTTTCGACGAGATTATCGTACTGGTGCCGCTGTTCGGTCTGGTAAAAGGCTCCCAACGTGGTTTTATCAAAGTTGTAGGTAAGGCCCACTGTTCCACGCAGTCCAAGAGCATGAGTTTCCGCCGAACTCGAGGATAAGCCTAAGTCCAGTTGGGCAAAACTGATGGTGGCAGCTGCCCCGACAGCCAAATTGTCGGTCAACTCATAGCCAAGGCCCGCATTCACGCCAAATATGACGAACTCTGCCCCCGCTCCCAGGCTACCAGGATTTGCCCGAAACTCTGCACCGATGCCGGAAGTTGCTGTCAGGCCCAATCCGAGAGTTGCAGGGAGCCCCAGGCCTCTTAAATCCTGAGTGACGGCAATCTGAGGGACCGGAAAAATATCGGTACCTGAACTTTCTTTGAATGCCGTGCCCGTTACACTACCGTCGTGTTCCAGATCGACATGAGGCATGTAAAAAGTTGCACCAAATGTGAATTGAGTACCAGTGAATTGGCTGAGGGTTGCGGGGTTCCCGAAAACAGCCGACACAGTATCTTGAGGTCGGGCAAGACTTGTTCCAGCCATGCCAGCTGAAGCCGGGGCCAGTACGTTGTGTAGGTCATACCCGTATGGTCCTGCATGAACCATCGGAACGCCGATTACCACAAATGCCAATACCATGGCAGAAATAATTATACGAATGCGCTTCATCATATCTCCTATCTATCCATTGGTTATACTCATGAGAATTGAGGGCAATGCAAATGATAGCCGTCGCCGATCCGTATACGGTGTTTGAACAAAATTAATTACTTAGCTCGAGACTAGTACTCCCGAGTTCTGGAGCAAATTGCGTGCCAGCAAATAACTAGATTGCTTTAAATCAGTTAGACTGATAGAACCGTTCAGAATATATTATTATATTGTTGATTCTGGCGGAGGGCACCCGTAGTGACCATGAGGCTTTTTGACCCCCAATTTGCTTGGGAAAGTTTGTGAACCCGCTTTGGATGGGCTTTCTGGATAATGGGGTCGATCGTGGATACTGTGTGGTACATTTTACCCGTATTGCTTCATTTTCCAGAACCTTTTGAGATCGATATTCAGCTCAAGAGTTCTTTAAAGTCACTGCCAATTCTTTTTGGGCACCGCATACGTCGAAGAAACTAACTGTATGTTCTCTTCGACCAAAACGACTGAAATCTCCTATCTTCAGTACCCACGTCACTGCCGTTGCCTCGCCAATCCCATGAATACTCATCAGCAACTCAACCCGTTTATTTATTTGTTTGTTATCGGCGGTGTCAAAATGCAGAAAAATGGCGACTTGAAAATGTCGTCATCTCAAGTGTAACTGCCGCCTAGATCAAGGTTGTCTAGGCGACGGTTACATTTGTCTGTTTTACACCTCCACCTTCTCCTTCATTCTGTAACTTTTCCCCTCAATCACCACGGTCTCAGTATGATGCAGAAGCCTGTCCAGTATGGCTGAGGTAAGGGTTGCATCATTGTTGAAGATTACCGGCCAGTCCTTGTAGGCGCGGTTTGAAGTGATGAGTATCGCCCCGGTTTCGTAGCGTTTGCTTATCACCTGGAAAAGGAGGTCCGCACCACGTTTATCGATAGGTAAGTAGCCGATTTCATCAAGAATGATCAGCGCCGGCTTGAGATACTTCTTTAAGCAGGATTTCAGTTGTCCCGCCGTCTGAGCGGCAGACAGCGTGTTGATCACATCCACTGCGGTGGTAAACAGGACGGAATGACCGCGCAGGCAGGCTTCATAACCGATGGCTGTTGCCAGATGGGTTTTGCCCAAGCCCACGCCACCGAGCAGTATGGCGTTGGCCTTTTCGGTGATGAAGTCCAACCGGCAGAGATGCTTGACTTGCATCTGATTGATCTTGTCCGGCCAACTCCACTGGAACTGATCCAGAGTCTTGATCACGGGGAGGCGTGCCATCCTGATCCTGCGCTGGATGGCGTTGTCCCAGCGGAGTTCGGTTTCGCCGCGGATGAGTTGTTCAAAATACTCTTCATGGCTCCAGCCTTTTGATGCGGCTGTTGCCGCCAGGGCCTTATGGTTGTTATCCATAAAGCGTAACTTGAGATAACTGAGTTGCTCGGCGAGCTGCTGCGGTTTGCTATTCATTGTTTTCCCTCTTGGTGTAGACCGTGATATCCGGCTCGCTGATTTCCAGGTGCAGAAGATCGGCTGCTCTGGTCAGATGCAGGGCACCCGGCGGCTCGGCAAAATGTTTTCTCTGCTCAAGCAGGTTGGCGATATAGTCGCAGGAGAAGGCCCGGAACTCCAGGGCATCCTCGATGGCCCGGGCCACCAGTTCATTGGAGTAGATCTCGGATAAGCCGACGATCTGCCGGATATGATGCATGATGTTCAGCTTGCGCTCGACAAGTCCCTGGTAATATCGCTCCGAGTTCGGGGATAAGGTCAGAAAGCGCATCAGCATCTTCTGGTTTCTGGCTTTTCTGCGTTGTTGCAGCAGTACTTTGGGATGGTCCGGATCTTCGATATCCTGGTGGCGATCGTAGCTCCTGGTATGTCTGGCGATAAGCTTGCTGTCTTGGTAGATGCAGAGCCGGTCCGGGTAGGTCTTTACCGTCAACCGGGTTCCGGCATATTCCGCCGGAACGGAGTAGCGGTTGGTATCCAGAGTTATACGGAATTGGCTGGTGGCACGGATCTGAGAGACCGTGCCGATGTCGTAAGGTCCCACCGGCAACGGGGAGAGGTGAGGCGATTCTTCCTCGAACATATCCTTGGGCATTTTACGCATTTCCCCATGATTGCGGACATTGGCGATGGTGTCGAGCCAGTGGGCGGCAGCAGGGTTGACGGTCTTGAAGTCGCCTGGGACCATTCCCGCCAAAAAGTTTTTCTTGATATACCCCACTGCATTTTCAACGATACCTTTTTCATTACCCTTGCCGACGCCACAGGGGACTATCCGAAAACCATAATGGTTGGCAAAATCCAGATACCTCGGATTGAATACCGGCTCCCGGCCGGTGATCCTTTGTAAAACCGCTGACTTGAGGTTGTCGACCATGATTTTACCGGGCACACCCTTGAAGTATTCCAGGGCACGCTGATGGCAGCCGAGAAAGTGCTCCATGGTCTGGGAGACGGTGAACTCCGCATACATCATCCGACTGTGGCAGAGCACCATGACAAAGAAACTCAACCGCCTGCGGGTGCTGCCGACAGCTATGGAACCATAAGAGCCCCAATCCACCTGGGCACATTCACCTGGAGCAAAACTCAGCTTCAGATACGGTTTGTGCCGTTTCGGCCTGACCTTGCGGACATAGTCCTTGACAATGGTGTATCCGCCGTCAAAACCCTGTTCCTTGATTTTTTGGAAGATTTGTCTGGCGGTGTACGGGTGACGCTCCAGCATCCCCAGGATATCGTTTTTATACGGGTCAAGCTTACTGGGCCTTAGTCCCGGCAGTCGCGGTTGAAACCCTTTCATATCCATCCACTTGGCAACGGTGCGGGAATCGAGTCCGAGCTTTGCCGCTATCTGACCGGCGTTCAATCCTTCTTCCTTGTATGCCTTTATCCGGCAGAACTGTTCGTAATCTATCATCTTACTCCTCCGGCCAGCTGCCGCAGGATCTGCCCGACCGAGATAGCCTCGGAATCGGTCTGTACCGGTTCCTGCCGACTGTCCAGGGCCAATACTTGATAAAGAGGTTTCCGATAGGCGATCAGTTGGTGGAATACCAGGCTATTTCTGGCTTCTGTCAAGGCGAGAGTGTCCATATTGAGCCTTTTGCTCAGGGTATCGTCGCCGTAATAACTCATGCCCCTGTTATCACTGACCGTTACCAGAAAAAGGTACAGGGCGGATGCTCGGTGGCTGAGCTGATCGATGCGGTGTTCACGGACCAGACGGTGATCTATCCAGCTGAATTGCTCCGGAACCTGGCGGACCATGTGCGGGTGTATCGGTTGCTTGCTTACTGTCATAATGACCTCCTTCGTTGGTTGATGGTTCGGTGAGAATATCCCGCCCCAATTGTTGCAGACGAAGGCCGGTGTGGACGATGTCATCTTGTAACAGTGAACCAGTTAAATGTGCCAATAAGCCCACCAGAACAGTGGGATAGTGCGTCAAGAGATCTTGCAACGGTTCGTTCGCTAAGTTCCTCTTATGTTCTTGTTTTTCTTCACTATTGCCGACGAAGTGATCTTGTAACGGTTCCTGCGTTATTCGCCGTTTTTTCCAATACTGCGGATTGTTCTTTCGCCACTCCTGCACACGGCGAACATTTTCCGGACCGCAAAAGTAGGTTTTGTTTTCCTCTTTGCGTTGCCACTTCCTCTGGCTTGCGACCTTGCTTGCTTTTCGGCACTCCGGCCTGGAGCAATATTTCTGTTTTGCTTTATTGCGGTGATCCGGGATGAATAATTCGCGGCAGTGCTTGCATTTACGTCTACGTGACCGTCCCATATATCTGACTCCTCCTCAGATATATGTTTACTGTCAATGCACCAGTTGATGAAGAAAAGCAGGGAAGAAAAAAGAGGGGAAGAATATTTGGTTACACACTTATTCGGGAAGAAGATGAAGAAGATGCATTAAGCAAATTCAAACCGCCGGTCCAGGTACAGTTTCAGGTCGCCGCTGGCAATTTGTTGGTCAAATCCGGTTGAACTCCTCTTTTAACCCTATTGATCCCTTCTTTAAACGCAGTTTGATGTCGACAACACGGTTTTGACAGGGAGTGGGGTCAGATGTGACCAATGGTTACTTATATGCAAAGCACATCATCTAAAAGCCAAGACTGATTCAAGTTCCACGAGTTCCATGAATACACCAGAATACATGGATTAATCCTGCTTACTCCGACTCCCCCCTTACCGAATATTGAGTGGAGGGTTGTGGGAGGATGATATGTTTTAATTCTGAAAAAAAGAGGTCAAGATAGCTTTCAATGAAAACACGAAAGGCACCCAGGATATCACAGGAATTGGAAGATTTTTCTCTTCTTGACCTTATTTCAGCCGAAAGACTGCAGAAGATTCAGGATACCTTCTCAGAGGCTTGTCAGAGAGCCTCAACCATAACTGATATTGAGGGTAGGCCTCTGACCCGAACAAGCTATGATAGTGAGGTATGCACACTGGTCCGATCATCGGAGAAGGGTTTAGCGCGGTGCATAGAATCGGGAAAACAGCTCGGTATAAAGGCGGCCAAACCCATGCAGCCCATGCATCATAAATGTTTGAGCTGCGGTTTGTCCGATGCCGCCGCGCCGATCGTCATCAACGGACGACACATTGCCAACTGGTTGATAGGCCAATACAATATCCGTGGCGTGGACGAACGGCGCATCATCGAATATTCTCAGGAAATAGGAGTCGACACGGACGATTTGGTGCAGGATTTTCAGACCATGCCGAAAATGTCACTTGACCGATTCGAAAAAATACTCGGTTTTCTGTGGCAAATGGCCAACCAGATTTCGCAGATGGGGTACATAAATCTAATCGAACGACAACAAACCGAAGAGCTAGAGAAAATACGCAGACAACTTGAAAAGCACCAATTGGAGTTGGAAAAGAAGGTAGACGAGAGGACAATGGCTTTAGTCGAATTGAATCAGCAGCTCAGCGACGAGATCGAGCAGAAGAGCAGGATTCAAGAGGAACAGAACTGTTTGATAGCCGCCATTGAAAATACCGCCGAAACAATTTTGATCACCGACATCAAAGGATTGATAAGATATGTCAATCCGGCCTTCTCAAAGGTCACCGGATACTCAAGTGAAGAAGTATTGGGAAAAAATCCCAGTTTTTTGAAAAGCGGCTTTCATGAAAGCGAATTTTATCAGGATTTATGGGAAAAGATTCTAAGAGGTCAGGTCTGAGTCGGTCGCTTTAAAAATAGGAGAAAAGACCGAACGTTGTATTATGAAGACACCTCCATCTCTTCAGTCAAGGATGACAACGGCAATATTGTTAATTTCATTGCAGTCAGACGCGATGTCACAAAGGAATTGGAAATGGAGCGGCAACTTCTCCAAGCCCAAAAGCTCCAGTCCATCGGTCAGTTGGCGGCAGGCGTCGCCTATGAGATCAATACGCCGATGCAGTTCACACGCAGGTAATACCGCTGCTTCCCGGGATCATAGAAATAATCGTTAATCAGGGAGCCGCCGTAAACGTTGTAGGTGGAGTAGGGTTGATGGCCGTCAAACCGGATTTCCACGTTGGAGGCGGATAATCGTCTGATCGAGTTTAGGAGTCATTGCTGGCCTGATTATCCTGGACTTCGGCCGATTGCGGCAAGAAAACCTCTGACGGTGAATTGAACCAGGCCATCCAGTCGGCGATTCTCATTTTCCAGTGCTGTGAGATGAACGGCATGGATGAACACGTCTAAATCTCCTTGATCAAGCTGTTCGCCTGTGTAAGAAATCATTAATCCTCTAAACGAGACTATTTTCTGTCCATTAAGAAATTTACGCTTTCCTCTACCCACCATGCCAAACAGGGCGGATTGAAAGCGAGCGTTCGGACCAACATACTTGGCCTGGGCACAGGCTGGCAGTTCTACGCAATCATATGGCATGAATTTTTCCGGCAAGTTTGGGATTTCTTTATTAGCCTTTTGATCTTTGCCCACAGCAGGTTTCCGATTTGATCAGGCCATTTTCGAGAATCGAGGCAATATGTTCCAGCCATAAAATCTTGCTTTTTGCAGTCATTGGCTCCGAACTTGAGCTCTGTCGCCATCTTTGTCATAGACATTTTCCAGCGCCTCTCGCAGTTCCTCCCGGCTACCCCAAACCCAGAGTATTCGGGAGACGGAGGTATACTGTTCACGCACTACCGCAAGCTGTGCGGATAGCTTCTTCTTTCTGCCAAGTACATCGCTAAGGTGTTGTGGAGTTATTTGGCAATAAGGCTGACACGAAGAAACCAATTCTTTCAGCCAAACTAGCGCATGGCAGATTGATTAACCGTCGATATATTATGACCTCGCATCTGGGCATGAACTGGGGATAATGACAGGTAACCCCAATGCAAACATTGGTACTTTAATAAAAATAAAGGCAGTGGCTTCTTGTTTTGTATTGACAGTGCTAAGCATCTCCGAGTCAAATTACAGAAGTACTTAGCCAGTATATGAATGCATAAAGTGTATTTGGTGAACTTGTTAGAGTTGGAATGACAAAAAAAGACACTCCTGTATTCAAGTATATAAGAATGTAAAGAAAAGAAAGCGACACTTGGATTGTTTGAACTGTCCCACAACCACTGGATTTACTGGTGGCAACAGGAAAGGCAAAGATGAAATATCCCAGAGAATTAATTGGCGAAGCGTTAGGCACATTTGTGCTCGTGTTGTTCGGATGCGGGTCGGTCGCGGTCTCTGTATTATTTGATGGGCATCACGGGCTGATGCAGGTTGCCTTGGCTTGGGGGATTGGCGTGGCCCTCGCGATTTATCTGACACGGCATTTGTCATGCGCGCATCTCAACCCTGCGGTGAGTTTGGCCATGGTGGTCGGCGGACGGATGTCTGCTCGGAAATTGCCGGTTTATCTCGTTGCTCAGTTCACGGGCGCTATTTTGGCCGGGTTGGTATTGTACGTACTGTTCGCGCCATCCATCGCAGCCTACGAAATCGCCAACGGTATCATTCGAGGCACAGCAGAATCGGTCAAGACCGCGATGATATTCGGCGAATATTACCCGAACCCGGGTGCCACTGCTGTCGTTTCTCTGCCCTTAGCCATGGGGGCGGAAGCTTTTGGAACATTCCTGTTGGTATTGATGATTTT
>Ga0055480_10000305_pt1 | contig 17854 bp, 16 predicted proteins | sample Muzzi_PWB_D2_FD_57935 | JGI IMG/M metagenome (GOLD analysis project Ga0055480, IMG submission 57935) | Wetland microbial communities from San Francisco Bay, California, USA, that impact long-term carbon sequestration - Muzzi_PWB_D2 | ecosystem: Environmental > Aquatic > Marine > Wetlands ... | reverse complement strand
TGGCTGTAGCCCCCCTGCCCGGCCGTAAACTGGAGATGCTTTTCTCCGACGATGCGGGGCTTCAGGGCACGGATCCCGCATGCCAGGAGCAGTGGTTCCGGATTGCCCGCGCCACAGGGGCTGAATCGTTCCAATTCCCTGACGGTTTCCAAGGTCAATTCCTCAAGCAGTACCTCATCGTCAAAGCGTTTTTGCGGTATCAAGTCCTCGGGCCGAATCGATTCGGCGGCGCATTTTTCAAATGCCTCCGAAAAAGCATCAACCCGCTCGGCCGAAATCGAAATTCCGGCCGCCATCTGGTGACCGCCGAATCCGTCCAGAAAATTTCCGCATTGTTCCAGCCCCTGGTAAAGATGAAAACCCGGGATGGAACGCCCCGACCCCTTGCCCCGGCCATCTTCCAGTGCGATCAGCAGCGCCGGCCGGTGAAACCGTTCGACGAGACGGCTGGCGACGATGCCGATCACCCCCGGATGCCACCGGGCATCAGCGAGAACCAGGGCGTGCCGGCCGTCCACCCCACTCTCTTCCAGATGGAGGAGCGCCTGCTCTAGGGTTTCCTTTTCAATCAATTGCCGCTCCCGGTTAAAGCGGTCCAAATCCTCGGCAAGGGAGCGGGCAGCCTCCCGGTCCTTCTCCAGGAGCAACTGCACTCCCAGGGTGGCGTCTTCCAGGCGCCCCGCCGCGTTCAAACGGGGAGCCAGACCAAACCCGACCGATCCGCAATTGACCTTATCGATCCCCGCGACCTCTTTAAGCGCGTCGATACCGGTGCGCCCGCCCGTGGCAAGAAGTTTCAGTCCGGCTTTAACCAGGCAGCGATTGACGCCACGCAGCGGAACAACGTCCGCGATCGTTCCCAGCCCCACCAGATCCAGACCGAGACGCAGGTCGGGCTCGATGCGCCGGTTGAAATGTCCGGTCTGCCGCAGGGCCTGACGCAGCGCGACGAGAAGAAAAAAGGCCACCCCCACCCCGGACAGTTCATCTGAGGGGAAACTGTTGCCGGGCAGAAGGGGGTTGACCAGGGCCAGGGCCTGGGGAAGAACCGGGGGCGGCAGGTGATGGTCGGTGACAATCAGATCTAGGCCAAGCTCCCGTGCCAAGCGGGCCTCGTCCACGGCCGAAATTCCGCAATCGACGGACAGAAGTACCTTGACCTCGGTCGCCGCGGCGCTGCGAACTGCGGATGCCGACAGTCCGTATCCATCCTTGAGCCGGAGCGGGATGTGATAATCAACCTTCCCGCCCAGAGCCCGCAACGTTTCGACCAGAAGAGCCGTCCCGCTGATGCCGTCGACGTCATAATCCCCATGCACCAGGATCAGTTCCTGTCGTTGGATGGCGTCGGTCAACCGGACAACGGCAGGTTCCATGCCCGGCAGGAGCCAGGGGTCGGGAAGCTCGGCAAGGGGACAGTGAAAAAATGATCGCCCCTTTCCGGCATCCAATATCCCCCGGCGGACCAGGATTCGAGCCGTCAGCAAACCGACCTGGAGACTCTGGGAAAGCCCCCGCAGTAGATCGGCCTTCAGTTCGACCTCGTTTCGGGGCAGCCACATTTGCGAGGTCAATGACATCATGGAGGAATTGCCTGCGGTGGCGGACAGTAGGGAATGGCCAAGGACAACCGGGTGGTTCGGCGCACCCGCCAAGCCACCCGGATTATAAATAACCGACCGGAGAAGCCGGACCGGTTTATTTTTGTTGCGGCACGGGCGGGTGGGTTTTCAGAAATTCCAAATCCTTCCTGGCCTGCTCGGCGTTCGGACCGGGGGGGGTCAAGGCCAGATACCTGGTCCAGGCGTCCTTGGCTTTGTCGTAGTCCTGAAGATCGAAACGATAGACGATGCCGAGGTTAAACAAACTGGTCGCGTGGGATGGATCTATTGTATTGGCTTTTGAAAAATTATCGACGGCACGATCGAACCAGCCAAGCCGCCGGAACATGACTCCCTGGTCGGTCAGAACGTCAGGATCGTCGGGATCGAGCTTCAAGGCCTGGTCATAGGCATCGACTGCTTTTACCGGCTGTTCACTGTCGAAATAGAGATTGCCGAGTAATACCCAGGCATCGTGGTTTTGCGGGTCATCCGCGACCATTTTTTTAAGCACCTGGATTTCCGGCATGTTACTCGCCGGCGGGGTCGCCGTCCCGGGGGCGGCAGCCGGCGGAACGCTGGCTGCCGGGGGGGCCGATTTATCACCTCCACGCATCAGGACGAACACGACCAGAAGACCGGCCACCAGGCAGACCCCACCGATCAAAAGCGTCTCTTTTTTCATCAGGAACTCCTCTTTTCCGCCACCACAGCAGGCTTGCCTCCTTTGCGTTCATCCCAGAAAATCAGCAGCGGACTCGCCACGAAAATCGAGGAGTAGGTTCCGACAATCACGCCGATCAGAAGAGCAAAGGCAAAATTGTGTATCACTCCGCCGCCGAAGACAAAGAGTGCGAGAATGACCAGAAGGGTCGTGCCCGAAGTGAGGATAGTTCGGGAGAGGGTTTCGTTAATGCTGCGATTGATGATGCCGGAAAAACCCTCCTTGGATTCTTTGCCGCGATTTTCCCTGATACGGTCGTAGACAATGATAGTGTCGTTGAGGGAATAACCGATGATGGCCAGAAAAGCCGCAATGATCGGAAGGTCGATTTCCTTGTTGAAGATCGAAAAGACCCCGAGGGTGATCAAAACGTCATGGACCAAGGCCAGGATCGCGCCGATGGCGAATTTGAACTCGAACCGCCAGGTAACGTAGGCCAGAATGCCGATCATGGCGTAGACAATCGCCATCAACCCCTTTTCCCGGAGGTCTTTGCCCACCTGGGGGCCGACCATCTCGGTCCGTCGGACATCCACGGTATCGGGACCGTATTTTTTCTCGAGCGCGCCGAGAATGACCTGCGACAGGCCACCCAGTTCCCCGGATGTCCCCTGCAGGCGGATCAGGAATTCCTGAGCATCGTCACCGAACTGTTGAACCACCACGCCGCCGAGATCAACCCCTGCCAAGGCGCCCTTGATATCGCCGCTGGACGTCGGTTGGGAGATTTTGACCTGGACCAGGGTCCCGCCGGAAAAATCGATCCCGTAATTGGGGCCGCCTTTAATCAGGAGTGATAAAATGCCAATGATTATCACAAGCAGGGACAGGCTGATGGCCACCTTTCGCCTGCCCACAAAGTTGATATTGATATCGGACCGAATGAGTTGCATCGGAAATGCTCCTTAAATGCTGAGACCTTTGGTTTGGCGTCGTTCCAGAATGAGATCGAAAATCATCCGGGTCACAAAGATAGCGGTAAACATAGACGCCAGGATTCCGATCGACAGGGTTACAGCGAATCCCTTGACCGGACCGGTCCCGAATTGAAACAGGACGAGAGCGGCTATCAGGGTGGTGACATTGGCGTCGATGATGGTGACAAAAGCCTTGCTGTAACCAACCTCAACCGCGATCTTCGCGGTTTTGCCAAGCCGCAGCTCCTCACGAATGCGTTCGAATATCAGCACGTTGGCATCCACCGCCATACCGACGGTGAGTACGATCCCGGCGATACCGGGCAAGGTCAGGGTGGCTTTAAAAAGAGTAAGGATAGCCAGAATAAAGATCAGATTCAGGGCCAGGGCGACATTGGCGATCAGGCCCGACATTCTGTAGTAAATGAGCATGGCCAGTACCACCAGAAAGCCGCCGATGATCACCGAAATAATCCCCCGGTCGATGGAATCCTTACCCAAGGAAGGCCCGACGGTGCGGTTTTCCAGGATTTTTACCGGTGCCGGTAGCGAACCTGCCCGCAGGACGATGGCCAAATCAGTGGCCTGCTGTTCGGTAAATCCACCGCTGATCTGTGCGCTTCCGCCGGAGATCCGCTCGCGAATTACCGGCGCGGAATAGACCGTATCGTCAAGGATGATCGCCATCCGTTTGCCGACATTGGCCGCAGTAATCTGATCGAACCGCTTGGCGCCCAGCGCATTGAAATCGATGGCGACGTACGGTTCATTGAACCGGGTATCGATCCGCACCTGGGCATCGGACAGAAGGTCCCCGGTCAGAACGGTCTTGTCGAAAACAACCAGCGGAATTTCGGTGGAGGTTCCGGCTCTCCGGTCAACCCGTTTTTCGTAGAGCAGCTCGGTGCCGGGTTGAAGGTTCCCTTTGACGGCTTCTCCGGGATTCGCGTCTTCTGCGACCATCTTGAATTCCAGGCGGGCGGTCTTCCCAAGAAGGGCAATGGCCCGCTGAGGATCTTTGACCCCGGGCAGCTGAATCAGAATCCGGTTGTCGCTCTGTCGTTGCAGAACCGGTTCGCTCACGCCGAACTCGTCAACCCTGTTTCTCAGAGTTTCCAGTGCTTGGCGAACGGCGTAATCCTTGATGTTGGCAATTTCCTTGTCACTGAGTCGATAGTTTTTACGGATATAGCCGCCCTCGCCGGCCAGGGTCATCGGTTCGAGCGTTCGAAACTGCTCTTCCATGAGGGCATCGACTTGGTGGCCAGCATCGGCATCGTAAACGGTAACAACGATCCTGTCGCCGGATTCCCGGTCAACCCGTTTGTAGACGATATCTTTTTCCCGAAGCAGGTTTTCGGTCTGGTCAACAATGCTGTCCAATCGACTTTTCACCGCTTCCTCGACCTCGACACCCAGGACCAGATGAATCCCCCCCTGCAGATCGAGCCCAAGATGGATCGGATCAAATGCGCTCCTCCACCATTCGGGGAGACCCTCCCTGGAGAAGGAGGGGACCAGCGAAACCAGGGCGATCCCCAGGCAGAGCAGGATCAACAGGCCTCGCAATTTGACGCTTTTTGACATAGCGGAAGGTAACTCCTTTCGGATGTGAATTTCCAAACCCGGTTGCCGGTGGTCGGCTTTTCGGCGTCAGGAATTTTGTTCTTCTTTGGCTCCAATGATGGAACTGCGATTGATTTTAATCCGGACTCCGGAGGCGATTTCCAGGGTCACCAGGCTTTCTTGAACGGTAACGACCTTGCCATGAATCCCGCCGGCGGTGACAACCAGGTCACCGGCTTTCAGGGATTCCATCAGCTGTTTATGCTGCTTGGCCCGCTTTTGCTGGGGGCGAATCAGCAAAAAGTAAAAAATGGCGAACATGATCACCAGCATGAGGATCCCTTCGTATCCGGGACGTGCACCCTGCTGAGACGCGTTGCCTGCCATGGCGAATGCTTTGGAAATCATGAATTCCTCCTTGGGGACATTGTGATAAATACGTCAATAACGGACGGAAGCTTTTCAGTTCGATTCGACCGGGACTTCCCGGCGCCGATAAAAATCGTTCCGGAACCCGGCGAAGGAATCATTTTCGACAGCCTTCCGGATCGACTCCATAAGATTGTGATAATAATGCAAGTTGTGGTGCGTATTCAATACCGAAGAGAGAATTTCATTGCATAAATAAAGATGACGCAGGTATGCCCGTGAATAATGACGGCAAACATAGCAGGAACAGCTCTCGTCGATCGGACTCGGATCCCGGGTGTAACGGGACTGCTTGATGCTGAGGCGACCCGACGACGTGAACAGGACCCCATTGCGAGCATTGCGGGTCGGCAGAACGCAATCGAACATATCGGCCCCGCGAAATACGGCTTCCACGAGGTTTTCGGGAGTTCCGATCCCCATGACGTAACGCGGCCGGTCAGCGGGCAACAGCGGCAAGGTGAATTCCATCATGTCGTACATGAGGGCATCTCCTTCCCCCACGGACAAGCCGCCGACAGCGTAACCTTCAAAATCGAGTTCGACCAGGTCAGCGGCGCTCTTGGCCCGCAGATCGGTATACATGCTCCCCTGAATGATGCCAAAGAGCGCCGATCCGTTTCCAGGGGTGCGGGCCCGTTTGCTCCGCAATGCCCAACGAGTTGATCGCTCCGTCGCGTCGGCCGCATAGGACCGATCGGCGGGAAACGGAATACATTCATCAAAAGCCATAAGAATATCGGCCCCCAGCGCCTCCTGCACGGCGACGGAAAGTTCCGGGGTCATGTGATGCCGCGCTCCGTTCAGATGGGACTGGAACAAAACGCCTTCCTCGGTTATTTTCCGCAGATCGCTGAGACTGAAGACCTGGAACCCCCCGCTGTCGGTCAAAATCGGCCGGTCCCAGTTCATGAAACCATGAACTCCGCCCAAGTCGCGGACCAAGTCATGACCCGGCCGCAAAAACAGATGATAGGTGTTGGCCAGAATAATCTGGGTGCCCAACTCCTTTAGGGTTTCGGGCAGAATACCTTTTACGGTCGCCTGGGTTCCCACCGGCATGAAAACCGGAGTCTGAATCTCTCCACGCCGGGTCCGCAGGCGGCCGCGCCGGGCTGAAGATTCGGCCGAGGAGGAGATGAGTTCAAAACTGAATTCAGTCAAGATCGTTCCGAAAACTGCGGGTCATTGGAATCATAAAACCAGCATGCAATCCCCGTAACTGAAAAAACGGAATTGTTCTGCAACCGCCTGCCGATAGGCGGCGAGAATCCGCTCCTGTCCACAAAAGGCGGCGACCAGCATGAGCAGGGTCGAACGTGGCAGATGAAAATTGGTGACCAGAGCATCGACGACGCGAAACCTGAACCCGGGCAGAATAAAAAGGTCGGTTTCTCCCTCCCCGCAGGGAACCATCCCACGACTGTCACAGGCGCTTTCCAGTGCCCGGGTCGTTGTGGTGCCAATGGCAATCACCCGCCGTCCATCGGCCTTGGCCCGATTGACGGCCTCCGCGGTGGCATCCGGAATAAGATACCTCTCCTCGTGCATCCGATGGTCGTGAATCCGCTCTGCCTTGACCGGGGAAAAAGTGCCGATGCCGACATGCAGCGTCAGCAAATGCATCTCAACCCCCTTGGCGCGGATCAATTCAAGAATTTCCGGGGTGAAATGCAACCCGGCGGTCGGTGCCGCCACAGCACCGGGTGATGCGGCAAAAATGGTCTGGTAGCGGTCCCGGTCAAGCGCCTGATCTTCCCGCTTGATGTAGGGCGGCAAGGGGATGCACCCGACTTTTTCCAGGCAGGCCAGCAAATCGTCTGGGCAAAAAAATCGCAGAAGCCGCAGGGGGGGAGCCGAACCCTCGACAACTACGGCTTCGATCCCGCCGGGGAAAAATAAGCGGGTCCCCGCTTTGCAGCCGCGGGACCCTTTGACCAGACAGGCCCAATCTTCATGCGCGCCGGGGGACCGTCGGACGAGCAGTATCTCGATCTTCCCGCCGCTTTCCTTGTGCCCCAAAAGCCGGGCGGGAATGACCCTGGTGTCGTTCCCCACCAGGATATCGCCGGATCGAAGATGATCAATGATCTGGGGAAATCGGCCCAGCTCGAGACGCTCGCGGGTCCGGTCAAGAACCAACAACCGAGCATGATCCCTCTGTTCAGGAGGAAACTGGGCAATCAGCGCTGGCGGCAGATCAAAATCAAATTCTTCCGGTCGAAGGCAGATCATCTCCGACCGGGCAATCGGGGCTAAATCAACCATATTCCGACGGCCAAAGTCAAACCCTTTACCGCTCCTATTTTACGCCCCAATAAACCAACAGCAGACCGGTCCCCATGGCGGCCAGGCCGAACCAGCGCAAAGCCGGATCGGCGATCTCTTTGACTTGGCGCAACAGCTCCTTGGTCCCTCGGGGGGAAAGAAACCAGGGGATCCCCTCGAGGACCAATACCAAACCGAGAGCCGTCAGCAGAAAATCCATACTTATACGATATGAACCGCCGGGAAGTCCGAACTACAGAAGTTTTGGCAGGTAATTTGCAAAAATACCGATCTGTAAAGGCAGGGTATCTTATAGTCTCGGCCAGACCCTGTCAAGCCAACCGGAAACCGGAGGGTAAAGACGATTCCCAGGGAATCCCCAGGATTAATACCGGTCTTCTCCGCCGGATGGACAGCAAATTCCTCCGCCCGAATTCCGTCTTTTTGAGCAACGCCACGGGTTTTGGCGGGGTTGTTCATGGAAAGGTCCCCGCCCCAGATGATTTTCCATCGACCGCATCACCAAGATTGTCGCCTTCATGTTCTCCCTTAAATCAAAAATCTTTGCTCTCACCATTTCTATTACCGTTATCGCCAGCGGGTTTTCCGTCTGGCATAATCTCCGAATTCAGCAGACAATGCTGCAAAGATTCGCCGTTCAGAACGGCCAAATTCTAGGGGAAACTGTCCGCAACAGCATTGCGTCCGCCATGGCGGAGGGAAAAAGTTCCCGTGTTTACACCATTCTTAAAAAGATCAGTGACGAGCCGGCTATCGAAAGGGTGCGCATTTTCGATCTCCACGGCCGGATAATCCTCTCCAGCCATGCGGAAGAAATAGGTGACTTGGTCGGCGCACCGGAGTTATTGGCTTTCCGCGCCAATCGCTTCGATTTGGAATGGAGCAACAAGGACGATCTTCTGCATAGCGCTCTCATCCCGATTGCCAATTCTCCGGCGTGTTATTCCTGCCATGACAGCGGCCAGGAAATTCTCGGCATTCTGGATGTTCACATCTCGTTAAAGGAGGTCGAAGGGCTTTTGGCCAAAGCCCGTTGGGGAACTCTGTTTTCCTCCACCGTGATGCTGGTGGTTTTGGTTCTGGCCATTGGCGCTTTTCTTCTGATTTTTATCGACAAGCCGGTTCGCAAGCTGGTCGACGCCATGAATCAGGTGGAACAGGGGAATTTCGACCAGGCCCGAACCTCCATTCACAGCTCGGAGGAGATGTTCCTGCTCAGCCGAAAATTCAATTCCATGGTGGAGCGGCTGAAAAATCTTATCGAGAACACCGTCAAGCATGAACGGGAGATGGCCGCCGCCAATCACAAACTTGCTCACCACGACGAGATCAACAGCATGAACCGGGCCATGGAAGAGCGGCTGCAGGAAATCGAGCATCTGAATCTCACCCTCGAAGAACGAATCGAGGAAATCGAAGAAGCCAACTATAAAATTGCCGATTTGGCCAGTGACCTGGAAGGAAAAAACATTCGTCTGGAAAGGGCCGTATCTCGTTTGGCGGCCCTGAATAAGATGGGCATTGCCCTGAATTCAACCATGGACCTGGATAAGCTTTTCGAACTGCTGATCCGGCAGACGATGGAACCGCTGAAAGCCCGAATCGGCTATATTCTGCTATTGGATAAGCCCTCCTGGTCACTCCGGGTTGCCGGAGCGGTAGGCATTCCCGCCCCTGTCGATTCCGGCAGGAGAATTCCCCTCCAGAGCGGCGGCGTGACTCATTGGGTAATCGAAAACTCCCAGCCCCTCCTCCTTTCCAGTATGACCGAGGCCCGGGAGTTCAGCCGGATCAGCCAGCTCGGCTTTTCCAGGGAAACGGTGATCTGCGCACCCCTGGTAATTAAGGAAGAAGTCATCGGCACCATTACCATGGCCAACAAAACCGATGAATCGTGTTTCGGGACCACCGATCTGGAACTCCTTTCCACCATTGCCGCCCAGGCCAGCGTGGCGATAAAAAATGCGCGGCTGTATGAGGAACAGGAACGAACCTACCTGAGCACGGTTCAGGCCTTGGTTTCGGCCATCGAAGCCAACGACTCCTATACCCGCGGACATTCCGATCGGGTGACCCGCTACAGCATCCTTCTGGCGCATAAAATGAACCTCCCCACCGAAACGCTGCGGCGCCTGGAACAGGCGGCCATCCTCCACGATATCGGCAAAATCGGCATTGACCTGTCCCTTCTCCACAAAGAAGAACATCTTTCCGAAGAGGACCTGGTCGACCTCCGCAAGCATCCTCAGATCGGCGTAAAAATTCTCGAGCCCATCCATTTTCTGCAGGATATCCTGGAAATCATCGAACAGCATCACGAGCGGGTTGACGGCAAAGGATATCCCCGGGGGCTGAAGGGGAATCAGCTTCTTATTGAAGCGAAAATCCTCGCCGTTGCGGACAGTTTCGACGCCATGACGTCCAAGAGACCCTATCGCCAGCCGCTTTCTGTTGATGCGGCGCTGAAGGAAATCGGCGCCCACGCCGGCTCACAATTCGATCCCGAAGTGGCGCGGACCTTCATCGACATGTGCCTTCAAAGCGAACCTTCCCCCTAAAAACGGAAAGCGTCCATGGCCATCCCCCGGCTGCCCATCTTTCATAAAATGTCCTTGAGAAAAAAAATCCTTCTCCCGTTTTTCCTGATTCTTTTCTTTTTCGGATCATCAGCCACCGTGGTATCGGTCCTGCTGATTTCCCAGGCCCTGTCCCGCACCTCCGACCAGCGGTTGAATGCGCTTGAGTCAGTAGTCCTCCGGGAAATAAATAAGCAGGAGACCCTTCTGGAAGCCTTTGCCGGCCTGATACAATCCTCATCCGGGTTCCTCGAAGAAAGGAATGACCGTGAAATTTCAAGGCTCCTGGAAGACCACCTTTACCAAACCTTGCTGGCGGCTGAAATTTCCGTCAGTTTTTTTCCCGCGGACAGACGGCGCCTCTTTCCTTATCCCGAAATAGGAGAACTATTCGATCAGGCCTATCGCAGCGGGAGAAGCCGATTCCGCCTGATCACAGGCAGCGGACTGCAAACCTCCCTGGCTGTAGCCGCCCCTCTATACGACAGCGGCTCGAATGAGCAACTGGTCCTTCTCCAGTCTCCCATCAATCGTGAATTTCTCCAAAAGCTCGCCGAACCCTTTCATGCCCACATCCATCTCCTCTCGCGGCAGGGGCAATCGCTCCTGAGTGATTCGACTGCGCAGTTCCAGCTGAACCTCTCCCCCGCAGATATCCAGACCGTTCTTGCGGGCGAGAAAATTTTTCGTTCCCGATCGGCTCCCCTCACCCATCGCTTTATGGTCTTTGCGGCTCCGCTCGGGACGACCGATGTTATGATAATGGGCCTGGAGATGCCGATGACCGACCTTGCCATCCTGGTTAAAACCATGGCCACCGGATCGGTCCTGGCCATTTTTTTGTGCTTGCTGCTGGGCGGTTATATCTACTACCGCCTCATCCACCAGATCATGTCTCCGGTCAAAGAACTTATGACCGCGGCCCAGGCGGTCAGTGAGGGGAATCTGGATCAACAAATCGGATACCAGGGTGATGATGATTTTGGCAACCTTGGGAAAATTTTCAATAACATGTTGATCCGGTTAAAAGATCTATACGAACGAAAAGTTGCCCAGGAAAAAGAGTTGGCCCTGGCGCAGGAGGAACTTCGGTACAAACGACTCCTTGAGGGAAAAACCCGGGAGATCGAAAAAACCAATCGGGAAATGAAAACCCACGTTAAAGAGTTGTCGGCTCTTTTCCAACTCAATAAAGCCATGATTTCAACTCTGGACGTGGGCCTTTTGTTCGATCGAATGACCCAGGTCCTTAAGGACTTCCTGCGGTGCGATGAGATGGTCCTGTTCCTGTACAACCAGGAGATGGACGCCTTGGAGGTGAGAAAATCTATCGGTTTTCAGGACGACATCCTTAAGGACCTGGTACTGCCGTTGGATGAAGGCCTTGCCGGTCGCGCGGGTCGGGAACAAAAGCTCCTCTACGAACCGGACCTTTCAGCGGAAACCAGCATGGCAACCTATCAGGGGCGGGCTTCCCTGCGCGGCGCTGCGGTTGCCGTCCCCCTGGTCATCAAAAAGCGTCTCAAAGGAGTTCTGGCCATCCACAAAGCCCGGATCGACAGTTTCAACGAAACCGAAACAAGCATGATCCAGGCGGCCGCCAACCAATTGGCAATCGCTCTGGAAAATGTCCAGCTTTACGAGCAGGCACGCAATCTCTCCAACACCGATGAATTGACCCATCTCGCCAATCGCCGCTATTTCCAGGAAGTCATTCTGCGTGAACTGTCTCAGGCTAGCCGCTACCAGGGAAATTTTAGCCTGGTCATGGCAGATATCGATCATTTCAAATGCTACAACGACATCCATGGCCACCTTCGCGGGGACCAGGTGTTGAAAAAAGTTGCCGCCATCCTCCTCCAGAACACCCGGGGCATCGATCTGGTGGCCCGTTTCGGCGGTGAAGAATTCGTGATACTGCTACCCAAAACAGACAAAGTCGGAGCCCTCGTCGCGACGGAAAAACTTCGCCTGTGCATTGCCGAAGAGAGCTTCGCCGGCGAGGAGGAGAGCCAGCCCGGAGGCACCCTGACTCTGTCCCTCGGGGTGGCCGAATATCCGACCGACGGCAAGGACATCTTTGAACTGCTGGAGCTTGCCGACCGGGCCATGTATCGGGCCAAGGAGGAGGGACGCAACCGGGTTTACGTGTGGCAGGGTGAATGACCGGGCATGGGAAGGAAGGGGGAACCGGCTGGTTTGCTCATCGGATTTTCGCGGCGAACAGCGTCCGGGCGGCATCTTCCCGGCCGCAGCGGCGCAGAGCTTCCAGGACCAGGTGGCGTTGCTCGGGCAGGTGCCAGAGGAGCAGGGCCTTCTGCAGACTCCGCTCCCGGGGTGTTCGCGGCACATAGACCGCCTGGTTGGTCCAGGGATCGACACCGGTATGCCAGAGACAAGTGGCCAGGGAACCGGGTGTAGGGGTAAATTCCTGGACCTGTTCGACCCGCAGGTGGTGTCGATGAAGGAAAAGCGCCACCTCGATCATGCCGGCGAGGGTTGCCCCGGGATGGCCGGCAATCAAATATGGGATTATCTTTTGTCGGCGGCCCGATGCCCTGGTGGTCTCATGGAAGAATTGTAGAAACTTCAGCAATGCCTCCGGGCCCGGTTTGCGCATGACCTTAGCGACTTTGGGGTCGGATGTTTCCGGAGCGATTTTCAGCAGCCCCCCGACATGGTGGGCCAGCAATTCGTCGAAATATTCCTGCTGGTGACTGAGCAAATCGTATCGGATCCCCGAGGCGACAAAGGCATGCTTCACTCCTTTCCGGCTGCGGGCTTCACGCAAGAGATGACTGGCTTCTTTCCCCGACGCCCTCAGATCCGGACAGGGGCTGGGGTGAAGGCAGCTTGGACGGCGGCAGGCTTCTGGACCCTGGGCTGACCCGCACCCGGTCCCGTACATATTGGCCGTCGGGCCGCCGAGATCGCTGATCGTGCCGCGGAATTCGGGATGCTCAACCAGCCGATCAATTTCCTCCAGAATGGATGCCGCGCTCCGCGACTGAACCACCTTTCCCTGATGGGCCGTAATTGCACAGAAGGCGCACCCACCGTAACACCCCCGGTGGGTGGTAATGGAAAATCGGATCTGAAGATACGCGGGTATCGGCTCGGAATAATCGGGATGGGGCAGCCGGGAAAAGGGCAGTTGATAGATTCTGTCCAATTCGGTGCCGGTCAGAGGCTCCGATGGCGGGTTGACGACGAGGCTGCGGTCGCCATGATTTTGCACCAGTGGTCGCCCGCGGCCGGGGGTGTTTTCACCCGCAGCCAGTCGGAATGCCCTATTATATGCCAGGTGATCGGCTGCCACCTCCTCGAAGGAAGGCAGCTCAATGGCGTCCGCCGGGGCGGTCCGGCCAATCCACGCAGTCCCCGGCACGTTCCTTTGCTCCCCGGGAGTTTCTCCCGCCGCGGATCGCCGGGCAATTTCGAGCAAAGCCCGCTCCCCCATTCCGTAAACCAGCAAATCGGCCTTGCTGTCCAGCAGGACCGATCGACGCACTCGGTCATTCCAGTAATCGTAATGAGCCAGCCGCCTCAAACTGGCCTCGATCCCGCCGATTATGACAGGCAACCCCTTAAAAGCCCCTTTGAGAGCCGCCGTATAGGCGATAACCGCCCGATCCGGCCGGGCGCCGGCATGCCCCCCCGGAGTGTAGGCATCGTCGTTCCTGACCTTCTTGGCTGCGGTGTAACGATTGACCATGGAATCCATGGCCCCGGCGGATACGGCCGCGAACAACCGGGGGCGGCCCAAACTGCGCAGGCTTTCATAGTTGTGCCAATCGGGTTGAGCCAGAATTCCGACCCGATATCCTTCGGCCTCAAGCAGGCGGGCCAGAAGCGAAACGCCGAACGCGGGGTGGTCGATATAGGCGTCGCCCGAGACGAAGAGGACGTCCACAGAATCCCACCCTCGAACCGAAAGGTCTTCCCGAGTGGTAGGCAAAAAAGAGTTCCGAGATCGATTCAGGAGAAATGGTCTCCATGCTGCGAAAGGGAGAGCCGGAAGGCCCTCCCTTTCAGGTTCGAACTCAAAAGCCGTCCTATCCCCTGAATCGCAGCTAGGGGAAGAGCGGCAATGCGGTCAAGGCTGCCTCTTCAGGAAACCCAAGCATCAGATTCATGTTCTGAACAGCCTGACCGGCCGCACCTTTGACCAGATTGTCAATCGCGGAAACGACAATCACCCTTCCCGTTCGCTGGTCTACGGCGACACCGATATCGCAAAAATTGCTCCCCCGAACATAGCCGACATTGGGCAAACTCCCCGCGTCGTATACCCGGACGAAGGGCTCGCCCCGATAATACTCCCGGAAGAGGGCTACCAGCTCAGCGGCGGTCCATTCGCTGGTGAGGGTCGCGTAGCAGGTCGACAGGATGCCCCTGCTGATCGGCAGCAGGTGGGGGGTAAAGGTGATTTTCACGGTCTGGCCGGCCATTGCCGCCAAAGACTGTTCAATCTCCGGAGTGTGCCGGTGACTGGCCACGCTGTAAGCCTTGAACCCTTCATTAACTTCACAGAACAGGCTGCCCGTTTTGGCCCCCCTGCCCGCACCGCTGGTCCCCGATTTGCTGTCGACGACAATGGAATCTAATGCCACGGCCGGATGTGAAAGGAGGGGACTCAAGGCCAGTATCGCGCTGGTTGGGTAGCAGCCGGGGTTGGCCACCAGCATGGCCGGAACGATTTTCTCCCGGTAGATTTCCGGCAAGCCGTAAACTGCTTTGGGCAGAAGGTCTTTCTGGCTGTGGGCCTGATACCATTGGGCGTAGAGGTCCGCGTCACGTAGCCGGAAGTCTGCCGACAGGTCAACCACCCTTTTCCCTGCTCCGACCAGATCGGCGACGATATCCATAGCTGCCTGATGCGGCAGTGCGGTAAAGACAAAATCGGCCTTACGGGCGATGACGTCGACATCGAGGGGATCGCAAACCAGGTCCACTCGTTGGCCAACCTGGGGAAAAACATCTGCAAGCAACTGGCCGGAATATTGTTGTGAGGTCACGCAGGTCAGTTCAACCTGCGGATGCCCCATCAATAGCCTCACCAGTTCAATTCCCGTGTACCCGGTAGCTCCGGCAACGGCGATTCTGATCATAGCGCACTCCTCGAAACACAAGCAAAAAAAGGGAAACCCGAGGGTTTCCCTTTTTTTATCCAAAAACCGGTGAATCGGATTAACCGATTTAACGTTTGGAAAACTGGAAGCTCCTTCGGGCACCACGCCGACCGTACTTTTTTCGTTCCTTGGCCCGGCTGTCGCGGGTAATGAAGCCGGCTTTCTTCAATGATGCCCGCAGTTCGACGTCCGCCTCCAGAAGGGCTCTGGTAATGCCGTGCCGGATGGCCCCGGCCTGGCCGGACGGGCCGCCGCCGACAACATTGACGGAGATATCGAACTTGCTGAGGTTATTGGTCAATTCCAGGGGCTGCCGGATGACCATCTGGGAGGTCGCCCGTCCGAAGTATTCCTCGACCGGTCGCTTATTGACGGTAATTTTCCCGCTTCCGGTTTCCAACCAGACCCGCGCGACGGAGGTTTTTCTCCGTCCGGTGGCATAAAATTTCTGTTCGGCCATCATTAACTCCCGATCTCCCTATTGGATATCCAAGGTCTTGGGCTGCTGGGCGGCATGGGGGTGCGCCCCTCCCGTATAGACCTTGAGTTTTTTAATCATTTGCCGACCGAGTTTGTTTTTCGGCAGCATCCCCCGGACCGCTTTCCGGATAAGTTCTTCAGGTTTTTTCTGCAGAAGTTTCTCGGCGCTGATGGACTTGATCCCGCCCGGATATCCGGAATGGCGGTAATACATTTTGCTGCCCAGTTTGTTTCCGGTCAGGCGCACTTTTTCCGCATTCAAAACAATGACGAAGTCCCCGGTATCGACGCTGGGAGTATAAATCGCCTTGTTCTTCCCCCTCAACACCCGGGCAATCTGGGCCGCAGCCCGTCCCAGAACTTTATCTTCCAGGTCGACTATGAACCAGGTTTTGTTAATTTCCGATTTTTTCGCAACTTGCGTGCTCATCAAGGTCCTCTCTCATGTACAATATCGGTGAAAATCTGCGAGGGTACGGGGCTCACAGAAGCAAAGAAATTATCGAACCAAATGCCAAATGTCAAGGTAAATTTCCAGCTTTTCGGGAAAAATCAAAGAACGCGGGGTTTCAGACTGAGGACGGGGCAGGACGCGTGCTGTACCACTCGTTCGGTATTGCTTCCCATCAGCAGGTGGGACAGACCGGTGCGGCCATGGGTACCGATGACGATTAGGGAAAAATTCTCCTCTTCGGCCAAACGGCAAATTTCCTTGAACACGATCCCGGCCGCCACCAGGCAGCGAATCTTCAGGCCGGCCTGGCTTTCCCGAATTCGACCCACTTCTTTTTCAAGTCTCTCCAGAGCCTCCTGCCGGCGACGGGCGAGATGATCCGTCGGTTCTTCTCCGAGTTGGGCAAACGCCTCCACCTCGCCGGTCGGTACGACGTGCAACAGGGTAAATTCGGTTGGAAACCACTGGGGCAGACAAAGGGCAAACTTGAGAGTTTCAAGGCTGTACCGGGAAAAATCGATCGGCACCAGAACTTTGAGTTTTTTCGTCTTGTCCATTGCGGCCCCAGGGAAAACAGTGGTCAAAACTATACCCCGGACGAATCGATTTGCAACCGAAGACCGCCTTCAGTTGTTTCCCCCATTAATCGTACCAAACTTCCATTAAGCAAAGCCCATGAGGGGGCGCAGTCGGTCCGGCTCGAAGTCCAGCCTCCCCCATTAAGAGCCGGGCGATTTCTTCAGGTTCCCGTTTTTTTAATCCGACCCCAACCAGGGTACCGACCATGACCCGGACCATGTTGCGCAGATAGCCCTCCCCTTTGACATCGACGATGACCAGGGATTCGGCCTGTTGAACGGACAGAGAAAAAATCTCCCGAATGGTCGTTTTGGCATCGCAGCCGGCGGTGCGGAATGCCTGGAAATCATGCCGTCCGACCAGCATGGCGGCCCCGGATCGCATGGCCGGCAGGTCGAGCCTGGCGGAAACGTGCCAGGCGGCACGGGCAGTCAGGGGTGAACGGATCGGATCGTTCCAGATTTGGTAGCGATACCATTTGCCGCGCGCGTCATACCGGGCGTGAAAGCCAGGGCCGACCTCCCGGGCGTCCCAAACCGCAATTTCCCGTGGCAGAAACCGGTTGACTCCTTCCCGAAAAGCTCCAAGCGGCAAATCCTTGTCAATTTGGAAATGAGCGACGAGGCCCTTGGCATGGACTCCGGCATCGGTTCTTCCGGAAGCGATCACCCGGATCGGATGGCCGACCACTTTCTCCAATGCCTCTTCCACCACCTGCTGGACGGCTATGCCGTTGGCCTGGATCTGCCATCCGGCATACCCGGTTCCGTCAAACTCCAGGGTGAGCCGAATCTTTCTCATGTGCAGATTCCGATCAACATAATGACTGGCAGGACAACCCCCAAGGCTATCCAGTTCTGCCGGTCCCATTCCCGGGGAGACGGCAGGGAGACCGGCTCAATGACAGCGGTTTCCCCGGCGGAAATTCTCTCTGCCAGGATCTCGGCCCGGGCCACCAGCCGCAAGACCATATCGGCGGCAGTTTGCGCCAGGTGGCGGCCGCGATCAAATTTGGAGCGTGTTTTCTCGGCCCCCTTAAGACTTTGGCCCGATCCAAACGCAGCCAGAGCTTCTTCCCGCAAAATTGGTATGAAATGGAGAACCAGC
>Ga0055480_10000301_pt1 | contig 17928 bp, 19 predicted proteins | sample Muzzi_PWB_D2_FD_57935 | JGI IMG/M metagenome (GOLD analysis project Ga0055480, IMG submission 57935) | Wetland microbial communities from San Francisco Bay, California, USA, that impact long-term carbon sequestration - Muzzi_PWB_D2 | ecosystem: Environmental > Aquatic > Marine > Wetlands ... | reverse complement strand
CATCCCGAATTCGTGCCGTATCTTCCGGGCGAGGATGAGGATGAACCCGATACCCCCGAGGTCATGGCCCAGGCGACAGCCCTGGCGCAATTTGCAGATGGCCGGCGTGAGCAGCTCGCCCTGCTGGAGCGCGCAGACGAGCAGACCTGGCGCAAGACGGCGACCCATCCGGAGTATGACCGTTATTCATGCCATATATTGGTACGCCACATACTGATGCACGACCATTGGCATATGTACCGCATGGAAGAGTTGTGGTTGACTAAGGATCAATATCTGACTCGGCTGGATTGAACCGATTCTGGATGGATACTATCCAAGAAATTTATACGGACAGCTTCTGAGCGATGAAGAATTGCGGCCGTTGCGGATATATTGACACCTCTCCCGGTTTAAGCCATATAGATTAAAGCCAATTCCACGCGGAACAATTAAACGGACAAAGGAGATACCATGAAAGACGGCAAGTGCCCCAAATGCGGTTCAAAGCAAATATTTTCGTCCGAAGATCTGGTGCTCAAAGGGGGACCATTTGGAAGCAACTCCATTCCGGTCAGCCTGACTTCCATGGCGGCCCTGGATAACTATGTATGCGCTGATTGCGGTCTGGTGGAGAGCTATGTGGCCGATCAGGATAAACTGAAGGAAATTCCCAAGAAATGGAAACCCATCGGGGTTGATGCAGATTCCGAGGCATAATCATCGTCGGCGGATGGGGATTGTCATGCCGCGGAGACGGAGTACCTGCCGGGGGTGAATGACCACCACCATCGACGCCACGCCTTACGTATATGACGTTTTGCGGTCTGTGACCGCAATGATTAGCCCCCCCGGGGGGGATGATTGCCATGCCACCTGTTAGAGGATCATTCCATGCCATTGCCTTTTAGCAGCCGTCGTATCACCGGTATTCGACATTTCGGTGCCATCTCACGCATTCTGATTAAACACGGATTGGGCGAAATATCCGATCGTCTTTTCGGCCGTAAGCGCGGCACGCTTAAATCGAACCTGCCCGACCCGGTACGTATCCGCAAAGCCCTGGAAGACCTGGGCCCCAGCTTTATAAAGCTGGGGCAGCTCATGAGCACCCGCGCAGACATTTTTCCACCGGAATATATTGATGAGTTCATCAAATTGCAGGACCAGGTGCCGCCGGTGCCGTTTGATCAAATTCGGTTGTTGATCGAGACAGAGCTGCGGCAGCCCCTGGAGCAGCTATTCGAGCGCATTGATTCAAACGTCCTGGCCGCTGCTTCCGTGGCGCAGGTGCATACCGCCCACTTGAAAAGTGGTGAAAAGGTGGCTGTCAAGGTGATCCGACCCGGCATTCAAAAGCGCATTCGCAACGATATTCAACTGATGTACTATTTTGCCGCCAAACTCGAAAAGAAGTTCGACTTCGGACAAATGCTCGGGGTGACCAACCTGGTCAAAGAGTTCGAGCGGACCATCTTCCGCGAATTGGACATGTTGACCGAAGCGGGCCATATTGAACGGTTCGCCCAAAGCTTTGAGGACAACGAGGAGATTTATATCCCCAAGGTCCACTGGCAGTATACCTCCAAGTCGGTGCTGGTGATGGAGCACATCGAAGGGATCAAAATGGATAATGTGGCGGAAATCAGGCGCCACGGCATCGATCCCCAGGAGGTCGCCATGATCGGTCTGCGCTCCTTCTCGCGGCAAATGATGGCCGCCGGTATTTTCCATGCCGACCCGCATCCCGGCAACACCATTGTCATGTATGACGGCCGAGTGGGCCTTGTGGACTTTGGTATCGTGGGCTACCTGGATGAAGAGACCATGCTGCAGATTGCCCACCTTTTTCTGGGATATGCCGAGCACGACTACGACATGGTCATGGAAGCCTTTGAGTCGGCGGGCTTCATCAATCCCAATACGATGAATTTGAAGAGCTTTCGCCTGGATTTGAAAGAGATGAGTGAGCCGTTTTACGGCCGTTCCTTGAAAACCATATCTGCCAAGGATGTATACGATCAGGTGATGCGCCTGATTTTCAAATACCGCATTCATATGCCGCGCAATTTGCTGCTGCTGTTCAAGACTTTTATTCAGACCGAAGCCCTGGGTAAAATTTTGGGTTCCGATGCCAGCCTGATCGAAGTGACACGCCCGTATGCCAAAAAGCTGCTGGAGAGAGGATACGAGGCCCAGACGCTGTTGAAAAATGTGGGGCGTGATGTCAAGGCGGCCGGTAACTATTTGCGCTGGATGCCCAAGTTGTCCCACGACATCTTCAAGCGCATCGCCAATGGGCCCCATCGCCTGGAATTGGAGCATGGCGGGCTTGAGCCGGCTTTTAAGAAGTTCGAGGGTGGGCTGAACCGACTCACCCTGGGCCTGGTGATCGCGGCTTCGCTGGTGGCGGCCGCCCTGGTGCTCAGCTCCACCAAGAAGTTCATGGTCCTGGAGTTTGAGTTTTTCGGCGCCCAGAGCCTCTCCGTTACCGAGCTGTTGGGCTTGGGCGGCTATATTATTGCGACGTTTCTGGGCTTGTGGCTGGTGTTTTCCATCATTCGTTCGGGAAAATTGTGATGCCGGGTTGTTAGAGCGCAAAGACAAGCAATCCGGAGGAATTATTTTATCCCTGCGCCCTTAGATGCGGCCGTTCAAGTGGGCCACATCCCCCCATGTCTCGACGACCCACCGGCTGGTATGGAAATACGCGCCATGGGAGATGATGTTCAGGCTGGCATTGACGGCCGTAAAGCAACGCGGATGATCCAACGGCAATTCGGTTACATACCGCAGGATACATTCCAAGACGCCCCCGTGGGCCACGATCAGCACTGTGCGGCCGGCATGTTCTTGCAGGACCTGGTGCATGAATTGCGCAATGCGGGCATAGTGATTGCGCCGGCTTTCGCCCTCCGCGATCACCTCGTCGGGGTCACCCGCCACCAACCTGGCATAGCATTCCGCGTGCCGGACCTCTATTTCCGGAATGGTCAATCCTTCCAGCACACCGTAGTGGCGCTCTCTGAGCAGTGCATTCGCATGGATGGTATGGCCGGTATGCTTCGCTATGATAGCGGCCGATGCCATTGCACGACCCAGGTCACTGCTGATCAATCGATCGATGGTCATCCGCTTCAGGCGTTCGCCCAAAGCATCTACCTCCTGACGGCCGAGCTCGGTCAATGGGCTGTCGCCATGCCCTTGAAAACGCTGTTGGGCATTCCAAAGGGTTTCGCCGTGCCGGACGGCAAGGATGGTGGTTTTGGGTTGGGACATTACTTTCCCCTTCTGTCTGTTTATTGGCAAGATGCTGTGGTATCCTCATTTGCGCCTGGATGGCAACCGAATGCCGGGTAAAAAGGACCCGCTTGTCATCCGGACAGGTAGGTGACGGATAGAGTGCGGCCGCCTGAAGGTGGCCTGCTTGCGAAGATGAAAAGGCCGGCGCCATCCGGCAACCGACCTTTCGGGGATCATGCAAAAATCGATGAGGTAATGCTATTACTTCTTCTTGGGATGGCAGTCCGTGCATTTAGTGGGCGCATCCTTGGTTTTCTTCTCTTTATTGTACTTCCTGTGGCAGCCCAAACAATTTTCATGCACAGCATTGGCATGGTATTCGCGCTTTTCTTTCTTGGAAAGCCCTTTTGCTTTTTTGCCCTTCAGTTCGCCCGGTTTTTTGTGGCACTCGAAGCATTTCTGAACGTTGTCGCCCTCTTTGAGATCTTTCAGAGGTTCGCCTTTGTCATTGTGATGACACTCGGCGCATGCCAGTTTATAGTCGGTATTGTGTTTCTTATGCGAAAAGGTCACCACGCTTTTTTTATGCTTATACGGTGCATTCATTTGCACTTCATCTTGAGCCTTGGTTCCTGCATAAATTCCAGCCACTACAAACAGGCTTGCCGCCAGGGTGATGATCAACGCTATCCCCAGAGTCCGTTTGTTTCTCAATTGTACACCTCCTTTTAATTGTTCGCTGTTTCCCCAGGCTTTGGAGCAGATTTTTATCAATTCCCCTTTGGGCTGTCAATGGGAATCAAAGTCGATCATTTCGACGCATCGTTTATGAAATAAGCATCATGAACCGGGGGGGACATCCGTCTCATCGCCGCCCTTTTCAGGTGCATCGCTCTTTTTTCCGAAAAATCGGGCGCCGACAATGCTGATTTCGTACAACAATATCAACGGCAGGGCCATCATGATTTGGGTGATCACATCAGGGGGGGTCAAAATCGCCGCGGCGATAAAAATAATCAGAATGGCGTATTTTCTATATTTTTTCAGGAATTCAACGCTGACAATGCCGAGCCGGGCCAGGAATGTGATCACCAGCGGCAACTCGAAAACGATGCCGAAAGCCAGGAGCAGCTTGGCGGCGAAACTCAAATACTCTTTCATGGAGGGCATGGGGCGAATGGTCTCGGTGGCAAAACTCAGAAAGAACTTAAAGCCCCAGGGAAAAACGATAAAATAGCCGAAAAGGGCGCCGCCTGCAAAGAACAGGGTGGAAAGAAAAAGAATCGGAACCAGCATTTTTTTTTCGCGGTCGTACAAGCCTGGAGCGATAAACATCCAGAATTGATATAAAAGCACCGGCGAGGCCAACAGAATACCGGATATCAAGGCCGTTTTGAGGAAAGTGAAAAAAGCCTCGGGCAAATGGGTATAGATTAGCGTATCGCCGCTGCGCATGGCCTTCTGCAAAGGCGCCACCAGGATATAGAAGAGCTTTTCCTTAAAGGCATATGACGCGATAAAGCCTACGCCGATGGCCACGAAGCTGGTGATCAACCGTTTGCGCAGTTCGTCAAGATGACTGGTAAAGGGTTGTTTTTCTACGTCTTCATTCATGGATTGGTGTTTTCCGGAGATTCAGGATCCTGTTCAGCGGGGGGTGCTTCTGCTGAGGGTTCTTCAGTATTGGCATTCATTTCATCGAATGCCGACTTCACACGGCTCAAGGGTTTATCCGATGGGGCGTCGGAGGTTTTTTCCGCCGGGGCCGCTTCGGGATCCGGAACCTCCCCGGCCAGGTCAACCTGCTGCTTTATATCGTCTTTGACCTCATTCAAGCTGTGGCGGACTTCATCAATGCCGGTCTCCGATTCGATGCTTTGTTTCAGGTCGGTGGTGGCGCGTTTAAATTCCCCCAAAGCGCGGCCCAATGATTTGGCCAGCTCAGGTAGTTTTTTGGGCCCGAAAATAATCAGGGCCACTGCCAGAAGCAACAGCATTTCCGGCATGCCGATTCCGAACATTTATTTCTCCTCAACCGTTGAAGTTATGAAGCCTCTATTTGTACGGGTTTTCCGCAGGGCTGTCAAGCGGAACTCGGTCTGGCGGCATCATATATTTATGTGTAATTATAGTTGGTTATAATTGAGGCGCGGGGTTTGCGGGTTTCAGTATCAAAAAGTAAAGCAGGCCCGAATGTTTCAGTCGCCCGGCGCCCGCTTCGGCCTGACGGCCGTTTCCCATAAAGAGATCGATACGGCCCGGTCCTTTAATGGCGCTGCCGGCATCCTGGGCCATGGCGAATCCCCGGTACGGCTGCCAGCCCTCGACGGTTCCCTGTGGGGACACGTGGGGCAAGGGCGTGACGATAAACGCCAGTGCGGCTGAAGGCATAACTTTGCGGTCCACCGCCAGGGACCGCATGGGGGTCAATGGTTGTCCCAGTGCGCCCAGAGGGCCTTCGGGCGCTGTTTTAAAAAAGATGTACCTGGGGTTGTGGTCTAAAATCTTTGTTGTAATTTCGGCGTGTTGGTTGAGGTAGGCGCGAATGGCCTGCATGGACATATTTTTGCGTGCAATTCGTCCTTCTTCGATGAGCAGGCGGCCGATGCTGCGGTAGGGTCGCCCGTTGGATCCGGCGTAGAGGATATGCATTTGGGTCCCGTCTTCCAATGCCACCCGACCCGATCCTTGAATTTGCAGGATGAACAGGTCGATTTCATTCTGCAGCCAGGCAATGGGCGGCGCCATGGTATTGAAATTGGGTTTGCGCCGAATTTCCTTACGGGTGGGATAGGGAACAACGGTTTTGCCGGTGTAGCGCCCGACAATAGTGCGCCCTTTCAGATCGGCGGCGAATTGGGACAGGTCGATTTCCACCATATCCGACGGTTTCGAGTGAACCGGAATGCGGAACGCCGCTGTAGGGGTCCGTCGGGCCTTCAAAATCGGTTCATAATAGCCGGTGAAGAGAACATCATGGTTGCCGGTTCGGCCCACGGATTGATAGACGTAAAATTTGTCGCGAATAACTTGATTCAATTCCATGGGGGAAGGTTTTGCTGCCATGATGCGGGCGAAAGCCTTCAATGACGCGATTATATGAGAGACGGGATAAGGGTCGGCGCCGAAATGTATGAGCTTGTCGGCCGGCTGTTTGCCCAGGTACGCCAGGCTCATCTCAATGCTGCGCAACAAGGCTCCAGGATCTCCGGTGTCGGCAAACTGGGGGTAATGGTCCACCTCCAGGCGCTCCAGACTCGCCTCGGAGAGCGCCGGCGTCGGCGGCAGGGTTGGTGTCGGCGGTGTCGGGGCACATCCGGCCAAAAGCAAACCAATGGCCAGGCCATGGATCAATACAGCCCACAAGGATCGTTGGGTATGCAAGGGTATCGCTGTTCCTTTCTGATAATGGCACCCGGGAGGGGCCACGGAAAAGGGCTTAGGGTGGGTGAATGATTTTATTCCTGCGCCCTTATACAGCCGCCCGTTTCCAGGTGCCGCTTTGGCCCCCGCTTTTTTCCAGCAGCAGGATGTCGGAAACGACCATACCACGATCGATGGCCTTGCACATATCATAAATGGTCAGCGCGGCCACCGCGGCGGCGGTCAGGGCCTCCATTTCCACGCCGGTCTGGTTCAGAATCCGCGCGGTGGACTCGATGCGGATGGCGTGTTTGACAGGGTCGGGGAAAAAATCGACCTGCACATGGGTCAAGTTCAAAGGATGGCACATGGGTATCAGGTCCGCGGTTTTCTTGGCGGCCATTACGCCTGCGATGCGGGCTGTCTCCAGGACATTGCCTTTTTTGATTTTGCGGTCCTGGATCAAAGCAAAGGTCTGCGCCGCCATGGTCACCACCGCTTGAGCCCGGGCTTTACGGTCCGTAGCCGCTTTGGCTGAGACATCCACCATGCGCACCCGGCCCTGTTCATCGATATGGGTTAATTCAGGCATGCATATTTCCTTTCTTTTTCGGCCGCATATACCCTAACGTTGCGAATCTTCAGGCTGGTGCCGGCGCAGCCAATCCTCGGCCCAAGCCAATTCCTCGCGTGAATTGACATTAAAAAAAGAGATCAGTTCGTCATCACATCGGCGCAATTCCGAGAGCTCTATGTTCTTTTGGCGGATGTGTTTGAAGAACGCTTGGACCTTGTATTGGTGCTGCGCTAAACCCGCGGCAATGGGTTTGAGGCAGCGCTTGGAATAAACGGCCAGCAAGGGCTCGAACCCCTCTGATGTTTTTGGAATAATCACGTCCCACTGGGGTTCGATGGTCTCCAACAGCAGTTCCACCAGCGGAGCTTGCACAAAGGGCATGTCGCAGGCCGTGACCAGCGCGTGGGGGTTGCTGGCGGCAAACAGGCCGGCATGGATGCCGGTTAAAGAGCTGCGCCGTGCAAAATGATCAGTGACCATCATCACATCCCACTCCAGGTAAAGCATGGGATCATTGGTGACCAGGATGATTTCGTCAAACAAAGGCTTCAATACCGACAGGAGACGATCCAGCATCCGTTGCCCGCCGATTTCAATACAGGCCTTGTTTTGACGGTTGAACCGGCTGTTTTGACCTCCGGCCAAGATGATACCGCTGCAGGGATGTTTAGTCATGGATACCTTGCAAACGCGTCCGATAAAATTTATGCTTTCGCTGGTGTCAAGGTAGGAGCATAGGCAATGCAAAGAATAAAATCAAGCATTCCAAGCAGCTAAGAATATAACAGGCATCTCTGCAGATGGCCCTTGACAATTCGTCTGCCGCAGTGTGCATGGATTTGGTACTAAACATCGATCATGGAGGAATGCCGATGCTGCGAATCATCGAGGTGAATGCCATAGACCAAAATCTACTGGATGGCCTCAATGCGCTCCTGCCCCAATTGTCCACATCGGCCGATAAAATGACTATGGCAAGACTGCGAAAGATCCTCGATTGTAATGGCTGTTTTCTGTTTACAGCCGTTGCGCAGCAACGCATCCTGGGATGTCTGATGCTGACCGTTTTCCCCATCCTCACCGACATGCGTGCCTGGATTGACGACGTGGTCGTCTGCGCATCGGCAAGGGGACAAGGCATCGGCCGCCAATTGCTGGTACGGGCCATTCAAAAAGCTGAGACGCTGGGTGTTGGAACAATAAACCTGACCAGCAATCCCCGGCGCAGGGAAGCTTTGAGGCTTTATCGCCGTGTCGGTTTTCAGCCTCGGGATACCCACACATTTCGATATACCTTTTTTTGAGATAGTTTCCAGTCAGCAGTCAGGGAGCCGATGTTGGGGCCATCACACACGGCGGCTGCCGCGGGTCGTCGCATCCCGGTTGTGGCTACGCAGCAATTATCGGGGTTTGCGCTACCGTTCCAATTCACTGACAATCCCTTCAGCCTCCAGTTTGAGGTGTTGTGACTGCCACACATTGTTTTCCTGGTTGAATTCGGCCAGGCGCAGTTCCGTAAGATGAGTGGCCATGCATATATCTTCAGCCGCTTCCTCTCCGCGACCGATCTTGTCCAGCATCATCGCGCGGCTTCTAAAGGCGGCGCCATATTCAGGATCGAGTTCAATGGCATGGTTCAGGTCCTCTATTGCGGATTCGAAATTTCCTTGTTTATCATATCCCAACGCCCGCATATGATATGCGCGCGCCCGGTCCGGCTGCAATGCAATCGCCCGGTTGAAATCGTCCATGGCCGGTTCGAATTGATCGCTTTGCAGGTAAGCCGCCCCACGGCTGACCCATACCTGATAGCTCCGGTCTCCATTTTCCATGGCTTTGGTAAATTGTTCGATGGCCAGCATATATTGTTTGCTGATGAAAGCGCTCACCCCGCTTTCAAACAGGTTATTGCTTTCTTCATTCTGAAGCATTTCAATACCTCCCCGTATCGGTCGGTGTGTAATAAGGATATGAATCCCAGCCCCAATGCTCAAATTGGGCCCAAGGCTCTTTTGAGTTAACTTCTATCAACCTATTCATCACCCCGGTGGGTGTCAATTGATGGTCATGGCCGTCGTTCGGCACCTGCATGGCGCCGGATAAACTCTTGCTATATGTTCAAACATCGGTATAAAACCGTGACATCCGCTTCGATTCCGGAAGGTTAACTTTTAGTTGGGATCTTTTGACAATAGGCAGGTAGTGAAAATGGCTGAGTTCCAACAGGTTCTTGATGGCAAGGAAATAGATCGCATTCTCAAACGCATGGCATGTGAAATTCTTGAAGCCCACAAGAACACCGATAATGTGGCGCTGGTCGGCATTCATACCCGGGGTGCTTTTCTGGCCCACCGTCTTCAGAAACACATTAAGGCTTTTGATGGTGTTGAACTGCCGGTGGGCGTGATCGACATTACCCTTTATCGGGATGATTGGACCCAGATGAGCGCCCAGCCGGTGGTCAAAACAACGGACATCTCTTTTTCCGTGGATAACAAACAGATCATTCTGGTGGACGATGTGCTCTATACCGGCCGGACGATTCGTGCCGCCATGGATGCGTCTATCGATTTCGGGCGGCCTTCGCGCATTGAATTGGCCGTTCTTGTGGACCGGGGCCATCGCGAGCTGCCCATTCAGAGCAACTACACGGGTTATTGTATCAAGACCAAGCGTTCGGAGATGGTCAATGTGCTGCTGCGGGAATGTGACGGCGACGACCAGGTCACCCTGACCACAATGGGGTAAACAATTAACCACAGCTTGAGCGCCAATGCTATGGGACACCAGGAACATCGCCGGGGGGCACCGCAAAGCGTTAAACTTGCCATTATAACGGTTTCGACCACCCGCAGGCTGGAGACAGATGACAGCGGCCAATGGATGGCCGGATGCGCCGCCGGGGAAGGCCATACAGTTGTGGCCCACCACGTCGTCGCCGATCGCATCGATGATATCCGGCAGGTGCTCATGCATATCATGGCGGATCATGCGCCCCAGGCGGTCATCGTCACCGGCGGTACCGGTATCACACCCCAGGATGTCACCATTGAAGCCCTGAAGCCATTGTTCGTCAAGGAATTGAGCGCCTTTGGCGTGCTTTTTACCCAGCTGAGTTTTGAAGAGATCGATTCAGCCGCCGTGCTCTCCAGGGCGTCGGCAGGGGTCATCGGCCGAACCTTGGTTTTCTGCATTCCCGGAAGCCTGAACGCTTGCAAACTGGCCTGCCGGAAGCTGATCTTCCCTGAGCTGGGGCATATGGTGCGTCACACCGCAGGGACCTGAATTAAATGGGCGGTGCAATGGTCACCAGGACGCGCAAATCGCTCTCCGCTCGTATGCCATGGGGTTCGCTGATGTCCGATATCAGCACATCGCCCGGACCCGCCGGCATCTCCTTGCCATCATCGCCCAGAAAGCGCCCCTGCCCTTCGAGCACCACGATGCTGAGCTGGCCTTCGATCTCATGGGCATGGATGGGCAGTTCCTGGCCGGCCTTGAAGTTGAAGTTGATCACCTTCATGTAAGGTGATTCATGCACCAGAAAGTTCTTGAACGATTGCTCGCCAAAATCATTTTCTTCAAAAACCGCTATCTTTTTAAGCATTTGGTGTTCCTTTCGCTGTCGGATAGGATAATAAGTCGCACGCCTTCAGTGCATGCGAGATATACAAGTGTATACCAGAGGAAGAAGGGGCGGCGCATTGACTTGGGTCAAGTGGCCTTGCAGAGGTGACGTGTGGCGTCCGATGGCAAAGCGGGTTCCGGTTGCCGCAACCGGGGATGGGCAAGGCTGTGCGGTATTAGGCGCAGGAGCTGTGGACGATGGCCTTTTCAGGGCATACTTCCACACAGGTGCAGCATTCCACGCAATCGTCAATGCGTGCAGCCACGGCCTTACCATCTTCAATATCGTAAACTTGTCCGGGGCAGTTCTCCGCACACTCGCCCTGGCCTTTACACAGATCATAGTCAACTTCGATGGTCGCGCTGTCGCTCTGCCAAGTCTTGGTGGTCATGCACCCTCCATAAATGAGGCTATGTAATAGAAGCCATCTCAAAAAAGGACCTTCAGTGAAAATCGCTGCCGGCCGCACCCTTTCTCCTGGTCTCCATTTCAAGGAGATATCTTCAATGGCCCGCGACCATCATACGCGTGCCCGGTTCTCCCACCTATTGATGGATTGCTGCACTTCATCGATATCCGGTGATCTCAGTTGCTCTTGGTAGTGCTCCTCGATCAATGCAAGTGCTCTGGGGCAGTCCTCACGATGCAAGACGGAGAATATCGCCCTGGGCATGCCACTGAAATTCAGGCTATCCAGATGGAGCTCGAATTCAGGTGACCGGCTGTTGATGACCTTTACCACGCGATCCATTAGAATGGCCTGGAGAGGTTTAAAGCCGTTCTGGAAGTGAAACTCTATGGTGGGCGATCGTCGGTAGAGATATTCGAATTCACCGGGCTTGAAATCCCGCTCGGGCGGTGTCCGTTGTTTGCCCGGTCCATCCCAGTAAGCGTATTCGCATTTGATGCCGTCTATTTTCCAGTCTTCCCGCTCCGTGCCGTACAGCTTGGCCCCGGTCAAGTCGGCCAGGGAGAGATCGGCGCCAGCCAGCCTGGCGATGACCAATACCGCATGGGCCAGGTTACACCCCCTCAGGTTGGCATGCATCAAATTGGCTGACAGCAAATGGGTTTTGGGAAGGTTCGCGTCGCTCAGGTTGGCATCCTGCAGGTCGGCCTCATACAAATCCGCGCCGTCCAGGCGCACGCCGCGCATGTCGGCCGATCTGAGATCGGTACGGCTGAGATCGGTGGTGATCAGCTGGGCACCGCTCAGATTGACGCCGTGCAGATTCGAGGAGATCACGCTGGCCCCCTTCAGGTTGGCGTTTCGAAGATCGGATTTGTATAGATTGGCTTCGTTGAGTTTGGCCCCGCGCAAATCGGTTTTACGCAGGTCGGTCTGTCGCAGGTTGGCGTTGGACAGGTTGACTTGGAAAAGGTTGGTTCCGCTTAAATTTGGTTTTATATCAATATCTTGTTCTCTCCACTGGTTCCAGATCGGAACGCCTCGGGAGAGGATTTCGACGTGTTTATGATTCGCCATGGCATAGTACCTCCTCAGATACCATCCAATGGCCCCCAGTTGGCTTGTCTTTTGTGGCGACAATGTCCACCAGCGGCGGCAGCCCCATCGAATGCAGAATTGAATTTTGCACGAGCCCTTACTATATAGGGGAAGCTCCCCAGCCTGTCAAATGATATGGTGTTATCCCTATAGTTGCAAAAGCTGGAGGACTCCAGCTTTTGCAACTATAGGGTTATTTGTCCAACACCCGACGCAGTGTCCGGGCCAGTTTGGTTTTGCCGACGGGCTTCATCAGAAAGGCGTCGATGCCGATTTCCCTGGCCTTGACATTGGATATCTTCTCACTATAGCCGGAACAGAGAATCACGGGCAGGTCGGACCGCATGCCTTTTATTTTTTCCGCCAGCAGGTCTCCTGCCATCTTGGGCATGGTCATGTCGGTAATGACAGCATCGTAGGCATCACGGTGAGCTGCAATGGCCGCCAGCACTTCCAGGCCGTTGTTTTGGGCCGTGACGGTATAACCCAGCCCTTCCAGAACCTGCTTTTGAAGGTGCACCAATTGGGGGCGGTCGTCCACGAGTAAGATGTGCTCATGGCCTTTGGGCAGTGGGTTGGCGTCATCCTGATTGTGCGCTTCATTATCCTCCAGCAAAGGGAAAAAGACATCAAAGGTTGTGCCATGGTTTTCTTTGCTTTCAACCAGGATCTGGCCATCATAGGCCTTGACGATGCCGTGCACCACAGCCAGACCCATGCCGGTGCCTTTGCCCTGTTCTTTGGATGTAAAGAAAGGGTCGAACACACGGTCCAGGTTGTCCGTCGGAATCCCGATGCCGCTGTCCGCCACACTGAGTTTGAGATAAGCGCCGGGCGGTAATTTGGCTGCGGTTTGATCCTCCTGACTGGTACCGATTTCCACATTTTCAAGGGCGATTTTAAGAACGCCACCATCCTCTTCCATGGCGTGGGCCGCGTTGGTGCACAGGTTCATGATGACCTGGTGTATCTGGGTCGGGTCGCCCTTGATGGTGCTATTTTCCACGTCCGCGTCAACTTCAATTGCAATGGTTGCGGGGATTGTCGACTTTAGCAGGCTGACCGCTTCATTCACGATGGGTGTGACGGGGGTGGGTTCTATCTCGGAATCGGTCGGGCGACTGAAGGCCAATATCTGTTTTACCAGGGATTTGGCGCGCAGCAGCCCGGAGATCACCTCTTTCAGGTTGTCCTCCAAAATGGTGCCTGGCTCGGTATCATCCAGGCAAAGCTCTGCATACCCGATGGCACCATACAAGATGTTGTTGAAATCGTGGGCAATGCCGCCGGCCAGGGTGCCAAGGGACTCCATCTTCTGCGCCTGTTGCAACTGCCTTTCCAGACGTATTTTATCTTCTTCGGCCTTCTTTCGTTTGCGGATGAAGATGGCGATCAAGGTGCCGCTGACGATAAAGATGCCGGTCACCATGATCCTGGATACCACCTGATAGGGCGGCACTTTTAACAGCAAAGTGTCCACATAGGACATGGGCTCCTGAAAGATCAGCGCGCTCAAGTTCTTTTCAAAGCTGAGATAGGCCCAGGCGCTGTCCAGTAGCCAATAGGCCCCGCAGAATAAGATGAGACCGATGGTGAATTTTATATTACTGTTCAATCGTGTCATATACTTCGTCCGCGATTTGCAGAATGCTTGGGGGGATCTTAAATCCGATCTTTTCAGCCGTCTGGGTGTTTACGGCGATCAATTTCGGATCTTCAAATATTTGGTTGATGCTTCTGGGCTTTTGACCGTTAAAGATCCGTGCCATGACCTCGGCATGGTAGCGGCCCACGGCTCTGAAGCCCCCCCGGGAAATGCTGAAGAGGACGCCTTTTTTCACTTCCTGGGGGCCGCGCTGGGACCAGGTGGGGATTTTGTGCTGTAGCAAGGGCGCCACCAATTCATCCATTCGATTGGGATCGATACCGCGATGGACGGTGACAAAGACGGCATCTACCTTTTGAGCCAACTGTTCATGACACTCGATGATGCGGTCCGTGGATCCCTTGCGGTCGATCTCGGAGAAGGGCGCTTCACAGGTTATGACCTCAAAGTTGCGTTCGCCGGCCACGGTCTGAATATCCTCCATGGCGGCATAAGTCCTCCCCTCTTGGGTATTTTCATAAACAACGCCCAGCTTTTTAAACCGGACCAGCCGGTGGAACAGCCGCAGTTGCCGGATATAACGGGTCGGATCGCATTTGGCGTGAAAGTGATCGATACCGGAATCCTCGGGACTGACCGACATACCGGAGCGCACCGGATCGCTGACCGATACCGCCATGGTGGGTGTGTGGTGGTCGCGGTTGGACAGATCCTGCCCCGCCCAGGTGCCCATGGCGATCATGAAATCGATATCCTGCCGTCCGTTCAGCCGCTCAATAATCTCGGTTTTGATCACCTGCCGGTCTTCTTTTGACCACTTGGCGGACCAGTAGCCGTCCGGTACAAACTCGAGGAAGTCACTCCGGGCATGCCGCACCAGGTCATCCCAAACCGGTTTCGAAGCTGTGGTATCTTGCACATCGGGTATGTTCAAGGGTGCCATCCACCCCAGCTCGGCCAGTCCGGCCACAATGGTTCTCAGGTTGGCGGGATAATTGACATAAGCGCCGCCCTCATAGTACCCGATGCGCCACTTGCGCCCATGGTTCAATGTGGGCGCCAGACCGCTATCGCTCTTGGCGCGTGAGGCTGCCGGTGGGGTCAGCGCGCTGATGATCAGAACCGCTGCGATGGTATAGATATAACGGATCATATGGCTCCTTTCTTTCGCATAAGTGGCACCTTCCAAGGGCGCGGGCTGTCGCTTTTGCGATCAGGCATTGATGTGAGGAAATAAAACCGTGCAGACCAGTGAAAGGAATTCTGAATCAGGCTGAACAATCCGGCGAAATTGCAATTCAGCGAATGCCGCAAATCGCCGGCTCGGGACGTAATCCGGTTTCCTTAAACGACTTATAATGCATATCATATCGGCCGTTTTCAAAATTATGCAAACAAAAATACCATCCGGGTTTCGCCAATAACCATATGGCAGTCAAAGGCGCGCTTCAAGCGTTTAAAAAAGCGCCAATGGAAGCATAGACGGTCTCGCACGCCTCGCGGGCTAGATTTTCCATATTTAAAAAGGCGTGCATCATATCGTTGAAGTGGAGGCCCTGGGCGTGGATGCCGGCCGAACAAAGTTTGGCGACATATGCCAGGCCTTCATCCCGCAGCGGGCAGAACTCGGCCGTGACCACCAGGGTTCTGGGCAGCCTGGCGGTCATCTCCATATGCAGCGGGGATGCTTTGCGGCGGTCTTCATTGTTTTGAAAGTATTGATCGAAGTACCATTGGATTTTGCTGGCTTCCAGCAGATACCCGGCACCGTTGGATGTGATCGACGGAAACGTCATAGTGTAGTCAAGGCTGGGATAAATCAAAGCCTGGTTTCGGATATTCAATTCGGGGTCGTATTGGGCCATGTGGGCCACGGTGGCGCACAAGGCACCGCCGCCGCTGTCCCCGGCGATGGAGAGCCGCTTCTGGTAATTCAGGCCGAGCCGTTCCAACATTGCCCACATGTTTGTGGCGGCGCTCAAGGCATCATTAACGCCGGCCGGGTAGGGATGCTCAGGGGCGAGTCGGTAGTCCACCGAAACCACGATATGATTTGCAGCCCGGGCCAGCTTGCGGCAGATGAGGTCATAGACTTCGACGCTGCCCGCCATATGCCCGCCGCCGTGGCAGTACATCAGGACGGCAAGCTTGGCGTCCCGGGCCGGATGGTAAATTCTGACCGGAATTGTATGGCGGGGACCATGTAGGCGGTCGTCTGCAACCCACGAAATTTCAGGGCGCGCGGTCACCAGGCTGCGGGTCAGCTCGGCAAGGCCTTCCCTTGCATTGGCCGGCGTTGGTCGGAACCCTTTGGCCAGCAGTTCGGACATGGTGCGGTTATGTTTTTTTAACCACGCTTCGAGTTCAGGGGAGAGGTGGGGCATGCATCCTCCGTCTGAATTTTAGGGGTCACTCCCGCCAACCGGGAATGATTTCATCATTGAGCCGGGTCCACAAATCGCCATGGGCCGGGATCGGCTGGTGGTCGAAGTTTAAAACCGGCACAGCGCCCATCAATGCATTCGCCGCCAATAAAAGTTCTGCCGAGGCCAGCTCTGCAGGCTGAATCGGCCGCGTATGGATATGGTACCCCCATAACCGCAATTGTCGTGATATGGCAAGGGCCATAACGCCCGGCAGCACGGCGGCGGATTGCGGGCGCAGGACCTCTTTGCCCCGGATCAGCAGGAGATTGGCCGTATTGGTCTCCGATACGGTGCCATCCGGGTTGGTGATCAACGCTTCGTGAAAACCATGCCGGGACGCCCATTGGCCGGCGTGCAGGTAATAGAGATAATTGAGGGTTTTATGGTTGGCCAGCGGTGTCTGCCGGGGGTGGGGATAGGTGCCCAAATCAAGGCCGTTCAGACCAATGGTTTTCAGGCGATGGGTGTAGGGCCGTGCCGTTACCAGCAACGCGTTATCCCACGGCGGGAGTGTCCGGCTACCGCGGGTGGCCAGAATCTTTACGGCGGCACACCGGCCCTGAAGTCCATTGGCCGTCAGGACCTGGTCCACAATATCATCCCAGGCCGTGTCCGGAAGCGGCCCGGGCATCAGCGCGTGCCACGTTTCGGCAAAGCGGGACATATGATCGGCCCATAAAGGTGCCCGGACCTGGTCCGCGCGAATGGTTTCGAAAAAACCGAAACCGTAGAGCACACCCTGGTCGGTCACGGGTATAGCGGCAGACCGGCCCCTTACCAGGCGGCCATTGAGCCAGACCATATCGGGACGTTCCTGGGATTGGCTGCCACGACAGGCCGACGTCAATGTGCGCCCCTTATGCAGGGTCTCCTCGTACTCCAGGCGGGGGTCGGAGTCGTAAACGATGCCCCCGCCCACGGAAAAGGACATGGTGTCGTTTAATATGGTTGCCGTGCGGATGGCAATGGAGAGATCCATGGTGTCGTGAAAACTGAGGTAGCCGATGCTTCCGCAGTAGACGTGTCGCCGGCAGCTTTCCAACTCGTCGATGATCTCCATGGCGCGAATCTTGGGGCATCCGGTAATGGAGCCGCCCGGAAAGGCCGCCTCGATGAGGTCAACAGAATCTTTGCCGGCATCCAATCGCCCTTGTACCACCGAGACCAAATGGTAGACGTTCTGATAGGCTTCCAGGCGTTTGTGCTCAGCTACGTTGACCGAGCCGGCGGCGCACACTTTGCCGATGTCGTTGCGCAGCAGGTCCACAATCATGGAGAGCTCGGCATCGTCCTTGCGGCTGTCGGTCAGTGCTTCCCGCATGGCCCGGTCTTCCGCAACGGTCTTTCCCCTGGGGCGGGTGCCCTTGATGGGCCGGGTTTCGACTTCGGCGCCGGTGCGCAGCAGAAACCGTTCCGGCGAGGTGGAGACGATTTGATGGTCTCCAGCCTGCACAAAAGCAAAGAAGGGCGCCGGGTTTTGCGCATAAAGATGGCGGAAGAGCGCAAAGGCATTGCCCTCGAACGGCACCCGAAAGCGTTGGGAGAGGTTGACCTGGTAGACATCGCCGGCGGCGATGTAATCGATGACGCGCTGGACGG
>Ga0055480_10000296_pt1 | contig 18197 bp, 11 predicted proteins | sample Muzzi_PWB_D2_FD_57935 | JGI IMG/M metagenome (GOLD analysis project Ga0055480, IMG submission 57935) | Wetland microbial communities from San Francisco Bay, California, USA, that impact long-term carbon sequestration - Muzzi_PWB_D2 | ecosystem: Environmental > Aquatic > Marine > Wetlands ... | reverse complement strand
GCACTGAAAAAGGGCCTGTCCGTGGATAGCGGTCTGCACGAATTTATTTCGGATGACCCGGAATTGTCCGCCCTGGCCAAGGATAGCGGTGCCGTCATGCGCGACATCAGAAAGCCGCCGCCGCGCAACCAACTGCATTTCTTCAGCGGTGATATCGGCGGGGTCGGAGCCCTCAAAGTGGCTGTTCTGGGAACCGATTCCGCAGTGGGCAAACGCACCACCGCCTGGCTGCTGGTTCAGGGCTTTCAAAAGCAGGGCAGATCTGCGGAGCTCATCGGCACCGGTCAGACCGCCTGGCTGCAGGGTGCCCGCTTCGGCGTGGTGATGGATGCCCTGGTGAACGATTTTGTTTCCGGCGAAATCGAACACGCCGTATGCCAGGCCTGGGAGCAGTTGAAACCCGAGGTGATCGTGCTGGAAGGCCAGGGCAGCCTGCTTAACCCGGCTTATCCCGGGGGATTCGAACTGCTGGCGGCCGGCCGGCCGGACATTGTTATCTTGCAGCACGCACCGGCGCGCCGGGAATACGATGGTTTCCCCGGGTTTCCCATTCAGCCCCTGGCCCGCCAGATCGCGGCCATTGAATTGATCTCCAGTCGCCCTGTGGTGGCGGTGACCATTAACCACGAGGAGCTGTCCCCCGAAAGCGTGGTGCCCATCTGCGACGCCATTACTTCCGTCACCGGGCTGCCTGCAATGGATGTGCTGCGCGAAGGCGCCGACAGCCTCGTCGACGTTGTTGCTGAACACCTTGCATTGCGTGAATAAACCGTAACGTTACCCACAGCTCCCTGTTTGAACCCTCGGCGGGTATTTAGGGGGAAATCGACCCTGCCGCTGGCGGGGTTAGACATGTGCAGCCTGTGCGTAGTTGCCAGGCAAGGGAAGAGATCCGGCCATGACAAATTCCGTAATCCAATTGGTGGTATTCGATGAGCTGCGGGTGGGTCCTGTGAAGCTGGAAGCCAATCGGCTGACGGCCCCGTATACCCTGACCGCCAGCGGGTCCAGCGACAGGTTCGATCTGATTTATCGTTTCGAGGAGCCGGTCTTTGATCCCAACGAGGCTGTTTCGCGGAACCTGGCCGCCGTGATGGCTGCCCAGGTGGCGCTTAATTACGGGCTATTCTGCAAAAAACTGGTATTTCACGGATTGTTCGACGATCCCGACCGACGGTTCCTGCGGGCCATGGCCGAAAACACGGCGCGGGAAATTTATGTCAAGAAATTGCTGGAGCCCAACAAGTTTCTGACCGGATCTGCAGCCGACCTTGCCGGCGAGAAACTGCCGCGCTATTGCCAGGCCCGGCTCGAGTTCCCGGATGCGCCCCGCGGCAACGCTGCGCCGGATTGGTCCCTGTGGCCCATGCGCACCGAGCGCTACGCCGTGCTGTCCAGCGGTGGAAAAGACAGCCTGCTCACCTATGGCCTCATGCAGGAGGCGGCGGCGCAGACAACAGGGCAAGTGCATCCCATCTTCGTTAACGAATCAGGACGGCACTGGTTTACGGCCTTGAACGCCTATCGCCATTTTCAGGACAAGGTGCCCCACACGGCCCGTGTCTGGGTCAACAGCGATCGTCTGTTCAACTGGATGCTGCGACACATGCCTTTCATACGCCAGGATTTTGCCGATGTCCGCAGCGACGCATATCCTGTCCGGCTGTGGACAGTGGCGATATTTCTTTTCGGTGTACTGCCGCTGATGCGTAAAAGACATCTGGGCTGTCTGCTGGTGGGCGATGAATACGACACCACCGTGCGGCGTCGGTATAAAGGCATTACCCATTACGACGGGCTTTACGATCAAAGCATTCATTTCGACAATGCGCTGTCGCGCTACTTTTTACAGAAAGGCTGGGCTATTCACCAGTTCTCGATCTTGCGGCCGCTCTCCGAACTGCTGATCGAAACCATTTTGAGCAAGCGTTACCCGGATCTGCTGCGCCATCAAATATCCTGCCATGCCGCCAGCCAGAGTCCGGAGGGCATCAAGCCATGCGGCCGCTGCGAAAAATGCCGGCGCATTGTATCCATGCTCTGCGCCACCGATGCAGACCCGCAAGTTTGCGGGTACACCCCCGAGCAGATCCAGGCATGCCTCAAACTGGTGGTTTCCAAAGGCATCCATCAGGAAGATGCCGGTGCCCGGCACCTGCTGCATCTACTGGCCGGCAAAAACCTCATCGATGCAGGGGCGGCGGCCCGTTTCAAGCCAAAGGCCCACCCTGAAGTACTTCAGCTGCGATTCGATGCCGATCATTCCCCGGTCAATGCCATTCCCCGAGTCCTGCGCGGCATTTTGTGGCGCATCTGTCTGGCCTATGCCCACGGCGCCGTGCAGCGCAAAGGCCGCAAATGGGAGTCTTTCGACGTTTTGCACGACCAGGCGCTGTTTCAACCCTACTTGTTTGAAATGGCCTCGGTGTCTGCCAAAGGGCAGGGCAACGGGGACCGACCGTCCCAATCGCCATTCATCTGGGGGGAACTCAACTGGCCCCAGGCTCAGGCATTGCTCAAAAAGGTGGATATTGCCTTGCTTCCGGTGGGTGCTATTGAGCAACACGGGCCGCATTTGCCCCTGGACACCGACTCCTTTGACGCCGATTATCTGGCCCGCCGGGTGGCCGAGACATGCTCCGATCCCCGGCCGTTGGTGCTGCCACTGGTGCCCTACGGTGTCTCCTACCACCATGAAGACTTCAGCGGCACGGTCAGCATCAGCAATGAAACCCTGTCACAGTTGGTCTATGACATCGGCATGGCTGCGGCCGGCAACGGCATCCGCAAACTGGTGATCATCAACGGCCATGGCGGCAACGATCCGGCCCTGAATTTCGCCGCCCAGATGATCAATCGGGACGCCGGAATATTTGTCTGCGTGGACACCGGCGAAACCAGCGATATCGATATCGAGGCCATCGTTCAAACCGCCAACGATGTCCACGCCGGTGAAATCGAAACCAGCACCGCTCTGGCTGTACGTCCCGAACTGGTGCACATGGATCTGGCTGCATCGTCGGTGCCTGAATTTTCCAGCAATTACCTGGACTTTTCCTCCAAGCGGGGCATCAATTGGTACGCCCACACCCAGCACATATCCACCACCGGCGTCATGGGCGATCCATCCAAAGCATCCGCTGCCAAAGGCGAACGCATATGGACCGCCATGATCGCCCACCTGGTGTCGTTTGTGGAGGATCTGAAGCAGCTCTCCCTGGAGGAGATCCACCACCGAAAGCTGTAAATTGGTTCCGTACCCGCCAAAGTTGCTAAATGTTGATAGGGAGAAAAATTTGAAAATCAACGGCATTGCCTTCTGGTCGCAGACCTTCAATCTGAGCGAACCTTACACCATTGCCTATGAAACCGTTAATTCCGTGGAAAACGTCTTTCTGCGCCTGGACACCGACAAGGGGTTGTCGGGGCTGGGCTGCGCCGCTCCGGATCTGGCGGTGAGCGGTGAAACCGCCGCAAGTGTGCGCAAGGCCGGCCGCAAGCATATCGACCCCGTGCTGCACGGTGAAGATCCGTTGCGCCGGGAGCGGGCCATGGAGCGGCTGAAACAGCGCATGCCCCGCCAACCGGCAGCCCTGGCCATGGCGGATATGGCTTTGTACGACCTGCTCGGAAAAATTGCCGGCCTGCCGCTGTACCAGTTGTTGGGCGGATACCGCTCCCGCATCAAGACCAGCGTGACCATCGGCATACTGCCCGCAGCGGAAACCGTGGCGCGGGCCCTTGAATACCGGTCCCGGGGATTTCGTGCGCTGAAGATCAAGGGCGGTCTCGACCTGGAGCAGGATGTGGCCTGTCTGCTCAAAGTCCGCGAAGCCGTGGGCCCGGGGTTGGAGCTGCGTTACGACGCCAACCAGGGCTACACATCCGATCAGGCCCTGGAATTCGTCCGGCGCACCCAAACGGCCGGATTGGAACTTCTGGAGCAGCCCACCGTGCGTGAAGATTTGGAACAGCTCGGCGCGGTCTCGCGCCGGGTACCCATTCCCATCATGGCCGATGAAAGCCTGATGAGCCTGAAAGATGCCCTGCGCCTGGCCAAAAAGGACCTGGTGGACATGGTCAATATCAAATTGATGAAAGTGGGCGGCATCGGTCAAGCCTTGCAAATCAATGCCGTGGCAAAGGCCGCCGGTTTGGAAGCCATGGTGGGCTGCATGGACGAGGCGGCGCTGGCCATCAGCGCAGGGCTCCATTTTGCCCTGGCGCGGCCCAATGTGCAGTACGCCGATCTGGATGGGCATCTGGACCTGCAGAATGATCCCACCGCCGGGTGCGTGGCGCTGCGCAACGGCTTCCTTTACCCGACGCAACTTCCGGGCCTGGGGCTGGCATCGCTTTGAGGCAGTGTGGTCCCCGCATCTTGCAGCGGCTGTCAGGGAACCAGCGGCCAGAAAAGGGGAATTACCACCATCAGCACAGCCAGGATCAGCAGGGTCAGGGGCACGCCGGCCTTGATGTAATCCATAAAGCGATAACCGCCGGGTCCCATGACCAAAACATTGGCCGGGTGGGAGATGGGCGACGTAAAGCTGGATGACGCGGCCATGGCGATGCCCATCATCAGTGGATAGGGCGAGATGCCCAGGCCGGAGGATGTCTCCAGTGCGATGGGCACCATGAGCACCACCAGGGCCGCGGTGGGAATGATGCTGGTGGCCATGAAGGTAATGGCCAGCAAACCGAACAGCACAGCATGAGGACCGAATGGGCCCAATGCCCCCACAACGCCTTCGGCCAGCAGTCGGGCGGCGCCGGATTTATCCAGAGCGGCGCCCAGGGGCAGCATGCCGGCGATGAGAAAAACGGCCTTCCACTCGATATAGCGATAGGCCTCATCCATGGTCAGGCATTTGGTCATCACCATGCAGGCGGCGCCAATGACCACGGCGATATAGATGGGCAGCCAGCCCATGATTACCGGCAGGAACACGGCGGCCATAATAGTCAGGGCCGTGGCGGCTTTCTCTTTCCGCGGCACTTCCTGGGCCGCCTCGGTGAGCGCCAGAAAATCAGGTTCACGGCCCAGAACATTGAGGTTTTTCCAGGGGCCGTACAGCAACAGGGCATCGCCGAACTTCAGCGCCATGTCGCGCAAATCCGATCGGTGGGCGCGTCCTTTGCGCCAGATGGCCAACGCGGTCAAGCCGTATTTCTCGCGGAAATTCAATTGGCTCAACGTTCGACCGGATAGCTGCGAATGGGGCGACAGGGTCACTTCCATTAGCCCCACCTGGTCATTTTCAAGCATCTGTGGTTCGGTGTCATGGATGCCGTTCTCCATGAAGACCCCTTCCAGGCCCTGCATTTGAAGAATGGAAATCATGTCGCTGGCGCCGGAGGCCATCAGCCGATCACCGGCTTGCAGGCCGTCCGTTGAAGTCGGTATCAGGGCCGTGCCCTCCCGGCGTAAAATATACAGGATTTGCACATCCACGGCATCTCCCAGGCGGCTCTGGCTCAAGGTCAACCCTGCCAGTCTGGATCCATCGGGCACGCGCAACTGGTGCAGTCGCTTGCCCAGCGGGTATTTGGATTTCAGTTCGGCCGGCGTCAGGAGCCGGCAGGCCGCAAGATCAGCGGCATCCTGAAGGGCTGTGATGCGTTCGGTCGGACCGTGGACGATCAGTACATCGTCCACCAGCAGGTGTTTCAGTTTCAGGTCCGCATCAATGACACGGCTTTGGCGGACAATAGCTATCACATTGAGCCCGAAGCGGTTGCGAAATCCAATTTCGGACAAGGTTTTCTTGATATATGCCGACGTCGCATCCAGCGTCATTTCAGCCGCCTGCAAGCCATGGTCGAAGAGGGCATCGATGCCCACGGCATCGGTCTCGGTGAGCAGTTGACCCCAATGGTTCATCTCCTGAATCCGGTCCAGGCGGCCCTCCACCATCAGCACATCGTCGGCGGCGATGGCCTTCGTCTTGGGGGGCGCCAGCAGGGTCCGGCTTCCCCGGGCGAGGCCGATGACGTTGAGACCCAGCGCGGCCCCCAGCCGGCTGGCGGCCAGGGTTTTGCCCACCAGGGCGGAATTCGCCGGTATTTTGATCTGGAACAGGCGCTTTTCCAACTGGTATTGGGCAAGGAAGTCCCGACGCATATCGGTGTCTGGGTGCGTTCCGCTGCGCCGGGGTAGAAATCGTACGGCGACGAAGGTGATGAAAAGGATACCCACGGCCATGACCACCAGACCGACGGGGGTGAAATCGAACAATTGAAAAGGGGTGAGCCCGTTCTCGCGCAGGGCCTCGCTGACCAGAATATTGGGCGGTGTGCCGATCATGGTGGTCAGACCGCCCAGCAGAGACCCATAAGCCAGCGGCATCAGCAGGGTGGAAGGAGAATGCCGTGTTTTACGGGAGATATCCATCACCACCGGCAGCATCAGGGCGGCCACGGCCACATTGTTCATAAAAGCGCTGAGCGACCCGGCAATGACCATGATCACCGCCACCAGAAGGGATTCACTGCTCGATGCCACCTTAAGCAACTGGCGGCCGAGAATATTGGCGATGCCGGTGCGGGTCAATCCCCCGCTGAGAATGAAGACCGCCCAGATGGTGACCACAGCCGGGTTGCTGAATCCGCTCAGCGCATCGGCAGGCGTGACGATGCCGGTTACCGCCAGGCTTCCCAGCACCAGCAGTGCCAGGACTTCCAGGGGTAGCCATTCGGTGACCAGAAAAAGAATGACGACGGCCAGAATGGAAAGCACGACCAGGATCTCTAAAGGCATGTGGCTTCCTTTCGCCCGCGTGCAACGGTATTTTGCAGGATGCGTTAAGGGCTGTTTTTTAAGGTCCCCTGGCCGGTGGCGGCCAGGACTGCTGACCAGAGCTCGCCGTCGGGGCTGACCTGTTTGCGCCGACCGGCCGAGGACTCCATGGGAACGTGGACGAAATGGCTGTTCCAGCGCCCGATGAGCAGTTTGGTTTTACCGGCCATGCCGGCATGTACGGCGTTGCGGCCGAGGAATCCGCAAAAGACGCTGTCATTGGCATTGGCCGGCAGGCTGCGGATCATATAGCTGGGATCGATGTACTTCAGGGAGATGCTGATGCCTTTGTCCCTGAAGTGGTCGGAGATGGCGTTCTTAAGATAAAGACCGATATCCTTCAGTCGTATATTCCCCGACACATCCCGTTCTTCCGGTAAATTTTGAAAATAACGCTGCCCCGCGCCTTCGGCCACCACCACCACCGCATGGCCCCGGGACGCCAGGCGGGTTTCCAGCGACGCCAGAAAACCGGCGGGCCCGTCCAGGTCAAAATCGACCTCCGGAATGAGGACAAAATTAACATCCTGCTGGGCCAGGGATGCCGTGGCGGCAATAAAGCCGGAGTGACGGCCCATGAGCTTGATCAGCCCGATGCCGTTGGGATAGCCCGAGGCTTCGTTGTGCGCGCCGATGATGGCCCGGGTCGACACTTCGACGGCGGTATCGAAACCAAAGGAGCGGGAGACCAGATAGATATCGTTGTCAATGGTCTTGGGGATGCCCACCACGCTGATCTTCAACCCGCGGTCAAGGACGGCGTCGCTAATTTTAACGGCGGCATTCAATGTGCCGTCGCCGCCGATCATGAAGAGAATGCCGATATTCATGCGCTCCAGGCAATCGATAATCTCATCGATATCCTGGGGACCGCGGGATGAGCCCAGGATGGACCCGCCCATATCCAGGATGGTGGTGACGGCGGCCGGCTTAAGCTCCATGACGTCGTGACCGTATTTGGGAATAAACCCCTCCAGGCCGTAGCGAATGCCGTAGATGTTGCGCACGCCATAGAGATGGTACAATTCCAATACGATGGATCGAATAATATCATTGAGCCCCGGGCAGAGCCCGCCACAAGTCACCAGGGCGCAGCGCAACTTGCTGGGGTCGAAATAGATCTTCTGCCGCGCACCGGCCAACTCAAATGATGGCGGCCGCTCGCCTTTTTCCAAATAGTGATCCAGCTCCTCGGGGTGTATGTCGATGAGGACACCCTCTTTATCGCTGACAAACGACGACCGCGTTGCACCGGCGGCGGTGGCCAACGGAGAGGGGATATTGGCTTTGCCCAGGCTGATGATGCTGGTGTTGACACCTTCATTGGTCATTTGGGCTCTCCTTTACAGGCAATTACATGCGTTGGGTTAGAGATACAGGTCTGCTTCCTGTGGCTGCAATGCGGCCTAGCTGCCGTTGAATTTGAATTCGCCTTTACCCAATATATCGTGCAGATGTAAAATTCCCTTAACTTTTCCTTTGGTATCGACGATGGGCAGGACGGTGATCTGGTGGCGCTCCATGAGGTTGAGGGCATCGTAAGCAGGTGTGTCGGTCAGCAGGCGATAGGGGTTGGTGGACATCAGCTGTTCCACGCTCAGCGTATCCAGCCGCAGTTGCTGGGCAACGGCCCGCCGAATGTCACCGTCGGTGATGATGCCCAGCAGGGTTTGGTCGGGCGACAGGATCAGGATAACGCCCAGGCTGTGACGGTTCATCTCGGTGATGGCCTCCGGCAGCTTTAAATCGCTAGCAATGGAGGGTATGGCGCTGCCGGTCAGCATGATGTCACCCACCTTGCTTTCCAAACGCTGACCCAAAGCCCCGCCGGGGTGGAAACGCTTGAAATCGTCACTTTTAAACTTTTTCTGGTTGATCAGCGCCACCGCCAGGGCATCGCCCATGGCCAGCATGGCGGTGGTGGAACATGTGGGCGCCAGCCCCAGCGGGCAGGCCTCTTTTTCTACCCCCACATCGATAATCAGATCGCTGTTCTTGGCCAGGGTGGAATGTTTGTTGCCGGTAAACGCGATGATGGCGCAGCCCACACTTTTAATGCGGTCCAGCAACATGTTGAGTTCATCGGTTTCGCCGCTGGAAGAGAGCGCCAGAAAGACATCTTCCTGGCTGACCACGCCCAGGTCGCCATGCATGGCTTCCACCGGGTGCAGAAACAGCGCGCGGGTACCGGTGCTGTTGAGCGTGGCGACGATTTTACGGGCAATAATGCCGGATTTTCCGATGCCGCCGACGATCACCCGGCCTTTGCACTTGCAGATCAACGTCACCAGGTTGGCGAAATTTTCATCGATGCGGTCGGCCAGGGCCCGAATGCTCGCAGCTTCCAGTTTGAGCACCTCACTGGCTTCTTCCAATATGCGCTTGGTCTTATTCGTCATTTCCATTGATCCTGTACACGATCCGTCGCCGGCGGCATGCCGGACCGGGATGCGAGATGAGTTTTTTATCCGTGGCCCTTATAGCATCATGGCTGATTTTTGCAATGCATGCGAGATTATAGTTGACCGGGACATCATTCATCAATACGCTTTTTAATATAGTGTCGGCGCGGCCAGACTCGCAACCTATGCATCGCTTGACATCGGCTCATTTGCATTTAACATTATTCGGCAAATGGGCTTCTGCGATTCCCCATCGCATATTGGCAATCAGCGCTTAATTTCGAAATATATTTACTGCTCAGGTTACAGGTTTAGGGCAAAACCGGGTTAATGTCGATTGCAGGCGCGGCTCGAGCATTTCCAAAGCCGTACGATCGCGGGTGAAGGTCTCCGGAGCAATCCATCTCGGGGAACCTTTGGGCCGGGAACGGGAAAAAGCTATCCATGATATTCCAACAGGAGGGAGAATGACGATGGACATGAATCAAGTGCTCAACAAGGTATGGGAATTGGTCACCATTTACGGTCTGAAGGTATTGGCCGCCATTGTAATTTTCGTGGTGGGGCGTTGGGTATCCAAATTCATCAGCAGCCTGATACGGCGCATGATGCGCAAGAGTAATGTGGATCAGACCGTTCGCCGGTTTGTGGCCAACATGGCCTATATTGCGCTGATGGCCTTTGTTGTGCTGGCAGCATTGAGCCAGCTGGGCATTCAAACCACCTCCTTCATCGCTGTTCTGGGCGCCGCCGGCCTGGCCATCGGTCTGGCCTTGCAGGGCTCTCTGGCCAACTTCGCGGCTGGTTTTCTGATGATCATTTTCCGTCCCTTTCGAGTGGGGGATTATATCGAAGGGGCCGGTGTGGCCGGAACGGTGGAAGAGATTCAAATTTTCACCACTACCATGGTGACCCCGGACAACAAGACCGTTATCATTCCCAATGCCGCCCTGACCGGCGACAATATCGTGAACTGGACCCTCAAGGGGACCCGCCGGGTAGACCTGATCATGGGTATCGGCTACGATGATGATATCGACAAGGCCAAGCAGATCATGCGGGACGTGCTATCGGCCGATGACCGGATCCTGAAAGAGCCCGCACCCCAGATCGCCATGGTGGAGTTGGCGGACAGCAGCGTCAATTTCGTGGTACGGCCATGGGTGCAGGCATCAGATTACTGGGCCGTATATATGGACACCACCGAAAAGCTAAAAAAGGCTTTCGATGCCAACGGCATCAATATTCCCTATCCCCAAAGAGACGTGCATGTGTATCAGCACAGCGCACCAGCTTGATCCGATATGGGGTTGGTGGACCAAAGGGCTCGCGCAAAAATATCTCGATATTCCTGCGCTTTGGCGCCTTGCCAGACAGGCGCCTCAACACCTAAAAATGTAAATTTATTTTTGCGCGAACCCTAAGCGGTCGGCACGCGATATATCGTCCCATCAATCTGCTAATGGTTTTCCCCCAGGTGGCGATAGTGCTGGGTAGCGCCTGAATATCGCGATTTTCTATCGTTGCCCGAGATATTCAGGCTGCCGCCATCTGAACCAGGTGTCATATTTTGCTTGACAAGCTGCGGCGCCTTGTTTATAGCCATGTCGACACAAATAGATAGCAATGGCCAGACGCGGCACCAATCTGGCCATTTTTTTGTGCGCTATTAATTGAAAGGGGGGTAATACCCATGATTTGTCAAACCATTCGCAAAGGCAGTGAATGCGCCTTTATGACCGCCAAAGGCTGTGGCTACAACAAAGGCCTCTGCCATGAAGTCGTTGAGGCCTGCAAGGGCTGCAACCGTTCATCCGAGATTGAAAACGGCTGGTACTGCAGTGCCTGCCCTGAGCCGGCTATTAAGTGGAAAAACGGCAACTGCAACCTGGCCACCCACGTGACCACCACGCCGGTGACCGCCAAAGCGAAAATCAATCCGCTGAAAGCATCCAAGAGAGCGAGCCGTTAAGGTTGATTCGCATCAACGCCTGAAACCCCGCTCTGCAAACAGAGCGGGGTTTTTGTTTGGGCCGCCCGTCGATGCGTGCCAAAACGCCCCCCACAAACCCGTTTCAATCACAACGCCCTTTTCTTTCTGGCGGCCATCATTCCAACGCATTGCGATGCTTTGCGCTTGACAGGGGGCATGGCCGGCCTGTAAGAGAGGCCAAGCGGTAAGATAAACTCAGGATATTAAGCTGTTAAGCCGGGAGTAAGGTGCCATGAACGCACTCGCCGTTGAACTCAATCAAATCATAGCGCAGCGCAACCCCCAGATACTGGACATGCTGTCCCGGGTCGGCAAAGCGCTGTTTTTTCCAAAAGGCATATTAAGCCAGAGCGCAGAGGCCAAGGAGAAGGCCCACCGGATCAACGCCACCATAGGTATCGCCAGGGAAACCGGACATACCATGTGTTTTGATTCCATCATGGCCTCTATTCAGGGCATTCCGCCCAGCCAATCCTTGACCTATGCTCCCTCTTTTGGCATTCCGGCCCTGCGTAAGCAGTGGCACCAGGAGTTGCTGGCTAAAAATCCCTCCATCGACGGCAAGCCCATCAGCCTACCTGTGGTGACCTGTGGTGTCACCCACGGGGTCAGCATATTTGCCGACCTGTGGGTGGATGCCGAAGATGTGGTGATCCTGCCTGAGCTGATGTGGGGCAATTACAACATGATCCTCGACGTGCGCAAAGGCGCGCGCATGAGCCACTTTGCGCTTTTCGACGATCAAGGCGGATTTAACCTGGTCGACTTCCAACGGGTGATCGATCAGGAGGCCGCCGCCAACAAAAAGATTGTCGTTCTGCTGAATTTTCCGCAGAATCCGACCGGGTACAGCATTTCCAAAGATGAGGCCGGGGCCATCGTCAATATCCTGGTCCGCGCGGCGGAAAGGGGATCCCAGGTTGTCACGGCACTGGATGACGCCTATTTCGGCCTTTTCTATGAGGAGCAGACTTTGAAAGAGTCCCTCTTCGCCCTGTTGTGCGGTCGGCACCCCAACTTGCTGGCCGTCAAGTTGGACGGCGGGACCAAAGAACACTTCATCTGGGGGCTGCGTGTGGGATTTATCACATATGGTGCGTCATGCGACGGCGATGCAGCGCCACTTTACGAGGCGCTCGAGAAGAAGACCGCCGGTGCGGTGCGGGGCAATATCTCCAATGCGTCTCACCTGAGCCAGACCATTTTGCTCAACTCCATGCTCTCGCCGGGCAATCTTGCCGAGCGAGAGGCAAAGTTTAAGATATTAAAGGCGCGCGCCTTGAAGGTAAAAATCGTACTGTCGAATGCCAAATACGATGCCGCCTGGGATGTCTATCCCTTTAACTCGGGCTATTTCATGTGCCTGCGGCTCAAGACCGTCGAAGCCGAACCGCTGCGGGTGCATCTGCTTGACCGATACGGTGTCGGGCTCATCGCATTGGGCCGGCAAGACCTCAGGGTGGCTTTTTCATGTATCGACGAGGCCCAGGTAGAAGATCTGTTTGATACGGTATTGCAAGGGATCAAGGACTTGGAAGCGATGACCTAGACCATGAATTCTCCGGTGCAACAAAAGAAGTGGATGAATTTGCTAAAAGGGGGGCGTTCGGCCCATATCGCGGATGCCGGCAAATGGGCCATCTATTTTATTGCCATCGGCATCATCGCAGGTCTGGGCTCCATCGTATTTCACTATCTTTGCCAGCTCGGTATTCACTACTTCATGGACCACCTGGCCGGCTACCGACCGCCGCCCCCGGCCGGTGAGCATCACCTGCTGCCGCCCACCGAAACGCCGTTCAACCGCTGGCTTCTGCTTTTCCTGCCGGCCATGGGCGGTTTGGTCAGCGGCTGGATTGTTTATACCTTTGCACCGGAAGCCGAGGGCCACGGCACCGACGCCGCCATCAATGCCTACCATAACCAGGGTGGCTTTATCCGCAACCGGGTGCCCATCGTGAAAACCCTGGCTTCGGCTATTACCCTCACCACCGGCGGATCGGGCGGACGCGAAGGACCCATTGCACAGATCGGGGCCGGTTTCGGCTCATTTTTGGCGACCCGCTTGAAACTCTCCCACCGGGAGCGGCGCATCATGATGGCCGCTGGCGTCGGCGCCGGCGTCGGCAGTATTTTTCGGGCGCCCCTGGCCGGTGCTTTATTTGCCGCCGAAGTGCTCTACCGCGACCCGGAGTTTGAATCCGAAGTCATCATTCCGGCCGGCATCTCATCAGTGGTCGCCTATTGCCTGTTCTGCCTGGTTTTCGGTTGGGGGTCTTTGTTTGATTCACCGCCCTTCGATTTTCAGAACCCCCTGGAGCTGGGTCCCTACCTGGTATTGGCTCTGGTGCTGGTGGGCAGCGGGGTGTTTTATGTCAAGATGTTCTACGGCACGGTTCATTTTTTCGAGAAGATCAAGAAAATACCCAATCACATCAAGCCGGCCATCGGCGGATTGGGTACCGGGCTGATCGGTTTTTACTGGCCCCAGTGCCTGGCCTTTGGCTACGGATTTGCCCAAAAGGCCATCCACATGGAGGCCTTCCCCGAGATGACCATCGGCTTTCTGCTCGTTCTGGCCTTTGGTAAGATTTTGACCACTTCATTCTCCATCGGTTCGGGGGGCAGCGGCGGGGTGTTCGGTCCCTCTATCGTCATCGGCGGCGCCATTGGGGGGGCGGTGGGAAAATTCTTTCATCAGCTCCTGCCGACGGTGGTGACCGAGCCAGGTGCTTTTGTAATCGTGGGCATGGCAGGCTTTTTTACCGCCGTGTCCAATACCCCGATTTCCACCATCATTTTCGTTTCCGAGATGACCAACTCCTACCACTTGCTGTTGCCCAGCCTGCTGGTGTGTTCGGTGGCTTACCTGGCCGCGCAGCGCTGGACCATCTACTGCCGCCAGGTCAAAAGCAAAATCGACTCTGCCGCTCATGCAGGAGACTTCTTCGTGGATGTGCTGCAGTCCTTCACTGTTCAGGATGTATTGCCTCTGGTCCAGAAGGTCAGGCAGATTCCCCAGGACATGCCTTTCATGGAATTCAAGCATTACTTCTCCAACACCACCCAGCACTATTTTCCGGTTATGGACGGCCATGGACGCATGGTGAGCATCTTTTCCATCAACGACGTTCGGGGGGTGCTTTTCTCACCGGAGATAGAACACCTGGTGGTAATGAAGGACATCGGGCCGTCGGACATCATTGTGGTGACACCTTCTGAAGATTTGAATTCTGTATTGAAGAAGTTCACCACCAAGAATCTGGATAGCCTGCCGGTGGTTGATGAGCAGGATCACGGGCAATTGATCGGCATGCTCAATCGGCGGGAAGTGATCGCATTCTACAATGAAAAGGTGGCGGAAATGAAGTCTTCCAAAACCGTGGTGGGGGCCTGATCGCACCTGTCCCGGCATTGCAAAATCCGAAGGGCTCCATAGCCAAGGCGCCAAGGGCGAAGCCGTTACCAGAATTTGAGGTTGAGCTTGCTCTTGGCCTGAATGAGGGCCTCCGTGGTTTGGCGCAGGCGCCGGGACAGGATTTCGGCCAGCAGGCGATAGAGCACGTATCCAAAGGCGACCTTGGCGCTGCCGCTGAGTTTTTCAATGTAGAACATGTCCGTGGCCAGGCAAACCGTGTCGGTCACCGCATGAGCCGATGCGGAGCGTCGCGACGAATCCATGGCGCCCATCTCTCCGAATACCTCTCCCTTTCGCGAAAGCACGACCACTTCTTTCCCTTTTTTGCTAATTTTAACCCGGCCGAACATTAAGAAATAGAGCCAAGTGTCCATGCGGCCCTCTTCTACAATAACCTCGCCGGCGCGGTACTTGCGCACTTTGCTCATCTCCAGGAGGTTTTGCAGTTCCTGGTCTTCAAAGGGTTCCAGCACGTCGATATTGCGTAGATTCTCCAGCATGGACTCGTTGTTATCCAAAAAGCTCGTTTCTTTCATGTTGATTCCTTTGTATCTTCAAGTGCTTTTGACCGTCCTTTGATTTTCGCATGCTGATCGTACCGCGCAATAAATGCAGTGAGGTCTGCAAGTCAGATGCCAACGATCATATTCATCCATAAGGTTAAAACGGCAAGCGCGTCAAGACCATAAATGGGTGATAGTGCGAGGTACTGGCGGTCGGGGCCTCCAAGTGTGCAATAGATGGAACAAACATAGCACGAAAATAGACATCGGCTGCCAGGGTTCTGCGGCACCTGCCCCCCGAATGGCCTGATGTTATTGAGTTTGCCACGGGCGGATTGCCGCTGTCAGTCGTAACGCACCTCCATCAGGAACAAGCCCCTGGACGGCGCCGTGGCCGCCGCGCGGGAGCGGTCCCTGGATGCCAGGATTTCGGAGACCCCGTCCGGTGAGATTTTATGTCGGCCCACATCGACCAGCGTGCCCATGATGTTGCGCACCATGTAGCGCAGGAAACCGTCGGCCCGTATATCCAATGTGATGCGGCCCGGCACCGGATTATGAAAGTCGATCCCCATCACATTCCGAATGGTATGCGCACGCGGGCTTCCGGCGCCCTCAAAGGCTTTGAAGTCGTGCTTTCCAACGAGATGGCGGGCGGCCCGATCCATGGCCGCCAGGTCCAGGGGTGAGCGGATCCACCAGGCATAACGACGCTCGATGGCTGAGGGCACCGGCTGATTGAGAATATGGTAGCGGTAGCGCTTGCTGGCGGCATCGAAGCGGGCATGAAATTGGAACGGCACCTCTACCATCTCCCGAATCACGATATCCGGCGGCAGGATGCTGTTCAGACCTTTGTGAAAGTCTGCGGGCGCAATGGCGGTGGCGCACACGAAATTGGCCGTTTGCCCCAGGGCGTGAACCCCTGCATCGGTGCGCCCGGAACCTGCCAGTCTGATCTTTTGGCGGGTCATGGTCTCCAGGGCGGATTCGATCTCCTGCTGAATGGAAGGGCCGTTGGGCTGGACCTGCCACCCATGGTAATGGGTGCCGTCGTATTCGATGGTGAGCTTGAAGTTTTTTTCTTCTGCTTGCATGAAAGTACAATCCTGTTGCGTATAAGCCACTTCTAATAATTTTTTGCTTTCTTAAGTGCCCGCCACAGCGTGTTGGTGCTGATGCCGAGTTTTTTGGCCGCCAGCGTCTTGTTGTTGCCGCATCCATGCAGGGTCCGGCGGATGATGGCTTGCCGATGATCTTCCAACCGCGCCATCAAAGTGAGCCCGTCCTTGTCTTCACCGGCCAGGGTGGCCGCGGGCTGGACCCCGCCCATTACCGTGCCCGGGAACGTGCTGCCTTGGTTTGGCGGGCCTTCGTACTCTTCGAACAGCTCTTCAAACAGGCGCTCGTCGCTTTTACGTAGGCCCAGCAGGATCAGGTAGCTTTCGATCAGCGCCTTCAACTCCCTGATATTGCCGGGCCAGTCATAGGCTTGAATCCTCGCGAACATGGCCGGAGTTATACATGACATTGGCTTGCGGTAGCTTTTCAGCAATGGCGCCAGCAACTCGGGAAGATCCTGCATTCGCTGGCGCAGGGGTGGAACGTTGAGTCGCAGCACGGCCAGGCGGTAGTACAAATCTTTTCTGAAGCGCCCGGATCTTACCTCCTCCCGCAAATCCATGTGGGTCGAACTGATGACACGCACGTCAACCGGCACGATCTTGTCGCCCCCGACACGCAGCACTTCTTTGTTCTCCAAGACTCTCAGGAGCCTGACCTGTAGGTTGGGGGAGATATCGCCGATTTCGTCCAGAAAGATCGTGCCATGGTTGGCCAATTCGAACAGTCCGATCTTTCCGCCTTTCTTGGCGCCGGTAAAAGCGCCCTCCTCGTGACCGAAGAGTTCGCTCTCCAGGAGTGTCTCCGGCAGCGCAGCACAGTTGATGGCCACAAAGGGTGCTTTCTTGCGCAGGCTGACATCATGCATGGCATGGGTAAGAATCTCTTTGCCGGTGCCGGTTTCACCGCAGATCAGAATGGAGGCTTCGGAGCGGGCAAACCGCTTGGCTTTGGCGATGAGTTTGCGCATCTCGGGGCTCACCGCAACGATATCCGTCATGGTGTGCCTGGCGATGAAACCTTTGCGGTACATACGCGCACGCAATTTGCGATCAATATCCTGGATGGTGCTGGCTGCTTTGATCAGGCTGACGGCGCCGCTCACGCGACCGTCGATGAGGATGGGAAGGCAGTTGACCACCAGCTCATTGTCCTGGACCCTGGTAATCTCGTCGGTTTGCTTGGTCCCTGTGGCGAGCACGTCGGCGAGCCACAGCGAGTCGGGCAATTCTGAAATGGATCGGCCCAGGTAAGGGCCAAGATCCATCCCGAGCATGGTTTCGGCGGTCTGGTTGTAGAAGTTGAGGTGCCCGGAGGCGTCCACGCAAAGCATACCGTCGTCCATGATCTCGAAAATGGTCTGCAACCTTTCATGGGACTCCAGTTGCCGGCGCCTGGACGCGGCCAATGCCCGGGCTTGACTCAAGGCGTCCTGCACGATCTGCTTGGCGGGTTCGATAATCACCGACCGAGCTCCCAGCCGGGCGGCGATTTTGCGGCTGACGCCGCCACCGGCAATGATGTCCACGCCATTCTCGATGGCTTGTTCCACGCCCCTTTGCAGTTCTTCCTGGCTGTTGAAGACGATCTGCCGAGCATCCACCCCCAGGACCTGCCGAACCGTTTCGAACCCTTCCCGTCCGGCGGCAAAACTGGTGACGCCGATCTTGGAACCCAAATCGGCCGCCGCCCTGAGGGCAGTAATGACTTCGAGCATGGTAATGGGAATATTCACCACCTGCTGGCCGAGACTCTTGGCGATGATGCCCCCGGTTCCTCCGTGTCCTATAATCACTTCATACCCTTCACGGATCAAGTCACGGGCCGTGGAGACGGCATCATCAAGGCCTACAATGGTGGCAAACAGGTCCTCGGACGCCGGGTCGGCGAATTTCCGGACGATATTGACCACTTCAATGGAGTGGGTGACAAGGGCAAAGCGATATTTTTTGTACAGATT
>Ga0055480_10000293_pt1 | contig 18222 bp, 16 predicted proteins | sample Muzzi_PWB_D2_FD_57935 | JGI IMG/M metagenome (GOLD analysis project Ga0055480, IMG submission 57935) | Wetland microbial communities from San Francisco Bay, California, USA, that impact long-term carbon sequestration - Muzzi_PWB_D2 | ecosystem: Environmental > Aquatic > Marine > Wetlands ... | reverse complement strand
CATGGTCTGCAATAGCTGGTAGAAATCGGTTTGGCCTTTGGTATCGATATGGGCCGTCGGTTCGTCCAGCAGCAGAATCTTGGGCTGGCAGACCAAGGCCCGGGCGATAAACACACGCTGCCGCTGGCCGCCCGAAAGTTCTCCGATGCGTTCGTGGCAATGGGCGCCCATGCCCATCTTATCCAGGGCTTCATGGGCCACCACACGGTCTTTCTTTGAATGGCGCAGCCGCCGGCTGCCGGGCTGCAGTTGTCCCATTAAGACCACATCGAGAACGGAGATGGGAAAGTTCGGATTGATATGGGTGTTCTGGGGGACATAGCCCACCAGGTGGGAGGTCTGGGCCGGAGGGCGTCCCAGGATCCGGATGCTGCCTGTTTGGGGTTTCAGCAAGCCGAGCATCAGTTTGATCATGGTGGTCTTGCCCCCTCCATTGGGGCCGATCATGGCAAGGAAATCCTTGTCCTCAACCGTCAGATGGACGTGCTGCAGAATGGTATGCCCGTTATAGGCAAACGACACATCATCGATCTCGACCACGGCTTGTGCCATCGCATATCACCTCAAGGCGGCATTTAATTGTTGTGCATGGTTGCGCAGATTGGACGCCCAATCGGCAGCCAGAGGATCGGCGGGGATTACCCGTCCTCCGATGGCTTTGGCGATGAGATCGGCACTTTTGGCTGAAAATTGAGGCTGTACGAAAATGACCTGAATGTGTCGTTCCCTGGCCTGGGCGATCATTGCCTTTAGCTGGGCCGGTTTAGGCGCTTTGCCTTCGATCTCAATGGATACCTGCTGCAATCCGTAGGTATGGGCAAAGTAGCCCCAGGACGGGTGCAGCGTCAGGAAGGCCGTTCCCTTTTTATCGGCAAACAGTGCTTTCAATTCAGCATCCAGCATGATCAGTTCGTCCATGAAATGATGATAGTTGGCAGCATAATAACGGCTGTTCTCCGGATCGGCCTTCTGAAGCGCGACAAGCATCGTATGTACCTGCTTCATGACCAGTGGCGGGGATGTCCAGATATGCGGGTCGAGCATGCCGGCGGGGTGCTCATCATCCCCCGGGCCGGACCGGGCGTCCTCGCCGTGATGACTGTCCATGGGCCTTTTTTGAATCCCTTGATCCGTGGGAACCACCGTCAGCATCGGATTGGCGGCAGCTATTCTCGCCATCCAGACTTGCTCGAACGGTACCCCGATTGAAAAAAAGATCGTGGCTCGGGCCAAGGCCGTCATCTGTCTGGGTTTGGGCTCATAAGTGGCCGGGCTGGCGCCGGGCGGCACCATGACGTCGATATGCGTCCGATCTTTGCCAATTTGTTGCACAAAATATTTCTGGGGCGGAATGCTGACAAAGACGTGCAATTGAACGGCTGATGCTGATAAGGAAGCGGGCCAAAACAAGAACATTATCACCATGGTCCCTGCCACCAAGACATGCCAGGCGGATTTCATTTCTAACCCCTCAAAATTTTGTTGGAAACATCATCGATCGACTGATTATGCAACAAAGTTGCATAATCATCGCGCTTTGGCAAGCATGAATGTGAATGCCGGCGGCATTTATTGCTGGCGGGAGAACCAATACCAGGCGGATTCACCTGGACCGTCGCGGCCTTTAACCATTTGAGTCTGAAGTAAAGCCGGCTGGAAAAGATCCGCCACCCTACGGGAGGATATCCCCCGGATCTTTCCTTTATGCGACCGGGGAAGCCAGGCATAGAGCATAAAGTCCCCTCCGGGTTTCAGCAGTCGGGTGATTTCGGCTGCATATTTCTTTTGTTGAACCGCTGTCAGGGCGAAGAGGCACCCGATATCGAAGATATAATCAAACGAATCGTGCAGAAAACCCAGGTCGGCGACATCAGCCAGATAAAATTGAATCGCCAAGCCAAGCTGGGCGGCCTTCCGGCGTGCTGCGGCAATGGCCTTTGGCGAGAAATCCACACCCACGGTTTGCCAGCCGTTTTGCGTCAGGGTGACGGCGTTGGTCCCGGTGCCGCATCCCATATCCAAGACGCGTCCCGGTCGGGTACGGCGTATATAGGCCAACACTTCCGGCGGCGTGATCTGCGTATCCCATGGTGTCTGATGACGCCAGTAGCGCCACTCAAACCGCCACCATGCAGTATTCAATAAATTAAACAGATTGTGCATGGCTTAAAATATCACAATGTTGGACCTCGCTTCAAGCCGGACCCGGTCGTGCCCATGCTTGCAATGATAAGTTTTTCAGCTTAGAAAGTCCCAAGGGGAATATTCTATGATACTTGGCGGCGCCACTGCAGCGGGCACAGTAACTTACTCACGTAAATTCGGTGGACAGCACTTCAATACCCTGGGCCTAACCCAATGGCAGGTGAGCCAGGCCGGTTTCGGCGGCTACCGGGTCAGTGCCGGCATTGACGCGCATTTCCGTGCCATGGCAAAGGCCTTCTGCGGCGGCATCAATGTCGTCGATACCAGTACCAATTATACCGACGGTGGATCTGAAAAGTTGGTGGGGCAGGTCTTGGCGCACACCATCGGCAAGGGATTCATTGCCCGCCAGGAGGTCGTCATCGTCTCCAAAGTGGGCTATATTCAAGGGCGCAATTATGCCTTGAGCCGGGAGCGCGAGCGCGAAGGAGATCCATTTCCCGACCTGGTGCCTTACAGCGAAGGTTTGGCGCATTGCATCCATCCCGAGTTTATTGAAGATCAGTTGACCCGCAGCTTGGAACGCCTGCAGATACAGACGCTGGACCTGCTGCTGCTCCATAATCCCGAATACTACCTGGGGTGGGCCAAAAAACAGGGACTTGCCGTCAATGAAGCTCGTGAAACCTTCTATCAAAGGATTGCGCAGGCATTTGAACATCTGGAGAATGTCGTCTCCCAAGGGCGGATTCAGGCTTATGGCATCAGCGCCAATACGTTCCCGGTTGCCGACCATGACGCGGAGTTCATCAGCCTCGAACGGGTCCTGGGAATTGCCGAAAATATTGCGGCCAACCACCATTTCCGCGCTGTCCAATTTCCCCTGAACCTGTATGAACCCGGCGCCGTGCTCGAAAGAAATCAAAGCCAAGGCCGAAGTTTGCTGGCATGCGCCCAAGAAAAGCAATTGGGCGTGTTGATCAATCGTCCTTTGAATGCCTTTACGGGAAATCGGTTGGTGCGCCTGGCGAATGTCGAAAAACTTGCGCGCCATAGGGACGATGAGGTTATTCATGCCATAACCTTGCTGAACAAGTCTGAAAAAGTACTCTGGCGCAAGATTTTGCCGGCACTGAACCTGCCATTACCGCTCTACCGACGGGTCAAGGATCAAGCCTCGGTGGGAGACCAATTGAAGCATTACTGGCGCAATTTCGGAAATTATGAACGCTGGCGACAATTCAAGGATGGATTGTTATGGCCACACGTACAGGGGGTTTTTGATTTTCTGCGACCCTACGCCGATCAAATGGACGCAATCGATCAGTGGTTAAGGTCCCACCAGAAGAAACTCGATATCGCCGTCCGGGCTATCGGATCTCTTTATGTGGACCATGCAGCGCGCGAAGTGGCGGCCATCAGAAGCAAAATCCGGGCTGCCGACGATGCCTGGAATGGTGCCGGTTCATTAAGCCAACTGGCTTTGCGGGTCTTGCGGTCCAGCGCCGGCGTGCACACCGTTCTGGTGGGCATGCGCCGGGAGCGTTATGTGGACGACGTGTTCGAAGAGTTGGCACGACCCGTGGAAATAGCGGAAAGGATCGATGCCTGGAAGCGTTTGCATGCTGCTTTGACGTCGATATGACGGCAAAATCAATAAGGCGATGATCTGGTTGGTTAAAGTCCTTGATATATTATCTCGCATGTAGGTGATCTACGGCCCGTCGCCGTCAGATCTGTTGGCTCCCTCTGGCCTGCGGTCCGGCCTACTTGCGTGCCAGCATGGGGCCGAGAGGTTTGCCGGCGAAAAGATGCATGTGTAAATGAAAGACCTCCTGCCCGCCGTTTTTATTGCAATTGACCAGCAAACGGTAGCCGTCCTCGGCGAACCCTTCACGAAGGGCGATCTGCTGGGCGACGGTAAACATATGGCCCACGAGCTGTTCGTCGTCGATGCGCATGTCGTTCACTGTGGGGATCTCTTTGGCCGGTACGATGAGGATATGTATCGGTGCCTGGGGATTGATGTCGCGAAAAGCTGTTACTTCTTCGTCCTGGTAGACAATATCTGCCGGAATTTCACCTGAAATGATTTTAGAAAAGATCGTGGTCATAGGTTCCTCCTCTTGGTGAGCATCAATGACGGTAATATCACCTAAAGAACCATAATCCCGTCTATTTTGCAATTCACGAGTGAAGCTGTTTGCATTTCAGCGACATTTTGATGTCAAGATATGGCATACCCCCTCTATGGCTTCCTCGACACTTAAAGTGCCGGTGTTGACCACCAGATCGTAATGGTTGGGGTCCTCGATATCGGTGTGAAAATATTTACGAATAAATGCCCGGCGGTCAGACTCCGTTTTCAGAATGCGCCGTTCAGCGTCTTTCAAGGGAAGATCAAACTCTTCGGCGACTTTGCCGGCCCTGAAGGCTTGCGGGGCAATGATCCTCAGCCTGAAGGTCGTTTCGGGGGGCAGGACAAAATTAGCACCGCGTCCGACCAGGACGGCCCTGCCGTGCTTGCCGATGGTACCGACCACCTTAAGCAGGTGTTGAAGGTATTCGTCCGGCCAGAGGTATTGTTTGTGTACAACGGCTGAAACCCAATCATCGAGCATGCTTATACCTTTTTCATCCAAGCTCTCCAACACCCGCGAACTCACCCTTGCGCTATGGGCCATCTCGTGAATGACTTCTTGATGGAAAAGGTCAAAATTGAGGCATTCGGCGATCCCCTTGGCGATTATCCTGCCGCCGCTGCCCGGATCCCGCGAAATGGTGATGATCGTCCAACCAGCTGTTTCCATGGGCCGTTCTTGATGTTCGAACCCCCATTTCTTAACCTGGTCGTCCACAATCTGCTCTATGGAGCGTCGACGCACAATCATGATGTCCTCCTTTCATGGGCAGGGTCATCCGGGCAGCAAATCCACGCGGATGATCAGGGATTATTTGAGCTGCCGGGTTGGCGTTGGGGCAAGTCGCTGGTGTTGAATACAGGCCTTTGCAGGAGTTTCAGAAGTGCGTTTGAGGAGAAATGCAACGCGGTACGGCAAGGTTGTGAACCAGGACGAGTAGGTGTTTCGCTGGATCAATCCCGTTTATTGGGACTAGTTTATCGGCGGTCATCCGGGTTGTCAAGCCAACAGGCACAGGTTTTATTCGGAATCCGGCCAAGCGCGGACAAGGTGCCGGCGATTCCATGGCATTCTCTGGCCAAAGGCTCTTTCACGCCATTGACAGGCATTCTGCCGGCAGATGGGACATTGTTCAATGTCGCAAGGGTCCATGTGGACCAGCACGCTGGCATGGCCGCTAAATTGGTCCATCAACAGCAATTCCATTTTTTTGGCTTGGCAATGGGCAGCGTCCATGGACAGATCCTTGGGCAGGACCAGATGCAGATCAATGTGAAGCAAATGGCCCGCGCGCCATGCGCGCAGTTGGTGAATATCGATCCATTCCGGTTGTCGATGACTTTCCAGCGTATCCACAATGTGGTCCAGAAGCTCGGGGTCGGAGGCGTCCATGAGTCGGGCAACGGATTGGGTGACCAATCTTCCGCCGGTGATCAGAATGTTAATTCCAACCAGGCAGGCCACCGCGCCGTCCAGCCAAAGCCAACCGGTCCAATAAACCAGCGCCAATCCAATGACCACCGCCGTCGAAGTATAGACATCGGTGATGATGTGTTGGCCGTCCGCGACCAGGGTGAGGGAATCGGTTCGTTGACCCACCCGCAGCAAACCCAGACCTAAAATCAGGTTGATGGCGGTGGCGGCGATGAGAAGACCCAGCCCCGCTTCCAAGTGGGGCAGGTCGCGGGGATGTATCAATTGATGGATACCGGTAAAAAAAATGCCTCCGGCAGCGCAAATAATCAGTGCACCTTCGAAGCCTGCCGAGAAGTATTCAATTTTTCCGTGGCCATAGGGGTGATCAAGGTCGGGTGGTTTAGCGGCCATCCAGACGCTGATGGCGGCGAAGGCGCTTGCGACCACATTGATGATGGATTCCAGCGCATCGGACAATACGGCTGAAGACTGGGTGAGGTGATAAGTCAGAAACTTCAACCCCATCAGCACGACGCTGACGGCGAAGGAGAGCAGAATCATCTGCATGCGCCGTTTCTGCCGGGCATCGTCGCCCGAGCGCATTGCAGTTAAGCGGGATTGCGGATTGGAATGCGACATGTAATCCATCTTATTGTTATGATAAGAATAAATTACACTATAATCTGGAAACAGATAAATTACAACTCCAGACGAAGGTGTCGTGTGGATCCATGTTTAAATGGTTCCTCGGCCATATCGCACACAAGCCTATGCGGTGGCTGAGCGAGGGCCTGCTATGGCACTATTGGGCTACAAAGAAGGCAACGGGTCTCTTGAATAAAATTGCGTCGGCCAGCGGGTTAAGATGTAAATATTTCCGGATTCAGCCCGAGGATAAAAGCCCCCCAGTGCTTATTGTCCACGACGATGGGCATGGACAGGTCATTGATGACTTCTCCGGTATCGCGCATATAGGTCTGCAGCAGCATTGGGGTGGTGCTGGTCGACCGCCGCACCTCGGTCTGGTTGCTGAAGTAAATACGCTTATCCCGGCTGTTCAGAAGATCTTTTTCATAATCGCCGGTCATTGGTTTGGACACTTGGGCGTGGTGCACTGGAAGATATCCGTTTCGATCCACCGGCAATGCATAGATGCTTCCGGAGAGATCTTTGAGGATAGCATCGCAATAGGACTGAAATGCTTCCTTGAACTTATCGGTGAAGTTGGCGGTAAATTTTTGCGGATTGGTGTTGGGTACCGGCTTATAGTTTTGATCAAATATATTGATGCCGCTTTTTTTCATATCCGCCAGGGCCTGCTGCATAAAATCCCGGTGCTGGCGGGCCGTGGAAATGACCCGGTCCAGCACGCCGCGACCGGTTTTGTATTGGGATACCAACTCCTGCATGTTTTCGGTGATCTCGTTCAGTCCGCACACAGTTTTACTGGATGTTTCCATATCGGTGTGGATTTGGTTGGTCAGATTGTTGATTTCGTCGACTTTGGCGTTTACCTCGTTGTTGGTCAATGAGAGCTCTTCGATGGCCGCCGCGATTTTGACCAATTGCTTATCGGTCTCTTCAAAGTCGCCGATCATGGCTTCAAAATTGGTGGACGTCTGATTCACGATGCTGTTGACCGCTTCGCTGGAATGGATGATGGCATCGCTTTCCGCCATGGTTTTTTCAACGGTCTTCACCATTGTGTTGATTTTTAGGGCAATATCTTCGGTGGCCGGCTTGACGCGCTTGGCCAGAGTGCGGACCTCTTCCGCCACCACTGCGAAACCCTTGCCATGTTCGCCGGCCCGGGCGGCTTCAATGGTCGCGTTGAGCGAGAGCAGGTTGGTCTGATCGGAAATATTGTTGATGACCCCCACAATCCCCATGATGCTGGATGAATTGCGATTAAGTTCTTCAACTGTATCCCTGAAGGTGGCAACCGTCTGATTGATCTCTGTTATCTTTTCTGCCACGGTTTCCAATTCCTGAGAGGAGGCGCGCACTTTGTTCAGATTGGAACTGGTGTTTTCCGATACGAATTGCGCGTTTTGAGAAACTTCCTTTATCGCCTGATTGGCATCGTTGCTGGAGACGGTGACCTCCCCGGAAAGCTCTTTCTGTCGATTGGTTTTATCATTTGTCAAATCCACGATGCGGTGCACACGGGTGCTGTCGATCGCTATCTTTACACCTGAATGTCGTATGCTCTCAATTATTTGCCTGACTTTCTCGATTATCGCATTATACCCTTTGGATACATGCGACATCTCCGCATAAGGCAAATCTTCAATATCTTTGGACCAGTCGGCTTTGCCATCGGCTAATTGTTTAAAGATGTCGTCCACCAGTTTCAATGGTTTGACCGCCAGGTAATTGAGCATCATCACGATTATCAGAGAAGCTGATGCTGCCATTAAAAACCCAACGACACCGATTGTGATGCAGGTGCCGGTGGCTGACACAATCTGATGACCGGCCTCAATGTTGCCTCCCAGTTCTGAAATCCGCATCAGGTAAAAGATCATCAACAGTAAGGCGGACAGGTGGATGACCGCGATCAATCCGATGGCTGCCACCGCACGTTTTATCCGTGAATCAAACATCAAACCATCGAGTCCGTCCCAAACCCGGTGCAATGTGTTCATAAGTACTCCCTGCAATATTCTATGTGGAATTCAACCCTGGTTAAACCCAGCGCTCCTGCATGCATGACCGTTAGCTATATCGGCCTTGTTTTTTGAAACATTAGCGATGAATCGGTGCTGAAACCCCTGTCCGAAGGCTACGCGGGCGGTTTGTTTCCCTTATTGCGGGTTGGACACGTTGTGTCGGTGATCTCGCTTCGCGTGTACCCGTAGCTAGGGGCAAAGCGCTATCTATAGGCATCGGAATGCAAATGTGCCGGTGAGGTCGCACCATATGTTGTGCCACTACAGGGCATGGAATACCGTATTCTGCGGCATTGTGGTGGAGCCATTGGGTTAATGAGGCGCGGGGCGTCATGTGGCGACACCATTCATGTGGGCCAGAACGCGGTAGAGTCCTTGGGTTCCAAGGTCTTCAAGTCCCATGGCTTTGGCGGCAATATAAAACTGGTGAACCATGGCCAGGCCGGGCAGGCTGAGGTTCATGCTTTGAGCCTCGGCCAGGGCGATGCCCATGTCTTTCACAAAATGTTTGATGAAAAACCCGGGGCTGAAATCATGGTTGGCAATTCGGCGCCCCAGATTGTTGATGGACCATGAGCTGGCAGCCCCCTGGCCGATAACATCGATTACGGCATTCAGATCCATGCCCACACGTTGGGCATACAGCAAGGATTCCACAGTACCGATCATGGTACCGGCAATGAGAATCTGGTTGCACATTTTGGTATGCTGCCCGCTTCCGGCCGCGCCCATATAGGCGATATTCTTACCCATGATTTCAAAAAGCGGCCGTATTTTTCCAAAGATTTCTTCATCGCCCCCCACCATAATGGCCAGGGTGGCATCTCGCGCGCCAATATCTCCCCCGGATACCGGCGCATCGAGCGCATGCACCGATTTTCGCCTGGCGGCATCATATATTTTGCGGGCCAACGCAGGGCTGGAAGTGGTCATATCCACAATGACGGAATGGGATTTGGCGCCGGCCAGCACGCCCTGTTCGCCCATCAGGACACGCTCCACATCAGGGGGAAATCCGACAATGGAAAAAACGACGTCGCTGTTGCGGGCGACATCAATGGCGGTATCGCACCATTGTGCGCCTTTGGCGATGAGGTTCTCGGATTTGCCACGGGTACGGTTGTTGACAAAGAGCGAATGCCCGGCAGCCAGCAGATGACCACACATGGCATTTCCCATAACGCCGGTACCAATCCAGCCGATTTTCAATTTGCCCATGGTTGTCTCCTTCAGTTTGAAGAATTATGATTTCAATTGGGTGTGGGGTGATGCGATGACGATATTAAGCGGAATGAATCCTGTCAAGAGAAGGGCGATGGATCAAATACGCGTTGATTGTTATAGCGGCTATCGCGGTGAAGAAACACCCCGGCGGTTTTGGTTGGCATCCCGCTGTGTACTGGTGCGCGAAATCATGGACCGCTGGCTGGCGCCGGATCATCGCTATTTCAAAGTGCTGGGCAGCGATGGGGACCTTTATATTCTGCGCCATGATCCCCACGGTGACCAATGGGAATTGATATTTTTTCTAAAGCACTGAGTTCTGAAACTCAGGCGGCTCCGTCTCTTCGAAGTCGGTTTCGGGCTCCGGTTCTGAATCGTCGTCGGCCGCATTCTTTTCAATGGTGGGAACCTTCAGCGTCTGGTGAAGGCGCAGGGCTGCAAAATCCACTTCAGGGTTGCAGCTCTTCAGGAGCCACATGGGGATATCGAACTTGTCCAGGCAGAGCGTCCAAAGATTGTCCCCCCGTTCAACACGATAGGATCGCAATTCACTGATGCGGTACACGGAGAAAAAATCTTCCTGCAGGCGTTTGTGGTATTCGTAGCGCGTCTCTTCGAATTCCTGCGCGGTCACTTTGGTCAGGGGTATCTTGACTTTTTGGTGAAGATGCAGCTTTTTGCCGAAGGCAAGTCCATTCAACCGGCGAATGCTTTGGGTGCGGATCCCCGCCCATTCCGCAAAGTGCCCCAGGGTCTCTTCCACTTCCACCTGTAACGTTCCGACAGGCCGGGAAGGATGGGTTTTGATTTTTTCAAAGCGGACGTCGGCAGAGACAATCTCCAGGCTGGGCACTTCATCACTCCCCTGGGTTATGGGACGATTCGCCTCCGCGGAGTTTGATTGGGGAGACGGTGTCGGAATTACCGACGCCAATACCGGCGTTGGCAATTCCTCTTCTTTATCGAGAATGCTGTCCATCGTATCCACATCCACCAGGTCGTGAGTGCTGTCAGTCGCTTCCGCCAGGTCTTGAGCGCTGTCCGTCTCATCCACCGGGTTGAGATCACTGCCAGTTTCATCCACCGGGTTTGGCGGTTCAGCCTTTGCGATCAGCACTGGTTCAGTCCTTGTCGGCGTCGATGCCTTTGTCGCAACCAAGGCTTCACCCGGCAATGGTATGCGCAGCGTCTGTCGAGGGAATATCGTCGCCCGGCGGCTGAGGTTGTTGGCGAGTATCAGATCATGGAGCTTAACGCCATGCGCGCGGGCGATTCTACCGGCTGTATCGCCACGCTGGACGGTATAGAAGCTGCTGGGCTTTTGGCGGCTTCTATAAAGGCTGGGCGGTACGCTGGAAAGATCAGAAGATGCCATCTCGATGTCTGCGGGCAGGCGAAAACTGTAGCCCATGGGGACATGCTTCTGGCCGTTGAACACCGGCGGCCGCAGGGCAGGGTTCAACGATTTGGCAATCTCTTTGGGGACATTGTAGTGTTCGCACAAATCGTTGAAGCTGACATACCCGTCCAGGGTGACACCATAGACCGGCAATGGCCGATCCAGCGAAATCCCATGAAAGTAATCGTGATAATTGGAAGCCACCTGCACGGCGGCCATGAATTCGGAATAAAAATTACGCGAAGCAAACTTGAATGTACGGCTGCGGTATTTGCCAAAGATGTCCGGATAGGTGCCGTATTTTTGTTGCGCCCGCGCCATACCGGCCGCGCCATGATTATAGGCGGTGATGGCCAAGGGCCAGCTGCCCAGTTTTTGGAAATTTTCTTTTAACAGCGCAGCGGCCGCATGAGTGGCGATGATGGGGTCCCGCCGTTCATCCAATGCATATCCGACTTTCATAAAACGTTTGCCGGTTGATCGCGTAAATTGCCAGATACCTGCAGCGCCGAACTTGCTGTATGCCTGATAATTGAATGAGGATTCGACATGGGGGAGGTAGGCCAGCTCCGCAGGCAAACCGTTGCTTTTAAAGATGGTTCGAATTTGGTTGATAAAGGCGCCGGATCTGACCAGACCGGCTATGAATCTGTCGCGCTGTCCGATCTGGCATCGAACGCGCCGGGCGGCTACTCGAAATGTGTCGGATGACGCCTGGGGGCCAAACAATTCAGCGACACGCCTGTAAGTGGCGCTGTTTTTTGCATTGGGACGGGCAGCCAAATGTTTTAAGATGTTTTCGTATTTGTGCCTGACCTTTTTCATCCTTTGACGGTTGATTTTGCGTGCTCGATAGGCATCGTGGGGTTTGAGGTCAATCACATCATATATGATGCTGAGATCTCTGGCATCGTGTACGATGGCCTGGGTGGTTGGGTATTGTGAATAGATATTTATCCAAAATGACACGTTGGGTTGGATGACATCATAAGTCGGAAATGGATTGGCTGCTGACTGGGTTGGTGAAACGGTCAGGCCGACCATGACGATAAATAGCAATACCCATGTGGCAAAGGGTGCCCGGTGCATAAGGGGCCCTCCTTATCAAGACGAATTTTAAGTTTACAAACAATAAAAGATAGTTAAGCAAAATTTATACCATAATGCGCCATTGCCAAATCCATAGTAATGTACGCATGTTACTTTGTGGTGATGAAAATAATGGCGGGCCAATCCATGAAAATTCGTCAATTTTGAGATGGCGCGCGTCAAAAAAAATCACTTATAGAAACACAGTTCAGCAAGTCGCCCGAAACATTTTCTGGTGTCCCGGAAAAAGATAGGTCGGCGTTGGCTAAGCCACCCCAACCACTCAACTCCGCCGACGCCGGGAAATATTGGTGCAGGACCATCCCGCTTGCTTTTCGATCCCGGCGGACCTAAAATACGGGCAATGAAGAGCAATATATAGCACTTTTTCGAGGTAATGACATGAAAATCGAAGTTCACCATATACCATCCCAAGGCTTGGCGTTGGCGTCAGATGAAGCGGCAGCAAGCTTTGGAAGTCTCAAGGAGTTGATGGACAGGCACGTGTGTCACTTTACCGCGTCCATTTCCATCAACCTTCATGTCGAGCCTGCGCGCGATATGATCAGAGTCAAGGGGTGCTTTGAAACCGTTGTCCGAGAGGCTTGCGCCCGATGTCTGGAAAATTTCGAACATCCCTTGAAAGCCGAGTTCAGGCTGAACTATTCGAAAAAGATTCCCAGTGATCTGCATCGCGAAGAGAAAGAGGATATCGCCCTCACCGCACAGCAAATTGGCATGATCTATTACGATGGGGATGAAATCGATTTTTCAGAAGCGCTCCAGGAACAGGTGGTATTGGCCATGCCTTACAGACCGCTCTGCCGTGAAGATTGTAAGGGGCTGTGTTCCAAATGCGGTCAGGATTTGAACAAGAGCGCATGTCAATGCGAACAAAAACCGGCCGAAGGACCATTTGCTGTTTTGAAAAATTTAAAGCTGCGGTCCGATAAGGAGATAAAAGCATGATGCGTAAAATGATAGTATTTGCTTTGGTTATCGTTGCCGCGGTTGCGTGCCGGTCGGATGACATTCGGATCAATGTGACCTTTGAACAATTGTCCGGCTTGGCAAAAGGAGATCGGGTTTTATTTGAAAGCAATGCCGCTGGAAAGGTAAGTGCCGTTGAATTCAATCCGAATGGCAGTTATACGGTGCAGATTGAAATCGATAAAGGTTTTGCCAACGCGGCCACTGAATATTCGCAATTCTTCGTCATTGAGGATGCTGATCGGCGGGGACATAATGGTGTCGAAATCAGGTTGTCTCAACGGGGCGGAACACCTTTGGCCAGCGGTACGACGGTGACCGGGTCGCCCCAAGGAGGTGACCTGGCCAGCAAATTACAGGGGGAGTTGGAGGCTGGCATTGGGTTTCTAAAAAACCAGATTGAAAAATTCGGCCAAGACGTGCAGGCTATTCCTGAGAGTCAAGAGTACAAACATCTAAAAGAGTCGCTCAAAGATCTGGGCGCAGAAATTGAGCGCCAGGAAAAGCAGGCCCGGGAGACAGTCAAGCAGGAGTGGCTGCCCCGAATCCAGCGTGAGCTGGACGAGCTGCGTGAACGCCTGAAGCAGTTGGGGCGTGAGGATGAACTGGCGCCGCTTGATCGTGAGATGGAACGCATCAGGCGGATTTAACACCCATGGGATTCAGGTGTCGATATGTCGATTAAGCTATTGGCCCGCGATCTTTATCGGCTGCAGAGGGAAGTCGCGCATCTGGAATCTGAGCTGGCTGCGGCGCGCGATGCCGGGCGGGAGCGCATTGAGGAAGAATTGCGCCGGGCCAGAGCGGAAAAAGCGAGATTGCGGCGGCTCCTGGACGGCCAGATCGGGAGATGAGATCAGCGTCAGTGTTAGAAGTGGTTTCAAACCACTTCTACGACCTCGGCTTGCGTTGCAGCAGGACCCTGTAGTAATGCGCCAGGCGTCTGAATTTCTCGGCGTCGCCACCTTGATCGGGATGGTGTTGTAAGGCCTGTTGGCGAAATATGCGGGTCAGCGCGCTGCGGCCCAGACGCTTGAGCGCAATCCATTCATATCCAAATAGTTGCTCGGCTTCCCGTATCTTGAACTGCTCCTTGGCCGTCGGTCGATGGCGACGATGGCGATTGATAAAATTCCTGATATCCTGCTCAGCTGCACTCTGGCCCACAGGCTCCTGATCAAAATAGACAATGGCATATTTGACCAAATGTTCGAACAGCCCTTGTGGTATGGATTCACCTGCCAAGAATTGCGCATCATTGTTCAGCCGGCATAAGCGCTCCATAAAGTAAGCGTCCATTTGGGACAGAAGGGATTGGTCTGTGCCGATTCGAGGACAAAAGGCGGGCAGTTGAAAAATGGCCGCCACATAAAGTGATTTCTCATTTGGTCTGAGCCTTCGTTCTTCCCAACCGAAATACTGCTCCAATTCATCCCTGGATTTGTGATGCAAGGACTTGAAAACTTTGTCCGGTACATTTTGAATGTAGCGTTGCCGGCTGTGGCCGAAGCGGAGATAATGAAATCGCCTTTTATCAAAGATGTGGATGGATATTGGATGGCCAAAATCAGGGCTTTGGCATTTATTGGAGGCCTTTCGATGACTGCGATCAAAACCGATGATCACTCGCTGGATTTCTGGGTCCAGAAAATCAAACAAGAGCCGATCCAGATCTTCGGATTCGATTTTTAGTCCCTGAATCGCAAGGGCATCTTCAATGCAAGAATCGTAATAATAGCCTTTGCCGCCCGGGTAGTGGATGAACCGCCAAGGTTCTGGCCCCAAGTCAAGGAGATCCCGAGATTTATAATGTTCGTCAGCCCAGTACGACTGGCGAAGAACGTAGCTGAACTTTCCTTGTATGCGCACGCGGGCCAGATACACGGAACAGCCCGTATTGATTGGGTCAGCCTTCGTCTCTTGACTCCTTCAGAAGAAAGCGTCTGCATTGCAGCGCCGAGCACTTAAATTATAATTGACTCGTCGGTTAATTGGCGCCCTGAGTTGCGGTATGCGTCCGCATCAACAAGGCTAAAATAAGGAGTTTCGCCAAACGTGCAATGGTTTGCACAGGATGGGGACCATCGTCCCTGCCCAGGGCACGGTTAGCCCGCCGGTGCAATCCTTGATAGGGTTCGAGCGAATCCGAATCGAGCATATATAAATAAAATGAATATAGTTCAAAAATATAAATAGAAAAAATTAAAATAAATTATTATTGACATAAAAATAATAATAATTTAAATCGAAGAAGATTCAAAATCTATTGGGTGCGTTTAAGAAATGCCTTGCTATACATAGCGAGGTACCATGCCATTCGCCGGCGTTATCCAAAAGTCTGGCACAGCTCCTGCGGCCTGGGGCTGTGTCAGACGGATACCGCACGATACAAGGCACTTCACTGCCCAAAAAAAGTGAAAGCAGGCACCCTCAATCAACATCGTCCATCTACCTATTCTCGCCCATATCATAAAAAATCAAATAGATATACGACATATACGAAGAAAGGTCCCACGGCGCTTGATTGGGATGGGGAGCCATATCATGCCATGCCAGCATAGATGTCCGACCTTTCATTCACAGTGTACAATTGACCAGAAGCTCAACCTAGGCTAATTTGTTTTTCAATGGTTTAAATAAATAGGTACCGGCTAATGCCCCCCGCTAATCCAGATGTGTTGAATTGATCATGCCGTATTTCAAAACGCAGGACGGTTGCAGTCTTTACTATGAGTTGCTGGGGGAAGGCCCAGGTAAACCTACCATCACGTTTGTCAATGGTACGTTGCAGACCACCATCTATTGGAAAGCGATTGGCAAGCACCTGACCAACAAATTTCGACTGTTACTATATGATTGCCGCGGACAGGGAGAGAGTGAATTGGGTGAGTTGCCGCTTACCCTGAAATGTCATTGCTGCGACCTGCTGTCGCTGCTGGATGCCTTGGAAATTCACCAGACCCATTTGATTGGCATCAGCCACGGAGCCAGGGTGGCCCTTTCGATGGCTAACGAACATCCGACTTTGGCGGCGCGCGTTGTTCTATGCAGTCTTTCTACCCAGTCCACGTTTCGAGCGAAAATGATCGTGCGTTCATGGTACGAAATTCTCGAACGCCACAGCCTGGACGCCATGGTCTGGGCCGCCGTGCCGCATGTGTTCGGGCGCAATTATCTGCGGTCCAATGTGAAAGTCCTGGAGCGTATCGTCAAAACAATTGTGCGACGCAATAAGACGTCGTCACTGCGTGCGCATTTAAAAGCCATGCAGCACTATCCGCCCTTGGCGAATGGCTTGAAAAAAACGCCTTTCCTGGTGCTTGTATTGACCGGCGAAGACGACCCCTTGGTCACCACCGAGGGAGGGCAAGAGATAGCGAAGATCTGCGGGGGTCGGCATGAAGAGATCAAGGGCGTAGGGCATTCCATTCCTGCAGAATCGCAAGAGCAATTTTTGGAGATGGTACGCCAATTTCTCGACAGTTGAAAGGCCACGATTAATATTTGCCATAAGGCGGTGTGTATGGATTAGAAAACAGGCAGAATGATATCTCTGGCATTGATGTGCCGAAGCAAAGCCGCAGCTTATGCTGATGTTGACCGTGATGCTGTAATTCTGATTACTGCTGAGATGACACCTCTTTCGCATCGAATTCTACGCCACCCCCGAACTTCCCTCGTATTCTCTATATGCCAACATTTGAAATAACTTAGTGGATGGATCTGCACTCATTACGTGTAATAGTTTGCGGTCAATGACGGCGTTCAGGAGGGGATACTGGCAAGAACAATCTACTTAACGCGGTGCGCTGTATAGCGATATTCCAATTTGGCAATCGCCGCAAAATCAATTATATGATTTGAAAGGAGACTGGACATGAAAACCATCCGAACCGGAATCGCTTGTATGGCTTTTCTCTTGTTGGTTTCATTTTTTTCAAATGCTTTTGCGAGTCAGGATACGGTTTGGGTTGCATTAAACTATCCTGAGAGCGGTCCCTATGTGGCACAAGGCCTGGATCAATGGCGAGCATCGGAGATGGCGCGTGTAGAGATCAATGCAGCCGGGGGAATCCTGGGACAGGAGGTGCAATTCCGAATCTATGATTCCAAATCCAATGTGGCGGCCACCAAAAAAAACGTGACCGACGCCATCGATCGCGGTGGTGTAAAAATGGTCTTTGGCGGATCCTCCAGCGCCGTGGCAATCGCCGCCGGCAAGATTTGCCAGGATAGAAAGGTGCCCTTTTTTGCTACCCTTTCCTACTCGACATCCACCACCGGCGAAGAGGCGCATCGCTACTCTTTTCGCGAGTGCTACAACGCGTGGATGGCGGCCAAAGCTTTGGGTTATTATCTGCGAAAGAATTTTTCAGGGAAAAAGTACTTCTACATCACCGCTGATTACACTTGGGGATGGACCACCGAAGCATCGCTGCGAAAAATTACCGGCACGGAGGACAAAGGAGCCCATCCATCGGTTCGCACGCCTTTTCCCTCTAATGACTTTACAAGCGCACTGCAGCGTGCGCAACGCGCCAAACCGGATGTTCTGGCCTTGGTATTGTTCGGACAGGAGATGGCCAATGCCGTTCGCAAGGCCGATGCCATGGGCATGAAACAAAAGATGCAGATCGTAGTGCCCAATCTGACGTTGGGCATGGCCGAGCGCGGCACGCCAAAATCCATGGAGGGCGTGATCGGCGCCTTGCCCTGGACATGGCGCGTGCCTTACAAGAATAATTACGAAAAAGGGATTGCATTTGTCGAGAAATTCGTTAAACGCTACAATCGATATCCGAGTACTTCCGGTGCTTCAGCCTATACCATCTTATATGAGTACAAAGCCGCCGTGGAAAGAGCCGGCACATTCGATTCCGCCGAAGTGGTTAAAGCGCTGGAAGGGCATGAGTATCAAGTCTTAAAAGACCGGCAGATGTGGCGCGACTTTGACCACCAGTCCATACAGACGGTCTACACCGTGCGGTGCAAACCCGCAGCGGAAGTTCTGAAAAACAAATTCCATCTGGATTATTTTGAGATCATCGGCAGCATTTCAGGTGACGCGGCGGCACGCACGCGCGCCGAATGGAATGCCGTCCGAAAAGCGGCAGGCAAACCTACTTTTTTGGAGGCATGGGCCGAA
>Ga0055480_10000292_pt1 | contig 18238 bp, 13 predicted proteins | sample Muzzi_PWB_D2_FD_57935 | JGI IMG/M metagenome (GOLD analysis project Ga0055480, IMG submission 57935) | Wetland microbial communities from San Francisco Bay, California, USA, that impact long-term carbon sequestration - Muzzi_PWB_D2 | ecosystem: Environmental > Aquatic > Marine > Wetlands ... | reverse complement strand
TCGCCATGTGGCCGGGGGTGAGCCGCAGCCTGGTGACCATCGTGGGCGGATTGCTGATGGGGTTGTCGATGTCGGCCGCTGTGGAGTATAGCTTTCTTCTGGGGGTGGTGACCTTGGGAGCGGCCACGGCTTACGATGCTTTGAAGCAAGGCCAGATGATGCTGGCGACCTTTGACGCTTTACCTATTGCCATGGGGCTGCTTTTCGCCTTTATCGCGGCCGTTGCATCCGTGAAATGGATGGTGTCCTATCTGAACCGCCATGGGCTGGCTGTTTTTGGTTACTACCGAGTAGCATTGGCATTTGTGACAGCTGCCTGGTTAACGGTTGAGATGTTTTGATGATATGGATATGCGATGCCGGGGATATTGTTCATAAGTTATATTTCTGCTCAAAGGCGGTGAAATGATGGTTTTTCTGGGGAGCTGATCTTCTAATTAATTCTTTATTTTACAACCAATTACTTTTGCAATGAATATGTGGTTGGATTTTCTCCGAAAAATTTGATAGAGATGTTGTAACGGTTTGATTTTATAGTCATCTATCTTTTTTATTGCGACAATCAAGAGCCGCATATACGGGACAGTGTCTGCTGAAAAAACCAGTTGGTATCATGATCGATAGCATGGGAGCGCGAATAATGAAGACTGCGTTGCTTTTTGACATAGACAGCACCTTGACGCCACCGCGACTGCCGATCACTGAATCGATGGTGCAGGTATTGAGCAATTTAAACATTCCCTTTCATGTTGCAGCTGGCAGCCATATGGAACTGCTGGAAGAACAGTTTTTTAAGCCTCTTTTTGAATTCGGGTTTCGTGGCCGGTTCGAAGCCTTTATCAGCAACGGTGCAATTCAATATCATTGTGACTATTCGTCACGCCCCAATATCAAAGAAGTCGATTTGTTTGACATTCGCAAACACCTTGGTGATGACGCCTACGATGATCTTGTGAGAGCGCTTGAAAATACGGTAACAATCCCTGATTTTCGATTGCCGGGCCATCTTAGGGTGTTCGGTGATGTCATTGCCAACCGAATCTCCATGGTTAATTTTTCGCCGATAGGTCGCGTTAAGGTTGAAACACCCGAAGTCAGGGAAAACCGGGACGCCTTTGTCCGTTTTGACAAGGAAACCAATTATCGCCGAAATATCCTTGATTATTTCGATAATATTTTTAGCGACCTGATGGCTGAAAAAGGTTTGAAAATAACATTGGGAGGGCAAACTTCCTTTGATGTCGGCGTCTTGGGGCAGGATAAATCAAAAGCTGTCAGAGCGTTGCTGGCTTCGGGAGTCGAAAAACTTATTTTCATCGGGGATGCCCTGTTTGAAGGCGGTAATGACGCGGCTATAAGGGAGTGCATCGACGACATGCCAACGGACTCAAAGGTAAAAGCACAGTATTTTCAAGTTGAATCGTTTAATGAAACAGAGAACCTTTTAAAAGAATTTGGCTTCGCCAAAGAAAGATAGGACGGGGTATACTGGATTATGGAGATCGATACACACAACGTAGCTATTCATGAGGTATTTAATTCTGACCAGCAGGTTAGGCTGACGCTTACTGATGACGTAATAAGACAATATGGTTTAGAACGATGGGCTGCAAAATTCAATCTGATGACGGCCGGTTATCGGGATCAACTCGATCCCAGTGACCACGCGAGTCCTGACGTCGCGTTTAATTCAATTACAGTTGCCATTCTGGGGGAAGCCAAAGCCAGGGTATTTAAACGATTGGCCAAACCCGGTGAAACATTACATGTCCACGTTGGTGGAGAAACCAGGCCGCACACACAAACGTTCATCAAGATCCTGGCAAGAGTATACGCGGCCCATCAATTTGTCGTGCATCTCAGAGCCAACCTAAAAACAACTCCAATTTGGTACTCTTCTTTTGGCGTTTTCTTTAAAGGTTACCAGAGTGGTGATAACTTGACCGCCAGCCACTCCCAGTTCTTCAAAGGCGGATGGAAACCGATCGATGCGCTTGGAAAGCAGCTTGTTGAAGAAGAAGATGCGATCATACGGGAGGCCCAAGCGATTGTGAACTCAAATGCCTCCATCCAATTGGCAGCATGGGATGCCAACCCTCTCATATTATCGGATTTTGATGTTACCCCAGCTTATGTAGAGTATCAAAATAGCGTTGTACCTCAGACGTCCATCGATGGGATAATTGAAGCGGGCAAAAAAGGGTTTCATTGTTCCATATGCACAGTCGGCGGATCCATGAAACTGACAACCGAGCAGATTTTTCGTCAAATGAATATATCTACCGGTGAAGACGGCTTGATTCAGTACTATTATGACGAAGAAGATTCGGAATACCATAAAATTGGCCAGATAAACGGCGAAAATTATGGGGTAGATCCCACAAAGAAACAAATCTATCGCAATATCGGCGCTCAAGAGAAGCTTTTAAACAATTCAGCGGATGTCGTCTTTATCTGGGATCCTGATGGTGACCGATTCAATATGGTGACGACCGCAAATTCTGAGAAAGCTGGATTTTATCGTGACCAAGGCCTTGAGGTGGAGACATATCCGGACAATGACCGCTGCATTGTCTATTTTACACCTAACCAGATTTTTCTGATGTTATCTGCTTCACGGATAGAGAATCTACTTCAGAGCGGACAATTCAATGAATACGATTGGTTTATGGCGTCGTCGGTCACAACATCAAGATCTTTGGACGAGCTGGCCAAGGCCCACAATATACCGATAGTGCACGTCAAGGTGGGATTTAAGTACTGGGGTACTTTTGCTCATTGGTTAGAAAACAAGACTGATGCGGATATCTTCATCCCTTCCGAGAAAATGGCTCTAAATGAAAAGGTTTCAATCGGGGCAAATCCGCGACTAATTTTAATGTGCGAGGAATCCGGCGGTGCCGTGTTTGGAGGAACCTCGCTGGTGAACAATTTTAACGGCACCAAGAGCCTGGTCGCTATGCGGGAAAAGGATGGTTTTCAATTTGGTTTTTTATCCTTATCGTTGGCGGCAAGGCTCCATAAACAAAAAAAATCCTTTGCGGATTACTACTGTGATCTAATTGATAAGTATTCAATTCAAAACAGATTCTTTCACCGGCATGATGAACGGCTCTATGATGAACAGCTAACCGGGAATGAACGAGAAGTGGCACTGGCCTCTGCTGAAGAAAGAAAACAGCGTGTCATGGACTTTTTTAAGAATCTATCGAAGGATTATGAAAAAGGAATATCGGCCGAAAACATTCAAAAAATCCTTAACCGCCATATCGCAGTGCCAGACGCAGCTCTTCCTGTTCCTAAACGTCTTTGCTTGATTGGAGAATCTGTTCTCGAAGGAACTTATTTGGAATTTGAGTCTTTCTGGGTAGTGGTCAGGGCTTCAGGCACTGATGCATTATTAAGATACTATATCGAAGGCAACGACCAGGAAACGATCAAATACTACCTGCATTTTATGGTGGGAATGAACATTTAATAGAACAATATTATCTATTGTTTTGTATCAATCGCTGCCGCAACAGGTTAAAGAAAGCTTGATGATAATTGGATGCCATCAAAAAAATCTGTGTACTTCGTTTTTTTTGTATAGTTCGTTTATTGCCTCTACTAAGATTCTTGGCAGTGCGTCCAATTTTGAGAGCGAATACGGGATTTGTATCCAGTTTGCAAGATCTATGGCTGATTTTTCAGGATGTTGATTGATTATTATTACTTTTTTGCCGAGCCCCATCCCAATACCAAGTTCGAACATGACATTTGGGTTGTTATCGGTCAGATCGATTATAAGGAAAGAAGCCTCATAAATTTGTTTTTGTAGAGAACTGTCTAATTTGCCAACCTTGTTCTGATCTGCCCTTTTACATCTCAAATCCGCCGGTAGCTGATAGATGAGCGTATCTGTTCCCATGTTCCTCGAAAAGACATCTTTAATAGCTGAGTATACCTTCTCAGAGGCACCCCCAAAGGGCATAATCACAAATGCATTGTTTTTGTTTGATGGGGTGAGGTCAAAACAGTGGCCACATTTTTTACTGGCCAATTTAATGGCAATGTCAACTGCCTTTTGCGCCAATGGTGAAAAAAATGCCTGATCGCGGAAGTCTCCGCCAGCGTCAAAGCTATCAATGTAATTTGAAATAAAAGCTTCCCTGTAATAGCGAAAAGGTGTTATATTTTGACCCATCTTTGCCTTGATCTCGAACCACTTTTCATGACTGGCGCCGCCGGTTGTCCAGATGGGGACGACCGGAGTGCCAACTTCTAGTGCTGCTTCGATTTCACTTTTAGTACCTTCTCCCCCATTGATGGTGATCAAAACGTCCATCATTGAGGCCATAAATGGACGTCTGCCCGCGCGGTCATATTTTTGGCTGATCATATAATTGCCATATTTAATTTTTGTAAATTCTTTTTCGCGGGGAATAATGCTAATGATTCTATGATCTTCCTCCTTTTGCTTCCCGCGATCTGTTAGATATTCAAAAACGCCTTCAGCACACTTCTCGGTGGTGCCTCCCGTGCAGCCGCCACTGACCATTCGATGACCCCGTCTTGCGATCTCTTTTCCGATAGCATTCGCTAAGAAACCATACTCTGAAGCCTTTTCTCTTACCGCAGTGCCCGCAAATCCGATTCGAAATCCGGTGATCTCCAAAGCGTACCTCCTGTTCGGTTAAAGACGCACTTCTATGAAAGCCATTTTATATTTTAAAAAAATCATTAATAGAGAAGCCATCAAGGCTCATCTCAGTTCTATCAGTAGATGACTTATACAGCAGAGATGTTAGCTCCAAGGTCTTATATCCAAGATTCAATGGGTCGATCAAAATCCGATCATTTTGAAGTTCCGAGATGAAATCGATCATCTCCTGGATAAACGGATTTTTTTCAGATGGATCGTCATCTGTTCCAAATGACCAGTGTTCGGCTGAACCACCATGCTGAAGCCTGGTGAGGCTCCATGCGCCCGGGTAACCGTCACCTGTACGTTCCAGAACAAACCCCCCTTCAGATCCGATATATTCGTACGACTCCTTGCTGGTATAAGCAACATTGGAAAGCGATCCCTGAGAGATAGTTCGGTTTTTGTGATTCAAAATAAATTCGGCGATATTATCGAGTTCTCCGCTTACGACTGACATGGCCAACCGGCAGCCAATGGCCTCTCCCATCCACCATCGGGCAAGATCGATTACATGGCTTCCCAAATCGACAAGAACGCCGCCTCGAGTTTTGCGATTCTTTTTCCATTGTTTGTTGGGGCGGTCTTTCCAGCCTGATGTTGAATACCAGGTACAGCGAAATAGCAAGCCTCGACCGGAAGATTTAATCAGTTCATAGGCTTTCTGAAAAGCAGGGTAGTACCTCCTGGCATATGATACTTTTAGTCCGCATTTATTGCTTTTACAGGAATTAATGATTTTTTCCCCCTCAGCGACTGAGCATGCCAATGGTTTTTGGATTAACAGGTGAACTCTTTTTGTGGCTGCTTCCAGGGCCAGTTCTAAATGGTTGTCAGGGGGCGTGGCTATAATCAACAGGTCCAGTTTTTCGTGGTCCAGCATCTGGGTTACATCGTCATAGGCATTAATCCCTCCCCATAACCTGGCCGCTTTTTGTGCTCGCTCAATATGCAAATCAGCCGTCGAAACAAGTTGAAAGGACTCGTGATGGTGTTGAATGCCTTTATACAGATCGATACTGGCACCGCAGCCGCACACCCCCACTCGCAAAGGTTTCATCTTTGATCTCATTGGCTGGTCTCCTTTGCTCTGTGCTCATGAATCAGGGGCATAGTCAATTTTGCCTAACATGTTGAAAACTTCGCAATCATTTGCTTGATCGTAAATTGTGATGGAACCTTGCCCCTCCAAAAAGCGCTTTTCAAACCTTGAAATCTGCGCGGCATTTGGGCATTCGCCCGAAGCTCCAAGGGTGGTGCAGGCATGGGATGCCCATAGACGACCTGTATGGATTGCAGCAATAAACTCATCGAAAGAAAATGATTTTTTACCATTAAGCGTGCATATGACGCCTGCGGCAAATGCGTCGCCGGCGCCTGTGGGATCGACCAAATTCTGGATGGGCAGGGGATCTGCTATTACAACCTGTTTTTTGTTGCCTTTATAAATGCCGATGGCGCCGAATTTATTCAAAGTGATAATGGCGGTGATAGACATTTTGGCCAAATGGTCAATGATCTGAGATAAAGCGTTCGGAAGTCCGCTGTTGCCAAAAAAGGTTTTGATCTCAAATAAATTAAGCTGAATGATATCGGCTTGCCGCAATTCCTCTTCCCAATAACTCACTCCCAATTGATACTGACTTGGTCCTGGATTGATTGAAACCAACCAATCAGAGGGAACCATAGAAAGAATTTGTCTGGTAATACAATCTTCCCGTTGTCGGGTCCTGTCCGATGGCACATGACCGATCATCAGTGAGGTCTTCTTGAAAGCCGAAGTGGTGAGTGTACCTAATCGTTCAACGGTATGCTTGCTGACAACATCTGGTCCGGCGGAATGCATTTTCGAAAAAATGGTTCTCCGACCTTCATGTACAATGATGGTTGCCTGGGCTGTCTGAATCCCGGGGATGAGAAAGTCCGGGGACAAGATGAAATCCATTATTGTGTCATTTAAATCCATCTGTCTGCACAGTTGGATAAGACGGGCCTGGATTTGAAAACCGAGATCGTCTTTCCCAATCTGCGGAATAGGAAATGCCTCGAAACCCGCTGTCACCATGCGAAGAAAATAGTTTATGCAACTCCCTCCGATAAGTTCATGAGTGGAAACCAGGTGTTTTTGACCCAAACGTACCTTTCCCTCAAGCGTGAGGATGTTTTCTAAGTTCCCGCTGCCTATAATGATAACGGGTGCTGAGGCGATTTTTGAAGTCAAGCCGTTCATCAGGCTGTAACCGATTTCAATTGTGAGACATAATAAGGCTGATTGAAAAGATAGCATCAATCATTGTATACAGGTTTTCCTGCGTCATATAGAGATTTTTATACATTGCGAATCTTAAAAGCGCAAGCTAAGTCAACTGGTTGGGTGTTGAGTATCGGCATTAAGGCTGTTAAGGTTAAAAACGGTTTAAGAGCTGTTTAGGATGAACATTACTCTTTTTGGCCAGAAAGGAATATGTCAAATCGTCACCGGTTTGAATTATAAAATTTTCGGCACCTTGTTCTTCTCCCTTTTGGCCACCATCACCGGCGTGGGCATCGTGGTGCCGCTGCTGCCGGTATATGCGCGCCATATCGGCGCAGGCGGACTATATATCGGGCTTATTTTCGGTGCTTTTTCAATCTCCAGAACTTTTCTACTGCCGTTGTTCGGCCGCCTTTCCGATCGCAAGGGGCGCAAACCTTTCATCGTTACCGGGCTGTTGTCCTATGCCCTGGTCTCGGTGGCCTTCATCCTGTCTACCAAAATCCAGCACCTGATCGTCATTCGCTTTTTTCAGGGCGTGGCTTCGGCCATGATCATGCCGGTGATTCAAGCGTATGTCGGCGACATAACCCCCTCCGGCCGTGAGGGGTTTGTTATGGGGCTCTTCAATATGTCCTTGTTTTTCGGACTGAGCCTGGGGCTCGTAGCCGGTGGCCTGATCAATGACCATTTAAACCTGCAGGCCGCATTCGTCTGCATGGGTCTGCTGGCCTTGGTCGGCGCCGGTCTCAGCTATTGGTTGCTGCCGGCCACAGGCGATGAGACCGGTTTGCGCAGGGGGCGGCCGCCTTTGGCGTGGCGCGTCATCATGGGTGACCGCATCATCATCGGTCTCTTTGCTTTTCGTCTGGTTTACACGGCCAGCATTGGTGTGATCTGGGGATTCGTGCCGGTTCTCGGCGACCTCGCCTTTGGTCTCTCAAGTTCGCAAATCGGTATTTTGGTGATGACGGGCGTCCTGGTCAGCGGTATGGTGCAGACCCCCATGGGGTATCTTGCCGATCGAATGAGCTGTAAGGCCATGGTGATGATTGGCGGCGCCCTGGCCGGGTCGGCCGTGCTCTCTTTTCAGTGGGCCGGCAGTTATGCAGAATTATTGGGCGCCAGTGTGGTATTCGGTCTGGGCGGCGGTATCGCCATGCCGGCCATGATGGCGTTAGCCGTCCTCAAAGGGCATCAAACCGAATCCATGGGCTCGGTCATGGCCGTATTGACGGTGGCACACAGTCTTGGCATGTTGATCGGCGCTATCTTTGCGGGCATGATGATGGACTGGTATGAATTGCGCGATGCATTCAGCTTTGGATTCTGGTTCATGCTGGCCGGGTTGGGTGTCTTCTGGCTTTGCATGTTCGGCGCGCCTATCAATACCGGTGATGTACAGGGCAATGCGCACGGAACTTGATCGGTAGTATCCGGTCAGACATCTTTTACCGGGATGATTATCTCGCTTTTGTTTCTGACGGCGCCCCTTGGCCAATATGCGTACGCGTGAATGAAAGGATACCCATGCAGCAAATTATTTTTCAGCCCATCGGCATGATCCGGACGCCTTTCCAGACCTGTGAAGGCATGCCCATCCAGCCGCGGGGCGCACGTTCGAATGAGGGGCAGGTGGTTCTGGATACGACCTTTGCCGAAGGGCTGAATGATATTGACGGATTTTCCCATTTAATCCTGATTTATCACTTCCATAAATCCGAAGGGTACCGGCTGACGGTCAAACCCTTCCTGGACGACCGGGATAGAGGGGTGTTTGCCACCCGGGCGCCTCGGCGGCCCAATGCCGTGGGACTGTCCGTCGTCTCTCTCCTGGGCAGGCAAGGCCATGTTCTTCGCGTGGGCGACATCGACGTGGTGGACCGGACCCCCTTGCTGGACATCAAGCCCTTTGTACCGGCTTTTGACGCGCCGGTGGCCACCGCCATCGGATGGCTTGACGGTAAAGCCGAACAATTCCGGGTCAAACGCGCGGATGATAGATTTTCAGGCCGCTAAGCGGATAACCGGGCCCTGGCGGTTGCCCGGCCGCGATTGTATCTGTTCAATGTAAATCACAGCAGGCCGAAGCGGGTGTTCTTCGGCACAACGGCGAACACGAAGAAAATGGGAGCAGGCATGACATTGCCACTGCGATTCAACCGTCTGGAGCTGGCCGGTTCATTGGGCGATCTTGGCACCATGCTGCCTTTGGCCATCGGAATGATCGTGGTCAACGGCCTTACCCCCAGCGGCATCTTTTTCACCGTCGGCCTTTTTTACATCTTTTCGGGGCTCTATTACGGCGTTACCACCGCCGTACAACCCATGAAAGTGATCAGCGCGTACGCCGTGGCGGCGGCGCTGAGCGCCCAACAGATCCAGGCCGCCACGTTGGCAATGGCCGTCATTCTGGTCCTTGTGGGCGCCAGCGGCGCGATTTCCTGGATCAGCAAACATACGCCCAAGCCGGTGATCCGAGGCGTCCAGCTCGCCACTGGTGTGCTGTTGATGATCCAGGGCATCAAATGCATGGTGGGCACCAGCACGCTTCAGCAGTTGCACCGGCTCGCAGAACCTTATCTGATTTGGCAGCACATCGGCCGTTTGCCCATCGGCATTCCCATCGGCATCGCCGGGATATTCCTGACGCTGGTACTGTTGGACAATCGCAAGATCCCGGCCGGCCTGGTGATTATCGGGTTCGGTCTGCTGCTGGGCCTTTGCCTGGGTGGCTTGAAGTCCCTGGACAACTTTGGGCTCTCGGTGGGGATCCCCGCTTTAATGCCCTTTGGCATGCCGGCCAGGATTGACTTCACCTTTGCCTTTTTCGCCCTGGTGCTGCCGCAGGTCCCCATGACCATCGGCAATGCGGTGCTGGCCAATGCCGATCTATCCAACCAGTATTTCGGCGATGCCGCTCGCAAAGTGACCGCACGGTCGCTGTGCTTGAGCATGGCCCTGGCCAACTTGCTGGCGTTTGCCTTTGGCGGCATGCCTCTGTGTCACGGCGCAGGCGGGCTGGCGGCGCACTACCGCTTCGGTGCCCGCACCGCCGGTTCCAATCTGATGATCGGTATCTTTATGGTACTGGCCGTAATCCTTTTGGGAGATCGGCTTTTATCCCTGTTTCATTTGATTCCCTTGGCGGTACTGGGCGTGTTGCTCTTTTTTGCCGGTGGGCAGCTGGCCCTGAGTATCACGGACCTGCAGAAACGGTCCGAGATGTTTATCTCCCTCAGTATGCTGGGTATCGCCCTGGCATCCAATCTGGCGGTGGGGTTCCTTGCCGGGATATTATTGGCCTTCATTTTGAGACGCCGAGGGCTCAATCCTTAGCTTGATGTTTGGCGTTATCCAGAACGTCGCGCAAGGTTTTGGCCAGGTCCTGGTACAGAATGGGTTTGTTCAATACCGCTGCGAATTCATCGAATTGGCGGTGCAGGGGATGTTGGTCGAAATTCATGCCCGTGGTGAGGATGATGGGTACATCCTTGCGCAATTGTTTTATCTTCAGCGCCAGTTGGGTGCCTGTGATCTTGGGCATGGTGAGGTCGACGATGACGGCATCGAACTGGTCGGGGCTTTGGCTGAATTGTTCGATGGCCGCCTGACCGCCGTTGGCGGTTTCAACCTGGTAGCCCAGCGAGCCCAGCATATCCGTCATGATTTCCAGAATAAAAAGCTCGTCATCGGCTACCAATATCCGTTCATTGCCTTCGGGAAGTGAAACTTCAGCCGGTGTAACCACCGCGATGGTGTCATCCGCCCGGGGTAGATAGATATCAAAGGTGGTCCCTTTTCCAGGCTGGCTGTTGACCGAAATGGTGCCGCCGAAGTTTTTTACAATGCCGTGGACCACCGACAACCCCAAACCAGTACCGCCGGTCTGCTCTTTGGTGGTAAAGTAAGGTTCGAAAATGCGCTCCTGTGTTTTGTCATCCATGCCTTCGCCGGTATCGCTGACCGTCAACCGGCAATAGGCGCCTGGTGCCATATCGGGTTTTCCGGCGCATTGCACCGCATCCAGTTCGACATTTTCCAGGACCACCTGCAATATGCCGCCGTTCTGATGCATGGCATGGGATGCATTGGTGCATAAATTCATGATGACCTGGTGGATCTGAGTGGGGGTGGCGCGCACGATGCTTGGTTCGCTGCCGATGCGCGGCTTGAATTCAATGGTGGACGGAATGGATGCCCTCAATAGCTTGAGCGCTTCTTTGACGATGATCTGAACTTCAATGGGTTTGGTCTCTTCATCGTTTTTCCGGCTGAAGGTCAGAATGTTCTGGACCAGCTCCTTGGCCCGCTGGCATCCGTCCAGAATACGTCCCAGATTGCGTTTGAGCTGTTCATTTTCGCCGGACCTGAGCATGGATATCTCGGCAAATCCCAAGATACCGCCCAGGATATTGTTGAAATCATGGGCGATGCCGCCTGCCAGGGTGCCGATGGCCTCCATCTTCTGGGCCTGCTGGAGCTGCTTTTCCAACTGGACTTCGTGGGTCACATCGGTCTTGACACACACCATATTGATGGCTTTGCCTTTTTCATCGCAGATCGGGAAGATTCGCGTATCGGCAATATAGGATCGGCCATCCTGCCGCTGGTTTTCCACCCGCCCGCTCCAGGTATCCTCTCGCGAAACCATGAAGGTCATTTGCTTGAGAATGCGGCGGTCATCATCGCAGAAAAACGCGGCGTCTATGGTTTGACCGATACAGGCGCGGCGTTCGAATCCGGAAAGGTTTTCAAAGGCGTGGTTCACGTATTCAACCCGGCCGTGATTATCGGTGATCACCACGGCTTCGGCCGATTGATCGATCACCGCGGCCAATTGTTGGCGTTCCCGGTGCAGCTGGTTGCGTTCGGTAATATCCAGCAGCGATGCCACCGATTGTCGCGTTTCGGGCATCCATTGCACATTGGCCAGCACATCCCGAATGCTGCCGTCCTTGCCGAAGATCTGGAATTCGAACTGGGTGGGAACGTCCGTGTCGCCCTGCATGCGGAGTTCGTGATACAGTTTGATCCGGTCGCGGTGCGGTGGTGTGATAAAATCCAGCGTTTTCGCCTGCCCGACGAATTCTTCACGCGATAGGCCGGCCAGCTTCTCGGCCTTGGCATTGGCCATGGCGATGGTCATGTCCGATTCGATGAGAATGGTGGCGGTGCCGGTGTTCTCGAAGATGCTGCGGTAGCGCTCCTCACTATTTTGCAAGGCGATTTCGGCTTTGCGGCGTTCATCGATTTCATTGGAAAGCCGGTTGTTGATGGTCATCAATGCAGCGGAACGCTGGGTCACCATTTCTTCTAACCGGTCGCGGTATTTTTTGAGCTCCGCTTCGGCGTTTTTGGCCATCGTGATATCGAGCATGAGTCCGGCGATGCCCGTGATGTTTTGATTTTCATCCTGAATGGTGGATTTGTGGAAGGCAAACAAGCGGGTCTTGCCGTCGCCGCAGCGCACCGATGCTTCGTAAAGCTGATGGCCGGGATTCAAAAGCAGCTCGGCATCTTCTTGCATGTGGAGTTGTATCAGGTCCTGAGGAAGTCGGCTTTCCAGGTCGATGAGAGATTTTCCCGCCAGTGTAAACCGGATGTCGCCGATGATTTGTTCCAGAAAGGCTTTGTTGGCGCCCAGATAGATCCCGTCACAACTTTTGTAAAATACCGGGCATGGCATGGCATCAAGCAAGGTTTGCAAATCCGGCGGCTTTGAGGCGGGTGCGTCGGGGGCAGACGTCGGATTGGAATCCTGGGCTTGTGTTTTCAGCATGGTTAGGGCCTCCTGGTCATCGGCTAATAGTCAGGTGCTCGCAAGGCAAAATCATAAACCTGTCCTGGGGTACGGCCATGCATACCGGGTCCAAACAGCGGACTTCATTGCTTGTACGGGGTGCTTGTTCCTGGGGCGACGAAGCATTTACGAAAAACCTTTCCGGATTTAATACCGGTATACTGCCAGGGGAACTTTAACTCGAGAACCTGCGGGGGAAATTCCGGGGCGTGCCCCGGAATTGCATTGACGGTGTCGAATTCGATTACCTGGTTCCTATGAACCAGTTTATAGCTCTTCCGGACAGAAGGCAACCACTTCATCGATTTTAGCGGTATCAGCCCACAACATCACCAGGCGATCGACGCCCAGGGCATTGCCAGCCGATGCCGGCATATCCGCAAGGGCATCCAGGAATCGTTCCGGCATGGGATAAACGCGCTGTTGGGCGGCCTTACGATCTGCCATCTCTCCTTTGAACCGTTGGCGTTGTTCCTGGGGGTCGGTGAGTTCACTGAAGCCGTTGCACAGTTCCAGTCCGCCGATATAGAGTTCGAAGCGTTCGGCCCATTCGCTGTGACCGGCTTTCAGGCGGGCCAGCGCGCCGCATGCCACAGGATAATCATAGAGAAAAACCGGGTGGCGGATGCCCAGTCGGGGTTCGATCTCCAAGGCCATGATTTCATCGAACCGGTTGGCTTCCAACGCCTCGGCCACGGGCAGCGATCCGAAGCGGTCAAATGCCTCGGCCACCGTCAACCGGGGCCAGGGGCGCTGCAGGTCAATGGTGAGGCCTTGATAGGATAGGGTGTGCCCCCGGCGCTCCTGAAACGCCAAGTGGCGGATCAGCGCCTCGCATTGGGTCATCATGTGGCTATAGTCCGCCCCGGCGGTATACCATTCCAGCAGGGTCATTTCCGGCAGGTGTTTGTGGCCGCGCTCTTTCCGGCGGAAGCATTTGCAGATCTGAAAAATGTGCTCATAACCTGCCGCCAGCAACTGCTTCATGCACAGCTCGGGCGAGGTGTGCAAATACCAGTCGCCGCAAGGCTCGGCGTCGATGTGGCGCTCGGGCGCCGGCGCGGGAATACGGATGGGGGTTTCTATTTCCAGGTAGCCGTTTGCAACGAAGAATTCCCGAATGGCTTGCACAATCCGGGCACGCAGGATCAGATTGTCTCGTATTCCGGTCTGCCGGTATTTGGAATTCATGGGTTTGGTTCCTGGTTTATTTTTGGAGATAAGTATCCGCCACGCGGTCCTGCAGAAAAATATGATCAAATTGGTCTGTATCGGCGGTATCGTACCACTGGTGGCCCTGGTCCTGGCACGCCGGACAGGCCTTGGCGGGGATGTGGATGGCGAGGATATGGTTACGGCCATTGGCCCGGGAATCGATTCTGAGAACCCCGGCGCAATGGTCGCAAATGGTGATGGTTTCCTCCTGGGTTTCATGGATATTGTCGGTATCGTAGAAGATATTTCGGGAGCGCTGTTCGCAACCGGGCTTTCTGCGCATGTGTTCGGCCAGGTCATGCCGATGCTCCCAGATCTCCATGGCTTTATCGCAGGTTTTTTCGATCCATTCGTCGGTCTCTCTGGACTGCCGGTACTGCGCCGGGTCGTAATCCGGTTCCCGCAGGTGACTGTAATCCAGTCCGGCCATGGCCAGGATGATGCCGGTGTTGACATAGGGCAGGGCGCCTTCTATGGAATATCCGCCCTCCAACACGGCGATATGCGCCTGGAGCAGACGGGTGAGTTCGGCATAGCCGTGAGCCGAGAAGTTCATATTGGTGATGGGATCGGAGTAATGGTTGTCCTGTCCGGCCGAGTTGATGATCAACTGTGGTTTGAACTCCTTCAGGATGGGCAGCACCGCATGCTTGATGGCATAGAGAAAGCCGTCATCAGAGGTGTGCGGCGGCAAGGGCAGGTTCAAGGTGGTGCCTGCCGCGTTGGGGCCGCCCAATTCACTCAAAAAGCCTGAGCCGGGGTAGAGGGTGCGGCCGTCTTGATGAATGGATATGAACAGGGTGTCGGGATCGTGCCAGTAGATATCCTGGGTGCCGTCGCCGTGATGGCAATCGGTGTCCACGATGGCCACCCGGTCGATGCCGTAGGCCCGGCGCAGGTATTCGATCATGATGGCTTCGATATTGACGTTGCAGAAGCCCCTGGCGCCGTGTACCACGCGGTTGGCATGATGGCCGGGCGGCCGCACCAGCGCAAATCCCCGGTCCACAATGCCGTCCATCACCTGCATGCCGATGGTCTTGGCGCCGCCGGCGCTGATGAAGTGGGATTCGGTCATCACCGCCCAGGGATCGGGCACGCAAAAGTGAACCCGCTGCACATCTTTCAGGGTGACCGGGTCGGGCTTGAACTCCATCAGGCCTTCGATGTCCAGCAGCCCCTCTTCGAACACCTGGTCCTGGGTATAGAGCAGGCGTTCTTCCCGCTCGGGGTGGTTGGGGCTGATGGCCCAGTCAAAGGCCGGGAAAAAGACAAGGCCGGTTTTTTGCTTGGCGGTCAGCATGGGTATTGGTTCCTGGTTAGTGGTTTCTGGTTCCTGGTTTCTGGTTTTTGGTTTGGCTTCGAGTTAGCTATTGGATTCCAAGGTTTGCAAATTTGTGAAATCCGTGTTCATTGGAAACTTAGCTTCGCTGTTCAGGTGCCGAAAATTCAATGCAAGGGTTTAAACCATGAACCACGAACCAATAACCACAAACCATTATAATTCGATCAGACCGGGCTTGACCTGGACGCGGACCCGGATGTTTTTGCCGATGGTATGGAATCCGCGGATCATATTGAATGCGGATTCCTCGATCACTTCGCCCTGCAGGTCGTCGGCACTGGCGCCGCGGCGCAGGGCCTTCTCTCGCAGGAGCTCAAAGGCGAGCTGGCGTGCGTCCTCCAGTTCGAAATGGCTGGAGATATTGGTGCTGTAATGTTCCCCCGGCACGGTGACGATCCGCTGGGCGGTGTCGGCGAACAAGGTCAGTTCGGTGGTGGTCCGCGCCAAGGCACTGCCGATGGCATTGGCCACCTGCCAGTGGGGGACCACGGTGACCTGCCCGTCGAACATGGTTGCCAACCGTTTGGCGAATTGCGGTGCCGGCCCGCCCAGGACCAGCATTTGGCGGGGTTGAATCTGGCTGCCCTCCCACAGTTCGTGGACCGTATAAACCGGCTTGCTGTTGATGCCGTCGATCATCGCTTGGGCGGCGTCCAGAATTTTTTGGCAGGCCGATTCAAAAATCATTCTGGCAGCGTCCTCGACGGACAACCCCAGCGATTGGGCTAAGGGCGTGATGCCTTCGCGGGCACTGGCCTGATCGCCGCGTTCTGTCATGCCCAGAACACAGAATGCATCGGTGGGGGTGGGTGCAGGACCGCCGTAGGCCATGGCTTTGCCGATGCGGTCAGGGCCGATGGTGATAGCGCCGTCCTGCAGACGCACAGCACTGTCGCCGCCGATGCCGATGGACTGCGTCCGCAGGGCCCGAATCAGGGTTTTATAGGGCGGGATTTCAATGCCCAGGGGGGCCAATAAAGGCACGCCGTCGATCAAAACCGCCATGTCCGTGGTGGTGCCGCCGATGTCCAGCACCAGGCTCGCGCCCTGGGCAGGCGCATAGGCCAGCGCACCCATGACGCTGGCCGACGGTCCGGAGAGGATGGTTTGGGCCGGATAGTCCACCGAGGATTCGAAGCTCATGTTGCCGCCGTCCGGTTTGAGCACGCGGATCGGTACGGTGAGGCCCCTTTGGGCCAAAGATTTCTGAACAGCTTCAAAGAACTCTTTATGTACAGGGTAGACGGCGGCATTCAGATAGGTGGTGGCGATGCGGCGGGGGAAATTCAAGCCGCCCGCGAACACATGGCCTTTGAAGACACGCTCCACAAAAGGCGATACCAGTTCCGCCAGTTGGTTCTCGTGTTCCGGGTTGCGCACCGAAAATTTCGAGACCACACCGGCGAAGCGGATGCCCCGGCGTTTGAATTGCTCTCCCACAGCCTGCACCTGGCGCCGGTCCAAAGGCTCGATTTCACGGCCGCGATGGTCCAGGGCGCCCGATACGATATGGTAGTGCTCGTCGGTCCGAAAATATTCCGGGTCGATACCCGGTCCGGAAGCCACCACCATGCCCACCGGGGGAAGCTGCTGCTGAACCACCAGATTGGTGGCCAGGGTGGTGCTCAGCACAGCCCTGTTGATCGTACGGGGATCTATGCCCTCAATGGCTTCTTCAAGGGCCTGAAGAATGGTCTGGAAGAGATTTCCCGGATCGGTGGGGACTTTGACTTTTCGTATCAGTCCCTCTCTGCCCAGCAAGATTGTGTCGGTATGGGTACCGCCTACATCGAGTCCGATGATCATCCCGTCGTCCTGATTGCGCTTTTAAGGGTGACCGGGGGGTTGCCGATGGTCACCGTACCGAAAGCCATGGGGGTTGTCAATCGGTCAGATTGCAGGATCTACAGATTTTACTCCCCTTTGCTCCATTGAATCCAGTCGGCCGGCAGGGCTATTTGTAGATTTCGGGATGTTCGGTCTTCCACTTACGATGCATCCAGAGCCAGTGGTCCGGATGCAACCGAATGATATCTTCGATTACATCGTTCTGGCGCTGCGCGATCTCCTCGATGCTGTCCGTATCCTCCCAGGTCAACTCGGGCAGGAAGACCAGTCGATGTTCCGCACTTTGCCGCTCGCGGACCACGAACATGGGCACGATGGGGTAATTGTATTTTTTGGCCAGGGTCGCCACAATGGGCAGGGTGGTGGTTTCCCGACCAAAGAAGCGACAGGCGACCCCCTCCTTGGGATTGGCCTTCTGATCGGCGAAGATGACCAGATCTTCCCCTTTTTTGAGGCTTTTGATGGCCGCCTTAAGCCCGCTCTCCTTGTACAGGATCGTGACGCCGTGAGGATGGTTGGAGGCCACCCGGCGCTGTTCCATGCTCGGATTGTCGATGCGGCGCACGATAAAGTTTAATTTATTGATCGTGGCGGCATAGTGCAAATGGCCGTATTCCCAGTTACCGAAATGGGCGCTGAGAAGCAGCACCGCAGGGCTCTTTTTTTTGGCCGCCCGAAGATGCGCTTCCCCCGATATTTTCATGCGAATGGGCAGTTGGTTCGTCGGCAAGCAATTGAAAAAACGTTTTCTTCCCCACTCATAGGCGATCATGCCCCATTGCATGAAATTGCGGTACACCAGGCGTCGGATTTCCGCGTCGCTCTTGCTGTCCTGAAAGGCGAATTTCAGGTTGATGCGGGCAATATTGCGATGATGGGCATCCACTAGGCAGGCCAGGTATCCGAACATGCGGCCCAAAGGCAATCCGATGAACGGCGGCGTCAAATGCACGGCATAGCAGAAAAGCTCCACCAGGGCAGCCATTATGCGGTCGGTAATCCTGCGGGGTATTCTCATGCCGGCGTTTATTTCATACCGTCGGCGAAACCTCAACCGCTTTTTATAATACAAGGGTTAGCTGTTGACGC
>Ga0055480_10000291_pt1 | contig 18242 bp, 16 predicted proteins | sample Muzzi_PWB_D2_FD_57935 | JGI IMG/M metagenome (GOLD analysis project Ga0055480, IMG submission 57935) | Wetland microbial communities from San Francisco Bay, California, USA, that impact long-term carbon sequestration - Muzzi_PWB_D2 | ecosystem: Environmental > Aquatic > Marine > Wetlands ... | reverse complement strand
GCCGGGAGGTTCACCTGCCTTGCCAAATCGGCAGGTCAACGCTCCGCTGAGGCGGAGCAAAGTCCTGCCCTACCGCTTTTCGCGTCCGCCGATTCTGTCACGCACCCGGGCGGACCGACGGCGCACGGACAGATTCACGCCCTTCCGGTAAGACCACGCGGTCGCAGCCCTCGTTAGGAAGAATCGAACCACAAAGGCACAAACACACGAAGGAAAGACCTTTTTTTCCTGAATCGCGGTGCACAAGAGTCCGGCAGCGAAGTCCCGCCGCCAACGTACATGGGTGCCTTCGTGCCTTTGTGCCTTGGTGGTGGAATGCCTTTGGAACCGCTGCGCGGGCGTCGCCGCGTCGGCGGTCCGAGTCGCGGTCGCCTGGAACAGCCGGGCTCGCTCGGACATTCACCGCGTGTTACTTTTATGGGGTCATCCCAAGGATTCCGACGGAAGGCCATCGTGATGCGAAGCAGCAGCAACAACCCCTATCTGTCGGCCTTGCTGCTGCTGGCGCCGGTGGGCTGTACGGATGTGTTGCCGCCGGTCCCGTCGCCCCTTTTTGTCGTCCCCTTGGAGATCGAGGGCCGATCGGTCGGCCAGGCCATTATCGACACGGGCGGCGAATACGAGGTTCTCCTGCGCGACGCGTTCGACCTGCAGATCGCTGGAAATGTGGAGGTGCTGGTCTTTGGCGGGCGCGAGTCGGTGCGTTACACAGAGGGGTTTCCCTATTCGGTCGCCGGTTTCGAGGCCTTCGCCGACGGCGCCATCGTCGGGATATCCTCGTGTGACTGCAACGGCATCGGCGTGCATTTCTTTCGCAAGACCGGCGCGGTGGTCGCACTCGCGTTTTCCCAGTCGACCGCTTCCTTCGTTTCGGCCGCACCGCAGGGCGGAATCGTCATTCCGTTCCAGGGTCCACCGGCCTTTCTGAATGACTTTCGCAGTTCCTTTCTCGAGGTGCAGGTGGAATCAAACGGCGGCACGCGCACGGTCCGCGCTCTGCTCGACACTGGCTCGACGCAGACGCTGCTCAAGCGCGGTGTCTTCGATCTGACGCCGGACCCGGTACTGGGGCGGCTGCGCATCAACTTGGCGCGGGACGAACTGGGCATCGTGTCCGTCAGCGCCGCCCTGTTCGACAACGACGAATTGCCGGACCTGATCATCGGCACCGACGTGATGCGCGCCTGGGGCGATCGTTGGTTCTTCCACTTCGCGCCGCACGGCGGCTCCATGACGGTCTTCCCGAATGAGGAATCGGGCACGGACGATGGGCAAGTCTTCGCGAAGGATCGTGAGACCTCGCCGTAGCCTTACAACGACCGACTCGAATATGGACAACCACGCTAGGAATTGCCAGGTAGAAACTGATCCGCGTGCTGACGCTTGGGGCTCCGAGAGGCCGTTCATTCTTGCTCATTCGTAAACGCTTCTCAGTCACACGAATACAGTCGCAATTCGTGCGGTAGAACGGGACTGCGAATCACCCGCGGTTCTGATGTCAACTCTACGTCAGATACAGATCGTTGTCGCGGATGTACCCGGCCACCCCTTGCGGCACCAAGTAACGAATGGACCGGTCGGCCGCCATGCGGTGCCGGATGTCGGTCGCGGAGATATCGATCAATGGGGTCTCATAGACATCCTCACGAAGGCGTGCGATTTGGTCGAAACTGAACGTCTGCGCCAACTCTTCCCACACGTCCGACGTCCAGCCGGATCGGACGGCCGTCACCACGCGGCACTCGTCGACGAGGTCCGTCACCAGGCGCCACGTAGGCAACTCGCGCAGGGTATCCGCGCCGATGATCCAGTGAAGCTCGACGTCCTTCCCGAACTCGGAACGAAAATGGCGAACGGTCTCGATCGTAAACGTGGGACCCGGGCGTATCAGATCGTAGTCACTGAAGGCGAAGAGCGGCTCGCCGGCGATCGCCAGCTTGACCATCTCGCCGCGGTGGACGCCGTCGATCAGTTGCGTCTCGTCTTTGTGCGGCGGCTCGCCGCAAGGGAGGAAGATCACCCTGGACAGATTGGCGCGCTCCGCCAGCGCGCGGGCGATGATCAAGTGTCCGTGATGGATCGGATTGAAGCTGCCGCCGAAGAGCCCGATTTTGTCCAATGCAGAGTTCCCTTCCGAATCGAATGGTAGCATCGGGTGCACAGTGCAGCGAAGCGAACCACGCCCGCGCGATCCTATTCTTCGAGTTTGGTAGCGTCAACGCATGATTCGAGTGTTCACCGGCATCTCTTTATCGCGACGCAGCTCGTGGAGGCCTTCGCTGGCTGATTGAACTCCACCTGTGGCGGACCCACGTGGTTCATGATGCAGGCAGGGATGCCTGCGTTACGGGTAGACCCACGTTGCCCCTCCGGCGCTCCGCCCCTTCGCCCCTTCGTCGCTACGTTGCTACATCGCTTCCTCGTGGCTCCCAACGAATCCATTCAGCTCGCACTCATACCGACCGATAATAAGAGCAGGAGACTCCGCGCCATGACGGCCAGGAACCATACATGCCGACCTGAAGTCAGCTTCGTGCTGGCCACACACAATCGATGTGAAGTGGTGCGAGAAACACTCGCGCGGGTGCGGCAATGCGGAATCGATCGCCACGAATACGAGATTCTTGTCGTGGACAATGCCTCCACGGACGGTACGGCCGACGCGGTGGTCGGAGACGCCGATCGCGTCATACGTCTGAGACGCAACCTCGGCAGTTGTGCCAAGGCGGTCGCGGCGCGGGATGCCCAGGGACGGTATGTCGTGTTTCTGGACGACGATTCCTCACCGCGCCCAGGCTCTATCACCCAAATGATTCGCCACTTCGAGCATGAATCGAGCCTGGCGGCCGCGGGATTCAAGGTGCATCTTCCCAACGGCGTACGAGAGGGGGCCGCGCTGCCGCACGTATTCGTCGGTTGTGGCGTCGGCTTTCGCTCCGACGCGTTGCGGGCGGTCGGCGGACTGGATCTCTCCTTCTTCATGCAAGCCGAGGAGTACGATCTGAGTTTTCGCCTGGCGGCCGCAGGGTGGCAGGTACGTCTGTTCGACGACCTGCACGTAGACCATGCAAAAACGAGTACTGCAAGAAGGCACGCGCGGACGATGTTTTACGACGTCCGCAACAACCTGCGGGTGGCCGCGCGTTTCCTCCCGCGAAGGGCATTCCGAGTGTACCGGCACGACTGGCTGCAGCGGTACCGGTGGCTCGCTGATTCGCCCTACATGAAAAGGGCCTTTCTCCGCGGGAAGTGCGCCGGCACACTCCTTTCCTGGGGCGAACGCATGGCGTACCGCGACCGGCGCCTCGACGGCGAGCCCTTCGAGCGTTTTTTCCGCTGGGATTTCATCGCATCGCGGTTTCACAAGCTTGCCGAGGAAGGCGTACGCCATGTCGTTCTGGCCGATCTTGGCAAGAACGTCTATCCGTTCGTTCGGGCCGCCTCGCTAGCTGGGGTCTCCGTCCTGGCCGTCGGAGATGACCGTTTTGCCGCACCGAAACGGCTCTATCGAGGGATTCCGGTCGAGCCGGTGAAGGCGGCACTCGACCGCCAGCCTGATTGCGTAGTGGTGGCGAACACGGGGCCCGTCCATGCCTCCCGAACGGCAAGTCGCCTTCGAGAATCTGGTTTGACACTTGTTCACGACTGGTTTGGTTCTCCCGGAAGCCAGGAGGATCTGCATTCAGGGGTGTTTTCGGACCCAATATCTTCCGATGAAAAGATGCACGCATGCGAGCGTATGGTGCGCTGTTGAGTGTGCAAACGCAATACTCCTTTGAGGCTTTCACGGTGCGCAAAGTCGCTCTCATTACTGGCATCACGGGGCAAGACGGCTCGTATCTTGCCGAGTTCCTGCTGGGCAAGGGCTACGACGTACATGGGGTGATTCGTCGGTCCAGCGTTTTCACGACTCAGCGTGTGGACCATCTCTATGAGGATCGCCACGCCGGCAACGTCAAGTTCAGACTCCATTACGGCGACATGTTGGACCCGCTGTGCCTGCGGCGAATTCTCAGCGAGATCAAACCGGACGAGGTCTACAACCTGGCGGCGCAGTCCCACGTTCGAACCAGCTTTGACCAGCCGGTGTACACCGGCGAGGTCGTGGCCATCGGCACGATGCACATGCTGGAGGCCATTCGTGACTACCGCGACTCGACGGGCCAGCAGGTTCGCTTCTATCAGGCATCCAGCAGCGAAATGTTCGGGAAGGTGGCCGAGATTCCGCAAACCGAACATACGCCCTTCTATCCGCGAAGCCCCTACGCCTGCGCCAAGGTATACGCCTATTGGCAGACCGTGAACTACCGCGAAGCCTACGACCTTTTCGCCTGTAACGGCATTCTCTTCAATCACGAGTCACCGCGTCGCGGCGAAACGTTCGTGACACGTAAGATCACGCGCGCCGCCACGCGCATTCGGCTTGGATTGCAGGATGCCGTGTACCTCGGCAATCTCGACGCCAAACGCGACTGGGGGTACGCGGGCGACTACGTGCGGGCCATGTGGTTGATGTTGCAGCAGGAAGATCCTGACGACTTCGTCGTCGCCACGGGTGAAACGCACAGCGTACGCGAATTTGTGCAGGAGGTCTTCTCCTATCTCGAACTGGATTGGGAGGCATATGTCAAATTCGACCCGCGCTACCTGCGTCCCACCGAGGTCAACGTCCTTCTGGGCGATGCGGGCAAGGCCCGCGACATTCTGGGGTGGCACCCCGAAGTAAACTGGACGGAGCTTGCGCATATGATGGTCGACGCCGACATGCGTCTGGCGGAGCGCGAGCGAACGCTGGTGGAAGCGGGGCACTTTGTGTAGGCATCGCGACGCGAAAACGGGCTAGGGCATCGCGCGATCAAGCGGAAGGGCCGACTCCGATGCGGTCCGCTCGTCCAACTTACCGAGAAGCAGGCCCCACTCTGGACCGAGCAATTCCACCGGGACCGACCGCAATTCCTCTTCCAACCGCGCATGTTGATCGCCAGTCGAGGCCTGCGGTAGAGAGTCCACGTAGGCGTTCACGGTGTCAACGATGCGCGGCCGGCTTTCCTTTGCAAAGGATCGGGCCAGGTAATCGATCCCGTCACCGAGTTGTGGGTATCCGGGGATCCGCAGAAGAGCGTCGAGCCAGCGAATGCCGGCCGACACCCTTTCTTTCGTCGGAATCGCTGCACGCACCTCGTAAAGACTGCGCAGATTCTTGGCGGCATCCGCGTACCTGCCCGTCACGAACTGCAGCGTGCCAAGACGATCGTAGACCATGTCAAGATCAGTCGCGTGACCGTTGTTAGGGCTAAGCCTCTGTGCAAGATCCGTGAGGAATGCGATTTCCAGTTCGGGCACCTCCCGCAGCCGGGCCGCTGCCTCGATCTGTTCGGCGACCGGCTTGACGGCAAGCAGTCCGCGGACGGACCGCCACGCGGCATCGCGTACCGTGTCACTGGATTCGATCGAGGGATTGAGTCGTGTGAGTAGGCTTTCAAGGTCGACATCCTCTGCGGCCAACTCGCCGAGCGCTTCCACCGCGGCAAGCCGAATGAGGGGATCGGCGTGCGCGGAGAGCGCCCGCATACGCGTCGTTTTTGAGTGGTTGCGTATGGCGCGAAGCCCCCGAATGGCCGGCCGGAGAATGTCCACATCGTCAGACTCGATGGCAGCCAGAAACTCGTCGGCAAACTGAGGGTCAGCCATCCCCGCCATGGCCGACAGCAGGGCTGCTTTGGAAGTCGCGTCATCCGCCGCGAGCGATTGGTAGCGATTCTTGATGGCAGGGACCGCGTCCTTGAGACTTTCACGCTCTTCCAAACCGGTGGCGATATGACCGATGGCAATCGCAGCCTCACGCACACATGCGTCGCTTGCCTGGGCCGATACCTCGGCCACCAGTGCAGGAAGAGCCTTGGCATCGTTCAGTCGACCTACAGCACGCAGAATAGCCTGCCTCGTTTGCGTGTCACTTTCAATTGCCAGTTGGGCAAGCACGGCGTCAATCACGGTCGGATCGTCGAGTGTTTGAACAATCAGCAGCACGTCACGCCGGATGCCGGGCGTCCCGGTTTTCATGCGCGCCAACAAGGCCGAAAGCACTTCGCCCTCCGGGCGGCGCCCCTCGTCGGCAATGCGTGCCCGTATCAGCCCGAGCGACGTACGATTCACTTCCTCCAATGGGTCGTTTAGCCACGCCACGAGACGGGAATTCTGGTCGACCGTGTTGATGCTGCGGAAATAGTCCCGCTGGAACTCGCCGAGCTTGGCCGCCAGGGCTTCATGCCTCTGGGAGGCGGCAGCACGGTAGGCGTCGTATTCATCGCGTATGCGCCGCAGCCGGTCGCGGTAGATCTGGAGTTGATCCGCCAGCCAGGCCTCCGCGCCGAGCTTGGACTTCTCGCTCCACCAGGCGCGCCATCGCGTGACGTCGTTGTCAAAGTCCTCATTGGTCAGCGGGCGAAGCGCCGCAATGACCCGATCGGTGATGGCCGGCATGTCTGCATCGAGTTGTGACACGAGGGCGTCTACGACCTCACGCCGATCGACCTTGGACGCCAACGCGTCAATCGCGGCGAGCCTGGTCGGCGTGGACGCCTTCGCATCGCCCGCAAGCGAACAAAGCTGATTCGTAGCCTCGGGATGAGGAAAACGTGCGAGCGCACTGACCGCCGCGCGCCTCAGCGAGTCCTGCGATGAGCCGAGCAGACCGACGAGCGGATCCACAAACTCGGCGGCCAATCGATGCGGCGCTGCCGAAGCCTGTACGCCCAGAACCTCGCAGATCGCCTGCTGGATTTCCGACCGGTTCTGCAGGCCAAGCAGATCCGTGACCAATTCCCGACTGGCCGGCGTGTCAAACGCCAGAAGCTGATTAATCCAGCGACGCCGCTCTTCCGGTCGGGCCTGCGGATCGACAATGCCGTCACGGCAGTTTTGCAGTTGTTCCAAGCGGTTTTGGCTCGGTACCGGCGGTGCATCGTCTGACTCGTCGGATGCCACCGCCATCTGGCATCCCCAGGCGACTAACGACAAGAGCGAAATGGCAGTCCGCATTCTAGCACTCATGGAACGGCGCAACCCTTCCGTCTCAACCATCGCCGCGAGATTCCGGATGACCGAACGATGCCATCGACTTGCCGAATGCCCGCATGCAGCGGCTTCTATTTTTACACGTACCGCGAACCGCCCGCAACCTCACGACGTCGCCATGTTTGTTCATCGGCATTCTCATCGCGGACTTCAGTCCTGCCGGTCGTCCGGCCTCTCGCATTCTTATCTACACGATTCTACGATGTAGCCGCCTGCCGGTTTCAAGACCGCGAATCTGCAATCGTGGTGAGGTGAATTTGGCCCACTTGCGCTCGCGGCGTCGCACGACTATGCTGATGCCCGTTTCTGTCTCACCACGGCGTTTCCATGCAGGAATTCGCACGGTTCAACGGCGGCGTTTCGCTTGAACCACCACGGATCAGACGATAACATACAAAACAATAAGAGACGCAACGAACCCCCCACGAGCAGGCGCGCGACCCGGTAGGCTGTCGACCGTCAATTGCTGGGTGGCAGGGATTCCTGAGGCCATCAAAATGTCCCCGAGGCGGACCCATTACCACCACGTGCGGATTGCCCTTGGGACGCCACCCATCGGCCATCTGTGGGAAAACCAAGTGGTTGCGTCGGCTGTCGAGCCGGGTCTTCGTCAGCCGGAAAGGAGAGGATTCTCATGACGCAGCGACGGAGCGCCGACACCAAGGCCAAATCACTCCGAGATCGCGTTGCAGCAGCCCTGGATAAGATACGCCCTTTGGTGCAGGCTGACGGCGGCGACGTCGAACTCGTCGGCGTGGACGACGAGGGTGTTGTGACGGTTCGCCTGCGTGGCGCTTGCATCGGGTGCCCCTCGGCCGCGATTACGCTCACCCTCGGTATCGAACGATCCCTCATGATGGAAATACCGGAAGTCACTCGCGTGGTCAGTGCGTGACGCGATCGATCGTTTTCGTCTCTCGTTCCGGCACGACGCAAAGCTGGAGCGGGAAGCCTGCACGAGAAGTCAAAAAGCCCGTACCACGTAGAGGTCGGTAGCCGCCACGAGATCGATAATGCAACCGGTGGGATGCCCGTCGTCGGTCATTTCCTCAACCAGGGGGTGCGTATGCCGACCTGGGTTGGCGCGCAGTACCCGTGCCGAGCGTCCGTCGCTCAAGCCCACCCGACTGCCAATCGGGAAGAGGGATATGGTATCCAAAAAGGCGCGTGCCAGAGCCCGATCGAAACACCCGCTTCGTCCGCAATATAAGATGTCCTTCGCGGCTCCATAGGGGGATAGCGCCGGCCGGTACGGGCGCTCGTTTGTCATGGCCACGTACGTATCGGCGATGGAGACAATTTGCGCGGAACGATGCACCTGCTGTCCTCGCCGGCCTCTCGGATAACCTTCCCCGTTGATACGTTCGTGGGCTTGATACGCGATGAACTTGACGCCCACGGGCAATCCCTTGATGCCGGACATCATATCGAGGGTATGCAGTGGATGTAGGTGGATCTCCCGCCATTCGTCTTCCGTGAGCGGACGGTCGGCCATCCGGATTTTCCTCGGTACACGTAACATCCCGATATCGTGCAAGAGTCCGCCCAGCGCGATCTCCATGACGGTCCCGCGATCCAGCCCAAGCTGCCACGAAATCGCCGCGCTCATCATGGCCACACTAACGCAGTGGTCGAAGAGATACTCGTCCGTTGAATCCTGAAGGGAGACAATGAGCGGCAGGAGATCGAAGTCCACGGCGGCTTTGTCGACAAACCGCCCTACGGCTACGTGTGCATCCTGCGACGATATGCGCCCTCCATGAGCGATCGTGTCGCACAGGTACGACACGGCCTGGCTGGTTTCTTGGTGTTTTTGCACGCCACGCTCAGCTTCGGCTTTCAGATCCTCCGTGGCCATACGCGGCCGGCGCCATTTGGGAACAGACCGCAAGTCAAGTGGGGGGTTGAGCAACTCCGCCATGCGGCGATCCAAATCTCGTGAATGCTCGGTGTGGAGTCCCTCCACCGGCGTGGGTTCGGCCGTCGGGTCGAGTTGTCGAGATCGGTCGCGATCCGGCCCGACGATAGGCGCGGGTGAGCGAAGCTGGACGCGCGACACACCGCGGTCACGAATCAACTGAAGGAAACGGGAAGTGATGATAGAGCCGGCCGCAAGCAGCAACACGCCGGACTCGTCATAGATGTCCTCCTTGAGCGCCATCCCTGACCGCACAGAGTGGAAGACCTCCTTGTGCAGTTGGCTCACGCTGATCTCGCGATCCGCGTCGCCATCCGTCCAACGTCCGTGCTGAGCCGTTGAAGTGGTCGACGGCGTCTCCAGAACCGGCGCACTGGCCGGTGGATCGGACCGATCGGCCTGTCCGGTCCGGTCACTTTGCAGAGGTGCTAGTCGCCGATCGAGTTCTGCCTCCCATGTACCGACACTGTTTTCGGACATTCCGTGCAAACCTCGCACCGGTCGTGGCAGTACCACGACTGTCAACGACGAATCCACCAATCATCCACTCTTTGAGGTCGAACCTCTGAAATCCATCGGCGTCTCAAGACCGCATGTTTTGCCGCGATAGGGAGAACCGTGGCGGCGTCCCATAAAGTCACAGACAGCGTGCAAAGCTGATCTGGGCGATGAAGGTCCCCGTATCGGTACTGGTAAAGTTTGAATCCGCAGGCTGATTTCCGGATCGGCGACCACCGTGCTATAATGCTTGCATGGGCAAGCATAAGAAGAAACAGAAGAAGACCAGGCGAGACACAGCCGAGATTGCTCGGTCAGTAGTAGAGCAAGCCATCGGCGAGAAGCTGTCCGGTGATCCTGAGTCCGAAGAAGTAGAAGAGCAGGAAGAGGATACTCGCAACCCTGCTGCCGTTGCCTTGAGCAAGTTAGGCGCGTCCAAGGGCGGCAAGGCACGGGCTGAGAAGCTCAGTAAGGATCGCAAATCGGAAATCGCGAAGAAGGCGGCTAAGTGTCGCTGGGGTCGCGCGGACGATCAAGACCAGGGAAGGGAATAATGCCGGCGCCGACCATCTTTTCCGCAATACGGTAGATATCTCGTTTGTCGTGCTCTTTCCTCTTGCCTGCTGCCACAAACGTGATGGTGATGTGAACCAATATGTCGCCGCTCGCCAGCTCTTCGTCTTCAACGCGGTAGACCGCCCTGTATCGCGAATATGTGATGCGATTGTAGCCCTGCAATGGCCCGTGAAGCGGTTTGTAGGCACTTCTGGGATCATCGCATTCTAATAGCCCGTCCGCCTTTTCAATCAGGCCTTTGCGCACCTTTGGCGGAAGAGCTTTTAGCTGTGTCTTTGCGGTGTCTGTCCATTGAATGGATACTCGTTGTTCCATCAACCAAGCTCACGTTTAACATCCTCGTGGTCGTGAAGGCGTCCTTGCCTTATATCATCTAGGCTCTGCTGGAACATCCGGTAAGAGTCCGGATCAGACATGATCTCAATTGTCTCAAGCAATGCCGTCATACACTCGACATCGACAATCACAAACGCCTCTTTATTGTGGCGCGTGACGTAAAGAATCGGGTCATCCGACAGCCGCTTGTCCAGCGAGTTAAACTGCTTCCTCGCCTCCGAAATGTCAATTGTAGTCCCATTTGTCATCATTAGAAGCCCCCAAAAGCTTCATTTATTGTACAATGCTCACGCGAAAATGGCGCGTTTTTCTTCAAAAAACTTCCCGTAGACGTACAAATCTCCTTGATTTCCGTACGATTCATGGTATAAGTTCAACCATCATACCGGTGTAGCGTGTGTCGCTCGGCCCTACGCTACATGTGGTACAGCTTATTTGAGGTGCCCGTGGATCGTGACTCCACGGGCGTGAATCAGACGGCGTTGCTGCTGGAGCAGCCCCTGGCCTTGCAAGTCCTGGTGATCAGGGTTCGATTCCCTGCGCCGTCTTTCTGTATCGGCAAACGTTAGCATATAGCACAACCGTTGTCAATATTTTTGACATTTATTTGTACAAGAAACTGTCAACGAAAGTTGCAACTATTATTATCATCAAACTTTTTGACAATGCCTTATCGAGCAAGGATAATTGTAAAGTATGAACCGTCTAACGATGGACAAGAGAAAAGCAGTCGTAGCGGCCCTAGTCGAAGGCAGCAGCATCAATTCCACGGTGCGGATGACCGGCGTATCGAAACCGACCATCCTCAAGCTCTTGCGAGACCTTGGCTATGCCTGCGCCAACTATCACGATGAACATGTTCGCGGTCTCAAGTCCGAGCGCCTACAGACCGACGAAATCTGGAGTTTCGTTCACTGTAAGCAAAAACATGTTGCGGGCGCCAAGGCCGCTCCACCGAAAGCTGGCGATGTTTGGACGTGGACAGCGATTGACGAGAACAAGCTGGTCGTTTCATACCACGTAGGCGGGCGCGGGCAGCAAGACGGCAACGCATTCATGCTGGACTTGGCCGATCGGATCGTAAGCCGTCCTCAACTGACGAGCGACGCACATTCGGCGTACCTGTCCGCCGTCGAGAATGCGTTTGGCTTGGCGGATGTGGACTACGCACAGCTTCAGAAGGTCTTCGGCCCCGAATCGGCGGGCAAGGGATCTGAACGCAAATACTCACCGGGCAAGATCAATGGCACCAAGAAGACGGCGCTCATCGGGATGCCCGATCCGGACCACATATCGACCAGCTACATCGAGAGGCACAATCTGACGATCCGCATGAGCATGAGGCGGTTCACGCGACTCACGAACGCCCACAGTAAGAAAGTCGAGAACCACTTCTACTCGATCGCCTTGTTTTTCATGTTCTACAACTACTGCCGCGTGCATTCGACAATCAACACGAGTCCAGCAATGAAATCAGGGTTGGCTGATCACGTTTGGTCGATCGAAGAGTTGATTGGGCTACTCGATTGAAACTTCACCAGTACCCCCGTATCTGCCTCGCTGGAGTGCGCGGTATCGGGTGCGTATAGTAGGGCCTTCTCCGTGTAGCCGGATGGGGCGCGAAAGCGATGGCGCCCATAAACCGGCATACGATCGATCGACACCGGCGCATCGTAAAGATGCTTGTGTGGTCGGGGGGGACCGGATCCGGGGCATGGCACCGAAAGCGACGTTTATTGTCGGCTGTACCGGCTCGGGTAAGGGTGGACTCGGGCGCGCGCTGGCGCAGCTCATCGGCGCGGAGATCATCAGCGTCGACTCGATGAAGATCTATCGGCGCATGGACATTGGTACCGCGAAACCCGCCGAGGCCGTCCGTCGCGAGATTCCGCACCATCTGATCGATATGGCCGAACCATTTGAGGAATTCTCGGTGGCGCGCTTTGTCGAGGAGGCAGACCGTGCCGTCGCGGACATCGACCGGCGCGGAAAGCCGATCCTGGCCGTCGGCGGTACGCCCCTGTACGTAAAGGGCCTGACCGAGGGGTTGTTCGAAGGCCCGGGCGCCGACCCGGACGTTCGGGCGCGACTCCATGAACGCGCAGCACGGGACGGTACGGGGGCACTGCATGATCAACTGAAGAGAGTGGATCCCGTCTCGGCCGAGCGTATTCACCCGAATGATCTTCGGCGCATTGTCAGGGCACTCGAGGTCTTCGAGTTGACAGGGACGTCCATCAGCCACCTGCAGACCCAGTGGGATTCTGCGTCGCCGCGGTACGACATCACCATCATTGGAATACGCAGAGATCGAGAGGATCAAAACCACCGCACAAACGAACGCGTCCGTCGTATGGTGGATCGCGGGCTAGTCGCCGAGGTGGAAGGACTGCTGAATGAACCCCGATCTCTTAGTGAAACGGCAAGAAAAGCGGTGGGCTATGCGGAGATCATAGATTATCTGGCGGGCCACACGACCCTTGCGGATGCCGTGGAAATGATCAAAATCAACACCCGTCGACTGGCAAAGGCTCAGCGCACCTGGTTCAAACGATTCCGCGAGATCGAATGGATCGATCTTGAACCGGACGATACCGCTACCGACATTGCGGATCTGATATTGGATCGTCGAGGGTCGCTATGGAAGGCATAACCGAGATGACGAACTGGGCCGTCGATCTCATCGACGTCCGCAAGACTTACAGCAAACGCATCGAAGCCCTCCGCGGTGTCAATGTTCAGGTCAAACGAGGCGAAATCTTCGGCCTGCTCGGTCCCAACGGCGCCGGGAAGACCACGCTGGTCAAGATCATGATGACCATCGTTCGCCCGACGCACGTGTTGGGGACCATACTCGGCCGGCCCATTGGACACCGGGGCAAACTCGCGCGGATCGGCTACCTGCCCGAGAGCCATCGGTTTCCTCCGTACCTGACCGGCGCGCAACTTCTGGATTACTACGCGGCGCTGGCAAGAGTGCCACGCGCGACACGCCGCAAGAACGTCGATCGCCTCCTCGACCGCGTCTGGCTGGCGCAATGGGGCGGCACGCGGATCGACAAGTACTCCAAGGGTATGCTGCAGCGCCTGGGTATCGCGCAAGCACTGATGAACGATCCGGAACTTCTCGTATTGGATGAGCCTACGGACGGGCTGGATCCTGTGGGACGGCGCGATGTCCGCGAGTTGCTTTTGGAACTGCGCGATAAAGGAACGACCATTTTTCTCAATTCGCACCTGTTGAGTGAACTGGAAATGGTGTGCGATCGGGTGGCCATTCTCGTCGATGGACTGGTCGCACGGCAGGGTACGCTAAGCGAGCTGACCGAGCACACGGTCGAGTATCGCATCAAGGTTCACGGCGACCTATTGCCCGTTGTGGACAAGCTCAAGGCTCTCGAGGCGGAACTTGACGGTACGATTATCTCGCTTGCCGGACATGACGCGGCGAAGGTGAACGCGGTCATCGACGTCCTGCGCGGTGCGAACGTTTTGATCGAGGCGATCGAACCGCATCGCTTCAGCCTGGAAGATATTCTCGTGGAAGTCGTGGGCGGAGGCGCGCGCGTGGCGCACCCGGTAGGTACGCAAGACGCCGGGTAGCCGGCGTGTACTCAATAAGGCACAGGATGATCACGCATGCAGCTCTGGGCGCTCATTGTCGACAGCTTTCGCGAGTCGCTGGATCGCAAGATATTCTGGGTCATGGCGGTCATCTCAATCTTGATCGCCGCCACGATGTGCTGCATCGGTTTCGAGCCGGGCAAGATCGTTCTGTTTTTCGGCATGTGGGAATTCGATACCGACCTGTTCACGACCATGGTCAACGGGCAGGCGGTCATTCGCACAGATCGAATCGCTACCCTGGCCGTTCATTACATCATGGATCTGACCATCGGCTGGGGCGGCGTGGCATTGGCGATCATCGCCACGGCCGGTTTCTTCCCCGCTTTTATAGAGCGTGGTTCGATCGACGTGGTCCTATCCAAGCCTATGGCGCGGTGGCGAGTATTCCTGGGCAAGTACATCGGCAGCATGGTTTTTGTTTTTGTGCAGGCGTGCCTCTTCGTGTTGCTCACGTTTGTCGTGATTGGAATCCGCTGGGGATGCTGGATACCCGGCTATTTGTTGACGGTCCCGCTGGTGTTGCTGCTCTTCAGTTACCTCTATTGTGTGTCGGTATGGGTGGCGGTTTATTTTCGCAGCACCGTCGCGGCTGTACTGCTCACGCTGGGGGCCTGGTTCGTGTTTTCCGGCGTGCAAACGACAGCATCCCTTTTCGACACCTACCCATCCTGGCAAGACAACCGCACGGCATACGTTGCGTTTCGGACCGCAAAATGGGTCCTCCCGAAGACGCATGACATTACGTACCTGGCGGCCAAGTGGAGTGGTGCGGGCACATCCGACGAGCTCCTGCCTGAGCCCGATGTTCCCGATGACGACATGGAGACGATCAACCGCGCCGCGGAGGTGGAACGGGAGTACATGAAAGTCAACCCGCTGCTGACGATCGGCTCGTCACTGCTGTTCGAGGCGGTCGTGATCATGCTGGCCATGTGGCGATTCTCGCGTACCGACTACTGACCATCGCTTTAACGGAATCTGCAGATGACTGGGTCTATAGGGTAGGTCGTTGCTCCGCCAGAGGTGGTGCGTTGACCTGCCATGGGGATGAGGCGGTGACAGCTTGGCCCTCACGGTGAACGGCAGGTGAACCTCCCGGCACAGCCGGGAGAACCACCTGCCCTACCTTGGGCCCTCCGAGAACAACACGCGCCGCAACCGCTGCTCGGCATCCCTTTTCTTCGCCGGCTTTTTCAGCTAGGCTCTGTCCTCTTTCCGCGGTCCCATTCGGGTGTGGATGTGCCCACCCCAGGCTGAAACGGTCATGGCAGAGAGCGCCTTGCATCGCAACCTGAAGCGTGCGGCCGCGCGCTGGCTTTGGGATTCCGGATACGCCGCAGTGGCGGAAGAGGTCAAGGTTCCGGCAGTGGGCATCGTCGACGTGGCGGCGGCCGGAAAATGGAAACGACGCAACCCGCGGCGCGCCTCGTTCGAGCGCGAACCCACCGTCGATCGATTCCACGCCGTCTTCGTCGAGTGCAAGGCCATGCGATCGGACTTCCTCCGCGACCAGGGCTACCAGCATCAATTCGCGTTTGCCCTGGACGAGCGCCGCGAGACCCATCGGCGTCAACGCCGTCGCAAGCCGCGGCATGCCAGCGCGGCGCTGGGCAAGTTCGACACGTGTCTCGTACGGCCTCACGCCAACCTCCACTATTTGCTGACGCCGGCAAAGCTGCTCCGCGCCGGCGAAGTACCGCGGCGCTGGGGATGGCTGGTGTATGAACACGGCCGGATTCGGGTCGTAAGAAAACCGGTGTGGCACGAAGTGGCCGATGTGTCGACGATGGAAGGCGCCATCGCACGAGCGCTGACCGGTCAGCGAATGCGAAAACCGATGGCGAAACCGACGGTCGTGCGGGGCCTCGATGTCACCCCCCTATCGGCGGCTTCATGAGCGGCGAAGAAACCACCATCCTATACGTGATCACCGACCTGCTGGTTGGCGGCGTACCGCTACACCTGCATCGCCTGGCCCTCGCGATGCGCAAACGTGGGTATCGCCCTACCGTCGTATCGTTGGCCCCTACCGGCCCGGTCGGTGATCGGTTGCGGCAAGACGGGATCACCGTGGAAAGTTGCGAGGGCTGCTGCGGGTGGGACCTTCGCGTGGTATCGCGCCTGAAGAGGATTCTACGACGCGAGAAGCCCGACATCGTTCATGCCATGTTGTTTCACGCCAATGTCGCCGTGCGGCTGGCTGCACGGGGCGGTGGAATCCCCGCCTCGCGCATCCTATGCGAAATTCAGACCGTCGAAGTGGAACGCCGTTGGCATCTGACCGTGGATCGCTGGACGCACCGTCGTAGCAGGTTGACCGTCGGGAATTCGCCATCGGTCATCGATCATTTGCATAGAAACGGACGGATTCCGGCGGACAAGCTAAGGCTGGTGCGCGGCGGGATCGATCCGACACGCATCTTGGAGGCGCGCCCCGCCGATCGCGCAGCGCTTGGCGTGGACAATGATGCCCCGATCATATTCTGGTCTGGGCGACTGGATCCGGTGAAAGGGCTCGATTATCTCATCGACGCGTTTCATTCGTTGAGGGAGGAGTGCCAAGCCAACCTTCTGCTGGCCGGCGAAGGGGATGAGCGCGAGGTTCTGCAATCGAAAATCGAGAAGCTTGGCTTGCGAGATTGGGTCCATCTGTTGGGCACAAGATCTGACGTCCCGTCGTTGCTCAAAGCCGCCGATTTGTTCGTGTTTCCATCTCGCACAGAGGGGCTCCCCAACGCGCTGCTCGAAGCCATGGCCGCAGGATGCCCCATCGTCACCACGAATGTGCCCGGCTGCCGAGATCTGATACGTCATAAGGAGAATGGGCTCATCGTGGAATACGGCGATGCGTCCGGGCTTGCGCAGGCGATGCGCCGTGCGCTGGAGGATCGCACGCAGGCTGAGTCATTTGGCAAACGCGCAGCCGCCGACGTGTCGGAGAACTGGCACATTGACAAAACCAACGACACCTATGCCGCCTTGTATGATGAAGTAATTCAGTCCTCATAGTCCGCGACTGATCTGGTGGATTGGGTTGCCCGCGTGTTTGTTTCGCTGGTGGTCGATGCCCACCCGTCCCGGTTTTCTTTGTGCCTTAGTGTCTTCGTGGTGACATTTTTCATTCGGTGCGTCCGGGACGCACCCTACGCGCCTTCGCATAAGCCGTGAATCAGCAGGTAGGTCAGGCAAACCACACCACTCATTCTACCCCTGTTCATCTTTTTGACTTCGTGTCTTAGTGTCTTTGTGGTGACATCCTTTTCCTGCAGCTACTTCACTCGCCAGTCTGCCGCACGCAGTCGATGACCGTGCCGTCGACCCACTTGATGGCTGCGATGATCTTTTCGCCGAGCTTGGGCGGTGCAGGGGCTCCACCGCACAGGGCGAACACTTCCTTCTTGATGTCTTGGATCGGGCGGATGGGCAGTTTGGAATCTTTGGTGGCGTCGATCAGGTCCTTGCGCCGTGGATTGATGGCGATGCCCCGCTCGGTCACGACGACGTCTATCAACTCGCCGGGCCCACACAGCGTCGTCACCTTGTCGACGATGACCGGAATTCGGTCGCGCATCGAGGGGATCGGCAGGATCACGCATCGACCGGCCAGGCAGTTCTGCCAGCCGCCGATTCCGTGCAGCAGGCGGCCGTCGGAATGCGTCACGACGTTTGCGTTGAAGTCGACGTCGACCTCCGTCGCGCCCAGCACGACGGCATCAACGAAGGATGCAAAGTTGCCCTTGCCGTGGAAGTTGTAGCTGGTAAACGGACTGGTGTCCTGATGGTGCGGGTTGTCGCGCATGGAGCGCACGCCGTCGAGATCGAAGGTCTGCCCGTCGAGAATGTAATCGGTCAACCCTTCTTCCAGCATCTCCACGAGATACTTGTTGCTGCCGCCGCGAATGAACCGCGCCCTCACGCCGGCTTCCTTCATCATCTCCTTGAGGTAGATGGCGAAGCCGAGCGCCGTTCCGCCCGCACCGGCCTGGAACGAGAAGCCGTCTTTCATGATGCCCGTGTCACGCACGATCTGGGCGGTCATCTCGGATATCAGCAGGCGATCAGGGCTCTTGGTGATCTCCGTCGTGCCGGAGACGATCTTGGTCGGGTCGCCAATCGAATCCATGACCACGACCTGGTCCACGTTGTTGCCCTGAATCTGCCAGGGAATACAGGGGAAGGGGATGGGATTGTCCGTGGCGACGATGACGTG
>Ga0055480_10000289_pt1 | contig 18271 bp, 16 predicted proteins | sample Muzzi_PWB_D2_FD_57935 | JGI IMG/M metagenome (GOLD analysis project Ga0055480, IMG submission 57935) | Wetland microbial communities from San Francisco Bay, California, USA, that impact long-term carbon sequestration - Muzzi_PWB_D2 | ecosystem: Environmental > Aquatic > Marine > Wetlands ... | reverse complement strand
CTTCCGGAGCTCGCCGAAGGTCGTCATGCGGGCGCCGCGGTGGCGGACACCCCCGAGAATGTTGAGGCGGGCGTTGGTGTCGGTCAGAAGCCCAGGGTCGACCGCCGAGTTCTCGTCGACCGAAAACCGGGAGAGCGCGACGCCCGTACCGAGATAGGGGGTGAAACCCCCAGCCGAGAGGAGGGGCAGCACCAAGTTGCCGCTAACTTCCCAGATGGCACAGCCCAGCGCATTGCAATCGGGGAAGAACCGATCCAGGGTCAGCACCCCTGCGATGGCCCCCAGGGCGGTGTCTCCTCCCTCGTCCAACTCGGCCAGGCCGAGCCCGAAGGTTCCACGGAGACCGATCCCCAGAGCCGGGTCGATACCGCCGGTGCCATAGCTGAGCTGGCCGCCGAGGCGGAACTGGGCCGCGGCCCGGTCGCTCGTGAGGGCGAGCGCGGAGAGCACCGCTACCGAGAGGGAAAGCAAATATCCAGCGCGGCGCCGGTTCATGGCCATCCTCATCTCGGGAGAGTCTGCGTTCCGCGTGCTACTTTCGGCCCGACCCGTTCGTTCCGGCCTGCGGGAAGAGGCGTCCCCCCTCGCCCATGCTCCGGCCCAAGGCCCGAGATGAGCTTTCCTGAGGCGCCCGTTGCTCCTCCGACCGTGGGAGGCGCCCCCTGACACGACGGAGACCATGCCCATCCACTGCTGGACCGCGCATGACCGGCCTAGGGAGCGCCTCAGGAACCGGGGTTCTTCGGCCCTCACGAGCCGGGAGCTGCTGGCCCTCCTGATCGGGAGCGGGGGGAGGAAGGCTTCGGCGCTGGACGTGGCGGCCGACTTGCTGGAGTCCGCGGGGGAGTCGCTCCGAGCGCTCGGGCGGATGGACCCTGCCCGTCTCGAGTCGGTGCGGGGCGTGGGGACGGCGACCGCTTCGCGATTGCATGCCGCGTTCGAGCTGGGCCGGCGTGTCTCCATGGAAGAAGGTGTGGAGCGGGCGACGATCCGGGGTCCGGCCGACGTCCACGCACGCGTGGGTCCCCGTCTCCGGGACCTCCCACAAGAGGAGTTCCACGTCCTACTCCTCGACGTCAGGCACCGTCTCGTCCGTGAGGTCATGGCCACCCGGGGCACCCTCGACGCTTCTCTCATCCATCCCCGGGAAGTCTTTCGTCTCGCGATTCTGGAGCGGGCGGCCGGGGTCATCCTGGTGCACAACCATCCGTCCGGTGATCCGACGCCGTCCCCGGAAGACCGCCGCGTGACCCGACAGCTCGCAGATGCGGGAACGGCCGTCGGTATCCCGGTGCTGGATCACGTCGTCGTGGGTGACGGGCGATACGTCTCCTTCTCGGAGGCGGGACTCCTGTAGCGCTTGGCTCCATGGCACCCCTCGCGGGTATCCCTGGTATCGGAAGAGTTCGGCAGTAAGATTCTCTACGGGAGGTCGACGCCTCATCGACCTCCCATCCGAGCGGCTGACCCCGGGGGTAGGGGATGTCCACGACCACCACTCCGTCCATCCGCACGCCCACGATTCGCGACCTCCCCAGGTCCCTGGCCCGGACGCTCGAGGCCTATGCGGATCGTCTTGACGTGCACAGGATCCGCGACGCTTATCAGCTCGCGGTGCAGGCGCACGCCGGTCAGCGGCGGGCCTCGGGAGAGGACTACGTGGGGCATGCCCTCGACGTAGCCACCATCCTGGGGGGTCTGCGCCTGGACACCGACTCCCTGGTTGCGGCCTTGCTCCACGACACGGTGGAGGACACGGCGATCACCATCTCCGAGATCCGGTCGCGCTTCGGTGACGAGGTCGCCGAGCTCGTGGATGGGGTGACCAAGATCGGGAAGGTGCAGTTCCGCTCCCACACGGAGCTCCAGGTCGAGAACTACCGGAAGCTCCTTCTCTCCATGGCGGAGGACGCCCGGGTCATTCTCATCAAGCTGGCGGACCGGCTGCACAACATGCGAACCCTCGAGCACCTCCCGAAGGGGAAGCAGCGGAGGATCGCCCTCGAGACGATGGAGATCTACGCTCCGCTAGCACATCGTCTGGGGATCGCGTCCATGAAGTGGGAGCTCGAGGACCTGTCGTTCAAGTTTCTCGAGCCCGAGGCCTACGACGAGCTGCGGAAGAAGGTCCAGCAACGGAGGCGAGAGCGGGAGCGACAGATCCTGGAGATGAAGGTGCCGCTCGAGGAGGCGCTCGCGGAGGCCGGAATCCCCGCGGAGGTCACGGGTCGTCCCAAGCACCTCTGGTCCATCTACCGGAAGACCGAGAATCGGGGAGTCCCGTTCGAGCAGATCTATGATCTCATGGCCGTCCGGGTCATCACCGACTCGGTTCAGAACTGCTATGCCGCGCTGGGCGTGATCCATTCCAAATGGACGCCGATCCAGGAACGCTTTCACGACTACATGGCGACGCCCAAGTCGAACATGTACCGGTCGCTCCACACCACGATCTTCGGGGTCGACGGGCGGCGGTACGAGATCCAGATCCGCACGGAGGAGATGCACCGTACGGCCGAATACGGCATTGCCGCCCACTGGCGGTACAAAGAGGGGGCCATCGCCGAGAAGGACGAGGTGGACGAGGCCCTCACATGGTTCCGGCAGGTTCTCGAGTGGCAGCAAGACACCCGGGAGCCCGAGGAGTTCATGGAGTTCCTCAAGATGGACCTCTTCCAGGGCGAGATGTTCGTCTTCACGCCCAAGGGGGACGTCAAGCAGCTTCCCACCGGTGCGACCCCGATCGACTTTGCCTACGCCGTCCACACCGAGATTGGAACCCACTGCGCGGGGGCCAAGGTCAACGGACGGATCGCGCCTCTCTCCAGGGAGCTCAAGAACGGCGACACGGTCGAGATCATGTCGAACCCCCGGCAATGGCCCAATCGAGACTGGCTGGCGTTCGTCAAGACGGCCCGGGCCCGCGGTCGCATTCGCCAGTGGATTCGGAAGCAGGAGTTCGACTCGGCCGCCCAACTGGGCCGCGACTTCTTCGACCGCGAGCTTCGTCGGCTGCGGCGAGATCGTCCCGGGGACGGAAAATTGGATGCCGTGGCCGCGACCTTGGGCCATCCCGACTTCGAGCACCTCTGCGCCGCGCTCGGGCGAGGGGACCTCGGCCCAACCGCGGTCTTCAACGAGCTCTTCCCAGACCATGATCCCGCACCCATCGAGCCGCGTCCACCCACGGCACTTCAGCGCCTGGCCGAGAAGCTGGTCCGGACCAACAAAGGGGTCCGGATCCAGGGGATGGACAATCTCATGGTCCGGTATTCCCAATGCTGTCAACCCGTTCCGGGCGATGACGTTGTCGGGTATATCACCCGAGGACGGGGGGTTTCCATCCACAGGAGTGACTGTCCCAACGTCCTCGGCCTCGACCAGGAGCGACGGATCGAAATCGAGTGGAGTGCCGAGAAGGGAGACCGTTTCCTCGTCCGGCTCTACATGAAGGGAAGTGACCGCCGCGGCCTTCTCTCGGATGTCGCGAGGGCCATCACCGACACGGGGACGGACATCCAGCACGCCGACATGCGGACCGCGGACGGGGGCATGGCGGCCGAGTTCGTGGTCGAGGTCCAGGATCTCGACCACCTCAGGAAGGTTCTCCGCTCGGTCAGTCGCGTGAAGGGAGTGATGAGCGTGGAGAGGCGGGAGAGCTTCGAAGCGGCGGACCTCCAGATTTGAGGCTCACCGAAGAAGAGCTCGTTCGCTGGGGTCGCCGCATCGGGAGAGGTGTCGAACCTCCCGTGGTGCTGGCCCTGCGGGGCCCTTTGGGTGCGGGGAAGTCCGTCCTGGCCCGTGCCGTGGCATGGGGGGCCGGAGTCCTCGAGACCATGCCGTCCCCCACGTTCAACCTCCTCTTCCGGTACGAAGGGACGGGCGGCGTCTCGGTGACACACCTGGATCTCTACCGGATCCCGGATCCCGCGGACCTGTGGGAGCTGGGCTGGGAGGAGCTCACCCGGGAGGACGAGATCGTGATCATCGAGTGGCCGGAGCGTGCGGGCTCCCTACTGCAACCGGACCGCTGGGACGTGGATCTCCGGATTCCCGACGGAGCTCCCACGTATCGGGACGTGGCCGTGACGAGGGTTGGCGCCCCTGGGCGCCTCCCGGGCTTCCCGATTGCCGTGAACGAGCTGGAGGAGCGAGTGTGAAGGATCCCCGCTCGGGGGGCGTGCTCGTAGCCCTCGACACGTCGGGTCCGGTCGGTTCGGTCGCCATCGCACGCTCGGGACGGGTCGTCGCCCGCACCTTCCTGACCTCCGAGCGAGGCCACGCCGCCGCGCTCGTCCCCGCGATCGAAAGGTCGTTGCACGAGGCCGAGGTGCGCAGATCCGATATCGGAGGGGTCATCGTCGGGGCGGGACCTGGCTCTTTCACCGGTGTGCGGGTCGCAGCCGCGACCGCAAAGGGTCTCGCACACGGACTCGGGATTCCGCTCTGGGCCCCTTCGAGCCTCGATGCCGCGGCTGTGTCCGACCTCGTACTACCGCCCGGCGAGGGACCGTGGGATCCTTCGTCCGAATGGATTCCGGATTCCACCGCTTCCGATCCCGTGCGGTACGTCCTGTTCGATGCTCGTGGAGACCGGGTCTACGCCGCGTGCTACCGGGTGCTTCCTGACGGACTCGAGGTCCTGCGCGCACCCTGCGCGACCCATCTGGCCGACCTCCTCGTCGAGCCGCGGCCCGAGGGCGCTCGGTTCGCGGGCACGGGGGCCATCCGGCATCGTGCGAGGATTGCGAGGGAAGGCGACCTCGTACTCCCCTTTCCGGCGGGGATGCCCACGGCGGATGGCCTGGTACACGTGGTCTCGACCTTCGGTGGCGGTGGTCCTGTCGAGGATCCGTGGGGTTGGGAGCCCGAGTACCTTCGCCCATCGAGCGCCGAGCGGGCGGCTCACTCGTGACAGGGCTGAACCAGGCCTGCACGGCGCAGACAATCCTCCGGCGGATGGTCGAAGGGGACGTGTCGGCCGTGGCCCGTCTGGAACGCGACACCTTCTCCTCTCCGTGGCGTGCGGACGCCTTCCTCAGCGTCATGAGCGGGAAGGAAACCGAGATCTGGGTGGCGGAAGTCGAAGGCGAGGGCGTGGTTGGTTACGCCGTCATGTGGTGCGTGCTCGACCATGGAGAGCTCGCGAACCTCGCCGTCCATCCGGGGCACAGGAACCGGGGTCTGGGGTCCCTTCTCCTGGATCGTGTGATCGACCGAGCCTCCACTAGGGGAGCCCGCAACCTGTACCTCGAGGTGCGGGCCTCCAACCACCGGGCGGCCGAGCTGTACGAACGGAAAGGGTTCCATGAGATCGGATGGCGTCGGAACTACTATGATCGGCCCAGGGAGGATGCGCGGGTGCTGGCGATGAGACTTCCGTGACCGCGTTTCCGGAGTTCCGAGGTCGGCGTTTGCGCCGGACTCCCGCTCTCCGCCGACTCGTGCGCGAGACGCAGCTCAGCCCTTCACGGTTGCTGCTCCCCCTCTTCGTATGCCCGGGGGAGGGAGTCCGCGAACCGGTTCCGTCGATGCCCGGGGTCTCCCGCACGTCTACCGACGAGTTGGTGCGGGACGGAGAGCGGGCCCTGGAATCGGGGTTGGGCGGTGTCCTTCTTTTCGGCATCCCGGATTCCAAGGACGACGAAGGGACCGGCGCATGGTCCGAGGACGGAATCGTGCAGGGGGCGGTTCGTGAGCTCAAGTCGCGGCTTCCCGAACTGCTCGTGGTGACCGACGTCTGTCTCTGCGAGTACACGTCGCACGGCCATTGCGGCGTGGTCCAGGAGGGCGGTGTCCTGAACGATCCGACGCTGGAGCTCCTGGCGCGCGCGGCGGTCAGTCATGCGAGGGCGGGTGCCGACGTCGTCGCGCCGTCGGACATGATGGACGGCCGAGTCTGGGCCATACGCCAGGCCTTGGACGACGAAGGGTTCGACGAGCTGCCGATCATGAGCTATGCGGCCAAGTATGCGTCGGCCTTCTACGGGCCGTTCCGGGATGCGGCCGACTCTACCCCGGCTTTCGGAGACCGACGCGCCTACCAGATGGACCCGGCCAATCAGGACGAGGCGATGAGGGAAGTGTGGGCCGATATCGAGGAAGGCGCCGACATCGTCATGGTGAAGCCGGCGCTCCCCTACCTCGACATCGTCCACCGGGTGAAGGAAGAGACCGGTTGGCCCGTCGCGGCCTATCACGTATCCGGGGAGTACGCGGCGCTCATGGCGGCGGCGGAGCGGGGATGGCTCGATGGAGACCGCGTGATGATGGAGGCGCTCGTGTCCATGGCGCGCGCCGGGGCGGACATCCTGATCACCTATTGGGCCCTCGAGGCGGCCGTACGGCTTCAACGAGGCTGACGACCTCGCTAGGTTGAGGGCTCGCCATCACACGCTGCAACGGGTTCCGGGGATCGGTCCTCGGGGCCTCATCACCTCTCGGAGACCATGTCCCATCATCTGATCCAGCCCCACGGTGGTACCCTCGTAGATCTCATCGCCGGGTCCGAGCGAAGCGACGAGCTTCGGACCGAGTCCCGGGACTGGGCGTCCTGGGACCTGACCGACCGGCAGCTCTGCGACCTGGAGCTTCTCCTGAACGGCGGGTTCTCACCCCTCACAGGGTTCATGACCGTCCGGGACTACGAGGGCGTCGTCGAGAAGATGCGCCTCGAAGACGGCACGATCTGGCCCATGCCGATCACCCTGGACGTGTCGGAGTCTTTCGCGAAGGGCCTCTCGGCGGGGGACATCGTGGCCCTACGGGATCCCGAGGGCGTGATGCTCGCCGCGCTCCGCGTCGAGGATGTCTGGACGCCGGACAAGAAGAAGGAGGCGGCCCACGTCTTCGGGACGGAAAACCCCGAGCATCCTGGCGTCGGCTACCTCCTGAACCAGGCGGCGCCCGTCTACGTCGGGGGCCGGCTCGAGGGGCTGCAGCCTCCCCAGCACTACGACTACCGGGAGTTGCGGCACACGCCGGCGCAGCTCCGGAATGCTTTCGCGGAGCTCGGATGGCGGCAGGTCGTGGCGTTCCAGACACGGAACCCCATGCATCGCGCCCACCAGGAGATCACTCTCCGGGGTGCCTCGGAGGTCGGGGCCAATCTCCTGATCCACCCGGTGGTGGGGATGACCAAACCGGGCGATGTCGACCACTTCACGCGCGTCCGCTGCTACCAGGCCCTCCTCCCTCGCTATCCCAAGAACACGGCGATGTTGTCGCTTCTCAACTTGGCGATGCGCATGGGGGGGCCCAGGGAAGCCGTGTGGCACGCGATCATCCGCAAGAATCACGGATGCACGCACCTCGTCGTGGGGAGGGATCACGCCGGACCGGGATCGGATTCGTCCGGAAAGCCGTTCTACGGCCCGTACGACGCCCAGGAGCTCATGGGCGAGTTCCAGGACGAGATCGGGGTGCAGATGGTCCCCTTCCGGATGATGGTCTACGTCGAGGATCGGGCGGAGTACATGCCGCTGGACGAAGTGCCCGAGGGCATGAAGAAGCGTTCCATCTCCGGAACCGAGCTTCGGGACCGCCTGGCCGACGGACGCCAGGTTCCCGAGTGGTTCACGTATCCCGAGGTGATGCGCGAGCTTCGCCGCAGCCATCCGCCGCGGCGGAAGCAGGGTTTCACCGTCTTCTTCACGGGCCTGTCGGGCTCGGGGAAGTCGACGATCGCGAACGTTCTCCAGACGAAGCTCCTGGAGATGGGCGGCCGTTCGGTCACGGTGCTGGACGGAGACCTCGTCAGGAAGAACCTTTCGAGCGAGCTCGGCTTCTCAAAGGAGCATCGTGACCTCAACATCCTCCGGATCGGTTTCGTGGCGTCCGAGATCACGAAGGCGGGCGGGATCGCGATCTGCGCTCCGATCGCTCCCTACGACGAAGTGCGGCAGCAGAACGCTGCGCTCATCGGCAGGCACGGCGGATACATCCTCGTCCACGTGGCTGCACCGCTCGAGGTCTGCGAGGCGCGGGACCGGAAGGGCCTTTACGCGAAGGCTCGCGCCGGAATCATCAAGGAGTTTACGGGCATCTCCGATCCGTACGAGGAGCCTGAAGACGCCGATGTCGTCATCGACACGACCGATATCTCGCCCGAGGAAGCGGCCCAGCAGATCATTCTGTACCTCGAGAAGGAGGGGTACCTGGGTCCCGTCGCGGAATAGTGTTCCCGCATCGGTCGCCGAGACGCCCCGCAGCGTCCACGAGCTCCGGTCCGGGCCGACGCGCCGCTGAATGAGCGTCGACGCGTGGATCACGCTGGGCACCGTCTCCGTACTGGTCGCCCTGCTGGTTCGCGAGGCGGCGGCGCCCGCGCTCATCGTGTTCGGTGCCGACGTGCTTCTGCTGGTCACAGGCGTCATCGAGACGGACCAGGCATTGGCGGGCTTCGGCAATCCGGCACCGTTCACCGTCGGGGCCCTCTATATCGTCGCGCGCTCGGTGGAGAAGACAGGGGCTCTGCAGCCTCTCCTGGGTGCCGCGATGGGGGGGCGCCGGTCGGCCCGGCGGGCGCTCGCCAGGCTCCTCGGTCCCGTCGCGGCGGCGTCGGCTGTCGTCAACAACACCCCCATCGTGGCCATGGCGGCCCCCCAGGTGGCCTCCTGGGCCCGGCGCCGGGGCTGGTCTCCTTCCATCTTCCTGATGCCGCTCTCCTTCGCGGCCATCCTCGGGGGAGTCGTGACCGTGATCGGGACGAGCACGAATTTGCTCGTCTCGGGGCTCATGGAGGACCACGGGTACGCCCCTCTCGGGATGTTCGAGATCGCCCCCCTCGGCCTTCCCGTGGCGGTCGTGGGTGTGCTCTACCTGGTCTTGGCCTCGCCGCGGCTGCTTCCGCGCCGCCTGGTCGCCTTCGAGGAGCTCGAGCGACACAGCCGTGACTTCATCGTCCACATGGAGGTCGTCGCGGGCGGACCTCTGGACGGACGAACGGTCGAGGAGGGGGGGCTCCGTCACCTCGAGAACGTCTTCCTCACTGAGGTCCAACACCGGGCCGCGGGCGAGATCGTGGCCCCCGCCCGACCGGAGACCCGGCTCGCCGGAGGAGATGTACTCGTGTTCGCGGGCCGGGCCGACAGGGTCCTCGACCTCCAGAGTCAGGCCGGGCTGCGCTCTACCGAGCAGGAGCACGCGGACGTCTTTGCGGCCGCCGGTCACACGTATTTCGAGGTCGTCCTGGGGACGGGGTCGCCGCTCGTCGGTCGCACTCTCAGGGAAGCGGACTTCCGGCGCACGTACCAGGCGGCCGTGCTCGGCATGCACCGGGCCGGCGAGCCGATCCGGTCGAAGCTCGGAACGGTCGAGCTCCGGCCCGGAGACACGCTTCTTCTCCTGTCCAACGAAGAGTTCCGTGACCGTTGGAGGGACCGTAGCGACTTTCTCCTCATCGCGCGCAGGGGTGGCCTCCCGCCTGCGACCGTGCGCGAAAGTTGGATCGTCGCGGCCGTGCTCTCAGGGGTCGTGGTCCTGGGGGCTACCGGCTTCGTCCCCATCCTTCACGCTTCCCTGATCGCGGCCCTGCTGCTCGTCGGGGCCCGTGTCCTCACGGTGGGGGAGGCCCGCCGGGCGGTGGACCTGGACGTCGTCCTGCTCATCGGGGCTTCGTTTGGCGTGGCGTCGGCGGTGGAGACGTCAGGGCTCGCGGGACTCGCAGCCTCCGGGATCGCGGAGCTCACGGTGACGTGGGGGCCACGGGGAGCGCTTCTCGGAGTGGTGGCCCTCACGCTGCTGCTCACCGAGATGATCACGAACAACGCGGCCGCCGTCCTGGTCTTTCCCGTGGCGCTGGCTGCTGCGGCCTCATCCGGTCTGGATCCTCGGATGACCGCCATCGCGGTGGCCGTAACGGCATCATCGTCCTTCCTGACGCCCATCGGATATCAGACCAACACGATGGTCTACGGCCCGGGTGGCTATCGTTTCACGGACTATCTGCGTCTGGGCGCTCCGCTCACCGTGCTCGTAGTGGCGGTGGTTCTGATCCTGGCACCGCTACTCGCGACCTGACCCCTCGGACCGGGGTCCGGAGAAGATCATGCCCAAGCCTTCCCGTACGAACGACCTGGAGCGCATCGAAGCGGCCCTCAAGCTGGCTCTCGAGGTCGCGCTCCGGTATACGCCTGGAGCCGTCGAATGGGAGGAGAAGTCGGGCGGTGGGCGTTGGGATCCCGTCACGGAGGCGGATGAAGCCATCGACGAGCTTCTTCGCGAGCAGCTCCCCCTCCCCGACGAGGGGTGGCTTTCCGAGGAAACACGGGACGACCCCTCACGCCTCGAGAAACGGCGCGTCTGGGTGGTCGATCCCCTCGACGGCACGCGGGAGTTTGTCCAAGGAGTCCCCGAGTGGTGCGTGTCGGTGGGGCTCGTCGAGGACGGCAGGCCGGTGGCGGGTGGGATCGTCAACCCGGCCACCGGGCAGCTCGTGCTCGGCGCCGAGGGTGAGGGGGTGACCCTCGACGGCCAGCCGGCCGGTTCCGGCCGGCGCTCGAGCTTGCAAGGTGCGGTCGTCCTCGCCAGCCGAAGCGAGGTGAAGAGGGGGGAGTGGGATCGGTTCGGGAATGCCCCGTTCAAGGTGAAGCCGTGCGGGTCGGTCGCCTACAAGCTCGGGCTCGTCGCGGCCGGGCTCGCGGACGCGACGTGGACCCTCGTTCCCAAGAACGAGTGGGACGTGGTCGGGGGGGCCGCTCTGGTCCTCGCCTCGGATGCGAGCGTCGTCCACGGAGATGGATCGAGCCCGTCCTTCAACCGAGCCAGCCCGCTGCTCCCCAACTTCCTCGCCGGGGAGCCGGAGCTGCTGGAGGAGTTCCGCCGCAACTGGCTGTGAGGGGACGAATGCATTTCGGCACGGGAACCGTTCGGCGACGGACCCGAAAAACTCGTTGACCCTTCCAGACCGAGCCCGGTAGCTTCGAAGGGAGGGGCTCGTGCCGAGCTCCTGCCCCGCCTTACCCCCCGGCCAGAGGATGATCCCATGGTCCGATCGGCCGCCGCGCTCGCGATGTTCTTGCTCCTGCCAGCGTCGGCGTCGGCGCAGGAAGTCGACCCCGGCACGCGAATGCACGTCATACAGGAGGGAAACACACTCTGGGGTCTGGCAGAGAGGTTCTACGGGAGCGCCGACGAGTGGACGCGGATCTTCGAGGCGAATCGGGATCGTATCGAGGATCCCGAAGTGCTCCCAACGGGATTGGAGTTGGTCATTCCCAATGCGGGTGCGGCCAGCGTGAGTGGGATCGTGGTGATGGGCCCCAGAGAGGATTCGTCCGCACCCCCGCTGGCCGAGTCGGCTCCAAGCACGGAGCTGTCGCCGGAGAGTGATCTGCGGAGGCGGGGTGCGGGGCCGCCGGTGTACGTCGACGGTGTCTTCTACCGGGCCCCATGGCTGATCCAACACGGTTCCGAGCCGGCCGGCTCGGGAACGATCATGGAGTTGGACCACGAGCGGCGTGGGAGCTCGGTGCGGCCGTTCGACCGGGTTCGCATCGCCGTGGAGGGATCCCTCCCGACGGTCGGAAGCCGGCTTCAAGCCTTCCGCGTCGAGGGGGACCACGGCGCGATCGGGCGGGTCGTGCAGCCGACGGGAACGCTCACGGTGGTGGAGGTAGCGTCGACGCACATCCTCGCGGAGGCGAACGACCTGTTCGCACGAATGACCGTGGGCGACTTCGTACGGCCGCTCCCGGCCCCTCCCGTGACCCTCGACCAGGCGAGTCGACCGGTCACCGAGCGCCTTCGGGTTCACGTGATCGGTTTCGCCGAGTTCCGTCCGTTGCGGGTCCCTGGTGACTACCTCTTTCTCGAGACGGGGACGAACGGGGGCGTCCGGGCCGGAGACGTCTTCGAGGTTGGGGACGGCGGAGGTACGGTCCAGGTCGTCACGGTCCACGATGCATACGCGACGGCGAGGATCGCGCGCCTGGAGAACCCCAAGTTCGGGATCGGGGTAGAGCTTCGCTTGAGTCGGAGAATGCAGTAGGCGCATCCGTCTGCGGTTCCCCGACATGAGGTGGGGGCCGAACTCGGTTCCAACCACACCCGTTCGCCGGCGGTGGATCAAACGGGCCCGTGACCCATTTCATCGCAGTCACCCTCTACATCGCTGCGTTCGTCCTCTGGATCCGCCCTCTCCTGGATGGGGAGCGCTCCGGGGGAATGAACACGGCCGCGATCGTCGCGATCGTGGGAATCGCCGTGCAGGCGATCGCCCTGGGGGCCTTCGTCGGTGAGTACGGCGAGCTTCCCCTCGTGGGCTTCGCCCCATCCCTGTCCACGCTCTCGCTGACCACGGGTCTCGCACTCATCTGTGCCCTGGCGATGGGCGAAGGGGGCCGAATCGCGGTTCTCCTTCTGCCCCTCATGATCCTCCTCGAGGGGGTGGCAGCGGTGCTCGGCGTCCGACCTGCGCCCGCCACCCTGGACTTCCAGGGTGCGTGGTTCGCGTTGCACGTCACCCTGGCGTTCGCTTCCCTCGGCGGGATGGCGTTCGCCGCTGCGGCTGGGGCGCTCTACTTGGCGCAACACCGGCAGCTCAAGAACAAGCGCATGGGGCGCGTATTCCGCTTCCTCCCACCTCTGGCCACGCTTTCTCGGATGAATCGGGTCGGGGTCGTCACCAGTCTGGTCCTGCTGACGCTCGCCCTCGGACTCGGCTGGGCCTGGACCGTTCGGTTCCGACACTCTCTCCAGGGAGGGGATCCGAAGACGCTCTGGTCGGTCTTCATCTGGGGCGTGATCTTCGCCGCGGTCGTGGCGAGGAAGGGGGGCGCCGCGGCGGAGCGGCGCGGGGCGGTGGCCAGTGTCCTGGGATTCATCTTGATCGTCTTGTCCTACGTCGTCGTCCGCGGAGCGGCCGAGGGCGGGCTCTTCCTGTGAGGATCCGCGTATGGCACTGGCCGTCCTCGGAGTGAGCCACCACACGGCTCCGGTCGAGGTGCGCGAACGGTTCGCGTTCTCCGACGCCGAGGGCGTGGCCGCGCTTAGGAATCTCCGCAGCGAGACCGGGGTGCGCGAGGCCATCCTGGTGTCGACGTGCAACCGGACCGAGATCTACCTCCACCCCGCCACCGAGGAGTCCGCGTTCCAGGCAGTGAGATCGGTGCTGCAACGCAAGGCGGGTCCCCTTCCGGCCCCGGTCACCGAGTATCTCTATCTGCACCGAGACCAGGATGTGCCGCGGCATCTCTTCCGGGTCACGGCGGGTCTGGATTCGCTCGTCATGGGTGAGGCCGAGATCCAGGGGCAGGTCCGGGACGCCTATCAGCGTGCCGCGGACGTGGATCTCGACCCGTCCCTCGCGGGACCCGTATTGAGCCGACTCTTCCAGACGGCCCTATCGGTGGGTGGACGCGTCCGGAACGAGACGCCGATCGGAAAGGGTGCGGCGTCGGTGGCGTCCGTTGCCGTGGAGCTCGCGCGCAAGATCTTCGGGGGCCTGAACAGGAAGCGGGTCCTCGTGCTCGGCGCGGGGGAGACCGGCGAGCTCGTGGCGGAAGCGCTGGGAAGGCACGGCGTCGAGGACATCCTCGTCGCCAACCGAACCTACGAGAGAGCGGAGGATCTCGCGCACCGACTCTGCGGCCACCCCGTAGATCTCACGGACATCGCCCAAGCGCTCCGCAATGTCGACATCGTGGTGGCCAGCACGGCGGCGCCCCACGCAATCCTGACGCGGGCGATACTCGAGGAGGCCTATCCGGATGGGCTCACCAGCCCTCTGCTGATCATCGACATCGCGATTCCTCGAGATGTCGATCCCTCGGTCGGCGACGAAGCCAGCGTCTTCTTGTACAACGTGGACGACCTGCGGAAGGTCGTCGATGAGACGTTGGAACGTCGCAAGGACTCGATGTCGGAGGCCGAGGGCATCGTGAGTCAGGGTGCCGCGGAGTTCCTGGCCTGGTACTCGGCGCTCGAAGTGGTGCCGGTGATTCGCTCGCTTCGGTCCCGGGGCGAAGCTATCCGGAAGGCCGAGCTCGATCGCCTTTTCGGACGCATCGCCGACCTTCCGGAGCGCGAACGGGCCGAGGTCACGACGTTCAGTCGCCGGCTACTGAACAAGCTCCTCCACGAACCGACGACGCGAGTCAGAGACGGCGGAGCCGAAGGACGAGCCGACGACGTGATCGAGGCCGTGAGACTGTTGTTCGGGGACCATGGCGTGGAGTTTGCGGACGACTCCGACAGCACCGAGGGTTCGGGCCGGGAATCCGGCCCGACGCAATCCACGAACGACAATGGGGACGAGACCGCATGACGGGTGAATCGAGAAGGGTGCTTGTGACGGGGGGAGCGGGCTTCATCGGGAGCCATGTGGCCGACGCCTTCCTCGCACGCGGCGACCAGGTCTGGATCGTGGACGATCTTTCCAGCGGACGCCGGGAGAACATCCCCAAGGGAGCGACCTTCGTCGAGGCCGACATCGCTTCTCCCGTCGTGAGGGAGCTCTTCCGGGACGTCCGCTTCGACGTGCTGAATCACCACGCGGCCCAGATCGACGTACGGGTCTCCGTCGAGGATCCCTCCCGCGACGCCCGCACGAACCTCCTCGGGCTCCTCAATCTGATGGAGGGCGCGCGAGAGGTCGGCACCGAGCGGGTCGTGTACGTGTCGAGCGGAGGCGTGGTCTACGGGGAGCCCGAACTCCGTCCCACGCCGGAGACGCAGCCGAAGCTTCCGCTGTCGCCCTATGGCGTGACGAAGCTCGCCGGCGAGTTCTACCTCCACTACTACCGGGAAGTCCACGGGATCGAATACGTCGCGCTTCGCTACAGCAACGTGTACGGTCCACGCCAAGATCCTCACGGAGAGGCGGGGGTGGTCGCCATCTTCTGCAACCGGCTACTGGAGGCCGAGACATTGACGATCTTCGGCGACGGGGAGCAGACCCGGGATTACGTATTCGTGGGAGACGTGGCCGCGGCGAACGTCCAGGCCAGCGAGATGGGTTTCAACGACGCCCCGGGATTGGACGGCCCGGCCTACAATGTGGCGACGGGTGTCGGCACGTCGGTGAACCGGCTTGCCGACCATCTGGAGGAGGTGGCCGAGACGCATCCGGGGCGTGAGTACAGGGCGGCGCGCAAGGGCGAACTCAGGCACAGCATGTTGGCCGTGGACAAGTTCAAAGACCGCGGCTGGGCTCCGAGGGTCGACCTGAGGTCCGGCTTGCGCGAGACCTTCCGTTTCATCGCGGAGTCCCGCGGCGTGCCCGCGGAGTCGGCGTGAGCCCGTTCGGCGTGGTCCCGGCGAGCCTGCTCCTCCTCCAGCAGTTCCGCACCCCGCAGACCGCCATGGACATGATCTTCGGGGGGACGCTCCCCACGAAGATCGTCCTCGGTGTCCTGGTCGTCTTCTCGTTCTGGAGCTGGGTCCTGATCATCCGGAAGGCTCGGCAGTTCGCCGAGGTTCGGAAGGAAGGGGACCGGTTCCTCCAGAGCATGGAGAGGGCGCAGAGGCTGGACGAAGCCTACCGGGCCATCCTAACCCTCCCGGAGTCCCCGTACGGCCGCGTGTTCCGGCAAGGGCTCAACTTCTTCAGCGAGTTGAGGCCGGGCTCCCTCCGCGAGGGCACGCCCCCGGCGGAGGGTCTATCCCTCACCCAGCTCGAGGCGCTTCGACTCGTCCTGGAGAAGGCGGAGTCCGAAGAGCGGGACGATCTCGCACGAGGCATCACGTGGCTGGCCGTGATCGGATCCGTCTCGCCCCTCATGGGCCTGCTCGGCACCGTGATCGGGATCATGAACGCGTTCCTGGGGATCACCGCGACGGGATCCACCAACATCGGGGCCGTCGCGCCCGGCGTCGCCGAGGCCCTGGTCACGACGGTGGTGGGCCTTTTCGTGGCCATCCCCGCGGTGATCGCCTACAACCACTTCGTCTCCCGGCTCAATCTCGTGAGCGGTGAGCTGGAAGGGTTCTCCAGCGAGTTCATCGGGACCCTGGCGAGGGAAGGACGCATATAATGTTGAAGCGACGAGCCCGAGGCCGACGGGACGACCTTCCCCTCACCGCGGACATCAACGTGACGAGCCTCGTGGACGTCGCGTTCACGCTGTTGGTGATCTTCATCATCACGGCACCCGTGCTGCAAGGCGGAATCGAGGTCGCGGTTCCCCGTGCCCAGGTCGATCCGGTGACGGCGGCGGACAACCCGTTCTTCGTATCGATTCCGCCGACGGGCGACATCTACGTGGAGGAGACGGGGATCTCGATAGAGGAGTTCCAGACGGCGTTCCCACAGCTCATGGGGGGGCGAAGTGTCCAGCTGGTCTATATCAGGGCCGACTCGACGGCGAGCTGGGGACGGGTGCTCCAGGTGACGGGCGTCGTTGCGGAGACAGCGAAGGAGGCCGGGTTCAGCTTCGTCTTCGTGGGTGAGCGCGGGGACGACTAACCGAGGGGCGACGACGTGGAGCGGAAGGCCAAGAGCGCAGGGAAGGTTGGGCGAGACCGCACCCCCTATGTGGGTTCGGCTCTCGTCCATCTGGCGGCTATAGCGCTCGCTTTTTGGGCGTCGATGGCGGATCCGCCCATCCTGGATGCGATCACCTACCAGATCGACATCGTGTCTCCACCGGCGACATCGCCGGAACCGGTGCAGGAGCCACCGGAGCCCGAGGAAGAGCTGGTCGTCGAGGAGCCCGAGCCGGAGCCTGTCGTAGAAGAGGAGCAGGCGGTCCTCGAGCCGGAACCGGAGCCCGAAGAAGTGCTTGCCGAGGAGCCCGAGCCGGAACCGGTCCCGGTAGCCGAGCCCGAGGACGAGCCCGAAAAGCCCGCCGCCACCGAGGTGTCCGAGACCGAGGAGTCCGGAGAGGACATCCGGGTCCGGATGGAGGGGCTCCGGCGCGACTACCCCGTGTATTATGAGAACATCATCACTCAAATCAATCGGTGCTTCCGTTGGCAGGGAGCGGCGAACCTCGAGGTTCAAGTGCAATTCGTGATCCGTCGGGACGGCTCGGTCAACGAGAGGGACCTTGACATCGCACGGGAATCGGGAAACATACGTTTCGACTATGCCGCCATGGCGGCGGTGGAATGTGCGAGCCGGGGGCGTTTCGGACCGCTCCCTGCCGAGTTGCCGTACGATCAGTTGCCGGTGCTGTTCAACTTCCAGCCGCCGGGTTGAACCATGAATGCCGACCCGACGGAACCAGGCCAATAGATGAGACCGAACACGCGCAACGGGTGCGATTCGCAGAGGGATGAGCCGCGCCCCGGAGGATCGATTCCCGGCGCGATCACCTCGTGGTGGCTGATCGTCCTCGCGGTTATCCTCGCGCCCGCCAGCGGTCTTTTCGAGGTCGGGGCTCAGGAACGGGAGTTCCCGGGCGTCGAGTTGGGGCTCGTCTACGAGAACGGTTTCGCGCCCGCCATCGCCATTCGGCCCTTCACGGGCCGCTTCGGCGGCGCCGCGGCCGCGGCCCAGGTGGAAGCGATCATCGCCCGGGATCTGCGCTACAGCGACCGGTACTCGGTGATGGATTCCATCCCGCCCGCACTCGCCGGTGGAGACGGAATCGACTACACCCTCTGGGACCGGCTCGGTGCCGTCTGGCTCCTGAACGGCTCCGTGGAGGGAAGTGGTGGAGGCGGCTACGTGGTGGACTTGCAGCTCCACGACATCGTCTACACCCAGGTGACGGACCGAGGCCGCTTCGAGGTCCCGCGTCCGGACGATCCGGGTTTCCGGATGGCCGTTCACCGTATCTCGGACGCCGTGGTCCAGTGGACGTTCGGGGAGCCGGGGATGGCGGCGAGCCGGATCGCGTTCCCGATGACTCGGGACGACGGTCAGACGAAAGAACTCTACATCATCGACGCGGACGGAGAGAATCTCCAGAGGGTGACGAACCACAGAGACCTCATTCTGTCCCCCGCCTGGTCGCCCGATGGAAGCCGGATCGCGTTCACGTCCTACAAGGACGGTCCGGCGCTCATCTATGAGAGGAACCTCGCAACGGGCGACGAGCACGCCCTCAATATCATCCGGGATGGGATGCTCCTCACCCCGGCGTACCATCCGAACGGCGACGTCTTGGCCTTCAACATCCAGGGTGGTTCCAGGAGTGGGCTCTTTACCTACGACGTACGGCGGAACTGCTGCCTGACGAATATCACCGAAGGCCGGCGGATCGACATCTCGCCGAGCTACTCGCCCGACGGCCGTCGCCTAGCGTTCAATTCGAACCGGTACGGCGATGCAGTCCCTCAGATCTTCGTGATGTCGTCCAACGGTGGGGACGCCGAGCTCATCTCG